>ERZ802831.1776-NODE-1776-length-10301-cov-12.8974_pt1 | contig 10301 bp, 9 predicted proteins | sample MGYA00345655_ERZ802831 | MGnify/ENA primary metagenome ERZ802831 (study PRJEB30503, sample SAMEA104212376) | marine metagenome | biome: Westerlies Biome; feature: [SRF] surface water layer (ENVO:00010504) within the epipelagic zone...; material: water...
TCGGTCTGCGGATTGTGTCATGTTAAACCACCCCGGTCTTCTGTGAGAGGCACCACCATAAAGCTGGTGGTGCCTCGATAAATATTATTGCCCAAACAGGACTTTTACGTTCTCAATCCCATCAACCAACATTTTTTTTGTGCCCTCCGGTCCAAGGTTTAATGGTGCACTTGAGGCCGCATTTGCCACAATTTCTGCCACAGCATCCGAATTGACCGCCGCCGCGACTGCCGCTGTAATCGCCTTGGTCGCTGCAGGGTCAGTGCCCGCTGTCATTGCCATGAACCAATAGGGATCAACATAAGCATTATACCCCTGTTCGACGAAGGATTGTGTTTCTGGCGCATAATTATGTCGGGCATTGTTGCCCACGGCAATCATCTTAAAGTCGCCAGACTTGAGATAGGGCACATGGGTCCCGGCCGAGAACCCAGCCAGAATTTGCCCCCCCAGCAAGAGTTTTTGGGTCTCAGCCTCACCTTTGGTAGAGACAAAACGAAAGCCCGCATCATCCTGTTTATTCACCACTTCCATCAACAGTTTTTGCGGTGCCGCGCCAAACCCTACCGCAACGCCGTCGTTTGCTTTTGAATAGGCAACCATCTCTGCAAGCGTGTTAAAGGGCGCATCTGCGCGGCTAATCAGGGCCAGTTGTGCCCGCGCCATAGTGCCGAGATAGTCAAAGCTGTCGAGATTAAACGCTACATCGTCGGGTCGCTTGACCAGATTGATCATAACCGGCATATTTACGCCAAGTCCAACAATATTGTTATTTTTTGGCATTTTCGAAATCATGGTGAACATTGCCATGCCGCCACCACCAGTTTTGTTCTCAGCAATCACATTCCAGCCTGTCTGTTCTTCGATGGTCTTTGCCAAGACGCGTCCCATCACATCCGTAGACCCGCCGGCACCAAACCCGATTTGTAACCGGATATCTCCATCAGGTTGCCAGTCTGCAGCTTGTACTAGGCTTGAGGCTAACATCATACTGCCCACAATAGCGGCCGTGAATTTCGTTCCTATTTTCATCATCTCTGTCCTCCTTAAATGGTATCGACCGTCCCAAACATCTTTGTGCCTGTCTCCGGTTTTGTTACAAAACTGCTTCTTCCAAACCTCGATTTAAAGACGCCTGATCCTTAACAGATGCATTGGCAATTTTTTCAGCTAGCGTCAAAAACAACGTCAGTTCACTGTCCGTGAGAATCTGATCAACGCCCTGACAATATGCGGCGACCACCGGCAATGTCTGATAGAAATGCGCCCTGCCCTGATCACTCAGCGCAAATTGCCGGATCCGGCGATCGGTTTTATTGCGGCTGGCTTTGATCAAGCCACGCCGCTCCAACATTGACAGCGAGCGGCTGACCTGGGCCTGTTGCATTTTCGTAAACCCAACCAAGGCAGTTTGACTGATCCAGGACTGATCGGCCAATCCCACACAAATCCGCCAATCAACAAGACTAAGGTTGCTCTGTTGCGCCAAAAGTGTTCCCAGTTGACCAGTCAGCAAACGAGAAAGCCGTTGGGTCGCAATTGCGACCGAACTGGCCCCGGCAGGAACCGTATCAAGCTTTAAAATGCCGTCGGTCATGACGTATACATCCAATTTTTTGCCTATTATTTTCAAAGTTGCGCATAAAAAAATATCTATGACAAGACATATTATTTCAATCTCTGTCCGCGAGGTGGGCGTTTCATCGGCGGTGCGGCACCCAAAACAACCCTCTCTCAAACTGTTAAAGCAGACCTGCAGAAACCAGATTTCGGTGATATTTTGGTTCAATAAATGAACCGATAGTTCAATTAAGCTTGCACCACATTGTTTTATCTGTCATTTGCTCTCTGACTTTTTTTATTCTCTGTTACCAAAAATAGGTCTTTAAATCCGCCCTATGAGCACCGTCACTAAAGCGCTTGAACTCTTGAATTATTTTTCGTCCGAGACGCCTGAATTGGGCCTATCCGAATTCGCCCGAGCTGCCGCACGTGACAAAGCAACCGTCTACCGGCATCTGTCAGCCCTCGAAAAGAGTGGATTCATCGAAAAGAATCCAAGGACATCACACTACAGACTGGGACCGGCGGTTTTGCCGCTTAGCCGACTGCGCGAAGCCACGGTGCCAAGGGCCGTGTCGGTGAAACAGCCCTTGGCCATTTTAGCACAAACAACCGGCGAGACCGCCCATGCCTCGCTTTTACAGGGCGCCAAATTAGTGACACTGGCCCGTCAAACGTCCCAAGCGCATAGCACCGGCGTCGTGGTTAACGAAAAGACCCTTCCGCTGCATGCAAGCGGCTCCGGCCTTGCAGTGCTTGCGTTTTCAGGCGACACGCTGCGGCAGCAAAGCTATGCGCCGCTTGCGCGGTTCACCGAGCACACAGTGACGACCCCCCAGGACCTTGAAGAGCGTCTTACAAACACGCGCAAAACAGGGTTTGGCATCGCAAACCAGACATTTGAAACCGGGGTACACGGCATTGGCGCGCCGGTGTTCGACGACAGTGGTACAGTGGCAGGCGCCATTGCCGTCGCAGCCCCGGCATACAGGATAAATGCGCGTCTCGACCACACCATCAAAAGCCAACTCATCATCGCGGCCCGATCCATCACGGCGCACTGGGGCGGCCGCGTGCCTACCAAGCTGGATGATGTATGGGATGAACATAGCAAAGCGGCATCTGAAATTGGAGCAAATGAATGAATAACGAGAATTTTCTCAAAGAACATAACGCCCGCCACATGTGGCACCCTATGGCGCATCCGGCAGACAGTCAGCAAAACGCCCCCACCATCGTGACCCAAGCCGAGGGGGTACGCATTACCGATGTGGACGGACATACCGTAATCGATGCTGTGGGCGGACTGTGGAACGTCAACTTAGGGTTTTCCTGTCAGCCGATTAAAGATGCCATTGCCAGACAACTTGACACGTTGCCCTATTACTCAACCTTTCGGGGCACCAGCAATGACGCCGTGATCGAGCTGTCTTATTTACTGAGCCAGTTTTTTGCCGAAGACGGGCTAACGCGGGCATTTTTTACATCGGGTGGATCAGACAGTGTCGAGATCGCCTTGCGACTTGCGCGCCAATACCACAAATTGCGCGGCGCACAGGGTCGTGTTAAATATCTCAGTCTCAAGAAAGGGTATCACGGCACCCATACGGGCGGTGCCTCAGTCAACGGAAACGCAAACTTTCGCGGCCAGTATGAACCCCTGATGCCCGGATGCTTCCATATCCCCGCCCCTTATACCTATCGCAACCCGTTCAATGAAACCGATCCAGAAAAACTTGCCGATTTGTGCGTAAATGCGCTTGAGGATGAAATCAACTTTCAGGGCGCACAAACCATTGCGGCGATGATCATGGAACCCATTCTTGGCGCCGGAGGGGTGATCCCTCCCCACGCCAGTTTCATGCCAAAAGTCAGAGAAATTTGCTCTCGGCACGGCATTTTGTTGATCGCAGATGAGGTCATAACCGGGTTTGGCCGCAGCGGTGACTGGACAGGCGCGCGTCATTGGGGCGTAAAATCGGATTTTAGCTGCATCGCAAAAGCAATAACCAATGGCTATTTTCCATTTGGCGCGGTGATGATTGCCGAAGAGATCGCCGAAACATTTGAAACCGACACCAGTGGCAGCGCGGCAATCGGGTCGGGCTATACCTATTCAGGCCATCCCGTGGGCGCAGCGGCAGCGATTGCGTGTCTAAAAGAAACCCAGCGCCTGGATGTGAAAACAAATGCAGGCTTGCGCGGCGCTCAGCTGTTTAAAGGTCTAGGCCAGATTGCAGAAAAATACGATCTTGTCGGCGACGTGCGCGGCGGCCACGGATTGATGTGTGCGTTGGAATTGGTCAGTGACCACGCAAGGAAAACCCCAATTGACAAACATACCATTCAGCGATTGCAAACAGCGACCTATGAGGCCGGCGTGATGCTGCGGGTCTCCGGCCCCAATGTGATTTTTTCTCCCCCCCTGGTCATCGACGAGGCAGATACAGCAAAAATTTTGTCAGCATTGGATCAGGGTTTTGCGTCGCTTTGATCTGTATCTGTCGCTTGAATATCAGAGCGAATATCAGACAGAAGTGTCGCCAATTGCTCCCATCGCTCTGCTCCGACGGTGCGGCGCAGCTTGGCAAAAATCTCTGCGCTTTCAGGGGAAACCTTTTCGAGAAATGCGTCACCCGCTTCCGTAAGCTGCAGAACCGTCCGGCGCTTGTCTGAAACATCCCTTACAGAACTGATAAAGCCCCGTTTTTCCAGAGCCCTGACGATCCGGGTCACGCTCGGCGCCAACAGGCAAGCTCGCGCTGCCACCGTGCTGGCATCAAGCCGCACATCTTCTGAAATAACACGCAAAACACGCCATTGTTGCTCGGTGATGCTGTGCCGCACCAACATCGGGCGCACGACCTCCATGATCAGTTCACGGGTTCGCAGCAGCGAGATGGGCAAACTGCGGCTTGTCGGGTCATACAGGCTCGGGTTCTTGGTCATCACATTCCTGATACACAGTGGTTACAAGCGGGCAAACTAAACAACCCCCTTGACTTTCCAGCAATTAGTTAACAAGTTAAGTAAATATAGGGTCGAGGTCAAGATGCCGCATTTGATAGTTCAATATTCCAGCAATCTGGCGCAGCGCGCAAATTTGAAAACATTCTGCGACCAAATGCGTCTGTGTCTGTTAAATCTACACCTCTTTCCCGAGGCGGGCATTCGCGTGCGCGCCGTGGCGCATGACGCATATTCGATCGCTGATAACCATCCGGAAAATGCATTTTTAGATATGGTATTACGTATAGGAGAGGGGCGCACCGACGCGCAAAAAACGGATAGCGGTGAGATCCTTTTGAGGGAATCTAAGCTTTTTTTCAAACAAGAGCTGGCACGCGGACACTTTATGATATCGGTCAGTATCATTGAAATGGATGGGAAATTTTCTTGGAAATACAATCCCGTCCACGATCGCCTAAGAAATGAGGGATTTTGATCCATGTCATTGGAAATCAATATAAAAAAAGCGCATGAGTATCTTGAACAGTTCAGGACTCAGGGCGTCATGCATCGTATCGACGGGCAAGATGTTTCGTCAAACGACCAGTTTGAAACCAAATCTCCGGCCGACCACACCGCTCTGGCTCAAGTATCGCGCGGCGGTGCGAGCGAAATCGACCAAGCTGCAAAAGCCGCGAAAAAGGCCTTTGCGGACTGGTCCGGCGCGACGGGAAAAGCGCGCCGCGACATCCTGCACGCGGTCGCCGACGGCATTGTCGCCCGAGCCGAGGAAATAGCTTTTATTGAAGCGATGGACACCGGGCAAACCATTCGTTTTATGTCTAAAGCGGCCATGCGCGGCGCCGAGAATTTCCGGTTCTTCGCCGATCAGGCCCCGTTTGCCGCAGATGGGAAATCACTGTTTACCAGCACACAAATGAACGTGACATCGCGCACGCCCATCGGGCCTGTCGGCATTATCACGCCCTGGAACACGCCCTTCATGCTGTCGACGTGGAAGATCGCCCCGGCGTTGGCAGCGGGGTGTACAGTTGTGCATAAGCCCGCCGAATTATCGCCACTGTCCGCCCGCCTTTTGATCGAAATCGCCGAGAATTCAGGCGTACCCGCAGGGGTTTGGAACATGGTCAATGGCTTTGGTGAAGATGCCGGTCGCGCATTGACAGAACATCCAGATATCAAAGCCATCGCTTTTGTTGGTGAGAGTCGCACCGGCGCGATGATTATGAAACAAGGTGCCGATACGTTGAAACGTGTGCACTTTGAGTTGGGGGGAAAAAACCCGATTATTGTGTTTAAAGATGCCGATCTGGAGCGCGCCGCCGACGCGGCCGTATTCATGATATATTCGTTGAACGGAGAGCGCTGTACATCATCGTCCCGCCTTCTGGTCGAGGCCGAAATTTATGAAGACTTCACTGCAAAAGTTGCTGAAAAAGCTGCCAAAATCACCGTGGGACATCCTTTGGATCCCGCCGCGACCATCGGTCCGTTAATTGATCCAAACCATCTGCAAAAAGTGACGTCGTATTTTGACATTGCACAGCAGGAGGGTGCCACCATTGCCACCGGAGGCCGCACGATCGATGGCCCGGGTGGCGGCTGCTATGTTGCTCCAACGCTGCTCACCGATGCCACCAACGACATGCGCATCTCGCAAGAGGAAATTTTCGGCCCCGTGTTAACCGCGCTACCGTTCCGCACCGAGGCAGAGGCCATCGCGATGGCCAATGATGTCAGCTATGGGTTAGCCGGCTACCTGTGGACCAACGATCTTAAACGCGGATTGCGGATCTCGGATGCACTTGAGGCTGGAATGATCTGGGTAAACTCAGAGAACAACCGACATTTACCCGCCCCATTCGGCGGAACAAAAAACTCCGGAATCGGCCGCGATGGCGGTGATTGGTCGTTCGAGTTCTATATGGAAACCAAAAACGTCGCCTTTGCCATGACCGATCACAAAATTCCAAAACTAGGAGGATAACCATGCCCCTGCCCGCACCAAACCTGTACCCCGCGTTTAACACTGTTCGGCTCAGCCATGCCTGCTTTGGGGTCAGCGATCTCGCTGCGTCGCGCAAATTCTATGCTGACACGCTTGGGCTTCAGGTTACCGACGAAGATGACAGCCGCATTTACCTGCGCGCCATGGAAGAGCGGGGACATCACTGCGTCATCCTAGAGAAAAGCGACGAAATCACTGTCAAAGTTCTTGGTTTCAAGACCTATGATGACACCGACCTTGATCGGGCGCACAAATATTTTGCAAATTTAGGGCGACCCGTATCCTGGATTGAACGACCCTATCAGGGCCGGACGTTGCTGACGCAAGATCTGCACGGAATTCCCATTGAGTTTTATCACAAAATGGACCGTCTTCCGTCAATTCATCAAAATTATGCGCTTTATCACGGCGTCAAACCGCTGCGGATCGATCATTTCAATATGTTTTCGCGCCATGTCGATGACAGCATGGCGTTTTGGTCTGATTTCGGCTTTCGGGTCACCGAATACACCGAAGATCCACAAACCGGCCGTCTCTGGGCGGCTTGGGCGCATCGCAAAGGCGGAGTGCATGATATCGCGTTCACTAACGGGCTTGGTCCGCGCATGCATCATGTCGCATTTTGGGTGCCAACACCTTTGAACATTATTGACTTGCTGGATTTGATGGCCACCACTGGCTATGTCGGTAATATCGAGCGCGGGCCCGGACGCCACGGTATTTCAAACGCTTTTTTCCTGTATATTCTAGATCCAGACGGCCACCGTATCGAAGTTTACTGCTCGGATTATCAAACCGTTGATCCTGATCACGAACCAATTAAATGGGACCTCAAAGATCCACAGCGCCAGACCCTATGGGGTGCGCCTGCACCAAAAAGCTGGTTTGAACATGGAACCCCGTTCGAAGGCAGTGAGCCACAGCCCTCGGACCTAACTGCCCAACCAATTATCGCACCATAGGACAAAAATATGAATTGGGACGAATACGCCCGCTGGGGTAAAGAAATTTCCGACTGGGGGGCCGACTATCACAAGACCCTGCGTGACCGGCCGGTTCGAGCGCAGGTCGCGCCCGGTGACATCGCCGCACTTTTGTCACTGTCACCTCCCGAACAGGGCGAGGATATGGCTGTTATAATGGAGGATTTTGAGCGAGTTGTGATGCCCGGTATAACCCATTGGCAACACCCACGTTTCTTTGCTTATTTTCCATCAAACGCATCACCGCCCGCTATTCTTGCCGATTTTCTGACCTCGACAATGGCAGTCAATAGTTTGCTGTGGCAGACCTCGCCAGCGGCAACCGAAATGGAAACCCGGATGATGGAGTGGCTGCGACAGGCCGTGGGCCTGTCAGGCGATTTTGCAGGCGTGATCCAAGACAGCGCATCCTCGGCAACGCTCGCGGCAGTTTTGACAATGCGTGAACGCAGTTTGAACTGGCAGGGAAATACCAAAGGTCTGTCAAGTATGCCACCCCTGCGCCTATATTGCTCGGGCGAGGTGCACAGTTCTATCGACCGAGCGGTTTGGGTCGCAGGTTTGGGTGACAGCAACATTGTCCGCCTGCCAATTGAGGGCCCCTTGCGCGGTCTCCGTGCCGAAGCGATGCGGGCTGCGATTATAAGCGACATCGCGGCAGGATATAAACCCGCTGGCATTATCGCCTCAACCGGCGCTACAGGTGCTGGATCTTGTGACAGCATCCGCGACATTGCCAAAATCGCCAAAGAGTTTGATCTATATTTGCATGTAGATGCCGCATGGGCAGGCTCCGCAATGATCTGCCCCGAGTTCCGCGAGCTTTGGGACGGCATTGACGCGGCCGACAGCATCGTTTTCAACCCGCATAAATGGTTGGGTGTTCAATTTGATTGCTCGGCACATTTTTTGAAAAACCCAGAGGATCTGGTACGCACCCTGGCCATTCAACCCGAGTATTTGAAAACCCATGGTCAGGATGGATTGATTAATTACTCTGAATGGTCCATCCCGCTGGGGCGCCGCTTCCGCGCGCTAAAGCTTTGGTTTTTGCTGCGCAACTATGGCCTGGAAGAACTGCGTAACCGCATTCGCAATCACGTTGAATGGTCGCTCGTTATGGCCGAGACCCTGCGCAACACCGAAAATTTCGAAATTGTGACAGAACCTATCTTGTCACTTTTCACGTTCCGCTATGCTCCCGCCGGTGCAACAGGCCTTGCTGCGCTAAATCAAAAGCTGGTGGATGAAATAAATGATGATGGACGGATTTATCTGACGCAAACCCTTATCGACGGCGAAAAGGTCATCCGGTTTCAGGTTGGCCAGTTTGATTGTACGCAAGAGGACATCACATTTGCCTATAATGTGATATGCGAGATCGCAGGCAGACAGGACGTGTCTTATGGATAAATTCGCCACCTTCTCATCAAACGGCGCCACTTTTTATGGATTGGTAATAGATCAGGGCATGATTGCTTTATCTGACGCGTTTCCGCAATATCCCACCTTGCGGGAGGTGATCGCAGACGGTGCGTTAACCGCACTGAAAGATGCGGCAAGCGGTCGGACGGTCACCCATCCAACTGGCCAATTTCAATTTGAAATTCCGGTACCAGCCCCCGAAAAAATTATCTGTGTCGGGGTAAACTTTCCCGACCGGAATGCCGAATATAAAGATGGCCAAGAGGCGCCTGCGCATATGTCGCTTTTTCCACGCTTTGGACGTTCTTTTACCGGCGCAAACCAACCGCTTATCCGACCACCCGAGTCTCATAAACTGGACTATGAGGGCGAAATTGCAATTGTCATTGGCAAGGCGGGGCGACGCATTCAAGAAAGCGACGCTTATGCGCATATAGCTGCTTTGACACTGTGCAACGAGGGTACAATCCGAGACTGGGTGCGCCATGCGAAATTCAATGTCACCCAAGGTAAAAACTGGAATAATTCCGGCGCTATCGGCCCCTGGCTGGTGCCGTTCGAGCATGCCGAACAACTGGATGATATTCACCTGACAACCCATGTAAACGGCGAGTTGCGCCAAGATGACCGTACCGGCAGAATGCTGTTCCCAATCCGTCGACAGATTGCCTATATCTCGACTTTCACCACGCTGGTGCCGGGAGATATAATCATTACCGGAACCCCGACTGGTGCCGGCGCTCGCTTTGATCCGCCATTGTTCCTCAAGCCCGGAGACAAGATTACTGTGAGCGCAGAAGGCATCGGTAGCTTAACCAATAGCGTAGAGGATGAAAAATGACACTGGATGCTGCGACCATTGAGACCACAGCGCAGGCCTTATTTCAGGCGGAAAAGACCGGCAATCAAATTCAAATGATCACCTTGGCCAATCCCGACATGAATATGGATGACGCCTACCGGGTTCAGGCAGCGTTGATGCGTCTACACTATAGCGAGGGGCGGCACAAAATCGGGTGGAAAATTGGCCTGACCTCGAAGGCGATGCAACTGGCGCTGAATATTAACATCCCAGACAGCGGGGTTCTCTTGAATACTATGGCTTTTGACACCGCCGAAACGGTTCCCAAAGATCGCTTTATCGAACCCCGTATCGAGGCCGAGATCGCCTTTGTCATGAAGCATGATCTACAAGGTGCAAACGTCAGCCGCGCCGACGTAATTGCCGCTACCGAATATATCACTCCAAGTCTTGAGATTCTCGACACGCGCATTCTCAGATTGGACCCTGAAACTGGACGCGCGCGCACGGTGCTGGATACCATTTCCGACAATGCTGCAAATGCTGGTAT
>ERZ802831.1778-NODE-1778-length-10293-cov-97.2646_pt1 | contig 10293 bp, 9 predicted proteins | sample MGYA00345655_ERZ802831 | MGnify/ENA primary metagenome ERZ802831 (study PRJEB30503, sample SAMEA104212376) | marine metagenome | biome: Westerlies Biome; feature: [SRF] surface water layer (ENVO:00010504) within the epipelagic zone...; material: water...
TTTGTTAAAATTAATGGATTTATTTCAACCATATTTGCATCTGTTTTTATAAACATTTGATAAATTGATTTTATTAAAGATATTGCTTGTATTTTTGTAGTATCATTTAAATTAAAAATCTTAACAATTTTCTCACAATCTTTTTCTAAAATTTCGTTATTTAAATCAACTTTTGTAGTAATAATTTTTTCTGGAGTATTTTTGGCTACTTCCTCAATATCCATTCCCCCTTGATCACTGGATATAAAAGCAATTTTTGAACTAGCCCTATCGACTAAGCAAGAGAGATAAAACTCTTTTTCTATACTTGAAGACTCTTCAACATATAATCTTTTTACTTCTCTGCCCTCTGGGCCTGTTTGGTGAGTTATTAAAGTTTTTCCCATTAATTCTTTTGCAGCTTCACTTAATTCCTCAATGGTATCTAAAATTTTTACACCTCCAGCTTTACCTCTTCCTCCGGCATGAATCTGAGCTTTTAGTACATATTTCTTTGTGTTTAATGATTTTGCTTTTTCCACTAATTCATCAACAGAAAGAGCAAAAACACCTTGTGGAACAATCGCTCCATATTTTTTTAAAATTTGTTTTGCCTGATGTTCGTGAATATTCATTATTATTTAGAAAGATCGGGATCTATTTTAGATGCTGCTTCCCACAAAGCTCTGACTGCATCAATAGAATGCATAAATTCTTTTTTTTCTTTTTCATCCAAATCAATTTGTTCTATCTTTTCAACACCATTCTTTCCAATAATCACTGGAACACCAGCGTAAACATTATTAACACCATACTCTCCATTAAGTTGAATAGCACATGGTAATAATTTTTTTTCATCATTTAAGTATGCTTCTGCCATCTGAACTCCCGATGCTGCAGGTGCATAAAACGCTGATCCTTTTTCAAGATATTTCACTATCTCAGCACCACCATCTCTAGTTCTTTGATTTATTTCTTCTAATTTTTCTTGAGAAATTTTTCCATCTTTTACTAAATCAAGCAAAGGTTTTCCTGAAACTTTTGTAAATCTAGGCATTGGTACCATAGTATCTCCATGCCCACCCATTACCATTGCATCTATTTCTTTTACAGGAACATTGAGTTCTAAAGACAAAAATAATTTAAATCTTGAACTATCTAAAATTCCAGCCATACCAACTACTTTATTTGCTGATAATCCTGAAAATTTTTGAAAAGCCATTACCATTACGTCTAAAGGATTTGTGATACAAATTACAAAAGCGTTAGGTGCATTCTGTTTAACCCCTTCAGCAACTTGTTTAATAATTTTTAAATTTATACCAAGTAAGTCATCTCTACTCATTCCAGGTTTTCTCGGAACCCCTGCAGTAATAATAATTACATCAGAGTCTTTAATGTCCTTATAATCATCAGTGCCTGAAAATTTTACATTAAAACCATCAACTGATGATGATTGAGCAATATCTAATGCTTTTCCTTTAGCTATTCCACTTGCTACATCAAAAAGAACAACTTCATCAACAAGTTCTTTTGTTCCAATCAAGTGTGCAAGAGTTCCACCAATTTGACCAGCACCAATTAAAGATATTTTACTCATTAATATTTCTCCTTATTTCATTGTTGGCATTACGAACTCAGCATTTGATCTAATTCCAGAAGGCCATCTCGAGGTTATTGTTTTAAGTTTTGTATAAAATTTTATCCCTTCCATACCATGCATTGCACTATCTCCAAATAATGATCTTTTCCAACCTCCAAAACTATGAAAGGCCATTGGAACAGGGATAGGAACATTAATACCAACCATTCCAACTTGTATCTTGCTTGCAAAAGTTCTTCCTGCATCACCATCTCTTGTATAAATACTTACTCCATTTCCATATTCATGATCATTAATAAGTTTTGTAGCCTCTTCAAAAGTTTTTACTCTAACTACAGATAAAACTGGTCCAAATATTTCCTCTTGATATATTCTCATTTCTTTTTTTACATGATCAAACAAACAGCCTCCAATATAGAAACCGTCTTCATAACCTTGTAATTTTAAGTTTCTACCATCAACTACTAACTTAGCACCTTCTTTTACCCCTAAATCAACATATCCTTTTACTTTTTCTAGATGCTCCTTAGTAACTAAAGGTCCCATCTCTGAACTTTTATCCATTCCAGGACCAACTTTCAAAGCTTCTGCTTTTTTTGATAATCTTGATACTAGCTCATCTCCTATATCTCCAACAGCTACTGCAACTGATTGGGCCATACATCTTTCACCTGCAGATCCATATGCGGCACCCATTAAACCATTTACTGCACCATCTAAGTCACAATCTGGCATAACAACTAAATGATTTTTTGCTCCTCCTAGTGCCTGAACTCTTTTTTCATTTTTTGCAGAATTTTCATAAATATATTTTGCTATTGGTGTCGAACCTACAAAACTTACTGCTTTAATATCTTTGTTTGTTAAGATTGCATCTACAACTTCTTTATCTCCGTTAACAACATTAAAAACTCCATCTGGAAGACCTGCTTCTTTTAATAATTCTGCTAGTTTTATTGCACACGATGGATCTTTTTCGGACGGCTTTAATATAAAGGTATTTCCACAAGCAATTGCGATAGGAAACATCCACATTGGCACCATTGCTGGAAAGTTAAATGGTGTGATACCTGCAACTACTCCTAATGGTTGTCGCATTGACCAACTGTCGACATTAGTTCCAACATTTTCTGAAAATTCACCTTTAAGTAAATGGGGTATTCCACAAGCAAATTCAACAACCTCTAAACCTCTGGTTAAAGATCCCTTTGCATCTTCATAAACTTTTCCATGTTCAGAAACTATCAACTGTGTAAGCTCATCTGAATTTTTTTCTATTAACTCTTTAAATTTGAACATAATTCTAGCTCTTACAAGAGATGGTTTTAACGACCATTCCTTAAAAGCTTCTTGTGCAATATTAACTGTATGATCTAGATCTGCTTTAGAGGCTAATCTTACTTCTTTTTCTTGTTCACCAGTCGCTGGGTTAAAAACCTTACCTTTTTTATCTGAATTACCAGAAATTATTTTTCCACCTACAAAATGTTCAATTAATTTCATGAATACGATCTTTTAGATTAAAAACTCTTATTAGTCTATTGTTTAAATATTAGCGGTTGCTAACATTTTTTTTATTTCAGCAATAGCTTTTGCTGGGTTTAAACCTTTGGGACATGCACTAGTACAATTTAAGATAGTATGGCATCTATAAAGTTTAAGTTCATCTGCTACTTTTTTTAATCTAGCTTCTCTCTCTTCATCTCTACTGTCCACAATCCATCTGTAAGCCTGTAATAATACTGCTGGACCTAAATACTTATCTCCATTCCACCAATAACTTGGACAAGATGTGGAACAACAAGCACACATAATACATTCATAGGCACCATCTAGTTTTTCCCTGTCTTTTTTTGATTGAATAATTTCTGTAGTTTCTGAATTTGAATTTGATTTTAACCAGGGTTCTATAGATTGATATTGTTTGTATAAACCATCCAAATCACCAATTAAATCCTTTTTAACTTTTAAGTGAGGTAATGGATAAATATCTATATCCCCATCAATTTCAGAATGAGGAGTAGTACAAGCCAATCCATTTTTACCACCCATGTTCATTGCACAAGAACCACAAACTCCATGAGCACAAGATCTCCTATAAGCAATAGATGGATCAATCTCATTTTTTATTTTATTTAAAACATCTAAAACTTTTGAAGGACAGTTATCCATATCAACCTCATAAGTATCAATTCTAGGGTTTTCTCCCGTTGAAGGATCCCATCTGTAGACATTAACTTTTCTTAAGTTTTTAGAACCTGTTTTGTCTTTGAAATAATTACCTTTTTGAACTTTAGAGTTTTTAGGTAAATTAATCTGAACCATTAATAAACTCTTTCTTGGGGAGGAAAATATTGAACTTCATTTGTAAGAGTAGTTTTATGAACTTCTCTATAACTTATTTTTGTTTCTTTTCCATCGCACCAAGCAAGTGTATGTTGCATAAATTTTTCATCATCTCTTTTAGGATAATCTTCTCGTGCATGTGCTCCTCTACTTTCTTTTCTATTATAAGCGGAGTCTACAGTCACAACTGCTTGTCTGATTAAATTGTCAAATTCTAAAGTTTCAACCAAATCTGTATTAAAGATTAATGATTTATCTTTAACTGATATGGATTCTAAACCATCATAAGTTTTTCTTATTTCCTCAACACCCTCTTTTAAAGTTTTTTCTGTTCTAAAAACTGCACATTTAGATTGCATTGTTTTTTGCATTGATAATCTTAATTCTGCAGTTCCAATGTCACCATCAGCGTTTCTAATTTTGTCAAATCTATCAAGACATTTTTGTGTTTCAGACTCACTAATTTCTTCATGTGGCATTCCTGGTGTAACTAATTCTGCTGCTCTTTTAGCTGCAGCTCTTCCAAATACTACAAGATCAATTAATGAATTAGATCCTAATCTGTTCGCTCCATGAACAGAAACACATGCAGCTTCACCAATAGCCATTAAGCCTGGAACGGTTTTTTCTGATCCATTTACTGTTAATACCTCTCCCTTATAATTTGTCGGTATTCCACCCATATTGTAATGAACTGTAGGAACTACTGGAATTGGTTCTTTGGTAACATCTACATTAGCAAATAATCGCGCTGCATCAGTTATACCAGGTAATCTACTTTCTATAATTTCTTTATCCAAGTGACTTAAGTTTAAATGAACATGGTCTTGATCTTTTCCAACACCTCTTCCTTCATTAATTTCTATTGACATAGATCTACTTACAACATCTCTAGAAGCTAAATCTTTAGCATTAGGAGCATACCTCTCCATAAATCTTTCACCTTTAGAGTTCGTAAGATATCCTCCTTCTCCTCTAGCACCTTCAGTTATTAACGTGCCATGACCATAAATTCCTGTTGGGTGGAACTGAACAAACTCCATATCTTGTAAAGGTAATCCCGCTCTAAGCACCATTGCATTACCATCGCCGGTACATGTGTGGGCAGAGGTAGCAGAATAATAAACTTTTCCATAACCACCTGTTGCGATTATAACTGAATGTGCTCTAAATCTATGAATTGTTCCATCGTTTAGATTCCATGCTATTAAACCTTTACACTCTCCATCTTTCATTAATAAATCTAACGCAAAATATTCTATAAAAAACTCTGTCTTATGTTTTAAAGCTTGACCATACAAAGTATGCAATATTGCATGACCAGTTCTATCTGCTGCAGCACAAGTTCTTTGAACAATTCCATTGCCATAATTTTTTGTCATACCACCAAATGGTCTTTGATAAATCTTTCCATCATCCGTTCTACTAAAAGGGACACCATACTTTTCTAGTTCAATAACTGCTTTGGGTGCTTCTTTACACAGATATTCAATGCTATCTTGATCACCTAACCAATCTGCTCCCTTAACAGTATCATACATATGCCATCGCCAATCATCTTCTCCCATATTCCCAAGTGCTGCTGAAATACCACCTTGAGCTGCAGAGGTATGACTTCTAGTGGGAAATACTTTTGAGATACATGCAGTTTTTAATCCAGCTTCACTTAATCCTACTGCTGCTCTTAGTCCAGAGCCACCAGCACCTAAAACTACTACATCATATTCATGATCTATTATTTTGTAAGAACTCATAATCTAGTTATTAATATAATTGTAATTAATGGAATTACCACAGCTGAAGCAAATAAAAGCTTATTTGCGACATTTTTGATTTTATCATTTTGGATATAATCCTCAAAAACCTCACTAATACTCAAAGCTGAAAAGAAATATGCATTAATAATAAAAATACTGAATAAAAATTTTGATAATGAGGTTGTAAAAAAACTTTTAACTTCAATAAATTGTTGATCATAAATCGAAATTAAATTCAAAACAAACCACAACATTAATGGAATTAAAATGGCACCACTAATTTTTAAAAAAATCCATTTTTTAGTTGCTGAAATCATAAAATAAAATTTTTTCCTATTAGATAAAAAATAACAGTAAAAATTATTGAGCCAAATATAACAATAAGACCTGTAATTTTGGTGGTTTGAATTTCAAAACCATATCCAAGATCCATAATTAAGTGTCTTATTTCACTTAAAATCTGAAATAAAAATGACCAAGTAATCCCTAGAATTATAAATTTGCCAATAAAAGAATTTAAAAAAGAATTAATTGCTTCATAATTATTTTCTCCAAGTAAAAGTGATGAGGCCCAAAAACAAATTATCGTAATTGCAATTATATTTATTATTCCAGTTATTCTATGAGAAATTGATACCAAAGATGAAATGTGCCATCTATAAATTTGTATATGAGGAGATAGAGGTTCTTTATTTTCCATAGAAATTATTTTTAATTAAAGTTTCGGCAATCTCTACTGCATTTAAAGCCGCTCCTCTTAAAAGATTATCTGAAACAATCCATAAATTCATTCCATTTTTAAGAGTTTTATCCTCTCTAATTCTCGAAATAAAAGTTTCATCTTTACCTTCTGCCTCAAGAGGAGTTGAATATCCTCCATCAGCTCTTTCATCTATTACTTTGCAACCTTCAAATTTATCAAGGGCTTTTCTAACCTCTTCTAAAGTAAAAGTTTTTTCAAATTCAATGTTTACCGACTCTGCGTGAGAAACTAAAACAGGTATTCTTACACACGTTGCAGTCAAATTAATTTTATCATCTAAAATTTTTTTAGTTTCATTGACCATCTTAAGTTCCTCTTTTGTATAACCATTTTCAGAAAATATATCTATGTGAGGGATGATATTGAAAGCGATTTGTTTAGTAAAATTTCTAGGTTCTACTTTTTGGTTATTTAAAACCATTTTAGTTTGATCAATCAATTCATCCATTGGTGCTTTACCACCCCCTGAAACAGATTGATAAGTCGAAACTACTACTCTTTTGATTGTAAACAAATCATGCAATGGTTTTAAAGCTATAACCAACTGAGCTGTAGAACAATTTGGATTAGCTATAATATTTTTTTTTATATTATTCAGATCTTCAGAATTTACTTGAGGTACTATGAGAGGAACTTCAGGATCCATTCTGTAATGACTTGAATTGTCTATAACAAAACAATTTTTAGCAGCCTTTTCAGCAAATTTTTCAGATATTTTTCCTCCAGCAGAAAAAAAAGCAATTTTTACTTTTGAAAAATCAAAACTCTCTAGATCAGAAACTTGATATTCTTTACCTTTAAAAGAAATTTTTTTTCCACTACTTTTAGTTGATGCTATCAAATAAAGATTATCAATAGATAGTCCCTTTTTTTCAAGAACTTCTAATATTTTTCTACCAACATTCCCGGTTGCTCCTACAATTGCTATATTCATGATAACGTTTATTTTTATACTAAATGAAGGGTAAATCGCAAACTGTTCCTACAAATATTTTATCGTTAATATCTATCTTAAACTGGGTTTTATTATCCCAATAAGGTTTATTAATCATTGCAATACCAATAACTTTTTTAAAAGTAGGAGAATAAGTTGCAGATCTTACATAACCGACAACTTTATTATCATTATCTAGTAGCGTCTTCTCACAATACATATCAATTTTGTTGTGATCAATCATAACTCCCATTAGTTTCCTTTTAATCCCATCTTGTTTTAATTTTTTAAGTTTTTCTTTACCTAAAAAGTTAACCTCACTATCTAAATTTACAAACTTATCAAAATTTGCCTCAAATGGATTATCTCTATTATCAAAATCATTTCCGTAAGATAACAGTGCAGATTCTATTCGCTCTATTAAATTTGGACATCCAGCTTTGACATTAAATTCTTTCCCATATTCAAATAGATAATCATATAAATCTTGTCCAGCTAGATTATCTTCAACATAAATTTCAAATCCACTCTGTTTTGACCAACCTGATCTAGCAACAAAATATTTTTTTTCTTTAAATTCGTAATACTTAAAATTAAAAAATTTTAATTGTCTAATATCCTCACCAAATAATTTTGCCATTAAATCATCGGAGCGTGGACCTTGTACTGCTAAAATATTTACATTTGGTTCATGGATTTCAACATCAAATTTATTTCCTGCAGCAAGACCTTTTGCAAAAAAAATTACGTCTGAATCTGCAATTGAGAGCCACCATTTATCATCAGCTAATTTATTAATAATTGGATCATTAACTAAAAGACCCTCATCATCAATTAATGGTGCATAGTAACATTTTCCAACTTTAGATTTTGACAAATCTCTACAAGTCATTAATTGAACTAATTTTGCAGAGTCTTTTCCAGATATTTCAACTTGTCTTTCTGCTGCAACATCCCAAACCTGAACAAATTTTTTCAAATGCTCATAATCAGATTCTAAAGACTTAAATGATGCAGGAAGCAACATATGATTATAAACAGTATAACTGCTCACACCATGAGATTCGATCCTATCTGTATAAGGTGTACTTCTTAATCTTCTTGATTTTACTATTGGAAAGTTTTTCATTTTTTTAAAAATTCTAAGACCTTTTCTCTCATTTCAAATGCTTTTTCAATCATAATCATATGTCCACATCCAGGAATTATATGAGTGGTAGAATTTTTAACTAAGTTTGCAAATTTTTTTCCAGCTTCTAGATTAACCATTTTATCTAACTCTCCAAAAACTAACATGATTGGACAACTAATTGATTGTGCTGCCTTAGAACCATTCGCATAATTATTACACGCAATAAGATCAACCGCTAAAATTTCACTTATATCCCTAGGTGATTGAATAATTCTTTCAATTGGATTTCCACCAATAAACTTTTTAGAACCTTCATAACCCCATTTCATCATTAATTTAACAGCATCAGAGTCGCCATTTGATGCCAAATCAATTAAATCTTTATTTACTGGCATTCGATATGATCCACTTATTAAAACCATTTTTTTTAATCTTTTTTTATATTTAAATGAGTACTCAATAGCTTCTAAGCATCCTTGAGAATGGCCAACTAATATTAAATTTTTCAAATTCAGTTTCTCAAATACTTTTTCTAACCAGTCTGTAATTTTTTCAATACTATCTAAACAAGGACCTTCAGAATTTCCATGACCTGGTAAATCAATAGAAAGAACATTGAAATTTTTACTTGAAAAAAATTGTTCTGTTAAAGACCAAACAATATGAGAGAGACCACTTCCATGAAGAAATACTATCGTATCCTTTGAATTATCTACACCTTGTCCAGCATCAGATGCATGAACACTTTTGTTTTCAATTTCAATTATCAATTAATTACCTAAAATTTTTTTCTCAATTCAAATTTTTGAATTTTACCTGTTGAAGTTTTTGGCAATTCACAGAAAATTACTTGTTTTGGAACTTTAAAACCTGCTAATGTTTCCTTACAAAAATCAATCAATTCTTTATCTGTTGTAGGCTTGTCTTTGACCATTTCAATAAATGCACAAGGTACTTCTCCCCATTTCTCATCAGGTTTAGCAACAACTGCAGCAATTGATACTGAAGGATGTTTGGATAAAGTATTCTCGATTTCAATTGAAGAAATATTTTCTCCTCCAGAAATAATTATATCTTTTGACCTATCTTGTATTTTTACATATCCATCTGGGTGTATTACCGCTAAATCTCCTGAATGAAACCAGCCACCAGCCATGGCTTTATCTGTTGCAGCTTTATCTTTAAAATAACCTTTCATAACTACATTTCCTCTGAGCATAATCTCACCAATTGTTTTCCCATCTTTTGGTACTTCCTTCATTGTTTCAGGATCCATTATAGTTGCACCTTCAAGATTAGGATACCTAACTCCTTGTCTTGCTTTAATTTCGTTCTGCTTATCCTCATCAAAATTATTCCAATCATCATTCCAGGCACATTGTGTGACATGTCCATAAGTTTCTGTTAAGCCATACACGTGCATTACCTCAAAACCAAGTTCTTTCATTTTTTTAAAGATTATACTTGGTGGTGGGGCTCCTGCGGTAAGTACATGTACTTTATGTTTTAGTTTTTTTCGATCACTTTCGGGGGCACCTGTAATCATGTTTAATACTATAGGAGCTCCACCAAAATGAGTTACATTATATTTATCTATTAGTTCAAAAATTTTTTTTACATCTATATTTCTTAAGCAAATTGTTCTTCCATTTAACATTGGAACTGTCCAAGGATAGCACCATCCGTTACAATGAAACATTGGAACAATTGTTAAAAAATTTAACCTATTTGGCATATTCCAGGCAACAGCACTTCCTGTAGACATTAAATATGATCCTC
>ERZ802831.1781-NODE-1781-length-10288-cov-15.7057_pt1 | contig 10288 bp, 10 predicted proteins | sample MGYA00345655_ERZ802831 | MGnify/ENA primary metagenome ERZ802831 (study PRJEB30503, sample SAMEA104212376) | marine metagenome | biome: Westerlies Biome; feature: [SRF] surface water layer (ENVO:00010504) within the epipelagic zone...; material: water...
TTGCCTTTCCCACGATTTTATCAGTTTTGCCGGTGATTTTGCTTGGGTTTATTTTATACCGCACTCTTTTGGAAAATGAGGCGTTTTAGTTTGGCGTTAGCAGATTATGTTACTGGATTTTATTTCCCGTATTATTATTTGATATCATTTCAGAAACCAGCCTTTCTGGCGGCGTTGTTCTACCCATTATCTTGATTCTCACATCGGCACTGCTAGTAATTATATTACTGTCAATCTTAGCCTGTTATCTATCTGGGTTTGAGCGAAGCTCCGCATCTTCTGTAATTCAAGGCTCATTCAGACATAATGGATTTATTGGTTTCGCGATTGCCCCTGGATTGCTGGGTACAATTGGAACAGAGCTTGCGGCCATTTGCATTGCTATTTTGGTGCCTATTACCAATATTGCAGCGGTTATTGTAATGATAGTTTATAACCGGCAGGACACAAATACCAAGATAAGTCGGTTTCTTTTGAAAGAAATCACACGCAATCCACTTATAATTGCGGTTGTTCTGGGATTGCTATTTAACTATTTTGAAATGGCTCTGCCAACATTTGCTACCTTAACCTTTGAATTGCTAGGTGATGGCGCGCTAAGCTTGTTATTACTGTGCGTAGGCGCTGGGCTTGTGCCTTCTTTTAGTGCTGCACGAATAGCCCCTCTTTTTGTTGCCATTCTAATGAAGCTCATTATATTCCCTGCAATGGTAGTAACCGCTGGAATCTGGGCAGGTTTGCCTGCAGATATAATGATAATATTGGCCATATTTGCGGCAATGCCATGTGCTGTATCCGCGTTTCCCCTTGCAAAGCAATTAGGCGGAAACGCGCCTCTAATGGCAGATATTATTGTCCTGCAAACCGTGTTTAGTTTGCCTTTATCATTCTTATGGTTGTTTGTTGTCTCTTGAAAATCTGATGACTATAAACGCGCTTTTTATCTAATTAAAAACAAGCAATCGCGGATTAGTTTTCATTAGCAGGCGTTAGTGTCAGGCTTATTTGATGATAGCCATCTGCTTCTAAATCGTCGGTAGCATCAAGGGCATCCAATATTTCAGCTTCGCCGCTAGACTCTATCAACGCCATTAATTTTTCTTCCGGGTTTTCATCATCATTATGAAGAATAGTCACCGCAATAACCGCCGCTATCGTGGTCACTTTGACATCTTTTTCGGGGACGTCTTTTTTGGGTGATTTGCGCGGAGAAAAAGGGATTATGTTAGCTGTTTCAACTATAGTTCTATCCGTATTTTGCACGACAAGCCTCCATATATTAGAAAAATAGGTTTTTCTTGAGAAAATGATAGGGTATATCAAGCCTAATCCAGAATAATTCTGACACAAATCTATAAATTGTGGCTCTTACCAGCTTCATCATACTAAACATAGTATAGACATAATTTTACATTTTCGTGAAGGGAATTATTATTATTCACAAATATAGATATTATTGCTTACGTTTTCAGCCAATTTAATTAGGTGTTAATTCCCTACACTTCTGATCAGAAGGCTTCCAACTGGCTTGTCATTTACATTTCGGACAGGCTCGGTAACAGCGCTAAATACTTTTGTTTCAACGCCAAAATTATCTATAATATTTGCGTTAATGCGTATTTTCATTCCAACAAGCGCTTGACCTAAAAGAATGGTCGGTGAGTTAGCAGGCAGATTTATCGCATCCCACGTCCGTCCATCAGCAGAGGCTTCCCATAAAAAGGCTGTGCTAGCAATACCATCGTAATCTGCAAGACTACTTAAACTTGCAACAAGTTCGTTATTTTCCAAAGCTTGGCCCCGAATAACAATCTCACCAGTGAGTGGATTATCCACATTTGCAACCAGCTCTGTAGGTTCGGTAAATAATGTTTCAGCTGTTCCAAAACCATCAATATAATTAATCACTGCTCGGAAGCTATATCCCACATCGGTTTGGTTAAGATTTATAACAGAATTCGCTTTGTCTGTTAGGCGCTCCCAATTGGCTTTTGTAGTGGAACGCTCCCAATCAATATTAATATCCCCTAAACCGTCTTCATCAATAATTCGGCTTAAATCGGCGGTAAGCGTGTTATTCTCGCGCGCTTCGCCAACAACAACTGGCACACCAACTGGTTTGTCATTTACATTTTGCACAGCAGAAGAGTTTGGGCTGATAATAGATTCTGAATTTCCTTGCCCATCTACATAAGACACTTCCACACGTAGATACTTATTTACATGAGCATCCCTTGGTGTGAAGGTTGGGGTAATAGCGCCTGGTATAATCTGCCAATCATCGCCATTTTCCGATATTTGCCACTGGATCTGGGTACTACCTATACCGTCACCATCTTGAATGTTTGAGGTATCAATTACTAATTGTACATCCTCGATTGCTTCAAACCCAACTCCCCTGCTAGATTGTTGAGCTTGCGATACAGCAGTTTCTGTTTCCTGTTTAAAAGCATCACTTGTGGTCACAGCGTCATTTATTGTTTTTGCATCTCCTGCAGTGTTTGATGCAGCATCACCGTTTGATGTGTCAGCAACCGAGCTAGATTCTGCCAATTCGGCTGCCAGCGAATCAAACTCAGAACCATCTCCCCCTGCCACTACAATTTGAGAAGATACTGAAATTGCTGCTACCAAAAGTAGCCCATATTTGTTGAACATAAAACCGGCTCCTATTTACACATCGCAGACAATCCTGTGTTTTTAGCTATAATTATAGACACAGAAACATAATCTTTCGATAATCTGACGTATTTTATTACAAAAATCAACATAAGACCATACAAGATACCCTTTTGCATGAAATCTATATGGTAAAATAAACATAAATCTAAATTAGATTATGATTTTTTAGGTATTTTAGGGTCAATTAGTAACTAGACTCATCCAGAATAAAAAAAATATATGGCATAATCTAGTAAACAGCCTTTATGATAATCTCCAATATCGGTTTTTGATACTGAATTTTCTTTTCTATGTGATAAATAAGATAAAAAAAGCAAATTTTTCATGAGTATTTTAAAACAAATTCAATCTTTAAAAATTCATCCCTCTGGATGGCCTGTTGTAGCCTTATTATGTATGGGCGGGTTTCTCATCGGCGCTTTTTGGGAAGCCCCCATCTTAGTTATGGTTGGCTCAATAGCTGTGGGGATATATTTATTTCGGTTCCAAACGCCGACAATTCCGACTAATCAAGGTATCATAACAGCGCCTGTTAGCGGAAAAATCTCTGCTGTAGAGCAGATAAGTTCGCCTGATATAGTGTCTATACCGCCGCGGCAATATTTAAAAATTGGAATAAGATGTGGCCTATTTTATCCCGCCAGTCTTCATGCGCCAACATCGATAAAGATTAAAGATAAGCAAAAACTAGAGGATGCATCTTCTAGAAAGATTATGATAACGGCGACAACAACAGATCTTGCCCAAAACAATGAACCAGAAGAGTTGATATTGGTTTTCAGCTCTGTCATTCCACGCTGGTATCCAGAATGTGATGTTGAAATCAACGATACCTTATCACAAGGCCAAGTATTTGGTTTTCTGTCATTTGGGGGTCAAATGGACTTATATGTTCCAAGTCATTTTTCGCCATTACGAATTGTAAATCAAACATGCATCGCAGGAGAGACAATTTTAGCCAAAGAAGCCTGAACTGCCAAAGATTAGCGAACTACCAGAGAGGCGAAATCTAACTAAATCGGAAAAAAATGCGACTAACGCTACCAGACGCAGACAACTGCTTGAAATTATAAAATAGCTTAACAGGGAAGATAATAAAACGATGTGGGTAGGTTTATGATGAGGTTTATTCCGTTTTTAATTGTAGGTGCTGCTTTGTTTGGCTCAATCCTGCTTTTTTGGCTATTTCCAGAGAAGGCTATTTTTGGATGGGCCTGTGTACTCTTAATTCCTATTTTTGCAGTTGGTGTTTTTGATTTTACGCAAAGAAAATCTCCTGTTTTGCGAAATTACCCGTTAATAGGAAGATTGCGTTTTTTGCTTCAGGAAATTCGCCCACAAATTCGTCAATATTTCATAGAAGCAGAAGATGATGAGGTGCCCTTTTCGCGTCAGCAACACCAAATGGTAACAGAGCGAAGCAAAGGCAGGGATGGCACGCTTCCTTTTGGAACGCTAGAGCGGGTCTATGATACAGAACATGTCTGGATAAATCATTCATTAATGCCCACCAAAGTTGATAATAGTGACTTTAGGATTTCGGTTGGAAGCGGGGCGCATAGCTATCAGATATCAGTAATCAATATATCTGGAACCAGTTTTGGAGCAGTATCAGCCCCAGTAATAGAGAGTTTTAACCAGGGCGCATTCATAGGTGGGTTTTCCCATAATACAGGTGAAGGCGGCATTACGCCCTATCACCAGAAACATAATGGTGATTTGATCTGGCAAATCGGCACTGGTTATTTTGGTTGTCGCAACCAAAATGGCGAATTTGATGCTGAAAAATTCGCTGAAAAGGCATCTCTTGATCAGGTGAAAATGATAGAAGTAAAATTAAGCCAAGGTGCCAAGCCTGGTCATGGCGGTGTTTTATTGGCACCAAAGGTTAGTGATGAAATAGCCGCAATAAGAGGGGTGCCCTCAGGGGTTGATTGTATCTCCCCTGTCCAACATAGTGCTTTTTACACTCCAGAAGGGCTGCTTAGGTTCATTGATGACTTAAGAAAACTGAGTGGCGGTAAACCGATAGGCTTTAAGTTAGCAATTGGCCATCCTTGGGAATTTTTGGCGATTGTAAAGGCAATCGTTGAGACAGGAATTAAGCCAGATTTTATTACCGTTGATGGAGCAGAAGGTGGCACGGGCGCTGCTCCAACAGAATTTAGTGATCATGTTGGAAGCCCCCTTCGAGATGCTATTGTATATGTTGATAATGCGCTGCGAGCGGCCAGTTTGAGGAGCTCAATAAAAATTGCGGCTTCTGGTAAAATTGTATCTGCATTTGATATCGCACGAATTTGTGCGCTTGGGGCTGACTGGGTGAATATGGCACGCCCATTTATGTTTGCGACAGGATGCATTCAAGCAAGAACCTGTCATAATGGCAATTGTCCAACAGGAATTGCAACAATGGATCCCAAGCGAAGCCGGGCAATTGATGTTGACACAAAAGCGCAAGCAATCGCTCAATTTCAGAAAACAACCCGCCAGGCCTTGGCAAAATTAGTCGGAGCATCTGGACTGTATACGCCAGATGAATTAACAAGAAGACATCTTGTGCACCGGGTTAGTCAGTCTGAGATTTTGCTGGCCTCGCAGATTTATCCAGATGCAGAGCAGGGTGTGGTATTTTCAAAATCAATATGCGAAGATCCCAGAATACAGAATTATTGGTCTAGAGTAACCAAAGATAGTTTTCAGCCGCAAGTTTGGAAACGCAATTAGTTGAAAGCAAAATCAAATTTTTATGTTTTTGTGAGATATAAGTTGCTAGACCTTGTTCCAAGTTTTTATGTATCGTATCAGCGGCAAATAATGGGGAGAGACAATGACTGAGGGCAGGCTGACAGTAGCTGATTTTCAATCTATTTCAAGTAAGCGCAAAATTGTGAGTTTAACAGCTTATACAGCTCCGGTGGCGATGGCTCTTGATCCCTATTGCGATATGCTCCTTGTGGGAGATTCAGTTGCTATGGTGTTGTATGGAATGCAAGGCACGCAAGGGGCTGACCTTGAAATGATGATACGACACGGAAAAGCGGTTATGTCTCATTCAAGTCAGGCAATGGTTATTGTCGATTTGCCGCATGGCACTTATGAGCATAGTGTCGAGCTTGCAGTTCAATCATCCAAAACAGTTATTGAGAAAACCGGGGCTTGCGGTGTTAAATTGGAAGGAGGCGTCTCAATTGCGCCTCAGATTAAAGCAATTACGTCTGCCGGAATACCTGTATTAGGCCATATCGGGCTGCTTCCGCAAAAATTTAGTCAAACATCTGAATTTCGGATTACTGGAAAAGATGCCAGCGAGGCAGAGCAATTGCAAAAAGATGCTGACGCCGTTACCAATGCAGGCGCATTTGGAATTGTGTTGGAAGGCATTATTGAACCTGTTGCCCGCGCGCTGTCACAGAGCGCTACCATACCGCTAATTGGGATCGGTGCATCTCCAACATGTCATGGTCAGATTCTGGTCACGGACGATCTGATCGGACTTTATGCAGATTTCACTCCGAAATTTGTTAAACAATATGCAAATGTTCAAAGTATCATTCAAGAAGCAGCGCAAGCTTATGCCGAAGATGTTATATCACAGAGGTTCCCTGGCGATTCGCATTGTTTTTGGCCTTCAAAAAAATGACCAAATATGTGAATAGTCTTGCTGACTTGAAGGCTCAGATTTCAGGCTGGCAGCAGAACGGGTATAAAATTGGACTAGTGCCAACTATGGGCAGTCTACATGAAGGTCATTTGTCACTTATATCTCTTGCACGCGAGAATTGTGATAAGGTTGTAACTTCAATTTATGTCAACCCGCAGCAATTTTCACAGACAGAAGATTTTGATAGCTATCCTCGCACTCTAAATCAGGATTTGGAAAAACTATCAGAATTGAGGGTCTGTGATTTGGTTTTTAATCCTACTCAGATGTATCATGAAAGCCATGCCACAATTATCGCGCCGACAGGGGTCGCCGAGCCTCTTGAAGGACAGATTAGACCCCATTTTTTTGGCGGTGTAGCTACAATAATTATCAAACTATTTAATCAGATACAGCCTGATATAGCCATATTTGGTGAAAAGGATTATCAGCAATTACTGGTGATAAAACAACTCATGCGTGATTTGGATTTACCTGTTCAGATCATTGCTGGTCAGACTTTTAGGGAAACTGACGGGTTGGCAATGTCATCTCGAAATAGCTATCTGTCTGATAGTGAGCGCAAGATAGCGGCTAATATTTACAGGGTGATGCAAATTACAGCTGAGAATCTACAATCAGAGATTGAGGTCTCAAAAGCTATTCAAAATGCAATTAATGAGCTTGCGCGCGTTGGCATTACCAAAATTGATTATTTCAGTCTTAGAGATCCTACAACCCTTGAGCCTTTGAGCACATTTGAAAAAGACGCAAGATTGCTTGTTGCCCTTCATGTTGGCGCAACCCGGCTAATTGATAATATGGCTGTTTCATTTGTTCAGTCTGGCACTATTAACAGCGAATATAACCACCAAGGGAAACCAAATTTATGAAAATGTTCACAGGTGTTTCTGGCAATGTTTGGCGGATGGGAGCCAGCCAAGCTTTAATGATGACGGTTATGAATGTGAATTTAACCAATACCGCATTGGTGGGATCTCTGTTAGCACCCTCACCTTGGCTCATAACATTGCCAGTTTCTATACAATTCATTGCTGTTATGGTAGCCACAATCCCAGCCTCATTACTAATGGCTCATTTTGGCAGGCGGCTGATTTTCCTAATCGGCGTTTTGATGGTTACTATCGGTGCATTTGGTCAAGCTTTATCTATCTTAACAGAGAGTTTTGCGCCTCTTGTGATTTCTTCATTTTTACTGGGATTAGGTCAAGGAGTTGCGCAATTCTATCGATATGCTGCAGCGGATGCAGCACAAGGCGCTGAAAAAGCAAAAGCGGTCTCTTTCGTATTATTAGGAGGATTAGCCTCTGCTATTATTGGGCCTGAAATTGCCTATCGCACTGTAGATCTGTTGCCAAATAGCCTATATGCTGGCTGCTTTATTGTAACTGGTCTAGTTCAGATGATAGCGATTCCTATAATCTGGGGATTAGATATACCGCCAGTTAAGAGACAGAAACAACAAGGACGACCGATCACTAAATTTTTTCAAATGCCTTCTTTTTTATCAGGGCTAATTGCGGCCGCTCTTGGTTATTGTATTATGACGTTTTTGATGACCGCAACACCGCTTCAAGTTGTGGATGTAAGTAGATTATCGCATGAAGCAAATGCGCGTGTTATTCAATGGCACGTGGTAGCGATGTTTGCACCCTCTTTATTTTCTGGTGTGCTAATTGCCAAATTCGGTGTTGGAAAAATATTATGGGCTGGATTAGCGTGTTATGTTGCCGCATCCATGATAGCACTTAGTGGAACTGGTTTTTATATTTATCTGGGTGCCTTGATTTTCTTAGGCATTGGTTGGAATTTTTTATATGTAGGAGGCAGCTCCGTCATCGCAAATAGCGCAAGCCCAGAAGAAAGAGGCAGAGTCCAAGGTATTGCAGATTTTTGCATTTTTAGCGTTGTTGCTACAGCTTCGATGTTGTCTGGTATGGCGCATAGTGAATTAGGATGGGCGGTTATGATGATGATAGCATTTGCCCCGATTTTCTTGATTGCAGTAGCGCTCATTATCGGCAAGCCAAAATTGACAAATCAACCAGCTTAAATTCCCTATATTATTAATTCAATTTAAGAAACAATAAATTTCCTAATTATCAATAATATAGTTAAAAAAAAGGGTCGTGACAGAGTCACGACCAAGTTTAGGGAGGAAACATACGAAAATAATCGTACATAATGAATATATGTGACGTTTAATCTTTTATGTCAAGTAGAGAAGCTGGGTTTGATGAATAATTTATCCAAAGCTTAAAAATTAATCACTAATTCTTTTCTAAGTATATTTTTGAGAGTTAAATGTGTATCTTGTAAGTTATGTAATGAGGGTGATTTGTGTCTTTTTGAGAGTTTTTTCCCATCTTCACCTAAAATAACGGGATGGTGAAAATAAATAGGCGATGGAAGCCCTAATAGTTTTTGTAACAGGCAATGTATATCTGTGCTTGAGCGCAAATCTTCCCCTCTTGTCACGACTTCAATATTTGAGTCTGCATCATCTAAAACCACACTTAAGTGATAACAGGCAGTTATATCCCGCCTGCCAAGGATAATATCACCAAATTTGGCAGGTTCCGCCCTTATAATAATACCATCAAGACGCGTCCAACTGACTTCTCCAACATGTTGAATAGCCTTGGACATATCCAGCCTTAGGGCTGGTTTTATACCGCGTTGTTGTCTTTTATGGATTTCTTTAGAAGAAAGAGCTCCGCGTGTGCAAGGTTGCGATATTTGCGCTATGCTAGGCGGTGACAAGAAGTCAGATATTTCCATTCGTGATAAATAACACGGATAGATAAGGTCTGCTTCCAGTAAAGTTTGAAGCGCTTGTGAATATCTTCTCAAGCGCTGGGACTGATATGTTTCTTGACTATTCCAGCTAATATCCAACCAGCTTAAGTCGCTTTTCAGCTGATTGATATATTTATCGGAACAGCGGGTATAATCCAAATCATCAATACGTAACAAAAATTTATTAGGGTTTTCGCCAGCTATTTGCCAGACGACATAGGCAGCATAGGCATGCCCTATATGCAGAAAACCAGTTGGACTTGGTGCAAATCTGGTGCGCCATCCGTTTTTGTTTATAATATCAGCATATAATTCAGATGTAATGACAGGTGCCATATCTTCAATCAATGACAATGCATGATGTGTTGTTTTAGGATTAAAGACCATGATTATAGTATTTGCAGGATGCCATAAAGATGCAACAATAATCCCCAAGGGCGTTTTTAAAAAATGCGCCAGAAGGCCGCGTCTGAGACCATTTAAAAGGATTAATCCATGGCAGAAATAAAAAAAATTGGCAAATTTGAGGGTATCTATCAACCACCCATCAAGACAGATGAGGTAACATCACTCATAATTCTGCTTCATGGCTGGGGAGCGGATGCCGCCGATATGTTTGGTCTTGCACCTATTTTAGGACAAGTTAAACAAGGATGCGCATTTTATGCGCCAAACGCCCCATATCCATGTGCAGCGTCACCCCATGGGCGAGAATGGTTTGATATTCAGCAAGGTGAGAATGGCGCTATAATGGCTATGGATGATTTGGATGAGCTACTTAACAGTGTTTTTGACGAATTCTCACTGCCAGCATCTCAAATTATATTAGGGGGCTTCTCGCAAGGGGGAATGATGACGCTGGCGGCTGGTCCAGCATATGAATTAGCTGGATTGATAAGCTTTTCAGGCGCGCTCCTAACAGAACAAAGACTGGCTAAAGCGACTGGTTCGAGCCCACCAATATTGCTGATACATGGGGACTTGGATGACGTGGTTCCAGCAACTGCATTAATAGATGCACAGTCTCATCTTGAAGAGAAAGGATATGATGTAGAAGTAGTTCTTGAAAAGGGCATTGGCCACTCAATAAGTGAGACGGGTCTTGATTCTGCAAGGCAATTTATCGATCGCCATCTAAGTTAA
>ERZ802831.1785-NODE-1785-length-10275-cov-16.0364_pt1 | contig 10275 bp, 10 predicted proteins | sample MGYA00345655_ERZ802831 | MGnify/ENA primary metagenome ERZ802831 (study PRJEB30503, sample SAMEA104212376) | marine metagenome | biome: Westerlies Biome; feature: [SRF] surface water layer (ENVO:00010504) within the epipelagic zone...; material: water...
TACCCGAAGAATTTAGAAGTCATGAATATGAAAAAAAACTTGCCCTAATAATTAAAAATACTGAAACAGTAGATTATAATGATTTAAAAAATATTGAGTGCACAAAACTTGATACAAGGGAAAATAGTGATCTTTTTAGCGCATATAGATTAGATTTTCATACACGTGACGAGTTAAGGTCATTTAAGAAAAAATATAAATCCTTACTTTTATAATAATTTAAACGAAAATATCAGTATACTAATCGACCAAATGCATCGTTATTTTCTAATACCAGTATTAAGCTTTTTTGCCTTTATTTGCTTATTTGTAATTTATTTACAATTTATAAATGAAGACTGGAAATTTCTTGTTCCTAAAGAAGATTTGCCAGTATTATGTAATGATAAAGCTGATGTTGCTTTAATAACTCATGAAGCAGATATTATTAAAGATAGATCATTTAATGATAAACCTGATCAACTAAATAAAGAACAGTTTCATGCAGTATTCATGCTGCCTTGCGAAATAGAAGATAGAAAATTTGATATTAATTTTAATATAGAAGCATCTCTCCTATCTATTAACAAATGGTTTCTAGATAAATCTAAAATTCAAGAAATTGTGTTTGATAGAAATAATAATAATAAAATTGATGTAACTTTTATACGTGTAAACAAAACCATGAAATGGTTTGATAATAAAGTTAGTGATAATGAAATAAAAATAGATATTTCAGATAAAATTAAGAAAATTTTGTTTGATAATAAAGAGAAGTTTAATAATTTTGATAAAAAAAAATTTATTATATTTTTTGAAGGATGGGAGAGAAGAAAATATATAAATTATAATGTTTGTGGCAAATCTACTTATAATGGTAAAATTGCAATTTATTACACAGCTTCTAGATTTAAAAAATATATTGGAAATGAGATTATATTAAAAAACAACAAACGCATATTCTCATGTACTCAAGATGATCATTTAAATGATACTAGCGATTTAACTTTTGGTGATGCTGAAGCGACTATACTGCATGAAATGCTCCATTCTTTAGGAGTTCCGTCAAAATGCTCCAAAAACCCTGATGAAAGTGGTTTTCATGTTGTAGATAATGCAGAAGATATTTTGCATAAAATATCAGGAAACGAGTACCTTGATTTTAATAATGATGATTATTATAATCATAATATAAATGGTTGCAGGGATTTAAAAAACAGCAAATATTTAGTTAATAAATAGGTTATTCTTTTACACAGTCTCCATTAAAATAAGTATTCTCTTTTTTATAATGAGGAAAATTAATATTAGCTGCAGAAAAAGAGTTAGTATTTTTATCTATGATAAATAAGAAATAACTTTTTTTATTTTTCTCCATATCACCAATTATTAAACTTTCATTATTAGCAAAAATTACAGAGTATTTTTGTTTATTGCATTCATCTTGATTGCATCTTGTAAAATGTGAATGAGTAATCCTATCAAAATTGATATATTTAATCTGATTTAATTCTTTATATTTACAAGAATATGTTTCAGCAAATACAAAAGTAGGGAATATTAAAATAAAAAAAATTATTTTTATCATGACTCTACATGTTTGATAATTGCGATAAGATTGGACCCATAACTTCTTCAACCATATTTGTATTATGCTCACTTGTTGTTTTTTTTCTCATTTCTTGTCGCTTTTCAAATTCTGCTTTAGCTAAAACCTCTGAAGCGAATATAATTATTGATTGATGATGATGATCATCCATTTTCCACCAAATTACATCTTCAGCTTCTGTTTTACCTACAAGATTTTCCTTCATTCCATTCTGCATTTCTTCTGCTGAAACTATCCCATCTTTCCAATACCACTTTGTATAAATTGCATATTTTTCCATTTTATAAACCTTTCATTTTTTAATTTATATTATGGAAATAATAATTTGAAAACATTATTAAATTTTATGAGTATCATTATTTTATTGACTATAAAAAACCTATAGTGGCACCAATTAGGATAATATTAATGAAAAATAAAGTAATTATAAATACAATTATAAGCTTAATTAGTGCCACAAAAGTTAATTAGAATTAAAATGAGTTATTTCAGAGATGATACTAAGAAGTTATTAAGATGTATTTTAGGTGCGAGAAATTTTAAAAATTAAATATATTCCAACACAAAAGATAATTATTAAATCTAAAAATATCATATAGTTTTCCAATCTTTAAATTCTTCTTGTACAATATTTTTATCCTTAAACTCTACCTCTCCAACTAATTTTCCCCCTTCATTTATTTGAAGACTTCCATATGCTATTTTTCCTGAGACATAACTAGATGACATCAATTTTAGTAATTCTTTAATATTTATTTCTCCTTCGATACTTCCTTCTACGTATAAAGTATCAGCTTTAATTTTACCTTTAATGGAACCTGTTTTCCCAACAATTAAATCTTTACACTGAATATCTCCATCTACATTTCCTTGAACGGTAATTTCATTTTCCTCAAGTATTTCACCTTTAATTGTAGCTCCCTCACCTATTATTAAAGAGCTATTTTCTTTAATTGTTTTTGTAGATTCTATGATTTCTTTATTAATTTTTTCATCATAATTAATAATTTTTTTATTTGTATATAGTGGTTCAGTCTTTGATTTTAGTTTTAATAATGACATTTGTTTTTCCTTTATGAAATTTAATAATTAATAGTAAAAACATTTGTCAAATAAGTGGTGTAAATAAGTTGAGATTATGAATTTACTCATAATATTTATTAATGACTTTTAATGATTTAAATATTAAAAAAATTTAATGAAATCACCCTTTGAGAGAATTAACAGACTGCCTCCTTATATATTTTCTGAAATTAATAGCCTTAAATTAAAGTTACGTGCAGAAAAGAAAGATATTATTGATTTTGGTATGGGTAATCCTGATATGGCTACGCCAAAGCACATAAGGGATAAACTTAAAGAAACAATAGATAAGCCAGGTGTTGGAAGGTACTCAATATCTCGTGGCATTAAAGGGTTGCGGAAAGCACAAGCAAATTATTATCAAAGAAGATTTAATGTTAATTTAGATCAAGATAATGAAATTATTGTTACTTTAGGTTCCAAAGAAGGTCTGGCTAATTTAGCGCAGGCTATAACATCAAAAGGAGATAAGATAATTTGCCCTGACCCCTCATACCCCGTTCATCCTTATGGATTTATGATTGCTGGTGCTAAATTAATACCTTTACAAACAATTTTTAATGGGTCCTTTAATCAGGAAAAATATTTATCTAAATTAGAAATGTATTTAAAGAAAAACCCATCGGTTAAAGCTATTATTTCATCATTTCCTTCAAACCCTACCGCCCAAGTTGTTGGCTTAGATTTTTATAAAGAACTAATAAAATTAGCCTTTAAATATGATACGTTTGTACTATCAGATCTTGCTTATTCTGAAATTTATTTTGGAGAAACGCCTCCTCCATCAATACTTGAGGTTAATAATGCTAAAAAAATTGCAGTAGAGTTTACATCTTTATCAAAAACATATGCAATGGCAGGTTGGAGAATAGGATTTGCTGTAGGTAATAAAGTTTTAATAAAGGCACTTGCAAAAATTAAGTCTTATGTCGATTATGGTGCTTTTACGCCAGTGCAAGTTGCAGGAACAGCAGCCTTAAATGGCCCACAAGAATGTGTAAGTGAAATAAGAAAGACTTATAAAGATAGAAGAGATTTATTAATAAAATCTTTTAAAAGGATTGGCTGGGATATACCAACGCCTGAAGCAAGTATGTTTGTGTGGGCACCAATACCCCCACAATTTAAAAATCATGGATCGATGAAGTTTTCAAAAGATTTAATGATTAATGCTGATGTTGCTGTTGCTCCAGGTCTTGCTTTTGGAAAAAATGGAGAAGGTTTTGTTCGAATAGGATTAGTAGAAAATAAATATAGAATTAGGCAAGCAGCAAAAAATATTAATAACTATTTTAAAAAAAAATAAAACTAAGAAATTTAATTTTCTTTTTACGAATCAACACTATTTCAATAAAAAAAGAAATGGACTATAAAATTTACTCACAGTATTCAATCACATTCGATGACGTTCTTCTCTCCCCAGGTTATTCGACTATAAAACCAAAAGATGTTAATACTTCAATGTGTATTGGTGACATTAAATTACAAATTCCTATCATTTCTGCTGCCATGGATACTGTAACAGAAAGCAAAATGGCAATTAACTTAGCTCTAAATGGTGGTTTAGGTGTAATTCACCGAAACATGTCAATCGAAAAACAGGCAAAAGAAGTAAGAAATGCTCACAAAAAAAAGTTTGATATAAAAATTTTTAATCAAGCTACATTTAATAAAAAAGGTGAAATTGCTGTAGGAGCTGCTATTGGCGTTGAAAATAATGCATATCTTCGTCTGCAAGAACTTATCAAGTCAGGTGTAGATATTGTTTTTATTGATGTTGCCCATGCACACACAAAAACTACAATAGATTTTATTAAAAAAGCAAAAAAAATTCTTAAGAAAATACCTTTAGTTGTTGGAAATATTGCGACAAAAGAAGCTGCAAAAGATTTAATTAAGGCTGGTGTTGATGTGATAAAAGTTGGTATTGGTCCAGGTTCAATATGTACTACAAGAATAGTTACAGGAGTGGGAATACCTCAACTGTCTGCTATAATTGATACTTATCAAGTTGCAAAAAAATATAACATCCCCGTAATTGCTGATGGTGGCATTAAAACATCAGGCGATATTGCTAAAGCGATAGCAGGTGGAGCCTCAGCATGCATGATTGGTTCTTTATTAGCTGGTACGGATGAATCACCTGGTAAAATGATTAATGTTAAAGGTAAAAAATATAAGTCTTACAGGGGTATGGGCTCTGTTGGAGCGATGCAGAAAGGTTCTTTTGATAGATATTCTCAGGAAGAAACAAAAAATGCTGAAAAGCTTGTTGCTGAAGGTGTTGAAGGCATGGTTCCCTACAAAGGAAAAACAAAAAATGTAGTTTATCAATTAGTAGGTGGTTTAAAATCATCTATGGGGTACACAGGTCATCAAACAATTAAAAAAATGCAAAATAATTGTAAGTTTGTCTTTATTTCAAAAGCAGGAGCTAGAGAAAGTAACGTACATGATGTTTTATTATAGTAATTAGTCGACTTGATAAAAAAATATAACTATATTCAAATAAGTGTAAATGAAATCTATAAAATCTAAACATAAAGTTTCTATAGTCATGGGTAGTAAATCTGATTACCCTACTATGAAATTATGTGAGGACATTTTAAAGAAACTCAAAGTAAAATATGAAACAAATATTGTTTCTGCACACAGGACTCCTGATAGAATGGTTAAATTTGCAAAATCAGCAGAGGCTAATAATATTTCTGTAATTATAGCTGGAGCTGGAGGATCTGCTCACTTACCAGGCATGATTGCTTCATTAACAACAGTACCTGTTTTAGGTGTGCCTATAGAGAGTAAAAAACTAAAAGGACTAGATAGTTTATTATCGATTGTTCAAATGCCCAAGGGTATTCCTGTTGGAACATTAGCTATTGGTGAGAGCGGAGCTTTTAATGCCGGCTTATATGCAGCATCTATAATCTCTGTTTTTGACAAAGACATTAGAATAAATTTAACTAAATGGAGAAACCAACAATCAAAATCTGTTAAGAAAAAACCATAATAATGAACAAACCTATACTTGGCATAATAGGTGGTGGTCAATTAGGAAGTTTATTATCAGTTGCTGCAAAAAAATTAGGGATTAAAACAATTATATTGAGCGATGATCCAGATGCTCCAGCACAACATTTTGCAGATGTTTTCATTTGCGGTAATTACCATGATAAAAAAAATATAAATGATTTTACCAAACTAGTAGATATAGTAACTTATGAATTTGAAAATATTCCTTTTGAAATCTTAGACAGTATACACAAAACAAAAAATATTTTACCAAAACCAGAAATAAATAAATTAATACAAAATAGAATTTCTGAAAAAAAATTTTTAAATTCTAATAAAATTCAAACAACTAAGTATTCTTTAATAAAAGATAAAAATGATATAATTGAAAATAAAAATTTATTACCGGGATTACTTAAAACAACAACTTTAGGTTATGATGGAAAAGGTCAATTTAAAATAAATAATATAAATGAAATAGATGATAATATTGATTTTTCAAAAGAATATATTCTTGAGAAATTTGTTGATTTACATAAAGAAATATCATTGGTTATCACTCGGTTTGATAAAAATCAGTATGAAATCTACAATCCAATAGAAAATATTCATGAAAATCAAATTCTTAAATATTCAACAATCCCCGCTGACATCTCAGAAGATATTAAAAAACAAGCAATTAAATGGGCTGAGTATATTGCTGAAAAATTAAATTATATTGGCACACTATGTGTGGAATATTTTATTGATACAAATAATAATTTGTATGCAAATGAGATTGCTCCAAGAGTCCACAATTCTGGTCACTTAACAATTAATGCTTATAATATTAGTCAATTCGAAAATCATATTAGGGCTGTATGTAATTTTAAAAAGATAGAAACAAAGCAACTTTATAATGCGCGGATGATAAATTTGATTGGAGAAGATATATTGGAATATAGAAATAAAAAATTAGATAAAAATGTATTTTTTTATGATTATTTAAAAAAAGAAATAAAAAATAAAAGAAAAATGGGTCATGTCACAATTATTGAATGAGAAGCTAGTTTACACCTTTAAATTGACTCGTAAGTTTTGTTACAAGTTCATATTTATTAGCAACACTAATCAAATTCTCACCCTCTCGAAAAGATTGTTTATCTAATTGTTTTTCTGGCTTACCACCTGGCCATATTCTCCAACTGTCATTATCCACAACATCAGATAAGACTATAGAATTATCGATTGATTTAATGCCAAGTTCAAATTTGATATCGACTAAATGAATTGGACCATCAACTGTGTCTACTTCATTCCAATTTTTCTCAATTGCCAAAAAACTAGGTAAAACAATGTTGTTGATAACAGAATTAAATTCTTGATCAGAGAGCAGTTTTTCAGTCTTCATTAGAGGGGGCCCCTCTATTGGATTTTTTGCTGAATATAATTCCCAATTTTTTCCAATTTTAATATATGGGTCTGTGAATATACCCTCTTCCCAAATACCATTTTTTAAATATTTTTCACGCGCCACTGTCTCTTCCATTTGAATTGGTTCATCAACATGAGGAGATGTAATAACAGCATGTTTGTGAAAAATTTCATAAATTGGATTTTTAAATGCATGAGGTTTATCATCAGTATTCAATTGGTTATTTCTTTTTAAGTAGCTACCCCAAGCGTATCTTCTAACTACAAACTCTAATGGTAACATATTACATCGATGACAAAGAAGAATGTTTGGGGAGTCTATTTTAATAAAAGAAGTTGGGATGCCTTCATGAGCCAACATTTTAAAAACATTCGCCGTCTGTTTAGTTTTATGCATACCAATATCTTGAATGTTTTCTTTTTTAGCCGCATCTCCACCTGTCAAAAAATCTTTTGCAATTATGCGTACTACATGTGGCTGATCCGTTGACTCTATAATTTTTGTTTTACCTTCAATTACTTTTGAATTAATCATCAATATACCTCCAACCAATGTCTTTTCTGTAATACCCCTCTTCCCATGAAATTTGTTTAATCATTTTATGAATATTGGCTCTTATTTTAGTTAGATCTTCTCCAGTATGAGTAAAATTTAAAACACGACCTCCATTAGATAGCCACTTGTTATTTTCAAATTTAGTTCCTGCATGAAATAAATAATCTTTATTTGATAAATCTAAATTTTGAATATTTTTAATTTCAGTTAATTTCTTAAAATTTTCTGGATATCCTTTTGATGCCATAACTACTGACATAGAAAATTTATCATTCAGTTTAATATCTTTAATTTCTTTCAATTGACCTGATGCTGAAGAATAAAGTAAATGAAGTAAATCACTCTCTAACAAAGGTATAATTGCTTGAGTTTCAGGATCTCCAAATCTTACATTAATTTCAAGTAATTGGGGTCCATTTTTTGTGAAAATCAAACCAGCATAAAACATGCCCTTAAAATTTATATTTTCTTTTTTTAAATATTCAACAATAGGTAAAACAAATTGATTGCTCAAATCAATCATCTTTGTTTTTGTTATAGAGGGAACAGGTGCATAAGATCCCATACCACCTGTATTCAAACCTTTTTCACCCTCTAAAATTTTCTTATGATCTTGCGCTGTGATTAATGGCAACACAAATCCCGTACTGTCAACTAATGCAAATAAACTTACTTCCTCACCCTCTAAAAACTCTTCAATTACAATTCTAGAACCTGCAATACCAAACGTTTTATCATTAAAGCATTTATTAATCGCCTCTAGGGCATCATTAATAGAATGACAAATAATTACACCCTTGCCTGCAGCCAAACCATCTGCTTTTATAACTAAGGGAAAAGAGCAAGAATTTAAATATTCCATAGATTCTCTATGATTATCAAAAGTAACATAGCTAGCTGTTGGAATATTAAGTTTTTTACAAATATCTTTGGTGAATTTTTTTGAATTTTCTAATTCAGCACCAGCTTTAGATGGTCCAAATGTTAAAACAGAATTTGCTTCTAAATAATCACTTAAACCTTCTGTTAATGGAATTTCAGGTCCAATCACAACTAGATCAATTTTATTTTTTATACAAAAGTTTAAAATTAAAGCATGATTTGATATCTGGATATTAAAACAGTTAGCTAATTGTCCAATGCCATCACTTCCAGGAATACAAAATAAATTATTACAAGAACTAGATTTCTTAATTCCGTAGCACAAAGCATGCTCTCTCCCACCATTTCCTATAACAAGAATATTCATAGTGTGAATAATTTCCTCACTAATGATTTGAAGCCAAACTAAGAGAAGATAGTTTTTTTATCTTATTATCATTAAGATAATCTATAGGTCTTACAGGATATTCTCCTGTAAAATAATGATCTGTGAACTGTGGGTTTTTTTCATTACGTTGATTATGCCCTAGAGCTTTATAAAGGTTATCGATAGATAAAAAATTTAGAGATTTTGCCCCAATATGATCACACATTTCTTCTAAATTTTTATTAGCAGCTAATAGTTCTGCTTGAGTTGGTGTATCAACACCATAAAAATCAGGAAATTTAATTTGAGGACTTGCTATTCTCATATGAACTTCTTTTGCACCAGAGTCATAAAGCATTTTAATTATTTTAAATGATGTTGTGCCTCTTACTAAAGAGTCATCAACTAAAAGTACAATTTTGTTTTTTATTGAACTTAGATTGGGATTTAATTTTAATTTGACACCAAGACTACGAATTTGCTGAGTTGGCTCAATAAAAGTTCTTCCTACATAATGATTTCTAATTAAACCCAATTCAAATGGTATATTCGTCTCTTGACTATAGCCTAAAGCTGCTGGAACTCCTGAGTCTGGCACTGGAACAATAACATCAGGCTTAATATCACTTTCTTTTGCTAAGAAGACTCCAAGATTTTTTCTATACTCATAAGCTGTTTTGCCATTTAAAATGCTATCAGGTCTGGAAAAATAAATATATTCAAAAACACACGGTCTTTTATTATTATTTGGAAAAGGCCTTCTTGTTTCAATTTTTCCATTACGAATTATGACGACCTCTCCATTTTCAACTTCTCTTACAAATGAAGCCCCAATAATATCAAGTGCGCACGTTTCAGAGGCAAGAATATATGCATCTTCAAATTTTCCAATAACAAGTGGGCGAATACCTAATGGATCTCTAGCTCCTATTAATAAACCGTTGGCAATTATAGTTAAAGCATAACCTCCTTGGATTTGCATTAAACTATCAATCACCTTGTCTTCAATGTTTTGTTTTTTTGACTTCGCAACTAATTGCACAATAGTTTCGGTGTCAGAAGTGGTTTGAAATATTGCCCCCTCCCTTACCATTGTTTCTCTAAGTAAAAGAGCATTTGTTAAATTGCCGTTGTGAGCTATGGATATAGCACCTCCGTATAAATCAGCATAAAATGGCTGAATATTCCTTATCGTTTCTCCACCTGTTGTTGAGTACCTATTATGTCCTATTGCAATTGTGCCAGTTAATTTTTCCAGTGATTTTTTGTTGGTAAAATTATCACCAACTAAACCAAATTTTCTTTCAGAGTGGTAAGAATTGCCATCATAACTAACTATTCCACAACCTTCTTGACCTCTATGTTGCAATGCAT
>ERZ802831.1791-NODE-1791-length-10255-cov-8.52725_pt1 | contig 10255 bp, 7 predicted proteins | sample MGYA00345655_ERZ802831 | MGnify/ENA primary metagenome ERZ802831 (study PRJEB30503, sample SAMEA104212376) | marine metagenome | biome: Westerlies Biome; feature: [SRF] surface water layer (ENVO:00010504) within the epipelagic zone...; material: water...
ATTCAATTTAATAAAACAAAACTTCAAGTTGAGAGGTGTAGTTTATCGGAAAGTTTATCATCAGTAGTTTCAAATTTCACTATTGAGGCAAGTGATCGAAATATAAGTTTAGATACAGATTTTAATCTTTCAAAAGATGAAATTTGGCTAGATACTTCAATGTTCGAGAAAATTGTGTTTAATCTTTTATCAAATGCCTTCAAAGCAACTACCGAAAATGGGAAAATAGCTATTATTTGTAATTACCACAACTCAGGCGTTTTATTACCCTCTATCAATCCAGTTCAGACTCACCCTGCATTTGAGATAATTATTAGAGACAGTGGATTTGGAATTAAAAAAGAAAATTTAGATAAGGTTTTTGAACGTTTTTATCAGGACCAGGATAATAGCAAGCAAAATTATGGGGGAACTGGAATAGGACTTGAGGTAGTAAGTACTTTTGTTAAATATCATAAGGGGAAAATTGAAGTTGAAAGTGAAGAGAATATTGGAACAGCAATGAAAGTTTTTTTCCCCGCGGGAAAAAGCCACTTTAGTCAAACTCAGTTTAGAAAACAACCCATCAAACACAAAAATATTAGTTCAATTCAAGAGGAAGTTTTAAGTGAAGAAAATATAGAATATTTCCAATCTGAAACTCAGTCAAAACCTAGCTTACTTATTGTAGAGGATAATTCTCAATTAAGGAAATACCTAAAAAGTGAGCTTAGTGATAATTATAAAATATATGAGGCTAACAATGGAAAAATTGGACTTGATATAGCAAAAACTGAAAGACCAAATATCATAGTAACAGATGTAATGATGCCTGAAATGGATGGAATTGAAATGTGTTCACTTCTCAAATTGGATAGCTTGACCAAGACCATACCGGTGGTAATGCTTACTGCTAAAGTGAGCCACAAAGACAGAATTTTAGGTATTAACTCAGGTGCAGATGTTTACTTAAAAAAACCATTTAGTATTGAATTACTTAAGTCTCACTTGGAGCAACTCTTGCAAAGTAAGAGTGATTTCTTTGAAGTTTTTATGGGTAAACTAAGTATTGATACCGAATTAAATAATAATAAAAATAATTTTTTGACTGATGTCGTTAGTTTTATAAATGAAAATCTTTCTAATGAAAATCTAGTGATAGAGGACATCGCTGAAGAATTAAATATAAGTAAGAGTAAACTTTATCGAAATATTAAAAATACTTCAGGGATTTCAGCTAACCAATTGATAAGAAAATTACGTATCGAGAGGTCAAAAGAATTATTATTAAAATCTAATTTTTCAATCTCAGAAATATGTTATAATGTAGGTTTTTCCTCCCCATCTTATTTTACCAAAAGGTTTAAGGAGTATACAGGGATGGTTCCAAAACAATTCAAGTTTAAACATCTTAATGAAAACGAAATAGGTAAAAACAACCACTTTTAAAATCATGAAGAAAATAATATTTTATTTTACTCTTACTTTTATAGGGATTAGTTTAAATGCTCAGGAGGGAAGTAAACACACTCCATGGAAGCTCGATGGTGCCATAGAAAGAATTGAAAAATTAAGAAAAGGGGAAGTAGTCTTAGAATTTTATCTAGATAATAGAAGGTTAAAAAATAAAAAAGGAGATTTTAAAATAGAGTTAATTAGTCATAATTTTAACTTCGGTGTCTCCATGACTCAATCCAGAGATTTATTTCAGACAGCTAAATTTGATCTTTATCGAGACAGAGTAAAGGAGCTTTTCAATTTTGTAACAGTTGGTTTTTATTGGGTACTATTTGACGAAAAGGGTGATACTAGCTATGCAAATGCATATATGAATGATAACCTACAATGGGCCGATAAAAATAATTTGAGGGTAAAAGGACATCCACTGTTATGGCATGAATCTTTGCCGAACTGGATTATAGATTTTGAGGATATGGAGGAGTTGGAGGAAATTATTAATAAAAGGATATCTAAATTAATCACTTCTTATCCTAAAATTCCTTTTTGGGATGTTTACAATGAACCGGTTGCTCCTTTTAAAGCTCATGTCCATCCTAGTGGAATTACACGTTGGATTACTTACAAGGGCGGTATTGAGCCAGCGATGAAATACTTGTATGATTTGGTCAATCAAATAGACCCAACTAAGAAGTATGTAAACAACCATTACCATCCTAAGGAGCCAGAATTTATTGCCATTAATCAATATTTTATTGATGAAAATGTAAATTATAGCGCCATAGGAATGCAAGCCCACATGCAAACTGATTCAGGAGTTTTATCAGAAATGGATCTTTGGAATTTACTTGAAGATTATTCTAAGTTTGAAAAGGAGATTCATTTTACCGAAATTACAGTAACTAGTTCAAAAAGATTTAAAGACTGGGAAGAGCATAAGGTCTATCTTAAAAAAAGGGAAGATTTATTAAAACAAGGTAAGTATTTAAACCTTGAAAGTCTTATTGATTATGAGAATTATCAGGCAGAGTATCTCAAAGATTTTTTCACTTTAGCATTTAGTCATCCGGCTTTAACTTCCATTACTATTTGGAATCTAACTGATCTAAATGCATGGAGAGGCCATGCAGGAGGAATACTTGATAAAGACTTAAATCCTAAAAAAGCGTTTTATACTTTAAAAAAGCTGATCAAAGAGGATTGGGGAACCAAAACTGAGATTACTCAAAAAGTTAAAAAACCGATTGTTTTTAATGGTTTTTATGGAGATTATTTTGGTGAGGTTACCATTGAGGGCAAAAAATATAACTTTACTTTTAACCACAGTGCAGACAACACTGAGGCCAAAAGGATAATTATTCGATAGTTAATTAAAATCCTTGGGTCGCCATAATTGTATTTATTTCTCGATTAATTTAAAACGCACCTAAAACCTGTGTGCTGCGATCCAGTATCAGGAGAAGACTTCATTTTGGAAGCGACACGGTAACCTGAACAGTAAGTGTCATTGCAAAGAAATGATCCCCCACGAATAATTTTTTGGTCAATGTAAGGATTATAGGGATCAAAACTTTTACTAGCCCCCCCCGGATTGAAAGTAGTCTGTTTTGCTATGGTTTTATAGTAGTCATAGTTATACCAGTCCGAGCACCATTCCCAGACATTACCAGCCATATCATAAAGCCCATATCCATTGGCCTCAAAAGATTTCACAGGGGCAGAATAAAAAAATAAGTCTTTATTTGTATTGTTGTAAGGGAAGGTGCCTTCCCAACTATTTGCTTTTACAATTCCAGCACTAATTTCTTCATCTCCCCATGGGTATTTTTTATCTTTCAGCCCTCCTCTTGCAGCCCATTCCCACTCAGCTTCAGTCGGTAATCGTTTTCCCGCCCATTTAGCATAAGCTACGGCGTCGTCCCATGATACATGAACAACTGGATGGTTATCTTTTCCTTCAATAGTACTCCCTTTTCCTCTTGGGGTTCTCCAATCTGCCTTCGGTTTCCATTCCCACCAGGCTGAAAAATTATTTAAATCTACTGGACCAGAGGTAGGTTTAAAAATTAATGAAGAAGCTTGTAACAACGTGTCGTGCGGTTTTGGGGTATCAGGGGGTAATTGTTTTTTCATTTCTTCCCAATCCACTGGCTTTTCGGCTGTAGTGACATATCCTGTTTCCTCGACAAATTTAGTAAATTGAGCATTGGTTACTTCAGTTTGATCGATCCAAAATCCGTCAACTTTTACTGAATGAACAGGCCCTTCATCGGGTCTGGCTTGATTATCTTCACTGCCCATTTGAAAAGTACTTCCAGGGATCCAAACCATTCCTTCTTGATTTTCAACTGAACTAACTTTAGATTTTTTAGGCTTTGATTCACACCCAATTAAGCCGATTAATAAAAATATTAGTACCGTCGCTTTAGCCATTTTGATATATAAATTTATAACTGTAATAGCCGCTAATTTAAGATTAACATCTATATTTGTTGGACTATTTTGGACTAAATTTTATATGAGATCTAGTTTATTCTTTACGCTAATACCTTCATTCCTTAGTTTTGTGCTATTGCTTCCATATGGAGGGGCCCTAATTCATATACTTGAGGGACATGAACACAAAACCTGTGATATAACTTCAGTCCATTTTCATCAGCTTGACATCGATTGCGATATTTTTGATTATAATTTTGTCCCCAAAATTGAATTCTCCAACCATGTTTCATATTTTAATTCCCCAAGATTAAACAAATCAAAAAAATCTAAAAGCTCTGGCTTACATTTTATACTCTCAATTAATCCTTACCTACTTAGAGGACCGCCTTCTGCGTAATTTTTTTTATACTTTTTAAAATGCTGATCCTTTCTAAAGGTAAAGCCAACACGTTTTAATTATTCAAAATTTAAATTATGTTAAAAAATATTTACACAAATACCTTATTAATAATATCTGCTTTTTTACTAGTAATCTCTTGTGATAAAGGAGAACCTGTAGTTGTTCATGAACATGAAGTTTTTACTAGAGTAGTCCTTGAAGTCAAAAAAGATGGTGAAACAAACTTTAAAAAATATACTTTTGAAGTAGAGGGGCATGACGATCATGGGGATGATGACCACGGAGATGATGACCATGGAGATGAGCACACAGAGGTCGAACTTGATACAAATTCAACCTATCATGTAGGAATCTTTTTCTATAATGATTCTGACCCAGACAATATCGAAGATGTTACCTTAGAAGTAATCGAAGAGGCTGATGCTCATCAGGTTTTTTATGAAATGACAGAAATTCCTGGATTTTCCATTGCTGCTGCATCTGATGACACCAAAGACAGTAATGGAAATCCACTTTTTTTGAAAACATCTTGGACTACAGCTTCAGAAACCTCTGGTGATGTAATGGCTTATTTAATCCATGAGCCTACTTCAAAAACAGGAAGTACTCGAGCTGATTTCGGAGGAGCAACAGATCTGCAAATAGAGTTTGAGGTTCACATAGAATAAATGTTACATTTTATTGGAAAAATTATTGGTAACTTTTTTTATAGGCCAAAAAAATGTAATTGTCCCTCTTGTTCAAAGTTAACTAAATCAGTAGCAGGTATTTCATTACTTGCTACTGGTTTACTTTTTTCTCAAGATTGTAATTTAACATTAAAAGGCAAAGTTGTTGATTTACATGATAATACTCCTTTGGCAGGAGCTTTGATAAATATCATTGGCAGTAATGAAAATTTCATTTCAAATGAAAGCGGATATTTTTTAATTGAAAACCAGTGCAATGGAATCATTAATTTAAAAATTTCACATCTAAGCTGTGAAGACCTTCTAACTGAATTTGACTTAAATAAATCCAGTTCCAAAACATTTTTCATGGAACATCATATTGAATCTCTTAAAGAGATAATTGTTTCAGAAAATAAATTGAAAAACCTGTCCTCTACAGCTAATTCATACTCACTAAGTCAACTTGAAAAGCATAGGTATAGCAGTGGAAATTTAGCTAATGCATTAGGCTCGATTAGTGGAGTAAGTAATTTAAGTTCAGGTAACAGTGTTGCAAAACCAGTAATTCATGGAATGTTTGGAAGTCGAGTTGGTATTATTTATGATGGAGTAGTTTTAGAGGATCAACAATGGGGAAAAGATCACGCCCCTAATTTAGATTTAAATTCTTTTGATAACATTCGTTTGATAAAAGGAGCAGGTCTTCTAAAATATACAGGTGACACCCCTGGAGGGGTAATAGTTTTGGAGTCGTCAACCCCAAAAATATCTGACTCACTTTACGGTAAAACTATTCTTAATGGAATGTCCAACGGCCGGGGATTAAATATCATAACTTCCTGGATCAGATCTTTTCAAAGTGGAATGTATTTTAAAGCTCAAGGAACCATGAAAAAGAATGGGGACTATAATACTCCAAATTATATCTTGTCAAACACTGGTAATAATGAAGAAAATTTCAGCGTAACTATTGGTAGAAACAAAATTTTAAAAAAATTAAGATTTAATTTTAGCTATTTTAGTCAAGAAATAGGAATATTAAGAAGTTCTCATATCGGGAACGTTGGTGACCTTTTAAGAGCTATACAGTCTAATGAGCCTTTTGTGATTAATCCTTTTAGTTATGAGGTGAATTTTCCTAAACAATTTAATAAACATTATACAACAAGTATCGAATATTCAATAAGAAATAATTCTAATGGAAAATGGACAGCAAAATATAATTGGCAGAAAAACAATCGAAAAGAATATGACATTAGAATAGGCTCAAATAAGTATAACCCTGCAATTAATCTAACATTAAATACCCATAATTTAGTTTCAAATTACGAGTGGACTAAATCAAATTTTTCCTATGATTTAGGATTATTTTCCCAATTTCAAGATAACTTCTCAAACCCTGATACTGGCATAAAAAGATTAATTCCAGATTATGTTAAAGTGAGATTAGGATCCTTTTTCACTATATCATATTCCGTTTTTAAAAATCTAGCTTTTAATTTTGGCTTTCGCTATGAACATATTAACAACTTGGTTCAAAAATATTATCGTAATAGCCGGTGGAATGATGAAAATTATGAAAAAGATCTAGGGCCTTATGTAATTAAGGAAATTTTATCTCAGAAATTAATTAAAAGAAGAATAATTTTCAATAACCCTTCATTTAATTTCGGAATTAAAAGTAAGATTATACCATCACATGAAATAAGTTTTAACTTTTTTTATACACAAAGAGCTCCAGATATTGCAGAAATGTTTAGTGATGGACTGCATCATGCAGTTGCATCAATTGAGTATGGAGATCCATTTTTGAAATCGGAGACCACACAGAAAGTTTTGGTAAATTTTGAAAAAAAGGAAGGAGATTTCCAATACAATTTTAATCCTTATTTAACTAATGGAAAAAATTATATTATAATCGAGCCTACAGGAGTTGAGAAGTCAATTAGGGGTGCATTTCCTGTTTGGGAATTTAGGTCAATTAGCTCTTTATTTAAAGGTCTTGACGTTGACCTATCATATAGACTAAACAAAAATATTACATATAAAAACAACACTTCTTGGATTGAGGGAGTAGATAAAAATACCAAAACACCGATTATAAATATTCCACCCCTAACTACCAATAATCAGATACAGTTTTCACTTTCAAAATGGAAATCTTTTTTTGGGTCAATTATCAGCAAATATGTATTTAATCAAAATCAATTCCCTGATAATAATTTTTATACAACTATAATAGAGAATGGAACTAAAGTAGAGAAGTTAGTAGATATAAGCACTCCTCCTGATGGGTATCATGATTTAGGAATAGATCTAAATTGGGGACCGTATAAACTTTTCTCAAATAAAGTAAGCTTTTCTCTTACTTTTGATAATATTTTAAATGCAAATTATAGAAATTATCTTAACAGAATGAGGTTTTACAATGATGAATTAGGAAGAAATGTTATGGTTCAAATTAAGATTAATCACTGATTGAATGATGTTTTATAACCAAAAGTTTCTAATCATTTTCATCATTAGTGTGCAAATACTCAAATCCCAAAATGATAATGGCCAGATTAGTTCTTATTTTAACCCACTAAATGATCCTACTGTAGAGGGACAAACTACTTTTGTTGAAGAATTAATGGAAATAGCAGGATATAATCCTGAAAAAATTCAAATTTATCAGACATTACCTAATAGAGCAAAAGTTTTTAGAGTGAAACTCGATAGTGTTAATGGTGGCTTTGTATTTATTCGTTGGGATAGTAAAAAGAAAGAAAACTATGTAGCCAATAAAATGATAGATCCAGGTGTTTATTTTAACCTTAAGGCTGCAAAGGAAATTATGAGAAAACAGACAGATAAGGCTAATTTCACCGTTGAGGATGTACTTCCTCAGGCTCCTGATCAAGAGCAGATTAATATCGGTGAACTTAATCAATTTAGAGAGGAGTTTGAATTAAAAGAGGAAGAAAAAAGGTTGGAGGAAGAGGAGGCACTAAAAAAGAGGTCTAAAAGGGAAAAAAGTAAGGACAAAAGTAAAAAGAAGCTTTTTGATTAACGGGTTACCGTCAAAGTACTTCCCTGTAATGTTGCGGTATAACAGGTCAATCCTCCTGAACAACTGTCCTCAAATGATCTTCCATGTGAGGCACATCGAAATTTGGAATTATTATAAGACCAACTGTTCTGAGATCCTTGATGTGGACAAACATTACTAAAAGCTCTTATTTCTGTAGAAGTTATTCTTAATAATAACATGTTTTCTGTACTGTAATTAATCCAACCTCCCACATTATTCAAACTTGTAAACATTGAGTTTTCAAGATCAATAGTTACGCTATTATCAGAAGTACTTCCATTAGAATTATTTTGATTATTAAGATTGTTAGTTATTGTGCTGTTATCTTCTTTGCTACAAGCTTCAATTAACGAAATACCAAACATTGAAAATGCAACGGGAGCACAAGCTGTTTTTAAAAATTTTCTTCTTTTATTAATCACAATTATTAATTTTGCATCAAATTTAATTTTATCTATATAAGTTTAATGAATAAAGGTTGATCAAATCACAAATTTTTATTTAGTTTAATTATAAATAATGATATTAAAAAATTTAATACTAATCTTTATTCTTCTTTCATTTGGCTTATTGTCATCTCAGAATTCAGGGAATTTAACAGGAAGGGTACTTGATAGTCAGACTCAACTTCCCATCCAAGGAGTTACTATTTTATTAGAAAATTCCTTATTGGGGGTCGCCACCGATGAAAATGGATATTTTACCATCAATGATATTCCCACCAAAACTTATAATGTTGATATTAGTCATCTTGGCTATCAGTCTCAAACCATTTATAATATAATAATCAAAGCATTTGGAACACCTCCTTTACAAATCCTTTTGGAGGAATCAACTAATGAACTAGATGAAATTGTCATCCAACAAAGTCCGTTTAGAACTACTCTTGAAACACCATTATCCACTCAAACCTTTTCTGCAGTTGAGATAGAAACTTATCCTGGAGGTAATAATGATATCACTAAGGTAATTCAGAGTATGCCAGGAATCTCACCTTCAATTGGTGGATTCAGGAACGATATCATAATCCGAGGTGGTGCTCCTAACGAGTCTGTTTATTATCTCGATGGAATTGAGATACCCAATATCAACCACTTCAGTACCCAAGGGAGTGCTGGGGGACCTGTAGGAATGTTAAACGTTTCCTTTATAAGGGAAGTTACGCTCTCTAGCTCAGCTTTTGGAGCTGAATATGATAATCCACTCTCGGGAGTTTTATCGTTTGAACAAAGGGAGGGTAATCCCAATCGTTTTGGAGGGAACTTCAGACTGGGTGCAAGCGAAGCTGCACTTACCCTTGAAGGGCCACTTTTTAGAAAAAATAAAGAGAAGCCCGCGAAGACTACTCTTTTATTTTCAGTCAGAAGAAGTTATCTGCAGTTTCTTTTTGAATTGATAGGTGTGCCAATTCGTCCCGATTACTGGGATTATCAGTGGAAGATTAACCATGAAATTGACCCCTATAATTCAATTATTTTTTTGGGATTGGGGACGATAGATGATTTCTCAGTAAAGGCCCCAGACGATTTTGATGCTAGGCAGCAGGCAGCAATTGAGCAGGTGCCAATCATTCAACAAAAAACTACTACAGTAGGGTTATCTTGGAAACGTAAATACAAAAATGGAAAAGGAAATATGGTTACCTCCATTAGTACGAATAGATTGCAAAATATCTTTTCACGTTATCAGGATAATACACGGAAATCAGGTATTTTATTTAAAAATGATTCCTATGAACAAGAAACAAAACTACGTTATCAAACTCTCCATTACCTCAATCGATTTAAATTAGTTGCTGGAGTCAATATCCAGTACTCAGATTATGGTAACGATACTCGAAGTCTTTTATATAATCTGGACTACAATACTAGAATTGATTTTATTAAATATGGGTTTTTTGTTAAGGGTGAACGAAAATTTTGTGACGATAATCTTGGTATTTCATTTGGTTTTAGAGTTGATGAGGATACATTTTCCCAAGGTTCAAAGATGACAGATAATTTTTCACCACGGCTTTCGCTAACCTATAACCTGACGGGAGATCAAAGCTGGAAAATTAATGCATCTGTTGGACGTTACTTTAAAATCCCTACCTATACAATGTTGGGATTTCAAGACATGGGCAATTTTATCAATCGATCTGCAAAATACACTCAAAGTGATCATGCTGTTTTTGGGTTGGAATACTTACCTGGTAATGCATACAGAATTACCCTTGAAGGATTTTACAAAAAG
>ERZ802831.1797-NODE-1797-length-10235-cov-8.62161_pt1 | contig 10235 bp, 10 predicted proteins | sample MGYA00345655_ERZ802831 | MGnify/ENA primary metagenome ERZ802831 (study PRJEB30503, sample SAMEA104212376) | marine metagenome | biome: Westerlies Biome; feature: [SRF] surface water layer (ENVO:00010504) within the epipelagic zone...; material: water...
GCTGTTAAATCTGTTAATTTAGCATTGTCAATAATACTGTCAATGGTCTCTTCCGGAGTATAATTCGAGTAAGTTGTGATATCCATCAATGAACAGCCAAAGCCCAGCCTTCTTAAAACAAATTGAATCTTAGCGGAATCCCAAGGATTTGAACTTGATGGTATATATTTGTTCAATAGATTTTATTATGATTTATGGTAAAATACAACTAAATATTTACATAAAAGAATCTACAGATTTATACGCTTCAATAACTGCAAGTTCACCAGCCTTGTCAGGTTTAGAATTTCCATGCTCCATGCCGAGAATTCCATTAAACCTCCTACCGTGAATGTATTTAAAGATATTCTTGTAATTTATTTCTCCTGTAGTGGGTTCCTTTCTGCCAGGATTATCTCCAATTTGAAAATATCCTATCTCATCCCAACATTTTTCAATATTAGGAATAAGATTTCCTTCCTGAATTTGTTGATGATAAATATCAAAAAGTATTTTACAGGAGGGAGAGTTCACGGCTTTACAAATATTGAAGGCTTGGGGACTCTCTTTAAGAAATAATCCAGGATGGTTTCTATACCAATTTAGTGGTTCTAATACCATTACAAGGCCATTTGGTTCAAGTATAGACGAAGCCTGTTTTAAACTTTCAACAACATTCGCGGTTTGATAGCCTTCAACTAATCTTAAGTCAACAGTCCCAGGAACTACCGTAAACCATTTTGCATTGACTCGTTTAGCAACTTCTACAGAGGTCTTAATTTGTTTTAGAAAATCCCTACGAGCTTCTTCTTTACCTCCGGCTAAAGTTGGATTTTTAAAATCTTTATAGCCAACAAATACACCCATTTCCAAACCTCTTTTTTGCATAGTTAAAGACATTTTTTCTTGCAATGAAATAGGCCTAGTACCCATATTATTATCCTCAAAAGCAGTAAACCCTTGATCTGCGATAAAGTTTAGCTGATCAATTGGGTCATCTCCTGCCAAATTATTAAACATTCCAATATGAGGAGCATATTTTAAATTAAATTGATGTTTGTTAAAATTATTTTGACCAGCCATCACCCTAGGTGCAACAGCCAAACCTAAGGAAGCCCAAACTGAGGACTTAGTAAAAGTTCTTCTATCCATTTTCAAATTAAAAAGTTGTAATTCCAGGAGTTGGAATCGAATACAGTCCTTTTGAATCGGGCATTGTTGGAGGGTTACTATTCCAATCAATATTTTCTGGCATTAACTGTAAATTTGAATTCAGGGCTTGTTCCCATGTAATTTCTTTTCCAGAATAAGTGGCCATCCTTCCCATTATAGCTGTCAAGGTACTCTTGGCTCCATTCTCAGCATCTGAAATTACTCCACCATTTCTGATCGAAGCAAACAACTTATCATGTTCTACCTGATAGGGGTTTGGTTCATTTAAAGGGTTTGCAACAGAACTACTCGGTTTGCTGCTTTTTGTTGACTTCCCACTTCTATATTTATGAATTGCATTTCCATCTAAGTCAATAAGTTCCCCATAACGCATATTTGCGCTCCCTTTGGTTCCTTGGAAACTTTCATCCACCCTACTCATACAGCCAGGTTGATGTCTGCACTGGCTTGAGATAACTGCTCCAGTATTATATGTGAACTCAACAAAATGATGGTCGAAAATTTCTCCATGGTCTTTTCCATTTCTAACTTGTCTTCCTCCCATTCCTTGAGCTTTTGCAGGATAATCACCAATAAACCAATTGGCGACATCTATGTTGTGAATGTGCTGTTCTAGAATATGATCACCGCACAACCAATTAAAATAGTACCAATTTCTCATTTGATACTCCATTTCAGTTTGTTTAGACTCTCTCGCTCTTACCCATACACCACGACTATTCCAATATACTTGACCCCCTGTAATTTTTCCAATTTGACCATCATTTACCCTTTCAAGAATATCAATATACTTTTTTTGATAATGCCTTTGTAATCCAACAACTACATTAAGCTTTTTTTCTTTTGCCATTCTGGCTACATCCAAAACCTTTCTAACACCAACGGGGTCTGTTGCAACGGGTTTTTCCATAAATACGTGTTTTCCGTTCTGAATTGCATACTCAAAGTGATATGGTCTGAATCCAGGAGGTGTTGTAAGAATAACTACATCTGCCATATCTATTGCTTTTTTATAAGCATCAAATCCTGAAAAAAGATTTTTTGGTTTCACTTTAATTTTCTTAACACCATCAAAGTGTTCCTGAATTGCTTTTAAGCTTTTTTCAACTCTATCTTGAAAAGCATCTGCCATTGCAACTAGTTCAGTGTTTTCGTCGGCTTGTAAGGCCTGAACTATAGCTCCTGTTCCGCGACCCCCACATCCAACAAGTGCGAGTTTTAACTTTTTATCTCCATTTACATTAGCCATTGCAGCGACCGGAATAGTTGCAGATAGTATACCTGTAGTAGCCAAAGTGGTGCTCTTGACAAAATTTCTTCTACTTAGTAAATTGTTTTGTTTAAATTTCATTGATTTTTTATTTAATTCCAATATGTTTTTTGTTCCTCAACAGTAGGCGTATTTAACGGTCTTACGATCCTAAAGCCTACAAAGGGCGCATCAGTGTGCCACCACAGACTTTTTGGGATTTGGGGGTCTCTTTTTTTCCACTGTTTTGAGGATGGTCTTCTCGATGCACTTCTGAGCCTACTCGGCTGGTCTGTCCACGCTCCTCCTCGAACAGCTCTGGGGTATGTTTTTTTAGGAATTACTCTAGGATTAGATACCGTCTTTCTTTTTCTTTTATTGTAAACAGTTGGAATGTATTGATCCAATGTCCACTCCGAAACATTACCATGCATATCAAACAATCCCCAAGGGTTAGGTTTTTTTTTACCTACTTTTTGATAAGCTCCCTTACTATTTCCTTCATACCATGCATAAAGATCTAAATCTGCTGGGTCATCTCCAAATGAATAAGCGGTTTTTGTTCCAGCCCGGCAAGCAAATTCCCATTCTGCTTCGGTTGGTAAACGATAAAAATTTCCAGTCATTGCTGAGAGCCACTCGCAAAATTTTACGGCTGAGAGCTGCGTCATACAAATAGCAGGGTATCCATCAATACCCATGCCAAAACTCATATCAGTATAAGGCTGGGTAGCACCAGAGACGGCGTCTACTTCAATACTAACCTCATCACCCAAAACTTCAGTAGGTTTTTTTGAATCAATTTCTCGAGCAATAAATAATTCGTAAATATCCCAAGTGATCTCGTATTTACCTATCCAAAAAGGGGCAATTTCAATCTCGTGTTGTGGCCCCTCGTCACCAAAATGGTTCTTCTCAGACTTTGGACTACCCATCGTAAAAGTACCTCCGGGTAAATAAATCATCTCAACTTTTTCAACTGTACCTGGAATAATTTGTAAATAGTCTACCTCAGAATTATCAGCAATAAAACCGATAAAAATGGATAAGAAAAGTATATTTACAATTGAAAAATTCACAATTGGTTAAAATTAAATTTATTTAAAATTTTCATTAATCTTTGGTTTTTGAGCATTTATTTCGTCACCCCACACATTTAGCAATTTCTTCATTTCCTTTAACTTTTCTGGATAAATCGCTGCTAAATTATTTTGTTCACCAATATCATTGTCCAAATTATAAAGTTCATAAATCTCATTTTCAAAAAAGTAAATCAACTTCCAGGGACCTTTTCTCATAGCCCTTCCTGGAGTCCAGCCGCTTCCGTGATAATGAGGAAAGTCCCAAAAAAGTTGTTCATGACTAATCTTAGTTTCACCCTCCAAGAGGGGTTTTAGACTAATCCCGTCAATGTGTTGATCCGGGTTTAATCCAATACCTGTGTAATCTAAAACTGTAGGGTAATAATCCATGCTATTGGCAGGAGCTTCGATTGTTTTAGCCTGAAAGTTGTTTGGAGGTTTTATGATTAGTGGGACTCTTATCCCTCCCTCATAAGCCCAGCCTTTTCCTGCTCTTAATGGCAAAACACTTGTTGGTGCATCTCTTCCATAAACTGATTTACCAATTAATGTGGATAACCCGCCATTGTCTGAGGTGAAAATAATAAGTGTATTTTCTAAAAGTTTTAAAGTTTTAAGCTTATCTATCAACCTACCTATATTTTGATCTAAAGCGTAAACCATTGATGCGTAAGATGCATTGTACTGGTTTTGAACGGTATAACCTTTTTGCTCTTTAATCTTAATAGGTAAACTGTCTTTAAGTAGCTTTCTTTTTTGTTTGAATTTCTGTAGATATTTTAAATTTGGCTGAATAGGTGTATGGACGGTGTAAAAGGCAAGGTAAAGAAAGAAAGGGTTTTCTTTATTTTGATCCATAAAAGCTATTGATTCATCAGTGAGTCGATCTGTAAGGTATTCCCCCTCTGGTCCATCCTCAAGCTGAGGATTATTATAAGGCGTGTAATACCCTCCAGGAGGAGAGCCTTTAATGTGTCCCCCTTTATTGATTTGAAACCCTTGATCCTGGGGAAAAAATCCTTCATCTCCTAGGTGCCATTTTCCAGCATAAAAAGTTGGATAGCCAGCTGTTTTTAGTGCTTCAGCCATGGTAAACTCCTCAAGGGGTAATGCATGTTTATTTTTAGGCTGAACAAGCTTTTGATTTTGACGCAGTTTATTCCACAGTTCACTAGGAGGATTTTCGGCGGGAATCCAATCCGTTATTCCAATCCTGGAGGGATGTTTTCCGGTCATAATTGAAGCTCGGGTTGGGGAGCATACTGGATTGGAAGAATAGGCATTGGTAAATCTGTAGCTCTGCGATGCCAAAAGATCAATGTTTGGTGTCTCATAGAATGAGCTGCCATAACAGCCCAAGTCTTTCCAACCAAGGTCATCCACTAGTATAAAAAGCACATTCGGTTTCTTAGGCAATTGCTTTACATCTCGGGCACAGCTAATTAAAATAATACTCAATAAAAGGCAAAATCTTTTTATAATCATTTACCTATAATTTTATTTTTACTGGCCACCCCTGGAATTGTTGAACATCATCTTCAGTTAAATCTATATTTCTAGGCCAACATTCAAAAGTGACTTCATTTGCGACAGTGTTAAAGCGGATAAATCCAAAACCTGCCCCGTTTGATTCTGAATCAGGATTGGCATAAGCCTGAACATTAATTTTATTTTTAAATCCATCTAGATAGTGCCCTGTCCAAGGTAATTTATCATTGGATTTTTCTCCTGGCTTTTCATTCTCTGGCCACCACCAACGACTATAGTAATTATTTACAATTGCTGGAACGACAAAAGCCCAAGGTCCATCATCAAACTTATCAATACCGTGATGGATAACTGTGGGCAGATGTTGATCTCCAGCAATATGAACAGCTCCAGCATCACGAATAAGCCTAAGAGCAGTATTTCTTCCGTGTTGTGGCCATCCATTAGAGTCCAAATCTGCATGAAGTCGATTACTTTGTCTTCCGTGAAGATGTGCTCCGCCACAAAATCCAGTTGCAGAAAGTACTGCTTTCATTTTCGTTTCTTTCTTTTTTCCCCATTGGGTTAAAAACTCGTGTTGAAGATCTCCTAACAAAACCAGTTCAGGAAGATTTATAGATTCTGGATCATAATTAGGATCATTTATATGATCGGCCCTTGGTCCTTGTTTTGGTATCTTTCCGTTGGGCCCGGATTTAAATTTACGATCTTCAATTATGGCAAAATCTACATCACCAATTTTTAAATTGGTAAAATAGGCTTTAATCCCTTGATCAAGTTCTTCTTTATGATATGGGTCAGGTAGATGAGCAGTTTGTGCTCGCTCTACCATTTTAACGTATTCTGGATGGAAAAAATAACCGCCATCGTTTCCGTCCTTACGCATAGATTTTTTACCACCCTCACCCCAAAGATTTCCCTGTCCAATATCGTGATCATCTGGAATGGTAATGCACGGGCGATCTCTAAAGAGTTCTCTAAATTGTAAACCAAATTTTATCCAAGCCGCAGTGTGCTCCTTATGATCGTATGATTGATCTCCCGCAAAGAAAATTAAATCTGGATCTAAAGTATTAATATTTCTAACATACTCATCTCTATTCCCACGGTCCTTATTACTATTGCAGGATAATGCCGCCAATTTTATTTCGGCTTTATTGATAGGGTCTTTTCGGATCAATCCTTCAAAAAAAGCTTTTTTACCATGGATTAGTTTATACTTTATATTCTTATTCACTTCCCAATTATCAATTCTAAAAAGTACAGACCACCCAATTTCATTTACCTGCTCAGTTTGAACTACTTTCCATGTGTTATCTATATAAAATGCTAATTTTACAATTCGAGACTCTTCAGGGTAAAGGGGGAATAGTTGAGCAGATAGTTTAAGGGTATTATTCGAAGTGGTGTAGATCCCAAATGCAATTACTTGATCTCTAGGCACTTTCATTGAAATAATTGGACTGTTTTTTCTGTTCCACCAATCATTGGTAGAAAGGGTATCTAACTCTGTAAAAGGTGCTAATATGTATTTTGATTTTTTTTTAGACTGACATGAAATCGTCGCCAAAAAAATTATTAAGAGTGTAAAGATGTAAATTGCAAAGTACCTAAGCATTCATTATTTTTTATCAAATATAAAAATCTATTTTAAACTTCAATTAAAATTATAACCCAACAAAATACCCTATTGTGAAGGTAAAAAAAGAGGTGTTAATAATATTGGTCTCGCTAATTAGTGGACTAGGAAAATTTAAATTGTAAGACACTTCAAAATCCCAAGATCCAAAATCGAGTTCAATCGGAAACTCTATCTTAGTGTTGATTAATTCAAAAACATCCTGTTCGATCTGTTGAGGTGAAAAACCAGACGAAATTTGTTCACTTACCGTTTGTTGGCTAAACAAAAAACTGAGCTCGGGATTAAAGGTTAAATCCCATTTATAATCCTCAACCAAGTTGATGTTATAACTTACACCTAGTGCAGAATATAGGGAGGAGGAGCCTCCAAAAAGGTATCCTCCAGACATTCTTGTTCTTAAGTTTTTTTTATGGTAAACTAATGAAATTGCTAACCTATTTGGGTTGAGTTCATCAGCATCTGCAGAAAAAAATATTCGGCTATATATTCCAGTCAAATTGAATCGCTTAGAATTATCTAAAAATACTGAGTATCCTGAACTTAAAGAAATAAAGTCCCAATTAGGATTAAGTTCACTAAAGTAAGCAGATCCCAGACTCAAAAAAAAGTTCTGACCCCTCATATAACTAATATTAGGGGTAAAACTATATTGATTAATTCCAAAATTCCTACCTGCAAAATAAACTTTATCGTCTATAGAGAATGTCGTATATAAATAGTCTGACCTGACTAAATCAACCGAAAGACTGTCCGTTTTAAAAAGTTCATCTAAAACACTATTTAAAATAATATCTTCCTCATCGGTCTGAGAGGAAACTAAAAAAGAAAAAAGAAAAAAACCAATGAAAATTATTTTTTTCATTGGCTAAATATACTAAAAGGATAAAACTTTTAGCTCCCTAATTTTGGATTAGGCAAGAGGTTATTTTTTTGTTTTTTGAAGCGATCCTTAAAATTTTCTTGTTTTTGCTTTAACTTATCTCTTCTTTCATTTGAACCAGCCTTATAGTCTTTGAGCTTCTCTCTTTTACCCTTAAGATCATCCCTTCGCCTTTTTAAAACCATTTTTTGTTCGTTAGTTAAAGACTTAGAAAATGATTCTTTAATTTTTCTGACAGACTCGCGATTACCTTTTAAAACTTCTTTTTGATTTTCTGTTAAGGATTTCATCAAAGCTAATTGCCTTTCCTTAATCGAAAGTTTACTGTTTTTAAGCATAGATCTTTGTTCTTTGGATAGTGAATTCCGGAACGTTTCTCTATTTTTTTTCACCATATCTCTTTGATCCTTTATCATTTCTATCTGATTTGGAGTGTAGATCTTTTCATTGGTTGGAAGGACATCTTGAGCCAACACCAAAAAGGTGTTGAAAAAAGTAATTATAAAAAGAAAAATTAGATATGTATTTTTTCTCATGAGCATTAATTTACTACGTTTAATACATAACGTTCTTCAAACCAATCATCAAATTCACTATCCTCAATAAAAAGGGATTCAATCATAGTCTCATCAGCAAAAAGTTCCTCCTCTGTTGCACTTAATTCACCAAAGGCCATTCTATTTTGCATATTCTCAAGAGGGTTTAAGTAGATCGTGACAGCAATTAAAATAGCTATAGATGCAGCAATACCATATCGCCAATTTAAGTTAAACAATGAAATAGTGACCGGCTGAGGTTTATTTTCGTTAGCGATAAATGAATCAAATTTTTCAGCCCAAATCCGTTCTTTATCTTTTCCCAAGGGAACGTCGGCCTTAGAAAGAAAATTATTGATTTTTTGATCTGAAAATTTTGTTTGTTTATTCATAAGCTATTTAAGTTATTCTTCAATACACTTAGCGCCTGACTAATTCTTTTCTCTATCGCCTTTTGAGATAAATTTAAGCTTTCTGCAATTTCTTTGTAGGTCAGCCCTTCCATTTTATTCATTAGTAATGCAACTCTTTGTTTGTCGGTTAGGGCCTTAAGAGCTTTTTCATACATCTTTTTCTTTTCAGAAAAATCATCATCATCATCGTCTTGGTGAACTAATTTAAAATCCTGAGAATTTACATACTCTCTTTCTATTTTTGACCTTCTGTAGTATGAGATAAATTCATCTGTTCCCATTTTAAAAAGCAAACTCTTTATATTACCCTTTGTAGTATCAATTTTCTTCTTCCAAATTTTCATGAAAACATTTTGAGCAATATCCTCAGATAAATCTTGATCTCCTGATCGATAATAGAGATATCGTCTAAGGTTATCAAAGTGAGTGTTATATATCATTTTAAAATCTTCTTCGGTCAATTTAATCACTTAAATACAATTCCTAAGATAAAATTATCAAAGGAATTGTAAAGGAAAACTTATATTTAGTTAAAAACTTATTTCTTTTTCTTTTTACTTTTCAATATATTTTTAAAACGTTCCCCCCTTTTAATATTTTTTAGATCAACAGTTTCTACCTCTCCGTCTTTGGTTACCTCAACCAAAGAGTCACAAACACCGTCACCAAAATCTGTGGTTATTGAACTATCGCCGTCCGTAGTTACCTTTATTCCCTGAACAGGAACCTTACCTTTTTTCATTTTGCCATCCATGGAGCAATCATAAGAGAATTTAATTGGCGTGGTAATTTCCATACTAAAATTAACACCTTCAGTGCTAACTCCGGAGGAAGATCCAGTCAAAGTACTATAGACTTTTTTACTTTCTTCCCTGTAAGTAAAACGAGTCATTTCAGAATTTTTAGTTTTAAATGTTCCATCTTCATAAATCATCTTTCCCTCAGTTACTGTAGTTTTCATTGTTTTATTTCCATTTTCGTCAACAGATACTACCTCGGTTCGTCTGGTCCCTTCTATCTTAACGTCGTTCATATAAAAATCTAAGTACTCTACTTGACGGAAGCTCCCAGCTTCATTGCGAACATCAGAATAACTAATTATCATTGTTCCACTTCTACTTTGACCTCCTTTACCATAACAGGTTCCTGAAAAGGTAACAGTTTTAACATTATTCTCTTCATCAATTTCAACAGTTGCACAGTCGCCATATTTATCTCCATTAAACTTTTTGGGTCCTTTATCTGCAGACTCTGAATTTCTTGCATAAGAAGAACTTGATCGAAGTTCAAGTGTTTCAGAAATCAATTCCTCCATATCCTCATCGAATGATATTGCATTTATTGTCTCCAAAACAGTTGTTGTACTTAAGTTTTCTGAGAAGCCGCTAGCATTATCCTCTGAACAGGAGAAGAAAAGTCCAACGCACATTAAAACGATTGTTATTTTTTTAATTTTCATAGTTTCAAATTTTTAGATTACACACATAACCCGATCTAAAGATACAATACCCTACCTTTACGTTAATTTTTATTTTAAATAATATTTATGAATTTTAGATTTCAAGAATTCATAGCCCTATTCTACAGGATTTTTCTAGTCTATATATGTTATACTATTTGTAGAATTCTCTTTGTTTATTTCGATAACGATATTACTCAGATTGAAAGTTTTTCAGAACTAGCTGATTTGTGTTACCTGGGAATTCGGTTTGACAACGTGGCAATTGTATATTCCAACTTGATTTTTATACTTATGTCAATTGTCCCATGGAAGGGAACAACTTTCGCTGCTT
>ERZ802831.1799-NODE-1799-length-10233-cov-13.2712_pt1 | contig 10233 bp, 15 predicted proteins | sample MGYA00345655_ERZ802831 | MGnify/ENA primary metagenome ERZ802831 (study PRJEB30503, sample SAMEA104212376) | marine metagenome | biome: Westerlies Biome; feature: [SRF] surface water layer (ENVO:00010504) within the epipelagic zone...; material: water...
TCAAAATCCGATTCCCGCAAGGGAGTAACGGTTCAAGTCCGTTCAGCGGTACCATGCGAAAAATTGCCCTGATGGCACAACTGGATAGCGCGTCCCCCTCCTAAGGGGAAGGTTGCAGGTTCGACCCCTGCTCAGGGCACCATTAAATATTTAGAAAATTACATAATTAATAATTATCAATAGTTTCTTTTAGAAAATTTAAGTTTCGATTTATAGTTTTCTTAAAAACTGACTCACCAATAAAAGGTGGCAGCGACATTGTTGCTAAAAAATTTGAATAATATGTAACTTTAGATTTACCAATATTTTGACTAGATTTAATAATCCATGAAGTTTTACCTGATCTCATTGGACTTTCATCACTGGGCATCACTTCTGAGTTAATAACGCAATGACTATTATCCATACAATAACTTAATATAGATTCATACATTATCATTTCCCTACAAAAGAAAAGTATACAATCCCTAAATGTACTTTTTAATACTAATCTATCAGAGTCTCGACTTTTTATCTGTGTGCCAACTAACGAAGGATTAAATCTATGAATATTTTTAAAATCTGTTAAAAGATTAAAATTTTTTCTTACACTATTAGATGAGTTAAAAGAAAATTTAATATCAAAACTTCTAGAACCATCGCTGTTTTTTTTAACAAAAATTTCTTCAGAATATGCGTGTGTACTAAAACCAAAAGAAATTACAGCAATGATTATTACTACAATTCTTTTCATTATTATTTAACAATTATCTATAACAAAAAATTTCTTAAATGAACTTTTTATAGTCCAGACTGACTTAATGCCTTTATGAAAAAGTACTACGTCTCCTTTATTTAGATTATAATTTTCTGTTTCCGTTTCTATTAATAAGCTGCCTTCTAAAACATGAATATACTCATCACCCGGAAATTCATAGTCAAATTTCATAGGCTCACATCGCCACAGTCCTGAAAAAGTCGGCAGGTCACTTGAATTAGTTGTGCCAAGCCAATGAACTTCTCCTGCCTGCTTATCTCCAATCATGAATGGTTCATATTCATTTGCATTAACTGTTGTTTTTAGAAAACCTGTATTATTAACCATTATTACTCCTATTTTTTATTTTTGTTTTTATGGGGAAAGTCTCTCAACTTTCCAATCTGAACTATCCTTATGAAATTTTAATCTATCATGAATACGACCTTCATGTCCTTGCCAAAATTCTATTGCCTTAGGAACTATGATGAACCCTCCCCAATGGTCTGGTCTAGGTATTTTTTTGTTTTCGAATTTTTTTTCTAATTCTTCTAGTTTTTTGGTAATTACCTCATAATCCTCAATAACTTGGCTCTGGTTTGATGCGTGTGCACCTAATTGGCTTAATCTTGCACGCGACGAAAAATATTCATCTGATACTTTTGAATCAATTTTTTTGATTTCACCCTCTACCCTTACTTGTCTTTCTAACGCGTCCCAAAAAAAATTAAGAGCAACATTAGGATTTTCAATAATTTCTTTCGATTTTCTACTTGTGTAATTCGTATAAAATATAAAGCCATTTTCGTCGAAAGATTTTAAAAGAACCATTCTTGATGACGGAATACCATCTTTTGAGGCAGACGCAACATTCATTGCATTAGGATCTTTTAGTCCAATTTTTTTAGCTTCATTAAACCAAATTTCAAACTGCTTGAAAGGGTTACGATCTATGTTTTCTTCAGTTAGGTACATATTTCAAGTTTATACTAGATACAATTAAAAATTAAGTTTATAATGACCTATACATTTCAATCACACAAAATAGAATAAAATGGCAGAGACACTACTAAGAAAAAATGAAGATGCTGGCTACATAATAGCTTGGAAACATAAACAAAATCACGATGATTTAGGAAAATTTGACAAAGAAATGACTTATGGCGAAGCTCTGAAAGAATGCGATAAACTCATTAGTGAAAATAGCGAGAAAACTTTTTGGCCTGAAAAGTCAGAAGAATCAAAAGAAGGATTTGCTTTTCCTTAATTTATATATCTAAATTTAATCCTAATCCCTGAATTCCACAATATCCTTGCGGATTCTTCGCCAAGTATTGTTGGTGATAATCTTCTGCATTAAAGAATCTTTCGTTCATTTTTATTTCTGTGGTAATCAATTTATTAAAATTATTTTTTTCTAAAGTATCTTGGTATTCTTTTAGTAAACTAATCGACAAGTCATGATAAACATCATTATTAGTATATATGCATGATCTATATTGTGTTCCTATATCGTTACCTTGCCTCATACCTTGTGTTGGGTCATGATTTTCAAAAAAAACTTTTAATACTTTTTTAAAGATATTTTGCTGTTTCTCAAATACAACTTTTACCAACTCAGCATGTCCTGTTTTTCCAGAGCAAATATCTTGATAGGTTGGATTTTTTGTAAAACCTCCACCATAACCAACCGAAGTTATATGGACATATGGCAATTCCCAAAATAATCTTTCAGCTCCCCAAAAACAACCAAGACCAAGAAAAACTTCCGAATAATTATCAGTATGATAATTTTTTACACTATTCTTATTTACATAATGATATTCATTTATTTGAATTTCATTTTCTCTGTCAGGCAATGCACTATTTTTATTTACCTCTATCATTTTTTTATTTTTAACATATTAATTTACATAAAACAAAGGCCGCAAAAGCGACCTTAAGAGCTCAACATATATATTATTATTATTATTATTCTTTAGTTAGGACCATATGCGAATGGTGATGCTAAACCAACCTTCCCTGTTTGAGAGAAGTTTTTACCATTACCTGTATATGTATTCTTAACAGATTTGAATACTTGAATATCGAATGGAGGTGCAACTGCTAATGGCATGTTACTAACTTTAACAGCACCGCCATCCATTCCAGTTACAGCAACAAGTTCTTCGTGACCTACATCACCTATTTTGAGAAGTTTCTTTTCACTAGAATCTTCTATAGTGATTGGAGCTTTCTCAGCACTCATTACTTCTCCTACTAAACTAGCTATTACGGCTAAGTGGCCGCCATGATTTCCGCTCCACAATTCGCATATTGCATTGAATTGCTCGTCTGAAGCACCGTCATCAACATATAAAGCCAATGACCATCCACCATCAGTTAAATTTCCTGTTTCCCCTTTACATGGAGCATGTAGCCAAGCAGCAACTTTTCTTCCACTTAAATCTACACCATCTAAGTTACCCTCATCTATTGTCCATCCTACTTGAGCTTCACAAAAACCTTCTGTTGGTGGCTCTAAAAATATGCATGGGCAAACTAAATCACAATTACATGATTCAAAATAATTACCCTTTACGCTCCAATTGTCTGACATTATCTTCTCCCTTTAGTTAATTCAATTTTTTATACATACAATTAATATCAACGATTAATACTTTATCTTTCCTGTTAATAATGTCAATCTTTTAGATAAGCCAATAAAATCATATATTTAAGATACATAATTTTTTTAAAAGTATGATTTATAAAGAAAAATAAACATTCAGCATGTTGAAAAAATACTTACAAAGTATAGAATTCTACGAAATAAAAAAAATAATTAAGGGACTTGCATGTCTAGTCAAGAAAATTTAAGCAGAATACAAAAAAATACTGTTATCGCAGGAATACTAGCTGTTTCATTAGCTGGCTGGTACTTTCTTTTTGCTATGGATGCGAATATGAAAAGTATGAATATGGATATGTCTAGCGGCATGCACATGAATATGAAAATGGAACAAAAATCCAAAACAAAAATGGAAATATCTGCATCTGAAATGAAAATATCAAGACCCGTCGTTAGACTTGTGCCTCCAAATTTAGGCATGACAGCTGGCTATATTACATTAGAGAATTTATCTAATGAAAATGTGAGCTTAATCGGAGCTTCATCTAAGGACTATAATAGTATTGAGATTCACGAAACTATCATTGATAACGACAAAGCAATGATGAATGCCATTGAATCACTTGAAATAAAAGCAAAGAGTAAATCAGAATTAAAGCCTTTAGGATATCATTTAATGTTAATGGGCCCATTAAAAGTATTTAAGGAAGATGACAATGTAATAATCAATCTTATCTTTGCTAATGGAAAACAAATGAGTGTTGACTTTACTGTTAAAAGAAATGTTATGGAAATGGATATCGATATGGATCACGGTGATATGGGAATGATGGATGTAGATACCTGGTTACCAAACACATGGTGGATGCCACCAATGCACAATGTGTGGAGCTCAAATGACTTTTATCAGCTTGTTATAATGTGGTCAATAATGATGGTGGCAATGATGAGCCCAAGTATTATTCCCACAGTTTTAATGTTTGCTACTGTCAATAAAGCAAAACAAAAAAATAATTTACAATACACCCCAACCTACATTTTTTACTTTGGCTACCTGATTGCATGGATATTATTTTCGATTGCAATTTCTATTATTCAATATCCTCTCCACCAGATCAGTCTAATGAATCCTATGATGGCATCGATGAATAATTATTTCTCTGGTCTAGTTTTAATACTTGCTGGAATATATCAATTAACTCCTTACAAAAATGCTTGTCTAGATAAATGTCGATCACCTTTATCACTAGTTATGTCTAAATGGAAAGATGGTAATTTTGGTGCATTAAGAATGGGGCTTGGACATGGATTTTATTGTGTATTTTGTTGTTGGTTCTTAATGGCTATCTTACTAGTAGCCGGTGTTATGAATATGTACTTTGTAGTTGCTCTTACGGTTTTTGTTCTTTTAGAAAAACTAATTTTGACTCCAGAATCTTTTGAAAATACTTTTCAGAAATTAATTACAGTAGTTCCAGGCATAGCCTTTATAATAGGCGGTATATACTATTTATTTAGCTAAAAATATTTTCTTGCAAAAACTATAAATACTGGTTTATCATAGAAATACGTATAAAGTTTCTCTTTATACAGCCATAAAGCATGGGGAAAAAGCTTACCTTAAGTTACTTTATAAGGAGGCAATATGTATAAACTTGCAAAAATAATGGCGGCACATCCAAATAGGAAAATCAATGGCCAGTACAGAAGATTGTACTATCGTGGAGTAATGCCACACAAGCTGTAAGCTATACTTAACCTAATGTTAAGAAAGAGTCCATCTATTTATAGATGGGCTCACTTAGGTTCATTAGTTATAAAAAAATTTTCTACTCTTTTTTTTAAATATAATTCAGATAAATAAAACGGTAACATGTCACGACATTTTAATCCTAATTTCTCAGCTGCATTTACATCTTTTTCTTTATTTTTTTTTGTTACTTCTTTAGCCTCTAAAACTTGAGGATCTTTTTCTTGAATCTCTTTTTTTAAAACCCCACCTAATAAAAAAATTACTCTGCTAGCATGTCTGTTACCAAGTAAAAATTCGTCTATGTCATTAGATACCTCTTTTGAAGTATAGTTTCCTAAGCTATCAAAATTTAATTTACCTTCTTTTTTGGCTACAAACTCTTTATTAATTAAATCAAATAATTTTTTTTCAAATTTTTTAAATTCATTGGGGCAGATATGATTCTCAAAGCATAATTTCAATATTGTTTGATCTGGCGATGAGCTATAAGGTTTTTTATTTGTAATCAACTCTGATAAAGCAACCGTTTTAAAAAAGTATCCTATCATATATGGATCTGTCCACATTTTTTCAGGTACTTTTTTTTCTGGTGACCATTCTTCTATAGAACTTAATAAAGTAGATAGAGATTCGTAAATTTTTTTTGCCTTTGAAGCTTTTGATAATCCAAACATATTTTTATTATATTATTCGCCCATTATATTAACAATTACTTTTCGACTGTAACCACGATTTCTATGTTCATATAAATACAAACCTTGCCATGTCCCAAGCTCTAGCTTCGAATTAATTATTGGTATAGAAAGACTTGTGTTTGTCAAAAGGCTTCTTATATGTGCTGGCATATCATCAGGTCCTTCAGAGTTATGCTCGTATAGATTTTCATCTTCAGTTACCAGCCTTTTAAAAAATGATTCTATATCTCTTAAAACAGATGGGTCTGCGTTTTCTTGTATTATTAATGAAGCGGAGGTATGTTGTATAAATAAAGAACACAATCCATTTTGGACTTTTGAGTTTTCCACTTGTTGAGAAATTTCATAAGTAATATCAATTAAGCATTTTGGTTTAGTATTGATGTTGAGATTTAAATTAATAGTCTTCATAATTTATTTAAAGTATTATATAAATAATATTTTTGCAAATTCGTTTAACATAGTTATATTTTATAAAGACATATGATCGTTAAAGAACAATATGATTATCAAATTGGTACTGATACATTTCAGGGATTCATTTGTTATGATAATGAAATTGAAAAACCCCTTTCTGGAGTTTTAGTATCTCATCAATATTCAGGATGCTCTAAGTTAGAAGAAAGAAAATGTGAGTTTTTAGCAAAAGCTGGATATTTTGCATTTGCTGTCGATCTTTATGGAAAAGGGATAAGAGGAAAAACACCAGAAGAGTCTTTAGATTTAATGAATGAACTATCGAAAGATAGAAATGTAATATCAAAAAGATTAAATCATTGCTTAACTTTATTAAAAGATCAAAAGCTCGTTGACAGCAATAAAGTCGCAGCAATTGGATACTGTTTTGGCGGGAGATGTGTTCTTGATTTAGCTAGATCTGGTGCAGAATTAAATTTAGTTGTTTCTTTTCATGGAATATATGACAGGCCAAATATAGGTAACCCTAAAAATATAAAAACTCCAGTACTAATATTGCATGGTGACGAAGATCCTTATGCAACAGAAAATGATCTTAAAAATCTCCTAACTGAATTAAAAGAAAAAAATACAAAATGGTTTGTACATATCTTTGGTGGTGTTGCGCATGCTTTTACTAATCCAGATGCCAATGACGAATCAAATGGTCTTAAATACGATAGGGATGCAATGCATATGTCTTGGAAAATAATGAAAAATTATTTTAATAGATTCTTACACAAAAAATTATAAATAAATACTTTATTTACTTGGTTTCGTATAATTAAGATATAAGTTGAATTTTGCAAATAAATTATTAAAATAAGTATATGTGTTACAAAAATATCCTAAAATATCTTTTACTGATTACGCTTACTTTTAACGCAAATTTATCTTTTGCAACAAGCGATGTTTGTACAGAACACCAGAAAGTCAAAGTTGAGCATATTTGTCACGAGAATTTAAAAAATTTAAATACGTACAATGAGCTTGACTCTGCAGATAAAGTGGAATGTTCAAAATGCAACTTCTGCAATATAGCAAATCAATTTTTTAATTTTAGTACAGTAAATCAGACTCAATTTTCAATGCTGTATTTACAAGAAAAGTTTGAATCTATAAAAAGTTATTATTCACGTATCTTAAAACCTATCGGACCGCCGCCTAAAAAATTCATCTAAGATTTATTTCATTATCAAAACCAATATTTTGATTTTTTAATTCTTGGAGGATAAGTGCGTTTTACTATTTGTTTAATATTTATTTTTGGAATTTTTACAGAGTTCACACATGCAAGACCTGTTTCTTACCCAGGTGGGTGGACTATTATGCTAAAAAATAACGGAAATATAAACAGGATGCATACACATTTCTCTCCAACTCATAAGCTATCACTTGGTTATAATTTAGAATATTGGCACGATGAAGAATTTATGTTTAATTCTTTACAGGTAAATAATTTACTTAAACGTTGGAATGAAAAAAGTAGTCAAGCTAACTTTTATTTAAAATCTGGTATTGGATTAGCATATAGCGATAAGTTTGAATTCGATGGAGAAATAGAATTATCTGCTTTCACCGGCATTTCATATGATTGGGAAAACAGAAGTTATTTTATCAAGTATCAAAATCGGTACACAGATGCTGGTAAAATTTATGATGCTTTCATGCAGTCAATTATATTTGGTTTAGCTCCGTACGAAGGAGACTTTGGGGATTTGCACACATGGTTAATGTTAAAAGTAGAGCATAAACCAGAAAATAAAGAGAACTTTGAAATTACTCCTTTATTACGTTTTTTCAAGAATGTTCATTTACTTGAACTTGGTTTAAACGATAGAGGAAAAATTCTTTTTAATTACTTTATACGTTTTTAATATTTATGAGGATAACATTATGAAAAAAATTAAATATATATTTATTCCAATTTTACTTTGTTTAACTTTCAATAGTTATGCTGTGGAAAAAGATATGCCCAGTGAAATACATGTAAGTGTAAAAGGCCTAGTATGTGATTTTTGCGCTCAATCAATTTCAAAAGTATTCTATAAAGAAAGATCAGTTGAAGCTGTTGATGTGAATTTGGATAAAGGCATGATTACAATTGATTTAAAAGATGGTCATACTATAGATGATGCTAAGATAACAAAGCTTATAACCAACTCAGGTTACAACGTTGAAAGGATTCATCGTGTTGAATAATTTATACAAGCAAACAGTATTTCCTATTTTAAGTCTATTTACTAGTATTGGAACATTGCTATGTTGCGCCCTACCAGCTTTATTGGTTACTTTGGGTATGGGTGCAGCATTGGCAGGATTTATTTCAGTAGCACCTTGGATAACAGTAATATCGAAATACAAAATTTTTATTTTCGTAGTGGCTGGGGCACTCTTAATACTTTCTAGCTATTTTTTATGGATCAATCGAAATGCTCCCTGCCCATCAGATGTTAAACAAGCTAAGGCTTGCGCGCTGCTGAGAAAATTTAGTTTATATACAATAATCATTTCTATAGTTATTTATATAGTAGGTTTTTTCTTTGCTTTTTTTGCTGCGGACTTGTTTTATGGATAAAGAATTGATGTTGGCTATGGGTGTATCTGAATATCACTAGATATAGGTCTGTTTAAGTGATGAAATTTTAATATTCCCACTTATATCCCCATTAAATTTACGTTACTTCAAATACCTCAGCTTCCTAAACATAATGCCAAGGTAAAATTTTCTAAAAAATTCAAATTTAGCTTTTAGTGATAAATTCCAGTTAAATGACTTTGGTACATACCAACTATTAAGACCTGTTCTACATATTAATTGGTAATTATTTTTTTTCATGTGATTATGTTTTTCATGATTAATAACATGGTCTTCTAAAATAATTAATTTAGGCATCCAATAATTTAAAGAAAAACCATCAAACATCTCCATTTCGTGACCTTCTATATCAACAGAAAGAAAATCAAAGTTTTTTTGAATATTTTGTTCTTTTAATACATGGTCGAGAGTTTTGCATTTTACTTTCTGAGTTTTATTAGAGCTTACACCGACAGCAATTGGTTTAGTATTTAGTGTGGAATGAACACCTGCAACTATTATATCTAAAATTTTGTCGTGATTTTTTTTTGATGAGCAAGCAATTTGGATTACTTTGTTCGACCGCTTACTTTTAAGTAAGTCTGCATATTCTTTTAATGGCTCGATTAAAAGTCCTTCCCAACCTAAAATCTCAAGATGATAAGATTGCGAATCTATTTCTGGGTGATTAGCTCCGACATCAACAAAAAATCTACCCACACCCTCTTCACTCCTTTCATCTGAATCTAAACTATTAAAAAAGTTTTGAACGAGTTCTTCCCCAGTATCTGGTCTGTTTTTAAAAATATTTGTTTTTTTTTCTTTAAAATTTAATATCATATTATTTTTCTTATATTACCATCTATATTCCCATGAAATGGGAAATTAAGGAAATATTTTTAAGCTATTTTAAAAAGTGAAACGAATGAAATCAATAAGTTAAATTGTGGTAAGAAAATCCTGGTGGCTATGGGTGTAAGCTAATATGCCTATTTATAGGTCTATTTGAGTGGTGGGATTTTCATATTCCCATGTATATTCCCATCAAAATTTTTATTTTATTACAAAGCTATTCTGCGCCACACTTATTTATTAATAATGCCTCTTGTATAGCGTCAGCCTGACCTTTTAAAGCTGCTAATTTAGAAGCTTCAGCCTCATTACCATCAAACATAAATGCTGCTGGAAAAAATAATATCCAAGCAACTAACTCGGTATTTTTCTCAGAACTGTATTTTTTATCTACTGCTACTCCAGCGCTTTCTAAATCCCTTAATACGAGTCTTTGTTCGGAAATTAGCTCTCCACATGTCATTTTTAAATATGGGGCTACAGGCATTCTAACCGCCTGAATCTCCATAGCTTTTTTTGCTGATGTACAAGAACTCAAAAAAATAGAAAAAA
>ERZ802831.1800-NODE-1800-length-10227-cov-18.5405_pt1 | contig 10227 bp, 6 predicted proteins | sample MGYA00345655_ERZ802831 | MGnify/ENA primary metagenome ERZ802831 (study PRJEB30503, sample SAMEA104212376) | marine metagenome | biome: Westerlies Biome; feature: [SRF] surface water layer (ENVO:00010504) within the epipelagic zone...; material: water...
GCCACCACCGACAGGATATCTGACCATCATGAGACCAACCTATCTCTGGGCTATCGGCATCGCTGTACTTTTGCTTGCTTGGTTGGCCTCCGGCCAACTCAACCAGGAGCCCGTGGTTTTTGACCCATCCATCGCTGAGCGTAACGAGCAAGACCTCAACCAGTTGAATGATCAAACCCCAACTCAGGTGCGTGTGGCTCGATCTCAAGCCCAGTTAAAAACGCGCTATTCCAGCGTGCGCGGTAAAACACAGAACAAGCGTACGGTTGAGGTTCGCACCGAAGTACCAGGGCGGGTGGTAAATCGAGCCGTCGAGAAAGGTCAAGTGGTAGCAGCCAATGAACTGCTGTGTGGCCTGTCCATTGAAGATCGGCAGGCATCCTTGGTTGAGTCACAGCAGCGCGTCAATCAAGCGCGCATAGACTACGAAGGTGCCAAGCAGCTGCGGGCCAAGGGCTACAACTCCGAAAGTGCGATCGCTGCCGCCAAGGCCAACCTTGCCAGCGCACGTGCTGAGATGAAACGTCGAGATTTGGCCCTGCAAAAAACCACCGTGCGCGCACCGTTTGCTGGCTTTGTCGAAGATGTGCACTTAGAGGTGGGGGACTACGTCCAGCCCGGCAGCACCTGTGCAACCTTGGTCGACATGAATCCAATGCTTCTGGTAGGCCGCGTTAGCGAACGCGTGGTACTGAACATTGCGCCAGGTATCGAAGCCATTGGTGAGTTCGCCGATCGCCGTGAAGTGCGCGGTCCTATCTCCTTTGTTGGCCAGCAAGACGACCCCGCAACTCGTACCTATGCAGTCGAAGTCGAACTCGACAATGCATCAGGCGACCTGAGGTCGGGTATGACCACACAAATTCGCATTCCTGTGGAGGAAGCTTTCGCCCACAAAATTTCGCCAGCCCTGTTCAGTTTAGACAACGCGGGTGGCTATGGCGTACGCGTCGTAAACAACGACAACCGCGTCGAGTTTTACTCAGTCACCATCATCGCGGAAGACGAAGACGGGGTTTGGGTCAGTGGACTACCCAATGCATCGAACATTATCACCGTAGGGCAAGAACTGGTCGTCAGTGGTGAGCGGGTTGATCCGGTCTTCACCAGCAAGACCCTCGCCGAGTCACCCAAGCCAGATCCTGCCGAGGCAGGCACCTAGCCAGAGCACATGAAAGTTCGCCCCCTGCCCGCTAGGCATTTATAGGATAGACACGTCATGAACGCTCTTGCCGCCATCATCTCGCGCTCGCGCACGACACTGCTGCTGCTCTTCATGATTTTGCTGGCAGGCTCCATGGCGCGAATAGCGATTCCGGTGGAGGGCGATCCAGAAATCGATGTGCCTTTCTTTGTCATCACGACCGTGCACGAGGGTATCTCTCCCGAGGACGCGGAACGGTTACTGATCATGCCGCTGGAGATCGAGCTGCGCCAGGTTGATGGGGTAGAAGAGATCAACAGCTTCGCCTCTGAAAACGCCGGTACGGTGATGGTGGAGTTCGATGCTGACTTCGATCTCGATCAAGCGCTGCTGGACACCCGTGAGGCGGTTAACCGCGCCAAGGTTGAGTTTCCTACCGATGCGGAAGAACCCATCGTGCAGGAGCAATCCACTTCCGATTTTCCCATTTTGCAGATCAACCTGGTCGGAGATGTTCCTGAGCGAATGCTCTATAACATCGCGCTGGATCTTCGAGACGCCATCGAAGCCCAGCCGGGTATCTTGTCCGCAGACATGTCTGGTCAGCGCGAAGAGCTGATGGAAGCGATCATCGATCCGACGGTGCTGGAAACCTATCAGCTGTCGACGGATCAAATTATCAACAGCATCGTGCGCAACAACCGGCTGATCCCTGCGGGCAGTCTCGACAACGGTGAGGGCCGCTTCTCCGTCAAAGTGCCCAGCATCATTGAAGACCCTCGAGACGTGCTAAGCATTCCCATCAAGACCGCACAAGACACCGTGATTACCATCGGTGACGTCGCCGAGGTCAGACGAACATTCAAAGACCGCACGGGCTACGCGCGCGTCGATGGTCGCAACACCATCAGCCTGCAAATCGTCAAACGCGCTAACTTCAACATACTCGATGCCATCGCCAACGCGAAGAAAGTTGCAGAGGAGTTCCGCCCCCGCCTACCGGCGCAAGTGAAGCTGATGTACTCCCAAGATCAGGGCCCCTATGCGGAGAGCCAGGTGGTTGAGCTGGAAGGCAATATCGCCACCGCTCTGGGTCTGGTGATGGTCGTAGTTGTAGCGGCCATGGGGATACGCAGCGGTATTATCGTCGGCCTTGGCATTCCTTCATCTTTCCTGTTTTCACTGATCTTTCTTTATCTGCTGGGCTACTCCTTCAACTTCATGGTCATGTTCGGCATGTTGCTTGGCCTTGGCATGCTCATCGACGGGGCCATCGTGGTTACCGAGTACGCCGATCGCAAAATGACCGAAGGCTATAACAGTCACCGGGCCTACATCATGGCCGCCCAACGCATGTTCTGGCCCGTTACTGCGTCTATCGCTACAACCTTGGCCGCTTTCTTGCCGCTGATGTTTTGGCCCGGCGTCTCCGGCAAGTTCATGCGTTTTCTGCCGGTCACTGTATTCACCGTGCTGTCCGGTAGTCTGCTCTACGCGCTGATTTTCGGACCGGTGATCGGTTCGATTTTTGGCAAGGCCGGAAGTCAGTCTGAGCGAGCCAAACACAAACTGGAGGTGTTAGAAAACGGCCACCCAAGAACCCTCTTTTGGCAAGGCCGGAAGCCAGTCTGAGCGCGCCAAACACAAACTGGAGGTGTTAGAAAACGGCGACCCAAGAACCCTCAAATCCATCACCGGTCTTTACTCGCGAGTGCTGTCCTTCGCCACGCGCTACAGCATCGTAACCCTGATCGGCACCATGGCCATTTTGTTCACCACATTTTGGGCCTACGGTCAGTACGGTAATGGTCTGATCTACTTCTCCGAGGGCGAAAACAAATTCGCTGTCGTTAATCTGAGAGCGCGAGGCAATCTCAGCGTCGATGAGACCAATCTGTTGTTACGCGAAGTAGAGGAACGCGTTCTGCAGGTTGAGGGCATTGCTCATGTCAACGCCTACACCCAGCTATCCGGCAGACCCAGCAGAGATGGCGGCACGGATCGGGTGGGTTCGATTTTTCTTGAACTTTATGACCGAGGGGATCGTCGCCTTAACTCTGAAGCCGTCTTAGAGCGCGTGCGCGAACGGACACAAGACATGGTTGGGGTGCAGGTAGAACTGCAGGCCATGGACATGGGGCCGCCGGTGGGCAAGGACCTGCAAATTGAGCTGTCGTCCTACAAACGCTCGGTGATCGAACCCGCTGTGACCAAGATCACCGAGTACTTGCGTACCCAAGTTGCAGACGTTCGCGACATCGACGATACCCGCGCACTACCAGGCGTTGAATTCAAAATCGAGGTGGACCGTGCCCAGGCCGCTATCTATGGCGCCGATGTGACCCAGGTTGGCGTAGCGGTACAGCTCATCACCAACGGCATTAAGGTCGGCGAGTATCGACCGGAACGCTCCGAAGACGCTGTTGATATTCGTGTGCGTTACCCTTCCGCGCAGCGCGGCGTCATGGCGCTTGATGAACTGCAGATGGTGACCCCCGGCGGGTTAGTACCATTGGCAAACTTTGTCACAGTCAAGCCATCTAACAATGTTGATACGCTGCAGCGCGTCAATGGCGTGCCGATCATGATGATCCTAGCCAATGTGGCGCCGGGCGTTTTGGCCGACACCAAGGTCAAAGAAATACAGTCGTGGATCGACTCGCAAGATTGGCCGCCGGAGCTGCGTATTCAGTTTCGCGGCGCCAACGAAGAGCAAGCCGAGTCATTGGCCTTTGTCGGCGTCGCCTTTGGCATGTCGCTGCTGCTCATGTTTGTGCTGCTGGTAACGCAGTTCAACAGCTTCTACCAAAGCTCGCTGATTTTGTTTGCCGTAGTGCTCTCCACTGCAGGCGTGCTCATCGGTTTGCTCATTACTGGCAATCCATTCAGCGCGATATTGAGTGGCGTTGGCGTGGTGGCGCTGGCAGGCATTGTCGTGAACAACAACATCGTTTTGATCGATACCTACAATGAAATACGCGATAACAATCCGGATATGCACTATGTGGATTTGATCGTGCGAACCGGTGCGCAACGCTTAAGACCCGTGATGCTGACGACGATCACCACGGTGTTTGGCCTATTGCCGCTGGCGAGCAATCTCAGCATCGACTTCGTTAACCGAACGATCGAATACGGCAGCATGCTGTCTACCTTCTGGGTACCGCTGTCCCAAGCCATCGTATCGGGGTTGACCTTCGCAACCCTACTGACCCTCGTCACCACGCCGGCCATGCTTGCAATACCCCATCAAATCAAAGGTATTTACCGGCGCATCCGCAGCACTACCCCAAGCGCAGCGGAGCAACTGGCGGGCGAGTCCGCTGGCTAGTGATCTAGCAGCCAGTCGATCATGTCTGGGTAGGCGCGTCGATCCTGAATAAAGAACAGATGGCCGCCCTCATACAGCTTGAGCTGCGCCCCGGGTATAACCCGCTCTAGGGCGCGCATATTCTCTGGCGGTGCGATGCCGTCATACAAGCCTCCCTGCAGTAGCACCGGCATGTTGAGGGTTGCCAAGCGCTCATAGGTGTCGTGAAACCTCCGCGCATTCAGCTGCTTCATCGCCCCCACCTCGTCGCGATCAGGCCGACGCGCAGCCAGACTGATATCGAAAAGGGTTTGCCAATGATCGGGGTTAGCGGCAATCCACTCGTCCGTGCGACGAGTATCCGAAACCTGCAAATGCCTCTTCACCCGCTCTGCTGGGGCTAGTGTTTCCAGCTCGTGCAGTGGAAAGGAGGGCCGACCGGCACCGCCAGCGGAGGTACAAACCAGCAACAGCGAGCGAATTTTACTTGGGTAACGCAAGGCGAGTTCTTGAGCCACCATGCCGCCATAGGACACACCGATCACACGCACCGGCCCATCGGTGACCTGATCAAGCAGTGCTGCAGCATCGTCAGCGTAATTTGCCATGGTGTATTCACCGGCGGGTTTCGCACTTTGGCCTAACCCGCGCTGATCGAAACACATAAGATTGAAGTGCTTTGCGAGCGGCGAATCCAGCTGATTGGGTTTGTTGCGCAAATCGCCGCCAGTACCGCTGATATAGAACAGCGTGGGGCCATCCCCAGCTCGCTCAACGTAAAACTGCAGCCCATTGGCCGCGACGAAACCCCGATATTCTTGTTCTAGCATAGGATCATCAGCCCCCTCTCCCTGCCGATCTATGTACGCAGCGCCAATGCTCTAGCGTAGGCGACCACACGTTGTGCTTCTTCTGCGTGCAGGTTTTCGATGAGCTGACCGTTAAGCTCCGCTACCCCACTGCCCTTCGCAGCTGCATCATGCCACGCTTCCAAGACTGCTTGAGCATGGTCGACATCGCTGTCGCCATAGCCAAATACCTCATTGGCTATGGGCACCTGATCTGGATGGATCAGCGTTTTGCCATCAAACCCCATGGCGCAGCCGGCCTCGCAGGCTGCGCGCAAACTGTGCAAATTTCGAAAATCTAAATGCACCCCGTCAAAAATATCTTTGCGCAAATGCCTAGCGACCATCACGCAGTGCTGTAGCGCGTAATCTAGATTGCTGCGCGAAGGTAGATGTTGGGCGCGCAGCTCTTTCACCAAGTCACTGGTGCCTATGACGAGGCAGGTAACGGCAGCATCGTCGGCAAATTGCTGCAGATTCAGCACCGCTGTGGGCGTCTCGATCATAATCCACACTGGCAAGCTCGAGCCGAGTAAGGCCAACTCACGCTTGATGCGTTGAATCTGCGCTGCGTTTTCGATCTTGGGAAACAACAGCGCCGAGACAGGCGCTGTTGCAAAGGTTCGCAAATCCCCCAGCCCCCATTCGGTCTCCAGCGCGTTACAGCGCACCACCAGTTCGCGGTAACCGTATTGATGTTGCGCTAGCGCGGTTTCGACCTGTTCTCTTGCTTGGGTCTTGGCGGCACTGGCAACCGCGTCCTCAAGGTCGAAGATAATGGTGTCGCAGTCGATTGCCTGTGCCTTTTCCAGCGCCCGCGCGTTGGCCCCGGGCATGTATAAAAGGGATCGACGCGGCACCACCAGTTTTTCTGCAGACATCGACACCCCCACTCCAAAACGCGCACTCCGATCCGCGCACTAAAGTGCCACGCTTGGTGAAAATTTGCATTAGCATCTAGCAATCACGGTAATGGGGAGAGTGAAACATGCAGCAACCGTTCGATCTTTCTGGCCAGGTGGTCGCCATCACCGGCGCCTCATCGGGCTTTGGTCACCACTTCGCAGGTGTGTTGGCAAGAGCAGGGGCAAAGGTCGTGCTCGGAGCGCGACGCACGGAGAAACTCAACGCGCGGGTTGAGGACATCACCGCCAAGGGCGGCGAAGCCATTGCCGCAACCCTCGACGTTAGAGACAAAGGCAGCATTGCGGGTTTTCTCGATACCACCTATGAGCACTATGGACGCCTAGACTGCGTCATCAACAACGCTGGTGTTGAAGCTGGGGCGAAGACTTATCACACCATTGATGAGGACGACTGGGATTTTGTCCTTGATACCAACCTTAAGTCGGCGTGGCTGGTCTCCAAGCTCTATACCGACCGAGTCGTTTCGCATAAGCAAGATGGCGGGAACATCATCATGATCTCCAGCATTACCGATTCGCGCACCATCAAGGGGCAGTTCCCCTACGCAGTGTCAAAGGGCGGCATGACTCGCATGACCGAAGTCATGTCCTTGGAGGCAGCCAAGTACAACATTCGCGTCAATGCCCTAGCGCCAGGCTATTTCTTAACGGACGTGAGCCGTATTTTGCTGGAATCCCCCATGAGCGAGGACTTTGTAAAAGGCATACCCATGCGCCGAGTGGGCGAGTTCCCAGATTTAGACGGCCCATTGCTGTTGCTGGCCAGCGATGCCTCTCGCTACATGACCGGCTCTGTTCTCGTGGTCGACGGCGGCCACATTTGCGCGTCACTCTAGAGAGCCCTGCCACAAACACCACCTTGGACAGTGAAGGAATATCAATGTCAGACATCGATCCATTTACGATCTCGATCAGCGATGAACAGGTTAGCGATCTCAAAAACCGCATCGCCAATACCCGCTGGCCCGACGCGCAGACCACTGGCGATTGGAATCAGGGCGTACCGCTCGCCTATGTAAAGGAACTGGTTCAATACTGGGGCGAACAGTACGACCATCAGCGCTTGGCGAACCGACTAAACGCCTTCGCCAATCACAAAACCGATCTACTGGGCTTGGGCATTCACTTCATGCATATCAGGTCGAGCAACCCCAATGCTCGACCGCTACTGCTGACCCATGGCTGGCCAGGATCTGTTGTGGAATTTCTCAATGTGATTGGCCCACTGACGGAACCCCAAGAGCACGGCGGCAACCCCCAGGACGCCTTTCATTTGGTGATCCCATCCTTGCCCGGCTACGGTTTTTCAGACAAGCCAACCGAAACCGGCTGGGGGGTAGAAAAAACCGCAGATGCTTGGGCAGCCTTGATGGCACGGTTGGGCTACTCCCAATACTTTGCACAGGGCGGTGACTGGGGCGCAGTCGTGACATCGCATGTAGGTCGACGAGACCCAGATCACTGTCTGGGCATTCACCTGAACATGGTCACGGTACCGCCGGATGCCAGCGCCAGTGACCTGACCGAAATTGAGCTATCAGCGCTCGCTGGCTGGCAGTTCTATCAGGAGTGGGATTCTGGATACTCGAAACAGCAAGCTACTCGACCGCAGACCCTTGGATATGGGTTGGTGGATTCACCTAGTGGTCAGGCCGCTTGGATCGTCGAGAAGTTTTACCAGTGGATGGACTGCAACGGTCACCCAGAAAACGTTGTGAGCCGGGACGAGCTGCTTGATGACATCATGGTCTACTGGCTCAACGGTGCCGGCGCATCTTCTGCTCGCCTGTACTGGGAGAGCTTTGGCGGAGCTGCCGGTAATGCCGCGCCAGTAAATGTACCGATGGGCGCGTCTATCTTTCCGAAAGAAATCTTCCGCACCAGTCAGCGTTTTGCCAGCGCCGTTTACAAGAACATCGTCTTTTGGCGAGACAAAGACAGCGGCGGTCATTTCGCTGCATTCGAACAACCCAAGGTGTTCGTGCAAGAGGTTCAGGACTGCTTTCGCCTAATGCCGCAACCCGGATCCGACTGAGGCGAGGCGATATCAGGCGGCGCTTAGCTCGCCGCCTTCTATGGTTACCCGATGCATTTCCCGTCGGCTGCCGTGATAGTCGTTCACCGCCCAATGCCAGGTAGCGCGGTTATCCCAAAACGCTAGCGCACCTTCGCTCCACTGAAAGCGAATGGTGTGCTCGGCGCGGCCAATATGCTGATACAAAAATTCCAGCAGCGGCGCAGATTCCTTATCCGTCCAGCCTTCGAAGCGCAACGTGAATCCAGGATTTACATAAAGTGATGGACGACCTGATAGCGGGTGGCGAATCACCACCGGATGCACGGCATCTTGCTTGGCCGCATCTGAATTACCCAACCGACCCTTCATCTCGCCCATGTAGGGTGCTTGCTCACCGAAGACGTGGCGCGACGAATGTACTGCCCGCAACGACAGCAACATCTGCTGCATGCCCGTGGACAGGCTGGCAAAGGCCTTGGTGCAGGAAGCGAAGAGCGTGTCGCCGCCGGTGGGAGGCACTTGCCGCGCCAGTAACATAGAGCCAAGGGCTGGGACTTGATCGTAGGAGTGATCTGTATGCCAGTAGCCCCCAATGTTGCCCTGCTGCTGGGGCTCCTTGACCACTTGAGCGATGGCGGGATAACCCTCAACGTGGGTGAAGAAGCGATTGATGTTGATATCACCCCATCGCGACGCGAAGGCTAGGTGTGCTTCCGGCGCCATGGATTGGTTCTCAAAGAACAACACCTCGTGCTCGGCAAATGCTGCTTTGAGTTGCTGCAACTGTTCATCCGAGACCTGTGCCAGGTCAATATCTTTTACCAAGCAGCCCAGCGCCCCCTTGCTGGTCATTTGCAGTGCCTTACTCATCTGTCGTGCCCCTCAAGTCTGTCTCTGGCTTCGTTGGTGCCGGCGCTAAAAAAATCAGCACCCCTGAAATGACATTAAGGCTAGCGACAATTAGCAGCGCACCGTCATAGCTGCCGATTGTATCGCGGTAAATCGCCACCAACCATGGTGCTAAGGCGCTTAACGCCAAGGCAAAGGGCATGGCAGCACCGCGTATGGAGCCAAGGAATTTGCGGCCAAAAAATGAGGCCCAAATAACTTCCTGCATAGGAATCATACCGCCCCAACCCAGCCCCAAGACTGCGTATGCCGCGTAGACCCAAACCAGCTCTAGGGACGCAGTCGCATAAACGATCAAGAAGAGCGCAATACCGGTGATCGCCGCAGAGACGGCCGCCAACGGTTTGGCCGGTGTGCGGTCGATCCAATACCCCCAGAACGGTTTACTCACCATGGCCGGCACCGAAGCAACCAACATGGCGAATGCGGCCTCGTTGCGGCTCAGGCCAGAGTCACTGAGAAACGGTACGGTGTGAATCAGCAGGACAAAAATGTTGATCGAGAAAAAGCCAAAGGCAATAACTAGCGCGTAGAACGAGAAAGTGCGCACGGCTTGCGCCCGCGTAAAAGACGCAGCGAGTTCCAACCGTGCTCGCTCGCCCATACCCTGTTCGATCTGCGTTGCCGAGTAGCCGTCTGGATAAAGGCCGTGGTCCTCAGGCGCACGTCGCATGATCGCAGCTAAGGGTAGCGTGAGCGCAGTCGCACTCAACCCAAGCCAAAGCCACGCCTCTCGCCAACCCACCGTATCCACCAGCCAAGTCGCCAATGGCGTTAACACCACGCCACCGAATGAGACCCCCATGGCGGCAACGGAAATGACGATGCCGCGACGCTCTACAAACCACTTGGACAACGTCACGTTGACCACCAAGTTCCCTAGCATGGCGCAGCCAATGGTCACCAGTACGCCATTTAGTAGCAGCCACGCCCATAGCGAATCTATTTGACTGGTAAGCGCTAAGGTCACCCCGAGTGTCAAGCTGCCCACCAGCATAATGGGACGACCACCGTACACATCGACCCGAGATCCGATGTAAATACCAACGACGGCCATCACCATCTGACCGATG
>ERZ802831.1810-NODE-1810-length-10204-cov-17.3028_pt1 | contig 10204 bp, 9 predicted proteins | sample MGYA00345655_ERZ802831 | MGnify/ENA primary metagenome ERZ802831 (study PRJEB30503, sample SAMEA104212376) | marine metagenome | biome: Westerlies Biome; feature: [SRF] surface water layer (ENVO:00010504) within the epipelagic zone...; material: water...
AAGTGGTGATCCCTACGAGATTCGAACTCGTATTGCCGCCGTGAAAGGGCGGTGTCCTAACCATTAGACGAAGGGACCACTGAGTTTCTGTATTAACTCTAATTATAACAAAAATCAAGTAACATCTGCATAAATAATATCATCCAGCATAAGCTCAATAGATTTTGTATTATTCCATGTATCAACATTTAATGTGCCTAAGAAATTAAAATTAACATTTTCATAATTATCAAATACTTTGTTCAAAGCATTATTAAGAAGATTGAATTTTTTAACTTTTAATTTTTTTGACGACGCATCATTGATATAAAAAGATGCATGTTCATTATTTGAACCAAACCTTCTGAAAGATGAAATTTTAGAATTAGGTATAATAAATTTTGGCTCTTCCATACCTGGGCCCCATGGACCTAATTTATCTAGCCATTCTGCCAAATCTAAAGTACAAGCGGAAATTGGTATTACTGAGGTTGCAATATATGAAACCTTAGGGATTTCAGCATTAACTAAGTTATTTACCTTTTTATTTATATATTCAGTAAAATTATTTATATTATTGGGATCAATGGTAAATCCAGCAGCCATGTCGTGACCTCCACCAGAGTTAATTATATTTAAACTTAAAGCTTCTAAAATTATTTCCCCTAAGGGAATACCGTGAATTGATCTCCCAGATCCCTTTCCTATACCATGTTGATTAATAGCAATTATACAAATTGGCCTATTATATAATTCCTTCATTCTACCAGCAACAATACCTATAATACCTTCATGAAAATCATTACCATAAACAACTAAAGCAGATGGAACCTCACTATTATTTTCCGAAATTATTTTTTCAATCTGTCCTATAATTTTACTTTCTAATTCAGTGGTTAAAAATCTTCGCTTTTTATTTAAATCATCTAACTTACTTGCAATTTCAAAAGCTTTATTTTCATCAGTCTCTTTTAAAAGATATACACCTAGTTCACTATTACCAATTCGCCCCCCAGCATTAATTCTAGGACCTAATGAAAACCCTAAAGCTTGAGTATTTGGCGCACTGCTTAATTTACTAATATCTGAAAGAGCTTTAATGCCAAAATTTTCTCTTTTTTTCATTATTGAAAGACCCTGCTTTACGAATGCCCTATTTAATTTAATTAGAGGTACTACATCACAAACTGTCCCCAATGCTACGAGATCTAAAAATTGAAACAAATCAGGTTCCTTTTTATTTTTAAAAAAACCTTTTTTTCTTAGTTCCCTATTAAGTCCAATAAGAAAAATAAATGTCACTCCTGCTGCACACAAATCTTCATATCCTTTATGATTATCAACTCTTTTAGGATTAATGATTGCGTATGCTGGAGGTAATCTTATGTCTGGAATATGATGATCAATAACTATTAGATCTATATTAACAGAATTCATTGCTTGCAAAGGTTCAAATGATGAAATACCACAATCGACAGTTATAATTAATTCAGAACCTTTTTCATGAAGAGCTTTTAAAGCTTTTTCATTTGGACCATAGCCTTCTAAAAATCTATCGGGTATATGAATGAATGTTTTACAACCACATTGCTCCAGATAACTTGATATCATAGCAGCAGATGTTGCTCCATCTACATCATAATCTCCAAAAATCCCAACAGGCCGCGAGTTTACGACTTCATCTACCAACCTTTTGACACCTTTTTCTAAATCTTTAAATAAAAAGGGTTCTGGGAGAAGATTTTTCAGCTTTGGAGTAAAAAAATTATCAAAATCATCTAAATTTATTTCTTTAAACAGTAAATAAGGAGAAATAAAATTTGGTAAATTATATTTTTGAGATAAATAGTCTACAAATCTTCTAGTAAAATCATCTAAAACAATAATTTTCCAATCAGCATTACTTACTGATTTTTTAGAATTGTATAATATAGTTTTGGACAAATTAAAAACTTATTAAAATTTTACGAATAAATGCTTAAGCAAACAGGTTTAGTAATAACACCATCTAATTTTATTATCGACGTTAATGCATCTTCTAATACTGAATTATTAGCTTTGTGAGTAATAATTACTAACTCTGCTGTTTTATCTTCTTGGTTTGATTTTTGGATAACACTTTCAATGGATATATTATAATCTTTAAAGATAGATGTTAAATCAGCAAGAATACCGGATTTATCTACGACATTTAACCTTAAGTAAAACTTATATTTTTCTCTGTAAGGTGTTGTTTTAAAATTGCCTTTTATATCATAAGAGTTTCTGCCAAATGAAAATAATTTAGTTCCATTAGCAATGTCTACTATATCTGCCAGTACAGCTGAAGCTGTAGGTTCACCCCCTGCTCCAGCTCCTGTAATCATAACAGAGCCAGCTAGGCTTGATTCAATTTGAACAGCATTAATTACACCAGAAACATTTGAAAGACCAAAGTTCTTTGCAATCAGCCAAGGCTTAACTGAACAAAATAGTTCTTCTTTACCGTTAAGATCTTTTGATATTAGAGAGTTTCCTAATAATTTTATCTTATAACCCAAATCATTACAGTACTTTATATCATTAAGTGAGATTTCTCTTATTCCTTGTATAGATAAATCTTCTAAATTTGGCATTTTCCCATACGCCAAAGCAGATAAAATTATTGTTTTATGAGCTGCGTCTATACCATCTATATCAAAAGAAGGATCAGCCTCCGCATAACCTTTTTTTTGAGCATCAGCTAAGACCTCTTCAAATCCTTTTTCAGCCACTTCCATCTCTGATAAAATGTAATTTGCCGTACCATTTAGTATTCCGGTTAATTCCGTAATATCATTTACAATCAGACCCTCTCTTATAAGCTTTAAAATAGGAATGCCTCCAGCTACAGATGCTTCAAAGGAAAAAAATAAATTATTTTTTTCGGCTAATTCAGCAAGTTGCTTACCATATTTTGCTATTAATGCTTTGTTGGCTGTGATTAAAGATTTTTTATTTTCTAATGCTGCAAAACATAGTTTTTTTGCAACTCCTTCATCACCACCTATTAATTCGACTATAACATCAATATCTTGAGAACAAGCCATTTTGAGCGGATCATCAAAAAATCTAATGCCACTCACGTCAATTTTTCTTTTTTTATTTTTTGACTTTGCTGAAACTGCTACTAATTCAAATTCAAAAAGATTTTTTTGTACTCTGAAACCTTTTATAAGTTGATAGGCAACCTCTTCACCTACATTCCCAAGACCTGCAATTCCAATTTTTAAAAGGCTCATAATTTTTATCCTTTGTTATTTTATAAATACTTATATGATAAATTTAAAATAAAAAAAAGGTGCGCAAAGCACACCTTTTGAATAAAATTGAATAAAATCTATCTTTTAGAAAATTGAAAGCTTTTTCTTGCTTTTGCTCTTCCGTATTTTTTACGCTCTACAACTCTAGAATCTCTTGTAAGCATACCTGCAGTTTTAAGTGGTTTTCTTAGTTCGGGCTCAAATAAGCTTAGGGCTCTGCTCAAGCCATGCCTAACTGCACCAGCTTGTCCTGACAAGCCACCACCTTTTACTGTAGCAATGACATCGAACTGGTCTTTACGCTCTGTTATATCAAAAACAAAATTAAGTTGCATTTGTAAAACAGGCCTAGCAAAGTAGTTAATCATTTCTTTGCCATTAATTAAAACTTTTCCAGTACCCCTTTTCACCCAAACTCTAGCAGTAGACTCTTTTCTTCTACCTGTAGCATATGACCTTCCAAGTTTGTCCATTTTTGGTTCAATCTGGATAACCTGATTTTCTTCATTTTCTTTTAATTTAGATAAATCACTTAAATCATTAATTTCTTTGTTTTCTTCAGTCATAATTAAACCTTTAACTATTTTTTCTATTCATAGATTTTACATCTAAAGATTGTGGAGATTGCGCTTCATGTGGATGATTGCTACCAGCATAAATATATAGCTGTCTCATTACTTGACGTCCTAAAGGACCACGAGGGATCATTCTTTCTACTGCTTTACGTATAACTCTATCAGGAAATCTGCCATCTAAAATCTTATCAGCCTTTCTTTCCTTTATACCTCCTGGATAGCCTGTATGCCAATAATATGTTTTTTGTGATCTTTTATTTCCTGTTAAGACAACTTTTTCACAATTTGTAACAATTATATTGTCTCCACATGCCATGTGAGGAGTAAAGCCAACCTTATGCTTGCCTCTTAATCTATTTGCAATAATTACTGCTAAACGTCCTAAAACCAAACCTTCTGCGTCAACGATAAACCAATCTTTGGTTATGTCTTTAGGCTTAGCCGAATAAGTACCTTTTAAAGCCATTTGATTTCCTTTAAAAAAGTTTGAGTACATTTAATTAAACAAAGAACATCTAACCCTTTTAATTTTATCAGTCAATCAAAAATTTTAATTATTATTTATTATTTTCAACAGCTTAAAACGATGAGTACCATAATACCACATTAAAAATGTGAGCAAAGAATCCTAGATTAAATCAATAAAAAACATTATATTTATTTTTTATGATATTTAATTAATTTTTAACTAATAAGACAAAGAGTTTTTTTATGGATAATGATGGTAAATTCAAAAATATTTTGAAAAATATAACAGACGGAAATGAATTAGATACCACACAAAGTAAGTTAGCTTTTGAAATAATAATGTCCGGAGAAGCTACTGACGCTCAAATTTCATCATTTTTAACTGCTGTAAAAATGCAAAGTCATAACCCAATAGTTATTGCTGCAGGTGCAGAAATACTTAGAGAAAAATGTTTAAAAGTTCCATCAAAAGAGGATACAATAGATGTAGTTGGAACTGGTGGTGATAATTTAGGAACGTTGAATATTTCTACTGCAGTATCTTTCGTATTAGCTGGAACTGGCGTGCCAGTTGCAAAACATGGTAATTATTCCGCAACTTCTAAGTCAGGTGCCGCTAATGTTCTAAAATCTTTATCAGTTAATATAGACTGCGGAATAGATATAGTAGAAAAATGCTTAAATAATATAGGTATTTGTTTTTTGTTAGCACCAAAACATCATTCTGCAATGAAATATGTTGGCAAAATAAGACAAGAAATTGGAATTAGGACTATATTCAATTTACTTGGTCCATTGTCTAACCCCGCTTTAGTGAAAAGACAATTATTGGGTGTATATGATAAATCATTAATTTTACCGTTTGCAGAATCTTTAAAAAGGCTTGGGTCAACACATGCGTGGATAGTTCACGGAAGTGATGGATTAGATGAGGTAACTATTACAGGTAAAACTCATTGTGCAGAATTAAAAAATGGTTCAATTAGAGAGTTCACGATTAATCCATCTGACATAGATATTCCTATTGCTAACATCAATGAAATTATTGGAGGAGAACCAACAGAAAATGCAAAGGAAATAATTGAATTATTTAATGGTAAAAAAAGTACATTTAGAAATGTAGTTGTGTTAAATTCAGCTTCAGCTTTGGTTGCAACAGGACATACCAAGTCCCTGGAAGAAGGTGCAAGTATGTCTATTAATTCGTTGGATAATGGAAAGGCTTTAAACAAATTAAATGAGTTAATTGAAATGACAAACAGTTAAGGTTTAAAGACACTGATGATTACAAAATTACAAGAAATTATAAACTATAAAAAAGAAGAGTTTTCTTATAGAAAAAGTCAGATAACAGATTTTGAATTGCATTCAATCATAGACAAACAAAAAAAACCAAGAGGCTTTATTAACAAACTTAATGATCCAAAGAAATTAAACTTAATTGCAGAAATTAAAAAAGCATCTCCAAGTAAAGGACTTATTAGAAATGATTTTGATGCCTTACATTTAGCCAAATGCTATAAAGATGGCAATGCTTCATGCTTATCTGTTTTAACTGATGAAAAATACTTTCAAGGAAATAATAAATACATAAACATTATAAAAAGAGAAGTTGATTTACCGATCTTAAGAAAAGATTTTATAGTCGACCCTTGGCAAATAAAAGAGTCAAGATCACTAGGAGCAGACTGTATATTGTTAATAATGGCAGCTTTAACCTTAAATGAGGCGATTATGTTAGAACAAGAAGCAAAAAATTTTGGAATGGATGTGTTAGTAGAAACTCATACAAAGGAAGAAATAGAAATGGCTAATAAGCTTGATACCTTATTAGTTGGTATAAATAATAGAAATCTTAAAACTATGGAAGTTGATATAAATAATACTTTAAAATTAAAAAGTTTTATTAACCCTGATAAAATTATTGTAGCCGAAAGTGGTCTTAAAAATAATTTAGATTTACAATTACTCAAAGAAAACGGAATACAAAACTTTTTGATTGGAGAGAGCTTAATGAAAGAAGAAGATTTAACTTTGGCAACAAAAAAAATATTGGGGTTAATGAATTGAATAAAAATAAATTAACCCATTTAGATGACGATGGAAATCCATCTATGGTTGATATCAACAAAAAAGAAATGACAGAAAGAGTTGCAATTGCATTTGGAAAGATAACAATGCAAACAGAAACTCTTCAAAAAATACTAGATATAAAAATAAAAAAAGGAGACGTACTAAATATTGCTAAAATAGCAGGAATAATGGCTGCAAAGAGAACTGACCAATTGATACCATTATGTCACACGATACCTTTATCCTATGTTAATGTTGATTTGAAACCTGAAATAAAAGAATCATGTATAAATATAAAAGCTGAAGCAGCCTTAGTTGGCAAAACTGGTGTTGAAATGGAAGCTTTTACCGCGGTTTCAGTTGCTGCACTAACTATTTATGATATGTGTAAAAGTATTGACCGAGAAATGGTTATATCTGACATAAAACTTATTCATAAATCGGGTGGAAAGTCCGGAGAGTTTAATGCAAAAGTCTAATTTGTTATCATTAGACGAAGCTATTAAAAAAATTAAATTAAGTTTTGATAAAATTAGCTCTGAGGATGTTTTTATCCAAAATGCTTTAGGTAGATGTTTGTCAAAACCAGTTGTAAGTAATATAGACAATCCAAAATATGATGTATCTTCCATGGACGGTTATGCCGTAAATTACAATAATTACACAAAAATAAATAAAGAAACTACGAAGAAGCTAAAAGTAATCGGAGAGTCTTCCGCTGGAAATTCATTCTCAAAAAAAATTGAAGGACTAGAAACAGTTAGAATTTTTACTGGCGCAAAATTACCTTCAGGAAGTGATACAGTAATTATCCAAGAAGATGTTAGAAATTCATCAAATAAGAAATATGTTGAAACAAAGATTAATATCAAAAAAAATCAGTTTGTTAGAAAAAAAGGTTTGGATTTTAAAAAAAATGAAATCCTTTTTAACGAAGGTATAGTAATTAAGTCGCGACACATTGGTTCCATTGCTATGACTGGCCAAACTTGGTTAACTGTCTCAAGAAAGCCAATTGTTTCAATATTATCTACTGGAAATGAAATTATAAAAGTAGGAGAAACACCAAAAAAAGACCAAATACCAAATGGCAATAGTCTTATGCTTGCTGCAATGATTCAAGAATTTGGTGGAATACCAAAAATATTGCCTGTTGCTGGTGATAATGAATTAGATATATATAAAATTTTAAAAGACGCTAGTGATTGTGATTTAATTGTAACTACAGGTGGGGTTTCAGTTGGTAAATATGACCTTATTCAAAAGGCATTAAAACATTTTAAAAGAAACAAAACTGAATTTTGGAAAATTGCTATGAGACCTGGTAAACCATTATTATTCTCAAAAGTAAATGGTACTCCTTTGATAGGGCTTCCTGGCAATCCAGTTTCATCAGGAGTTTGTTCTCTAATTTTTGTTAATACTGCTATTAGGACAATGTTAGGAAATACTAATCAATTTCCAATATTTGAAAAAGCTATTTTGTGTGGAGAATTATCAAAAAATGATCAACGTTTTGATTTTGTTAGAGCTAATATTAAATATAAAAATGGTGACATTTATGCCATACCAATTAGTGTACAAGATAGTTCCATGATAACTAAATTTTCTCATTCAAACTGTTTGATAACAAGAGAACCTTTTGATGATATTAAAAGTAATGGTGAGATAGTTAAAATATTAAAATTTCCAAATAATATTTAAAAGCTTGTAATTTATAACAAATATGTTAGAACAAATCATGAACGTTTGAGGTTGTGATGTTAACACAAAAACAAAATCAGTTATTATCTTTTCTTATAAAGCGAATCGAAGAGGATGGTGTTTCACCCTCTTACGAGGAAATTTGCGTAGAATTATCTTTAAAATCAAAATCTGGAATTCACAGAATTGTAAAATCTCTGGAGGAAAGAGGTTACGTTGAGCGTTTAGAAAATAAAGCTAGAGCAATAGCTCCAAAAAAATATCCCAATGGTCAAGCATATATAACCAATGTAATAAATCTTGCTAATAAATTTTTAGATAAAAAGTCTAGCGTAATAAATGAACCAAAAAACTATAATGCTGAACAAATTCCCCTTTTGGGAAAAATTGCCGCAGGGACACCAATAGAGGCAATATCTAATTATGACGAATTTATTGAAGTGCCATCTTCATATATATCTTCCAAGGAGTGTTTTGCACTATATGTTGAGGGAGACTCGATGATAGATGAAGGTATTTATGATGGAGATACCGTTATAATAAATAAACAAACAGATATTAAAAATGGCGATATAATTGTTGCCTTAATTGATAAAGAGGAAGCTACACTTAAAAAGTTTAGACAAAAAGGTGATAGCATTGCTCTTGAGCCAGCTAATAAGCATTATAAAACTCAAATTTATGGCCCTGATAGAATTACCATTCAAGGTAAGATGTGTACGCTTATAAGAAAGTATTAAATAAGTCTTTATATTTTCTGTAATGTATGTAACTAGTTAAAAACTCATTAAATAAGAGAATAATTTTGAAATTTGTAACTAGATTTGCTCCTTCACCTACAGGTTATTTGCATATAGGCGGCGCTAGAACCGCTATATTTAATTACTTATTTGCCAAAAGACACAACGGTAAATACTTAGTTAGAATAGAAGACACAGACACAAAAAGATCAACTAATGAAGCAGTTAAAGCTATATATGATGGTCTTAATTGGCTTGGTATTAATTCTTCAGAAAAAGTAATATACCAATCTAAAAATTTAGAAACCCATGTGAAGGTTGCTTATGAGCTTTTAGACAAGGGCTTTGCTTATAAATGTTTCTTAAATTCAGAAGAATTAAATGATTTAAGGATTAAAAGTAGAGCTAATGGAAAACCGATAAAATCTCCGTGGAGAGATAATGAATGTAACAGTGAAAGAGAAGAATATGTTATTAGGCTTAAAATGCCCATAAATGGTACAACTACTATAAAAGATTATGTGCAAGGAGAAGTATCGGTAAAAAACGAAATACTTGATGACATGATAATTCTTAGATCTGATAAAACACCAACGTATATGTTATCTTCAGTGGTTGACGATTATGAGATGGGTATAACTCACATAATTAGAGGAGATGATCACTTCAACAATGCATTTAGACAAATACAAATTATTAATTTTTTAAACTGGAAAAAACCTTCTTATGCACACATACCATTAATACATGGAACAGACGGTTCTAAATTATCTAAAAGACATGGAGCAACGAACTTAATCGATTATCGTAATATGGGCTTTACAAGTGAGGCAATGTTATCATATTTGACGCAATTAGGATGGACATCTCATAATGATAACGATGACGATTATGAATTAGAAAAAGCCGTTGAAATGTTTTCACTAAAAAAAATTAACAAGTCTCCTGCTAAATTCGATATTAAAAAACTTTACAGCATTAACTCAAAGTACCTAAATAATATCGATATTAATACAATATATAATTTATTAACTGAAAGATTTAAATTAGTTTTAAATATTGATCAGGAAAGAAGAGTAAAAGCACTATTACCTGACCTTTTAAAAAGAGTTAATGTATATATAGACCTAAAAGATGACTTTGAATGGATAATTGATGATAACTTTCTTTGTAAAAACAAAAATAGATTAAAACTATTAAAAGAAAATAATTTAATAATTATCGAAATAGGAAATTTATTAAGCAAATGCAAATGGACAAAAAAGAATATAGAAAACTGTATAAAACAATATATAGAAGACAATTCTTTGAAATTTAAAGATGTTGGCCCTATTATTAGAATAGCTTTAACAGGAAAAACTAATTCTCCTGATCTGATATCAAT
>ERZ802831.1812-NODE-1812-length-10199-cov-23.4644_pt1 | contig 10199 bp, 10 predicted proteins | sample MGYA00345655_ERZ802831 | MGnify/ENA primary metagenome ERZ802831 (study PRJEB30503, sample SAMEA104212376) | marine metagenome | biome: Westerlies Biome; feature: [SRF] surface water layer (ENVO:00010504) within the epipelagic zone...; material: water...
GTGCGGGTGTGAAGCTGTTTGCCAATGTTCGTGCTGGTGCCATCGCCAAGAGAGCGGATGGTTTGCGGCTCGAAACAAGCCGTGGTCCGCTGATGGCAGATAAGATCATCATTGCGACCAATGGTTATACGGGCGATTTGAGTGCCTGGCACCAAAGGCGCGTTGTTCCGATCGCATCCTATCAGGTGGCAACAGAAGAGCTGGGTAGTGAGATGGTGACACAGCTGTTCCCAAAGCACCGGATGATTGCTGACACCAAGCGGTTGCTTTATTACTTTAGACCGTCACCTGACCGCAAGCGCCTTCTCTTTGGTGGTCGTGCCCGTTATCTCCATCATGATTCCACTGCGGGGGGATTGCATCTGCGGCGCAAGTTGACAGCTGTTTTTCCGCAGCTTGCCGAAGTCAAGCTGTCACATGGATGGTGGGGTTACGTTGCCTATCTGCGCGGCGGCGTTCCAGATTTGGGTGAGAGCCAGCCAGAGACGCTTCCGGGCGTGTATCATGCGCTTGGCTGCCATGGCAGCGGAGTGGTGATGATGAGTTGGCTTGGTTACCGGATGGGATTGCTTGTCTTGGGTCAGGCAAACAGCCAGAGCGCCTTTTCAGGGGGGCGGATGGCCCCGTTTCCGCTTTACCAAGAAAAACCCTGGTTTCTGCCGATTATTGGCGCCTACTACCAGCTCCGTGATTGGACGGATCGCCGGCTCGATGGCAAATTTTCCAAATAATTGTTGGTAATCCCTGCTGACTTGATGTCACGCAGGGCTTGTTTTTGACGGCCACCGGTTGCAGAATTTTGCGGCAATGAGTGAGGATTGAAGATGGACAAGACAGCCCTGTCCTCCTGGGCAGATTCATGGGCGATAGAACATCCTGACATAGAGAGCCTGCGTGGCTTCATTTTTGATATCAATGGCGTTATTCGCGGCAAAAGACTGCCGGTAGACCAGCTTGAGAAAATCTGTGGGGGTGGAATGCGTATTCCGCTATCTTCGGCAAATGTTGATATTTGGGGGCGCGATATCGAGGGTAGCAAATGGGTTTTTGAGACCGGTGACTCAGACGGGCGCTGTGAATGGACTGGCCGCGGCCCCCTTATGATGCCATGGTCTGATCACGGCGCAGCCATGGTGCCACTCGTTGTGCAAAATGAGAATAAAACGCCCTTTGACGGTGATCCGCGTAATGCTCTTGCCGCTGTTTTGAAACGTTTCGCCGCGCTTGGGCTTCGACCGGTGCCAGCCTTTGAGCTGGAATTCTATCTGGCGGACCCAAAGGCGGTTGATGGTGCGCTGAGCAACCCGCTGACCGGGGCATCAGTTATCCGTGAAGGGGTGCTATCGCTTGATGACCTAAATGATTTCGATGCGATCCTGACCGATATCTATGCTGGCTGCAAAATCCAATCGGTTGCAGCCGATGCCGCCATCAGCGAGAGCGGTATTGGGCAGTTCGAAGTCAATCTTCGCCATAGCGAGGATGCGATGAGAGTCGCGGATGATGCGATGCTGTTTAAGAATATCGTCAAATCTGTCGCCCGCAAACATGGCCTCGCCGCGAGTTTCATGGCCAAACCATTTGCCCAGAGGCCCGGCAGTGGTTTGCATATGCATTTCAGTATCCTCGATGGTGCTGGCGCAAATATCTTTGATAATGGAGATGCCGATGGCAGTGCCATGCTGCTCCATGCTGTGGCAGGTGTGCTTGCCGCGATGCCGGAATCGATGCTGTTGTTCGCGCCCCATCTCAATTCCTATCGGCGTTTGACGCCTGATCAGCACGCCCCGATGGTTGCCTGCTGGGGATATGAAAATAGAACAGCCGCCGTGCGCATTCCCGGTGGCCCGTCGTCACAGCGCCGTATTGAACATCGTGTCGCTGGTGCTGACACCAATGCCTATCTGGTAATGGCAGCAATACTTGGTGCAGCTCTGACTGGGATTGAGGGTGAGATGCAGCCACCAAAAGCAATCAAGACCAGCGCTTATGATGGTGATAATGCACACATGCCGACCCTGCCGCTCTCGTGGCAGGATTCCTTGGATGCCTTTATGGCAGGGAAAATGCTGAACGATTTTATTCCCGGCATACTGCGTGATATGGTGGTTAAGACGAAACAGCAGGAAATGCGGCGGTTCAACGAAATGGTGACGCCGTTTGAATATCAATCATATCTTGATCAGGTGTGATTGAGCGTTCTTGGATCAGACGTTCTTGGATTTAACCGGGGCAATATTGGAGCCAAATTGTGACAAAGCTGAATTCGCCTTCGCCTGAAGATATTCGCCTCTGGGATAACCGGAATTTGATGCACCCCTGGCATTCGCTGGGAACTGAGGACGCCGACTTCATGATCGCCTCAGATGCTGAGGGAATCTATGTTTATGATGAGTCCGGACGGCGCTATATTGATGGGCCTGGCGGAATGTGGAGTTCGCAGATTGGCTATGGGCGGCAGGAAATGGCCGATGCAATTGCTGCGCAGGTTCTCAAGTTACCCTTCAACACACCCTGGACCTCGACGTCGGGGCCGGCGGCACAGCTTGCGGCAAAAATTGCCGCTGAGTCGCCCGGCGACCTGAACAATGTGTTCTTTACCACTGGCGGTTCAACTGCGGTGGATACGGCTTTGCGTTTTTCCCATTTTTATAACAATCTGCGTGGCCGACCTGAAAAGAAGCACATCATCGCCCGCCAAAAGGGCTATCACGGCTCAACATTTATGTCGGCCAGTGTTTCGGGCAAGGAACGCGACAAGAGTTTCCTCGATACCGATACCGACAGCGTACATTTCGTTGGCAACGTGAATCCCTATATCCGACCTGACGGCATGAGTGTTGCTGCCTGGTGCGACGAGAAAACGACTGAATTGGAGGCAAAGATTCTTGAAGTGGGTGCCGACCGTGTGGCCGCCTTCATTGCTGAGCCGATCCTTGCATCTGGCGGTGTGATTGTGCCGCCGGAGGGGTATCACAAGCGCTGTCTGGAAATCTGTCACCAGCATGATGTGCTGTATATTTCGGATGAGGTGGTCACCGCTTTTGGCCGTTTGGGTGAATTTTTTGCCTCGGAGAGTGTGTTCGGCATCGTGCCCGATATTATTACCTCGGCGAAGGGCATTACCTCAGGCTATGTGCCGTTGGGCGCTGTGTTGATCTCAGACCGTTTGATGGCTGAACTCACCGCAGATGACCGCTCAGAGGTGTTGTTCTCGAATGGCTTCACCTATTCTGCGCATCCTGTTTCCTGCGCAGCGGCGTTGAAGAATATCGAGATTATGGAGCGGGAAGAAATCTTTGCCCATGTGAATGCTATCACACCCCATTTTCAAGCACGTCTGCAGGAATTGCGGCGTCACGAAATTGTTGGTGATGCCCGGGGAATGGGTCTGCTTGGTTGTGTTGAGGGTGCGGCGCCATCAGATAGCAGTGAGGCGAAAAGGTTGGCAGTCGATAAGGAGTTTGGTTACCGGCTGGACGCCAAATGCGAGGAGAGGGGGCTGTTGCTGCGCCCGTTGATCAATATGTGCGTTTTCTCACCGCCATTGATCATCAGCCGGGACGAGGTCGATATGATGTTTGACATCATTGATCAGGCGCTTGGCGAGGTGAATGCAGAAATGTGCTGAAAATCTTTGTGATCCATGCAAAATATTGACTTCTGGCACTAAGCATCGCCATAGTTGAGAGCTGTAAAACGAGATGACGCCTTCCTCTGTTGAATGAGAGGCGTCGCCAACAAAAGGGGAGCGTTATCATGAAAGCCACCGGAATTATCTCTGCTTTGACGGTTGCGACCATACTCACGGGTGGGGCCGCTGTTGCTGCAGACAAGGATCTTATTATTTTTGACTGGGCTGGGTATGAGGACAATAATTTCTATTTGAGTTATATTGAAAAACATGGTGATCAGCCGACCTACTCTTTCTTCAGTGATGAAGAAGAGGCGTTCAACAAGATTCGCGCCGGCTTCAAAGCCGATATGGCCCATCCATGCTCGCAGTCTGTGATCAAATGGCGTGAGGCGGGAATCATCGAACCGTTCGATACATCCCGCATTCCCAACTGGAAAGACATCAGCTTTGCCGATGCAGAGGGCTTTACCGTCAACGGTGACGTTTATGTTGTTCCGGTCGATTGGGGTTCAACAGGCTTGACCTATCGGACGGATCTTGTAAGTGCCGATGACGCCGCAACGCTGCAATCTTTCGCTGATCCGAAATTTCAGGGCCGGATCTCACTGCCTGACAATGTAGATGACGCCTACGCACTTGGCTATCTGGCCAATGGCGTTCGGGACTGGAACAAAGGAACCGACGCAGACTTTGAAGCGGCGTCTGAATTTCTGCGTAAAGTCCATGCCAATGTCCGCACTTATTGGGCCGATGGTGCCGAGCTAAGCCAGTTGATGGCCTCGGGTGAGGTGTTGCTGTCATGGGCATGGAGTGAGACGCCAGTAACCATGCAGGCAGAAGGCCATCCCGTTGAGATGAATTTGAAGACCAAGGAGGGTTCATCTACCTGGGTTTGTGGCTATGTGAATATGGTCGATGGTCCAGGGTCTGAGGATAAGATGTATGATTTCATCAATGCTTGGCTCGAGCCAAGATCAGCTGAGTACATTGTAACTGAGTGGGGCTATGGCCACTCAAATCTTGATGCGATGCTGTCATTGGGCCAAGACGCGCTTGATGAAGTTGGTTTCTCAAACTTTGAGACCTATACCGACAACACATTGCAGCAGGCACCGCTGCCCTTTGAGTTGCGCGAGCGGATGATCGCCGAGTTTGAAAAGATTAAGGCTGGCTTCTAGGCATTAGTCTCATCAGGGGGGCAGGCGAACCTGTCCTGAAAGAATGCCGAAAGCCGCTGTTCCTAAAGGAATGGCGGTTTTCCTATTTCTGGGAGTGTCAATCCTCAGCCAGAATAGTGATTGACTCGGCGCCCCATCCAACGCGTGTGGCATCTCCTTGGTCAAGGATTGGCCTCCCGGCCGTGTTGCGCATGGAAACCGTTGCCGTGATATCTGAATTTTCGAGGCGAACATCATAATAGGTCATATCGCCGTAATAGGCTGTGTCCTCTATGATGGCGTTGAAAACATGGTCCGCTTTATCTGTCTTGTCATAGAGAACAGTCAGCATCTCCGGACGAATGCCGATTGTGATCTTGTCGCCGGTTCTATGTGCTGCTGATTGTGGCAGTTCGATCTTGCCAAGCGCGTCGATATCGAGAGACAGCGTCTGCGCGGTGCTGGCGGTCACTGTCGCGGGGATGAAGTTCATCACTCCGATAAAGGAGGCAACCCGCTGTGAGGTTGGGCGACGATATAGCCCTTCAGGCGAGTCCAACTGGGCAATCTTGCCATCAAACATTACGGCGATACGGTCTGACATGATCAACGCTTCTTCCTGATCATGAGTTACAAGAACAAAGGTGATGCCGACAGTCCGCTGCAATTTGCATAACTCGCTCTGCATCGCATCCCGCAGCTTTTTGTCCAAAGCTGACAAGGGCTCATCAAGCAACAATACCTGTGGTTTCATGATAAGGGCGCGGGCCAGAGCAACGCGCTGGCGCTGTCCACCAGACAGGGCATGTGACTCCCTCTGGCCGTAGCCTTCGAGGTCCACCAGCGCAAGTGCCTCATTGACACGGAGGTCCACTTCTTCCTTTGGCAATTTCTGTTTTTTTAGACCATAGCCAACATTTTCGGCCACGTTTAGATGGGGAAAGATCGCATAGGATTGAAAAACCATATTGGTTGGACGCTCGTTCGGTGGCACATCAGTCATATCCGTTCCCCCGATAAAAACTGTGCCAACACTCGGATTGTCAAAGCCCGATATCATTCGCAGCAAAGTTGTCTTGCCGCAGCCCGAGGGGCCGAGAAGGGAAAAAAATTCACCGGCCCTGATTTCGAGCGATATACCATCAAGCGCGGTGACGGAGCCAAAATGTTTCTCAATGTCATTGATGACGATAATCGGCTCTTCTGTTTTTTGGTCTCTGGCCATTAGAAAATGCTTTCGTCGGAGGATTGTGGGTTGCCGGCGATCCGGTTTGCACGCCGGCGGAAATATTCAGCAGCCAGCAGCAGAATGAAAGATAGCAAGACCATCAGGAAACCAAGGGCCATGATAGCCGGCAGTCTGGCTGGAAAGCGCAGCTGGCTCCAGATATAGACGGGCAATGTTGCATCGGTGCCGGTCAGAAAGAAGGCGATGATGAATTCATCGAGGGAGATGGTAAATGAGATCAGCAGGCTGGATATGATGCCCGGAGTGACAAGGGGCAAAATTACCCGGAAAAAGGTACCAATCTTGTTCTCGCCCAAATCCATTGACGCTTCCTCCAGACTGCGATCCATGTTGTTGAAAGCAGACTGTAGAATGGCGATGGCAAAGGGTGTGCAGATCAGTACATGGCCAATTATCACCGTCCAAGCAGATAATGACAGGCCGAGTTGGATAAGCACAACAATCAAAGCCACACCGACAATGATTTCCGGCAGCACAAGCGGCACCATGATGAAGCCAACAATGCCACGCTTTCCCGGGAACTCATATCTGGCTGCAGCGCGGGCCGCAAAAATACCCAGCGTTGTGCTGCCAATTGCCGTGACGACAGCAATCAGCAATGAGTTGTAGAGCGCCTCATGGAGAGCTTTTGTTTTCCACAACAGGCCGAACCAGTGGAAGGTAAAACCCGAGAGCGGCAGCGCGATAATGGCGCTGTCATTGAACGCAAACAACGGTAGCAGAAGGACCGGTGCATAAAGGAAAATGAGATAAATGACCGCATATGTGAACAGACTTCTTGGAGGTTTTGCTGACATCACTCTGATCCTCTAGCCTTTCACCTTCAGGAAGCGGCGATTGAACAAAACGAAGGCGATCGATATCGAGGCCACGACAATCATTGCTGAAACAGCAAGCGCTGATCCGAGGGGCGCGTTATTGGCTTTGCCAAACTGGATCTGGATCATATTCGCAATCATCAGACCGTTTGTGCCACCAAGCAGGCGGGGTGTCACGTAATCGCCCACGGTTGGGATGAAAACGATCAGCGAGGCGGCCACGACGCCCGGCATGGATAGTGGCAGTGTGACCCTCAGAAACCGTCTTATCGGGCCATCGCCAAGATCACGTGCAGCTTCGAGCAGACTTTTATCTATGCGGGCCAGTGAGACAAAAATTGGCAGGATGGCAAATGGCGCCCACGCATGAGCCAAGGTGATCACTACCGCGTTGGCATTATAGAGAATGAAGCTGAGCGGCTCCTCAATAAAGCCAAGGCCAAGGAGGCTGCCATTGACGACACCGTTATAGCCGAGAATAACTTTCCACAGGAAAACCCTGATCAGGTAGCTGGTCCAAAATGGAATGGTGATCAGCAACAACCACATCGATTTTCGTTTGCCGCCAAAAAAAGCCACGTAATAGGCAATTGGATAGGCCAGCATAACTGTAACAACGGTTACCACGCCGGAAATCACCAATGAGCGAACCATCAAGACCCGATAGAGCTCCTCTGATATCGCTTCTCTGTAGTTGGCCAACGTGACGGTGCGGTCAAGCTCAAGATAATTTTGTGTCCACATGCTGAGCAGGAACACAAGCAACAAGGGTGCTGCCAGCATTAAAAGTGAATAAACAAAGGGTGGACTGATCAATGCAAGCCCGTGCCATCCGCCTGGTCGCATTACTGGCAGAAAATGGGGCTTTTGCCATATCTTTGCGCGACCTTTCCCCGCCAGGCTTTCCTGTTGCATCTAGAGACCTTTCAACGCTGCGTTCCGCGCTGCCAGCGTTCCCAGTTCCGGTGATTGTTGTAGTGACAGAACCGGCATCAGGCCACGCAGATGGTCGTGGAAACTGCTGACACCATACTCCAGATCCGAGAGAATGATGCCGTCAAAACCACTCGACAGTGGGGCCTCATCAGTCCAACGCGTAAGCTGCAAATCCTCATCTGCCGTCAGCCCATCAATGCGTCCAGACAGATATCTGGCTGCCCGCATGGTGCGTGTTTCGCCGCGATGTCGATAGATGGTCCAAACAAAATAACAAGACCGCATAATAATGCAGCCACCCCGAAAGCCCAATAGCTGGTGATTAAAGCGCTTCGCCGAAACGCGCTGCGATTGCGCGCCCCAAAGGCCTGCCCCACCAAGGTTTCAGCAGCAAAGGCAAACCCATCCAGCGCAAAGAAACTTATCAACAATAACTGTTTCAACACTTGTGTAGCCGCCAACGCGACATCATCAAAGCGCGCGGCAACCATCAGAAACGATACAAAAATACCCTGTAACATCAGCGTGCGCAGTAAAATATCTCGGTTGACAGAGAACATCTTCCAGAGCAGCGCTTTATCAAAAACGCGGGCCCACTCTTTCCAATATGGGGTGGCCCAAAGCGCCCGACACATCCAAAGCGCCAATATAAACCCGCTGAGCTCGGCAAGGAAGCTCGCCCATGCAACGCCAATAACGGCCCAGTTCAAACCGAGTACGAACCAAAGGTCCAATACGATATTCACGCCATTCATCCAGATTTGCAACGCTAACACATGCCGGGTTCGCTCCTGCGCGATCAACCATCCCGTAATACCAAAAATCGCAATCGCCGCGGGGGCGCTGAGAATTCGGATCTGCATATAGGCAGAAGCATCACTTTCCACAGCATGCGAGGCCGGCGATACCAAAAGCGCGCCATAAAATAACGGCCCCTGCAATAAGATAAGCGCCAAACCGGCAACGAATCCGATCATTACAACGCGGCTTAAAATCGCGCCCAGCTCATCAAGCTGTTCAGCGCCCAGCGCCTGCGCTGCAAGCCCCGTTGTGCCCATGCGTAAAAATCCAAAAACCCAAAAAATCGTGGTGATGATCAAACTGCCCATCCCCACGGCAGCAAGCGGTATCGGTGATGCAATTTGCCCAACAACCGCCGTGTCAACCACGCCAAGCAAGGGAACCGTTATATTCGCCAGTAAAATCGGAAAGGCAATTTTTAGAACACGGGCATGCGAAATAATCATTATTTTGGGGCGCCTGAAGGATCCTGCAAAGGCGAGTCCGGCATCAGAAAATGCCCTGTTGCCTGCGCAAAAATGCGCGATCGGTTATCTTGCCAAGCCTCGACAAAAACCGAGGCATAGCGCCGCCCCGACCGATTGACCCGCGCGCGCGCATAGGCATCGCGCGGCAGGCCAGAGCGCAAGTAATCAACCGAAAAATCAATTGTTTTGGGCAGGGCGATGGCGGCTGTTTCTAGGTTTGCGACATCGCGATCGGGGGCCGTTTCTATATCCTGCCACACCGCCGCCCAGCTTAATTCAATAATTGCTGCAATTTCCAAAAACGCCGCCGTTGCACCGCCGTGAAGCGCGGGCAAAGCGGGATTGCCGATCATCATCTCGTGAAACGGCATCACAGCCGTAAGCTCATCCCCGCGGCGATCAAAGTGAACCCCCATAAACTGAACATAGGGCACCGAGGCGACCAATGAGGCCAAAGCCTCATCCCGGCGCTTTTTGATCACTTGAACAGGCTCTGGTTTCAGGCTCATCGCTTTCATGCTCCGTTCACGAAGGCCCCAGAGGCCATGGCAACCGGCTTTTCCGCATTTTCATCAAGCGCAATAGCGCGCACAAACGCCACGCTGCGGGTCACGTTATAACAGGTGGCAATCGCTCTGATCGTTTGATGTGGCATTGCAGGGCGCATGTAATCTACCCGCAAATCGATGGTCGCTGTAAGACCGCGTTGATCAGGATGGCTTAACACCGCCGCCCCGCAACAACTGTCAAGCAAGGCAAAAACGGCCCCACCATGGATCACCCGCGTCTGTGGATCACCAATAAAATTTTCATTGTAATCCATGCGCATCTCGGCCTCACCTTCGCCGATGCTTTCAAACCTGATCCCCAAAGCTTTTGCATGCGGGATTGCCTCCATGAAACGTTGGGCCTGTGCCATTTTATTCATCACCAAAGCTTACTCCGCATAGGTTTTTTATCTTCTCGCTTTTAATATGACTTAGAACGTGAAAAAATCACAAGGGCAATGGTTGTTCTACGCAGGGGTGCGCTCTATCTGATAGACAACAGGAGGGTGAAGATGACCGAGCCGAGGTTATCCTTTAAAGAGATGTGCGCCAAGTTTGAGGTGACACCAAGAACCCTGCGCTATTA
>ERZ802831.1819-NODE-1819-length-10170-cov-10.1848_pt1 | contig 10170 bp, 19 predicted proteins | sample MGYA00345655_ERZ802831 | MGnify/ENA primary metagenome ERZ802831 (study PRJEB30503, sample SAMEA104212376) | marine metagenome | biome: Westerlies Biome; feature: [SRF] surface water layer (ENVO:00010504) within the epipelagic zone...; material: water...
TGAGAACATTCGCTTCACCAGGCGAGGCCATATGAAAGCTGATTTACATGACGATGGAGCGATGCTTGCGGAGATCACCATCCACAAACGTTTTGTTGCATACACCGAAAACAATCCCGGCCAAAATGCCTACGATGGCCGCCTGCGGGTTGATACCGGCAAGGATCGAATGCTGATGTTTGACGATGATATTCGACGCCCCTGGATCGCCAGGGCTGATTACATCATTGATCTCTGAGCAGTTAGTCCAACGGGTCATCCCACAGCGCTGGTTCGTCAAATTCCTCAACCAGTGCATTGGCCTCTTCTTCTTGTCCTGATGTGATCAACCAGATGATCCGATTCCAGATAAAGCGAGAAAGCCGATCGGCATCTTGGCCTTGCAATCCTGTTTCGAATCGCAGCGGTGGAACATCAGAGCTGTTCCTGTGGAATGGTGAGTGCACGGGAGCGTGAAGCCACTCACCACGTCGTAACCCACATCCCTTCGGGCATGGCGTAGCAACCGCTATTTGAATCTGAGCAAGGGTTATTGCTGGTACCGAAACAGGAACTAGTTCCGGCAGCGGCGGAAGGTCACGATGCTGCGGCTCAGGCCCTTCTCAGCCCAGTTCGGCATCACCCGCCACGGGGTGCTCACCTTCAGCAGGTCGCCATCGATGCTGAAGTAACGCGTCTGCTCTGTTCCCACCCACTCGGGATTCCAAGCCACATCCACATGGGTGATCCAGCGGTTGTCTTCCAACCGGTAGGTACCGGTGTAAGCAATCATGCTGTTCAACAGAGCAGCATTCTGCTCGGTTGATTCGGCTGCATGGCGGCCTTCGGCGGCGAGGGTGAACGAAAGCCTCCCCTCGGGGGTGAAGATCACATAACCGCTGGGATGTTCCCCCATCGGAGTCAATCGTTCACCGGTGGATTTCACCTCCACCAGATAACTCATCAGTTGCCAGGCACCATGAACTGAGCTAAGCGTCACGTTGAAGTCTCGCAAACAATGTCTAAGGCAATGTTTCGCTGTGTTCAATGGTTATCGGTGTTACCACCATGCGGCGCGCTTTCCGTGATGTTGCTCGGATCCTGAATGGAAGCATTCCGATGAAATTGGCGCAACGAGTCGTGGAGACGCCGATGGGCTCCACGATTGATGCCATCGCCGATGGCGGCTTCTGGGTCTGCGATCGGGATCACAACTGCCGGGAGGTGCGTGTTCTCTGGGAAGCCGATGCTTTGCTTCGCCAGCATGAACAAGGGTTTGACTACCCCTACGGCACCGCCTTTCATCACCCCTGAGCAGCAGCGGCTTCCACGGCAGGCCACATGGCGGCGAACTCGGCGTCCGACACCACCGCGGTGACCTCGAACTGGATGCCGTAGCCCTTGATCCAGGGGCCGAGGTGAGCCCACACCTTGCCGATGTCACTGGCCACAGCAATGGCAACGCCGCTGCCACTCACGGGTTCACAAACGCGGTATTTCAGCGCGAAGCCATCGAAGTGGTCGCCGGGGGCACCGCCATTGATGTAGTCCGCGAATCCAGGGCAAGACTCCCAGGCGCCCTCCACTGTGGGGAATGTCCAGACGATCAGATAGTGCTGCACAGTGAATGGGTCTGCTCATGGCTGCATAGCCACTGGGCGCTGCCCTGGAACGGAGCGTGCGGTTTTCCTTGCAGGAATCAGCCCTCTTTCCAGATTTTGAACACCAGATAACTGCCTGGTGCCGCGAGCCCCAGGGCAATCACAGGGGTGAGCAGCAGCTGCACCGCAAGGTTGCCGTTCAGGCTGCTGAGCTGGGCTGTGATCCAGTCGCAGCAGCGCACGCCAGCGATCAGATACAGGCCGCCGAACAGAACGGTCCACACGAATTTCTGCGTGTTGCTCATCGTTCGGTTCTCCCCTCTAACCGTTCTGGTTGTGCCGGATCAAACTGAAGTCATCAACCACGGAGGGCGTCATGGCAGGACGCAAAACCACTCGACTTCAACAAATGTCTAAACCACAGCCGCACTGCAGGCCCCAGCCCCGCGAAGGGCTGGAACGCGTGCTCGGCCATCGAATCGATTGGACCGCGATGAAGCATCGGCGCTGACGCTTCACACGCGGCTGTAGCCAAGCTGGCTCGGGAAGATCTTGAGCGGCAGCCCGAAGGATTCCATCAACTGGCGGCATTCGTCGCCAACCGTGCCGTACACCTCAATGCTGAAGCCATCGCCGAGTTCGGCATGCTGCTGCAGGTAGTGCTGCACCGGTGGATTGCTCACGTGGGCACTGAAGGCCGCATCGTTCGCATACACCTCAGACCACACAAAGGCCTGCGGATCCTCAGGATCCTGATCAAAGGTGTGGTGCAGCATCCCGGGTTCACTGGCTTGAACAGCGGCATCGGTGGCTCGTGCCAACTCCAGGTAGGCGTCAACACAGCCCGGCTTCACATGAATCCGGGCCAGCAGCAGAAATGGAGTTGACGCACCAAAGCCAGCCATTGCGAACGCAAATCTGGTGCGATCATCGCCTGAAACAGCTGATGGTGTTGTTCCCCGCCACACTGCGGCCAAACCCACCGCCTCTGTTTATCGCATGCTGTTGAAATCTTTGTCGGCTGCTGCCGCAACAACACTTTTGAGCCTTGGCTTGCTCGGGTGTGGGGGATCGGCTCCTGACGCCGCTCAGAAACAGAGCACACCCGCATCCACGGAGGTGAAGATCGAGAAAGTGTTCAGTGGGAGTGAAACCCTCAATGGCACGCCACTGGCCTACCCCGAAGGCAAACCGGAACTGCGTCTGTTTCGGGTTGAGATCCCTGCTGGCGGCAAGATTCCGCTGCACACCCACCCCGCTCCAATGCTGGTGTACGTGCAAGCCACCAACTCAGGTGATCTGCTGAACACCCGGGTGCAACCGGATGGCTCAACGGTGAGCAGCGTGTTCGAACCCGGCGAGAGCTTCATCGAAGGGGCGTCCGAACCGCATTTCGTGGAGAACAAGGGTGAACAACCCACCGTTGTTTGGGTGATGGTCGCCTCGGCCGAAGGTCTGCCAACCACCGAGTGGATCAAGTGAGCAGCTGACCCTTCACGCAAATCAGCAGGGATTCCGCAGCGTCGCCGAGCCGACGCTGCTATGGGCTACAGCAAAAGAGAGGCCGCATCCTTTGCCATGACTCTCCATATCGCAACGGAAATGGATGAGGTGGAAGCTGCCGTGTGGTGGGATCTCTCCCGGATCGTGCGTCATTTCGAACGGGAGGGGTTGAACCGCCGCGATGTGAAGGTGGCCGTGGTCAACGCCGCGATGCGCTTGATGTCTGATGAAGGAGAGGCCCGTTGATTCACCTGGAGGGCCGTTCAGCTCTCAGATAGGCGTTTTCTGCCGGGTTGCTGATGCGGCCAAGGGCCTGGTTGCGCCGCGGGTAACGCCCGAACTGCTCCAACTGGGCCAGATTGCGGCGGGCAACGGCCACGGTGGCCGCGTCCACATGCCGTTCCAGAAGTGGAATGGCTTGACGCACCACAGTGGCGTCTTCGCTGTGGAGATGGGGCATCAGCCAGAACTGTCGCCGCGGCTGTTCCGGTTCCGCGGCGATCCAGCCCCGCTGCAGCCCCTGCCGGCTCAGCCGCAGAGCCTGCGGGTCACCGGAGAAAGCTCGTGGCTGATCGCGCCAGAGCTGACGGCTGAACTGATCGAGCAGCAACACCAACGCAAGGCTGCTGCCGGGTTCAGTGCTCCAGTGCTCCAGCTCACCGGCAAGTGCACGGATCACCAGATCTCCGAATCGCTGCCGCACCAGTGCATCGAAGTGATCGCTGCGGCGGAACCACTGCCAGGGCCGGCACTCAACAAACCAGAACGTGAGGATCGAATCCGCGTTCATCCTGTTGCTCTTCGACCGATCAGGAGGAGCAGCTGTAGTGGGAGACCCCGCCGGCTTGAAAGAACTGGCGCGGTTTGAGCTGGTCGTAGGTGGCAGCCAGCTCCGGTGAGGGGTCGTCGTAGGGGCGGCTGAACAATTGCTGCAGCTCGCCGATCAGCGCGGTGTCGCCTTGTTCGGCCTGCTGGTAAGCCGGAGCGATCAGCCATTCCCGCCACGTGATCGCAGGATTCACCCGACGCATCGAAGCCGATGTCGCCTCCGGATCGCCATTGCGCGCGATCCGCTCCTGCCAGCGGCTTAACCAGGCCTGCCAGTGCTGTTCATCCGTGCTGGAGAGCGGCAAGTAGAAGCAGTCCTGCAGGCCGGATGGATGGGTGGGGAGACTTGAGAGCCGGCGGAACAGGATCGTGAAGTCCGCACTGGACGCCACCATCAGCTTCAGCAGTTCCGCAACCAGATCGTTGTCGGGCTCCTGGAGCCCGAGCTTGGCTGCCCACATCTGATCCATGCTCTGCTGCATCGCATCGGCAAATCCCTCGAGCAGTGCATCCAGTTCCGCCTGGGCTGCAGAGTCGCCCTCGAGCAAGGTGCGCAGTGATTTCCAGAACATCCGGTAGTTGGCTTCAGCAGCCACCGGTTGATTGAAGAAGGAGAAATGGGCGCCGCCACCGGTCCAGGGTTGGAAGCGGGGATCGAACAGCTCGCAGAAGCCGAAGGGTCCGTAGTCGAGCGTGTATCCCCCGGCAGCACAGTTGTCGCTGTTGAAGTTGCCCTGGCAGTAGCCAACCCGGATCCAGTTGGCGACCAGGGCCGTGAGCCGGTCCCGGAACAGGCGGGCCAATGCAACCACTTGCGCGTTGAAGGGGAGGGAGGCATCAATCGCGTCGCGATAGTTGCGGCTGATCAGGTGAGCAACGATCAGGTGCAGCTCTTTGCGGGCTTCGGGATGGGCTTCGCTGCGCACCCGCCGGGCGAACAGCTCCAGTTGCCCCACCCGCAGAAACGATGGCGCTACCCGGGTGCTGATCGCCGCCGGGTTGTCCACCATCACGTCTGGATCCAAGGAACGTGAGTGCTCCGAATACCAGGGCCGCCGCACTGTTTCGGCATGGGACACGTACAGCGTCAGGGATCGCGACGTGGGCACCCCCAGGGCATGCATGAATTCCTGGGCCAGGAATTCGCGCGCGCGGGAGGGCAGCACGGTCCCGCCATCAGATCCACGGCGGTAGGGGGTCGGCCCGCCGCCCTTGAGCTGCATTTCCCAGCGTCGCCCCCTGAACACGCCCTCAAAGATCGACATCGCCCGGCCATCGCCGTAGCCATTCCCCGTGCCGAAGGGGCATTGCTGGTTGTATTCCGTGCCGTAGATCGAGAGCGCATAGCCGGTGGCCCACCCCCAGGGCCGCATCGGGCCGCTGACGGCGCTGCTGTCACCAGAGAACAGACGCCGGAACTGTGCGTCGTGCACCAGGGAGTCGTCGAGACCCAGTTCCTCGAACAGGCCATGGCTGTGGGCCACATACTCAGGATCAGGAATCGGTGTGGGTTTCACCGGCACGTAATGGCCGGAATACACCTGGCGGGGCCGGTGATCCTTCCCGTCGGCCGTGGAGTCCGGGTCTGGACGCAGGGCCTCCAGCAACGAATAGTCGGCCTGTTCAGCGAACGCAGCGAAGGTGGCGGTGCTCATTGGGCCCAGGAATTGCCTCCATCATCGCCAGGTCTGCGGACGGGTGTTTTCACCGATGGATTCGACCCCACAGCGGATCTAGAGAGAGGTCAATACCGGAGCAAACCGTGGGAAAAGCCAGAAAGCTCCTGACGGAAACCCGTCAGGAGGAATTGATCACCAGCCTGATCGGCCTGGCAGCCATCTTCGTGGCCACAGCGATCTGGTGGAGCCTGGCTCCCCAGTGGCTGCTCAACACCTGGTCGACCTTCTGATCAGAGATCCGGAACGGAGATTTCAGGGCGCAGGGTGCACCAGGGTTCCAGGATCATCGGTCTGCCGCAATCCGGGCAGTCCTGGCCCTTGGCTTGCACCTGCACAAACGGAATCCAACGGGAGTTTTCACGACCTTCGTGGCCGCAGTGGCGGCAGTGCACGCGGTACTCCGCCATGGCTAGATCCCAGAGCCGCCGTCTTGGCGACGCAGGGCCTCATGGGCTTGGCGTAAACCCTGCACTTCGAAGCAGTACGCCTGGTTGCAGACCAGATAGCGACCGTTGCCGATCGCATCGATGCTCGAGCCTCGTGATGTGGCGTAGATGCGGCTTCTGAACGTCATGAACCCACCGTTGATCTGGTTTCACTGTTGTCAGGAGGGCGCATTGGAGCAACCCGTGTAAAGGCGCATTGCCGATGTACGCAGGACTACCGAAACTGGAGCCGGCGTGCTCGTTCCACTGAAGTCATGGAACTCAGGCTCGACTCCCGTTCCACGCAGGAGGCCATCGACCAGGCGCAGCAGCTTCTGGAGGGGCGACGCCTGCTTGTTGTGTTTGGTGATCGCCTCACCCTGTGTTCCTTTGCGTTGACAGCCCCGGTGCAACCCTCTCTCGTGGGTGCTGCCACCACAGAAGACGAGGGCTTTGAGCTGTTGCTGCGAACAACCCCGGATTTGCTCATTTGCAGCGCGGATTTGGAGACGGGCTATGGCGTCAACCTGCTGCGCAGGGCCAAGGCAACATTGCCCACCTGCCAGTTGCTGATCGTGTTGGTGCGTGAAACGAAGGCCGCGGTTCAGGAAGCGATGGAAGCCTTTGCCGATGGGGTGATCTTCAAATCCAGCCTCTGCACGGGGCGGGGTGATCTCATCTCAGCCCTTCTGACCCTGGCTGAGGGCGGCATTTATTTTCCCGAGGAGATCCGCCGACTGGCAGCAGCCTCCCTGCCCATCTCTGAGCTGCCGGCTCTGGTTGAAGAGCTCACAGCGCGGGAAGTGGAAGTGGTGGCGGCGGCATCGCGTGGGCTCAAAAACAATTCCATTGCGGAGCTGCTGGGCATTTCGGTGGAAACGGTGAAGACCCACGTGGGCAACGCGATGGACAAACTCGGAGCCCGTGATCGCACCCAGATGGCGGTGATGGCTCTGCTTTATGGCTTGATTGACCCGCTGGGCTGAGTTGCGTCAACGGGGTTCGTCGACACCACGGAATTCCTTCAGGAGAGCTCGGTTGAGTCGGTCGTCACACCCCACCACCATCTGGGGATAGATCGTGCCTTGAAGCACCGGACGGTAGGCCTCGGCGCAGAGTGCCCGCGTTGCATCGGTCCATTGCTTCATCGCAGCAGCTGGAACTTTGCTGCTGAGAGCACGTTGCGATTGCTCCAGGGAGATGGATGCGCAGTAACGCATCTCAATGGTGTTCGTTCCGGGGCATTGCACCGCCGGGGTCGGTCCCGCCGCCGCCGGGCCGATCAGGCAGCTGCTGATCAGCACGACCCCCCAGTGGTGTCGCATGGTTCCTCCAAGGTGGATTCAGTCGGTTCGTTCACAGTGCTGGCTGTCGCATTGCAGCCCGCACTGCGGTTCCTTGCTGCCGTACTGCCAGGGGCGGCGCATCGCCCAGTATTCATCCACCAGACCCAGCAGATAGGTGCCGACGCGGTGCAACAGGGATCGATGTTTCATCCCTTCAACCTGGCAACGGCGACACCTCGGTGCAACGCCCTGGGATCAATTCAGCATTACGACGAATCAAGGCGCGTAGTTCGCAGCAGGAACCACACAGACAAGGCTCGTCGTCGTGCACAGAACTGTGCAACAGCACAGGTCGGGTGCGTTGGGCCCCGGGGGATTGCATGGCGGCAGAGCAGCTGAACCCGTTATCCCGATCTGGGCGGGGCTTCGCCTGTTGTGGCTGCCCTTTGTTCACCCACTGTGATTCGATTCGCGATCCGCAGAAGGCTGGCACTCAATCCACACCAACCACAGGAAACCGATCAGAGGAACGAGGCTGATGAAGATCCAGGGCCAGGCTCGGCCCGTGTCGCGGATGCGGCGCACATTCATCGCAATCCCAGGGCAGATGGATGCCACCGCGAAGATGAAATAAACCGCGTCGTTGCCGATCTTGGACAGCAGAAAACCCAGGATCAGGTTGGTGAAGAAGATCTTCCAGAAATCGATCCGCGTGGTCCTGCCCTGGAAGTCGAAGGCTCGGGTCCAGAACTGGGGATAAAAATTCATCGGTTGACAACCGTTTCAAGCAGTGCGCTTGTCATCGCCGAACCAGATGCCGCGACGGCTGTCGGGCAGGCGGGTCACAGCGCGTTCATAACGCTGACGGCAGTCTCGCTGGCGCAGATGATCTTCGGCTTCCTGCAGCAGCTGCTGAAGTTTCACGTCGTCCATGAAGTCCCAACGGGGCGGCCTCATTCAGGCCGCGTTTTGGCGTGCGTCAAGGTCAGCCTTAATCAGACAGGTCTTTTCACCCAGTCATCGGTCATCCTGCGGAGACTCTGGAGCCTCTGAGTTGGAGATCACGCTTGCCCTGCTCCTGCTGGGCATGGCCCTGGCCGCTTGTTTCGGCCTCTTGATCCTGCAGGTTGGCCTGCAGCGGGTGTTTGCTCTGGCGCCGCGGTTGACCGCCGATGCCGCCACATTCCCCCTGAACACCTCACTCACGGTGGTGATTCCGGCATACAACGAAGCCTTCAACATCGCGGCGTGCCTCACCAGCGCCCTCAGCAGTGATTCCCCCTGCGAAAGCTGGCAGGTGGTGGTGGTGGACGATGACTCCAGTGATGACACCGCCGCGCTGGCCATGGCGGCTGCCGAAGAGCATCCCCAGGGCGATCAACACTTCCAACTGCTGAAGGCTGGCCCGCGGCCGATCAAAGAACGTTGGGTTGGCAAGAACTGGGCCTGCACCAAGGCCATGGAACAGATCTCCAGCTCTTGGGTGCTGTTCATCGATGCTGATGTGCGTCTGAAGCCCGACACGCTGCGTCGTGCGCTTGGCCAGGCCGTTGATGATCAGGCAGACCTGCTGAGCCTGGCGCCGCGTCTGCGTTGTGGTTGCCTGGCCGAGTGGATGGTGCAGCCGATCATGGCCAGCTTGCTTGGGCTCGGCTTTCCGATCGTGGCTGCCAATGACCCAGCGTCAGAAATCGCCTTCGCCGCTGGTCCGTTCATGCTGTTTCGCCGGAGCGTCTACGAACGCATCGGAGGGCATCGTGCTCTGGCCGCGGAAGTGGTGGAAGACCTGGCCCTGGCCCGAGCCATCAAGGCCGGTGGCTTTCGGTTGCGTTATCTGCTTGGGCTCGATGCCGTCGACCTGCGCATGTATGTGGATCTAGCTGCCCTGTGGGAAGGATGGACCAAAAACTGGTTTATCGGGTTGGATCGGAATCCGCTGAAGGCGATCGGCGCCGCTGCGGTGGTGGTGGTGATGTTCAGCCTTCCCTGGTTGTTGTTTCCAACCTCTGGCGTGCTGTGGTGGCTACGTCCAGATCAGGTGGGGCTCTGGCAAAGCGTGATGTTGATGGCGTTCATCGCCATTGTTCAGCAACTTGTTCTGCGCCTCTGGATCCGGGATCGCTTCGAAATGCCCATCACCCACTGGTGGCTGATGGGCGCAGGGGGGCTTCTTGTCGGTGCAATCGGCCCCGTATCTGTGTGGCGCACCCTGAGTGGACAGGGATGGACCTGGAAGGGGCGTTCTCTGGGCTGATCAATCAGTGTTGGTTGCTCTTCCGGCCGGACGCTTTGCGGGCGTCTTCTGCCTTGCGGCGCAGGGCGGCATGCCGGAACGCTGTTTCCAGCTTCGTCAGCCTGGGTTTGTTGTCTTGCACTGCGGCTTCACCGCGGGCTTTGGCGGCATTGATGAAATCATCTGATTTCGTTCCGCTGAGACCACTCATAGCGTTGCTCTCGATTTCCTTAATCTTGATCAATCTTTCTGCAAAAGAAGCGCAAACAACAGACCTTCTATCGAATTCAATCAAGCGTTCTGGGGTGGTTTGGCTGGCAAGCTGACCTGATAAATCGTGTCGTCAACGGGTTTCCATTGCACGAGATGGAGACGCTCGATCCCATGGCGATGCAAGCAATCCCAAATGTTGTCTCCACTGAGGGTTGCCAAAGACCAATGATCTCCCTGGCTTTTCATCAATTTCCTCGCATGATCCTTCCATTCATTCCACTCAATGGATGGATAAGAGGAGACATGATCATTCAGGATGACAATTGAGAACTGCACGCCTCTCAAGCCTTCAGCAGAGGTGCATCATAACGTTTGCAGGCTCAGATTTTAAAAGCAGCAAGCCCCCAGAACCACTGAGACGAC
>ERZ802831.1828-NODE-1828-length-10145-cov-20.1217_pt1 | contig 10145 bp, 8 predicted proteins | sample MGYA00345655_ERZ802831 | MGnify/ENA primary metagenome ERZ802831 (study PRJEB30503, sample SAMEA104212376) | marine metagenome | biome: Westerlies Biome; feature: [SRF] surface water layer (ENVO:00010504) within the epipelagic zone...; material: water...
TAAGTGGAAAAAGTAAGTTGAAGGTATCATTATTTGGAAGAAACCTTCTTGATGAGGCAGCTAGAAATCATGCTTCTTTTGTAAAAAATGAAGTGCCTCTGCCTGGAAGAAATTATGGAATTAAATTTAATTTAACTTACTAAATTAAGTTTTTTCTATTAACATATGCCCTCAAATCTTAAAAAAGATTTGGGGGCATTTTTATATAATATGAAATCACAACTTACTTCAGATAAATTCGCAATGTCATTCTCAGCAATATGCCTAATACATTGCTTGTTTGCCCCATCTTTAATAATTCTTTCTTACAGTTCTTTAGCTCTAACAATAGAAAGTGAGCTTATTCATAAAGTCATTCTTTTAATAACAATCCCGGTAAGTATCTTTGCAATAAGTCTGGGTTATAAAAATCATTCAAATAATTCAATTATCTACACGGGTATTGCTGGTTTAACAATACTAATTTCAGCCCTTCTTATCGGAGAAAATATTGGTGAGAATGCTGAATTAGTCTTAACGATGATAGGTTCCTTAATGGTCATTTATTGTCATTACAGAAATTATAAAATCTGTAAAGAAGTAAATTGTGACTGTCATGAAACTTCAAACGCATAATTCATTCTAATTTTATAAACTTCGATTAATTACTTTAAGTGCTAATTTATTGTAGAATGCGCTTTTTTATAGCGAAGACATGATCAAATATAAAAATCTTATATATTTACTTTTAGTAAGTCCTATTATTAATGCAAATGTTGGTATAGAAGAAATTATTACTACAGGCTCACTTGTAAATAATCCCGAACAAGATGCATCACCAATTGATGTGATTACTCAAAAAGATTTTGAAAATTTTAATATCTCTAATTTTGGAGAAATTAGTAAATATATAACTTCATCCTCTGGATCACATTTTCAGACAAATGCGCTTGAGGGTGTTGATCAAGGAATGGCTTCTATCACTCTTAGAGGTTTAGATCATGCTTCTACACTTCTTCTTGTTAACTCCAAAAGACATACGTTTGCTGGCACCCCATCAAATCAAGGTGAGGGATATATAGATGTTAATATCATCCCTGAAATAGCTATCAAGCAGATTGAAATTCTTAAAGAAGGTGCAACTTCTTTATATGGATCTGATGCTGTTGCTGGTGTTGTAAATGTTTTAACTCAGAAAGATTTTGAGGGATTTAAAGTTCGTGTAAGTGATTATGGAACAACAAACTATAATCAAAATGACAAGTCATTAGGTTTGCTAATAGGATCAAATTACAAGAATGGTAATTACATTCTTGGTATTAACCTATTAGATAGATCCTCTCTTTCTGCATCTGAAATTCCTGGGATAGCGGAGCTTGGTTTAAGCACTTTAGGAAAATCATTTAAAACTTCTGCTGCTGATACTATTGATGATGGGCTTTATGCGGGTAGTTACGAGGCAAATCAGTGGGTGCCTGATCCTCAATGTGAAAACAATGGTGGTGTTATAGCTGGATCTTTTTGTAAATTTTTATACGGTAATAGGTTCAACATAGTTAATGATGAAGATCATGCTAAAGCTTATGCTAATTTAACATTTCAAAAAAATAATTTTAATTATGAGATGACGTTTATGACGTCTAGAGTTGAGGTTAATGATAATCCACAGTCGCCTTCATACCCTGCTCTTCCCTTTCTTTCTAGAAAAATACAACCCAATCAAGGCGGAAGTCCATTTAATGTTCCAGTAACTTGGTATGGGCGTCCTCTTGGATCAGAGTTTGCTTCACCTTTCTCCCCAAAAGATATAAAACAATACAATCTCAGTCAAACAATTGAAAAAAATATTACCAAAGATACTCAATTAGAGGCTTCTTTAACTATAAGTAATCATTCTAACGAGCATTACAGGCCTGATATTATTGATTCAAGATTCTTAGAATCTCTAAATGGAACTACCATGGGACAACCCAATGGAACTGTTTTGTATTGGAATATATTTGATTCATCAAACAATTCTCAAGAATTAATTGACTATGTGAGAGGCGCCGAAGTTTCGTCCAAAGAGGCTTCTTTAAAAACATTAGATCTTATATTTAGAACTAATCAAGATAGCTATGAAATAGCATACGGTCTTCAGCTAAATGATGAAGAATTAAAAATTTCATACGATGACGTTAGCAGGGCTGAATTTGATCCAAATGGAAGAATTATTAAGTCAGCAGACTTGTTCTTTTTGGGAGGTGGCATCAATGTATCAAAAAATAGAAATAAGTATGCAGGCTTCTTTGAAATTCAACCTAAGCCTAATAAAAATTTAGATATTAGAATTGCTGGAAGGTTTGAAGAGTTTGAAAATGATTCATCATTCGATCCTAAAGTTTCTTTTAAGTACTCTATGTCAAACAAGATAACTTTTAGAGCATCGAAAAGCTCATCTTTTTCCATGCCCTCAATGGCACAAATGTTTTCAAGTGATATTAACCTTGGGAGTGTAAGAGACTATAACGGAGACTCTCCATTTGTAAGACAGGCAAGAATTGGCAATCCTAATCTTAAGCCTGCAACCTCGGATAATATTAATATTGGTCTGATTTTTGAAGATCAAGGGCAGAGACTAAGTATTGATTACTGGAATATAAAATATAAAGATAGAATTGAAGCTCAAAGTGCTCAAGTTATTCTAAACACAGATCCAAATGGACCAAGTATTACAAGAAATACTAATAATGATTTAATTGGAGTTACTACAACCTATTTTAATGAAGAATCCACAGAGGTTTCAGGAGTTGATTACAGTTACGATTCTTTATTAGTGTCTTCAAGCAAATATGGAGATATAAAACTATCAATTAATGCTACGGTTTTAATTGAGTTTCTAACCCCAGCTTTGGCAAATGAAGGCCTGGAAACTATGGTAAATAGGGTTGGCAAATTTAACTATGACACTAATACATACTCGCTTCCAAAAAAGAAAATTAATGCTTTTCTAGAATGGGACCATTTAGATTATGAAATAAATTTAAATGCTAGACATATTGACGGTTATAAAAACCAAAGACCTGTCACAGGCTTGGGACTCTCATATGGATATAAAAATACTATTGATTCATTCTTAGTTTTTGATTTGTCTCTTAAAAGAACTTTCATTCTTGAAAGGGGTGAAATTGATTTAAAACTATCTATTATTAATTTATTCGATGAGTCTGCCCCAAGACTATATGATGCTCCAGACTTTAGTTTTGATACTAGAGTTCATGATCCCAGAGGAAGAATTACTGGTATCAATTTTGAATATAGGCATTAACTAAAATAAGTAACTAAAAGGATTGATAACCCCTTTTTATCAAATATAAATTAAACTCACACAATGAATGAGCTTGAAAGCACCATATCTCAAATTATTGAAGAAAATTTTATTCCCTATGAATGGAATGAAAACATTGACAATGAACTTGATGACCTAAGTTTAGACACAGGTCTAAAAAGAAAAGATTTAACAAAGGTACCTTTTGTAACAATCGATGGAGCTGATGCTAAAGACTTTGATGATGCCGTTTATTGTAGCCTTAATGATTCATCATTCATTTTAGATGTTGCTATTGCTGATGTTGCTGAGCTAGTTAAATTAGAGTCAGCATTAAATAAAGAAGCTATGCAAAGAGGAACTTCGATTTATTTTCCCTCAAAAGTAATTCCAATGCTTCCTGAAAAAATATCAAATAACTTGTGCTCACTAGTTCCAAATGAGATTCGTAACGTGTTGGTGTGTGAAATAGTATTTTCATTGAATGGAGATCTGACTTCATATAAATTTTTTGAAGCAAGAATAAAGTCTCATAAGAGAATGACATATAACGAAGTTGAAGATTATGTTAAAAACCGAAATTTAAATGCATCAAAAAACATAAAAGATTCATTAGATTCTTTAAACATTCTCACAAAAAATCTATTAGCAAAAAGAAGTAAGAGGCAGGCGCTTGAGATTAATAGTCAAGAGCCAATACTTCAAATAAATAAAAATGGAAAAATAGAAAATATTTCAGTCCCAAACAGACTTTATGCACATCAAATGATAGAGGAATCTATGCTTGCAGCTAATGTTTGTGCTGCCAGTTTCATGAATAAGCATTATAAGTTTGGTGTTTATAGGGTTCATGAAAAACCAGATGATATTAAACTAGATAGTCTAAAAGCTTTCTTCTCTTTAAAAGGCTTTTCGGGTGGTTTTAAAAAAGAACCTCTAGAATTAATTACCCAATGTTTAAAATATTCATCAAAAAAAGATTTAAGTAAAGTTTTACAAACCGTTGTCCTTCAAAGCTTAAAAAGAGCAGAATATTCAACAAAGGAAATTGGTCATTTTGGCCTTCAGTTAGATAGGTATTCTCATTTCACATCTCCTATCAGAAGGTATCCAGATCTTATGACTCATAGACTCATAAAAAATATTCTAAATAATGGAAATTTAGAAATTGATAAAGAGCTTATTGAAGAAGATTGCAAAGAGATGTCAGAATTAGAAAGAATTGCTGAGAAAGCATCGAGACAAGTGATTCAGCAAATGATTTGTTATCATATGAAAAAATATATTGGTCATGAATTTAACAGTGTCGTAACTGGAATAACTGATTTTGGTTTATTTGCAGAGATTGATGGCTTTTATGTTTCTGGATTGATACATGTTACTGATTTACCAGGTGATAGATATTTTTATGATAGAGAAGCGAACTTATTAAAAGGTAAAAAAACTGGAAGGACATATAGGTTAGGACAAAATATAAAGATAAAAATAGCAAACGTAACACCCCAGGAAAGAAAAATAACTTTAATACCAGATCACAGATCAAGCAATAAGAAATGACAAGGAAAGAAAATGATTTAAGGATTGGTTTCCATAGCATTGAAAGCATAATTAATCATAACCCTCATAAAATTAAAAAAGTTTTATTACCTGCGAATAGAGATGATTTACGAATAAATGAACTCATAACATCAATGGATAAAAACGATATTAAATATGAGGTTTCTAATAAAGTAAAACAAGAACCTGAAGCCATGATTGCAAATGATCCTGAGCTTAATTTTAAAGATCTAAAGAATTACCTGAACTCAAATTTTGTTAACCGGCCATTAATTTTAATATTAGATAATGTTATTGACCCTAGAAATCTAGGTGCATGTATTAGATGTGCCGCTGTAGCTGGTGTTGATGCAATGATCATCAATAAACATCAATGTGCGCCTATAAATACAATTGCTCATAAAGTTTCAGCAGGAGGTGCTGAGGTCATAAAATTATTTCATGTTACTAATTTGGTGAATTGCCTTAAATTTCTGAGTGAGATAAATGTAAGCATTTATGGTTTAAGTGAACATGCCGAGCAAAGCTATCATGAATATGATTTTATATCTCCAACAGCAATAATCATGGGGGCTGAGGAATCAGGTATAAGAGAAAAAACACTTGAAAGATGTGACTATAAAATTAACCTAAGTGGCAATAAATTATTTAAAAGCTTTAATGTTTCTGTTGCAACTGGGATAATATTGTCAGAAGCTAATAGGCAGCGTCAAAAATAAATAATAACGAATTAAATGTTAAAGCAAAGAACACTCAGAAACCCAATTAAAGCAGTGGGCATAGGCCTTCATACTGGTCAAAACATAACTATGGAACTGTTACCTGCGGATGTGAATACAGGCATTAACTTTATTAGAAAAGATATAGATGAGAGTTTATTAATTCCGGCTATTGCTGAAAATGTTGGTGATACCAGTCTATCAACTGCATTAATTAAAGATGATGTAAAAATATCAACTATTGAACATCTACTTTCAGCTATTGCTGGTCTTGGAGTTGATAATTGTTTAATTAAAGTAGACGGGCCAGAGGTTCCAATAATGGATGGAAGCTCCAGTCCCTTTGTATTTTTAATTCAGTCGGCTGGTCTAGAAGATCAAGATGCTTTGAAGAGATTCATTAAAGTTAAAAAGGAAATCACTGTAACTCGTGATGATGCTTATGCATCCATAAAGCCCTTTAATGGCTTTAAAGTTTCCTTTAAGGTAGATTTTGACCATCCAGTCCATAAAAAACTTCCTAGCGAATCTATTATTGATTTTTCTTCCACATCATTTGTAAAAGAAGTATGTCGGGCAAGAACATTTGGTTCTTGGAATGAAAAAGAGCTTCTGCAGTCAAAAAATTTAGCTCTTGGTGCCAGCGTTTCAAATGCAATTGTTTTTGGTGAAGAGGAGATTCTTAATGAAGAAGGTCTTAGGTTTAATGATGAAATAGTAAAACATAAAATGTTAGACGCTATTGGAGATTTATACCTACTGGGTGGCAATCTTATTGGACAATTCTCTGGTTATAAATCAGGACATGCTTTGAATAACCAGTTATTAAGGAAAATTATTTCTGATAGTGATGCTTATGAGGTAATTGAATTTGAAAACTCAGAAAATGCCCCAATCTCATATGTAAGACCTCCTTTTGGGGATATATAATAAATCTAAAAGTTATTTAACTTTTTGAAAGAAAATAATATGTTAAATCCTTTCACAAAAATTTTTGGCTCTAGTAATGATAGAGTTATTAAAAAAATGATGCGTTATGTTAATGATGCGAATAGTCTTGAAAAAGATTTATCTGAAAAACCTGATAGTTATTTCTTAGAATTAAAATCTGAATTAAAAGAAATATATATTAAAAATAATAAAGATATTTACAGCATATTGCCATTAACATTTGCAGCTGTAAGAGAAGCATCAAAAAGAACATTAGGGTTAAGACATTTCGATTCTCAAATGTTAGGTGGTATATCGCTTGCAGAGGGAAATATTGCAGAAATGAAAACAGGTGAAGGTAAAACACTTGTGGCAACCCTACCCGCATATTTAAACTCTGTAATTGGCAATAAAGCAATTCTAGTAACGGTCAATGATTATCTGGCCAGAAGAGATGCTGAATGGATGAGGCCAATATATGAATTTTTAGGTTTAACAGTTGGTGTTGTTGTCTCTAATCAAGAATTTTCTGAGAAAACTAAATCTTACAAAAGCGACGTTATATACGCAACAAATAATGAACTTGGCTTTGATTATCTGAGAGATAATATGGCTCACTCTGTTCAAGAAAGAGTACAGTGCTCATTAGACTTCGCAATTATAGACGAAGTTGATTCAATTTTAATTGATGAAGCAAGAACGCCTTTGATTATTTCAGGTCCTTCCTCTGAAAGTTCAGAAATGTATAAACAAATTAAAAAATTTATACCTAAATTAATCCTTCAAGATAGAGAAGGAACCGATGAAGATCCTCTTAAAGATGAGGAAAGGGGTCATTATTTAATTGATGAAAAGAATAGGAATGTTGAGTTAACTGATGATGGCTATGTTTTAGTTGAAGGCTTACTTGAAGATACTGGGCTTATAGGAGCATCTGAAGGTCTTTATTCCATATCTAATTTAAAAATAATGAAATTCGTTCAAGCAACATTAAGAGCTAATTTTCTTTTCAAGAAAAATGTTCACTATCTAGTTCGCAATAATGAAGTCTTGTTAATAGATGAGCATACAGGTAGAACAATGTCTGGAAGAAGAATGAGTGAGGGGGTTCATCAAGCGCTTGAGTGTAAAGAGAATGTGCCAATTCAAAGGGAATCTCAAACACTTGCATCCACCACATTCCAAAATTTCTTTAGGCTATTTAATAAGCTGTCCGGCATGACAGGTACAGCAGATACAGAGGCAATTGAGTTTCAACAAATTTATGGATTAAGTGTAATAATTATTCCTACCAATGTTCCTATGATTAGGAATGATCATAACGATTTGGTTTTCTTAACAAAAAAAGCTAAATATAAAGCTTTAATTGATGAAATAGAGTCATTAAGACTAAAGTCAGCACCTATTCTAGTTGGAACTGTTTCAGTTGAGTCATCTGAAGAGGTGTCTTCTTATTTAACACAAAAAAATATTTCGCATCAGATATTAAATGCTAAACATCATGAAAAAGAAGCAGAAATAATTGCAAATGCTGGTAAGCCAGGAATGGTTACTATTGCTACCAATATGGCTGGCAGAGGAACTGATATTGTTTTAGGAGGCAAAAAGGAAGATCAAAATGGAGAAGAATGGAAAGATAATAATGAAAAGGTCCTATTGTCAGGTGGTCTTCATATTCTGGGTACAGAAAGGCATGAATCTAGGAGAATTGATAATCAATTAAGGGGAAGATCAGGAAGACAGGGCGACCCTGGTTATTCTAGATTTTTTCTATCACTAGAGGATGACTTGTTAAGATTATTTATTTCAGATAGCAGGCGAGCTCTTTTTGATAAAATTGGGATGGGGGATGATCATATTGAGCATAGGATGCTCTCTAGAGGAATTGAAAATGCCCAAAAAAGAATCGAAAGCAAAAATTTTGATGCGCGTAAAAACCTTCTTGAATATGATGATGTTTCTAATGATCAAAGACAGGCAATATATTCATTAAGAAATCAGTTATTAGAAGAGGATGATATAAGTGAAACAATTAATAATTTAATTGAAGACCAGTTTAATATTGTAACTAATTCATTTGTTCCAGTTGAATCCGTTGAATCGCAATGGAAGACAAAAGAATTGGAAAATCATCTTACTGATACTTATTCTCTAGAAACAAATATTGCACAAAAGATATCTGAGGATAAAAAATTAATACCTGAAACTATAGTCTCTCTTGTTACTGATATGGCTAAAAATAAGTATGCAGATAAATATAAAGATATCGGTGACAATAGACTTATGCTAGAGAAGCAAGTAATGCTTCAGGTTTTAGATGTTCATTGGAAAGAACACTTGGGCGAAATAGACCATTTAAGAAATAGTATTGGGCTAAGAGCATATGCTCAAAAAAATCCTAAAAATGAATTTAAAAAGGAAGCATATTCAATGTTTGAATCTATGTTAGATGAAATAGATAGCGGTACCGTTAGAATCTTATTTTCATTACAAATTGCAAATGAAGATGATGTTAATTCGTTAAAACAAAGGGAGCAAAAACAGGAAATAACTTTAGAAAAATCTGATTCCAATAATTACAAAGATCATGAATTAAATACCCAAGAAAATTCATACAAAGAAAATACAGAAACTATTAAAAGAGACGAACCAAAACTAGGCAGAAATGATCTTGTAAAAATCACTAATGGACAAGAAACACAAGAATTAAAATATAAAAAAGCTAAACTTATGATTGAAAGTGGTGAATGGCGAATAGTTTAGTTTAGAGATTCAATCTTCGTAAAAATCCTCTGATTGAATAGGTCTAGATATTTTATTGTCCTCGCTTGCCCATGAACCAAAATCAATTAATTTACATTTTTCTGAACAAAAAGGTCTGTGTAAATTTTTAGAAGATAAGTTAACTTTTTTTTCACATCTTGGACAATTAGCCATTATTTATAATCTCCATATATTTATCATGTAGTTTTAATATTTCTGCTTTAAGATTCGTCAAAGTAGATATATTCAAGATAACATCATCAGCAATACTTAATCTTTGATCTCTTGAAGCCTGTAAGTTTATAATTTTTTTTATCTCCTTAATAGATTGATTATCTCTTAATGCAGATCTTTGAATTTGCGTTTCAACATCGCAATCAATTACCAGTATTCTGTCATAATTTTTTGAGGAATTTGTTTCAAAAATTAAAGGGACCATAATAATACAGTATGGAGATCGAGAGTTATTTATGAAATCTGAAATATTTGATCTCACATTTGGATGAACTATATTTTCTAATCTCTTTTTTTTGATTTCGTCTGAAAAAATTTCTTTTCTTAGTAATTCTCTATTAATTTCTTTATTGTCATTTAAAAATTCTTCTCCAAAATCTTTTACAAATGAATGATACCCATCAGAGTTTATAGATAAAGCATTTTTGGCAACTATATCAGCATCAATTACATCAATCTCCAAATCAATAAAATAATCAGCAGCAGCTGATTTACCTGAACCTATCCCACCTGTTAACCCAATTATCATAAAGCTATTATACTTCAGATAAAAAAAAAGGCCTCTAGTAAACTAGAAGCCTTTAAAAGAAAAAGCCTGACGATTTCCTACTCTCACACAGGGAGACCCTGCACTACCATTGGCGTTAACTCGTTTC
>ERZ802831.1840-NODE-1840-length-10090-cov-11.1984_pt1 | contig 10090 bp, 9 predicted proteins | sample MGYA00345655_ERZ802831 | MGnify/ENA primary metagenome ERZ802831 (study PRJEB30503, sample SAMEA104212376) | marine metagenome | biome: Westerlies Biome; feature: [SRF] surface water layer (ENVO:00010504) within the epipelagic zone...; material: water...
ACTACCAGACTCCAATAGTACATTATTGATCCCCATTTCACCAAGTTTTATTAGGGCTGACTTTAACTCAATCTTTCCATTTTTTAAAATTTTCGAATTAGTTGGATTAAGGATTAGAGTCTCAGAGTCCGATGAAAAAATATTGAGAGATTTGTCCGTAATAGAGTTACCACTATCAATAATGACTCGAAGGGGTTTGGACTGCAACTTTTTATTTCTAACAGTTAGCATTGGGTTGTCATTCAATATTGTGCCTGAACCTGTTAGGATTGCTTGGTTTTGGCTTCGAAGTATTTGTACATCTGCCCTAGAGGCTTCACTCGTGATCCACTTACTTTCACCGCTCCTCATAGCTACCCTTCCATCAAGGCTCATCGCTATTTTTGAGGTAATGAAAGGTAATCCTGTTTTCATTCTCTTAAAAAAGCCACGATTTACTTCAATTGCGTTATTTTCAAGTAGCCCAATTTCTACATCAATCCCATTTTCTTTCATCAGTTTGACACCACTTCCGGAAACTAAAGGATTTGGATCGAGCGTTGCAACGTAAACTTTTTTGATGCCCGCCTTAATTATGGCATTGATGCAGGGAGGGGTTTTGCCATGATGAGAGCATGGCTCAAGTGTTACATATAATTTGCAATTCTCAGCTTTATGCCCAATTTGATTCAGTGCATTGATTTCAGCATGCTCCTGGCCATATTGATGATGGTAGTCTTTTGCAATAATTTTGTCATCACTTGAGATGACGCATCCTACCATAGGATTAGCACCCACACCTGCCTGACCCAGCTTAGAAAGTTTAAGGGCAAGGGCCATACATTCTGTATCTTTTTGAGTGAAAGCCATTATAATAAATGTCAATAAATTTATTATTATTTTACGCGGGAGAGCGGAGTGGATGAACAGAAAAAACAAGCACTAAAAGTTGCCCTAGGACAAATTGAAAAGCAGTTTGGCAAAGGGTCAGTTATGTTCCTTGGTGAGGAAGAAGCCAGAACTGATATAGAAGCTGTCTCTACAGGAAGCTTAAGTCTTGACATTGCGCTTGGGATTGGTGGCCTTCCCAAAGGCAGAGTGATTGAGATCTACGGGCCTGAGTCCTCAGGCAAAACTACAATGACACTCCATGTAATTGCGGAAATGCAAAAACTGGGAGGAACGGCTGCATTTATTGATGCTGAGCATGCTTTGGACCCATCTTATGCAAGAAAACTCGGTGTTAATACAGATGATCTATTAATTTCTCAGCCTGATACTGGTGAGCAAGCCCTAGAGATCACTGACATGCTTGTTCGCTCTGGCAGTGTAGATATTGTCGTGATTGATTCAGTTGCAGCGCTTACTCCAAAAGCTGAAATTGAAGGTGAAATGGGTGCGTCTCACATGGGATTACAGGCAAGACTCATGTCTCAAGCATTGAGAAAGCTTACATCCAATATCAAACGAACTAACACGATGGTTATTTTTATCAATCAACTTCGAATGAAAATTGGAGTGATGTTTGGCAATCCTGAGACTACTACGGGCGGAAACGCACTGAAATTTTATGCATCCGTTCGATTAGATATTCGTAGAATTGGTGCCATCAAGAAGGGTGATGAAATTCTTGGTAATGAGACTCGTGTCAAGGTTTTAAAAAATAAAGTTGCACCTCCATTTAAGAAGGCTGAATTTCAAATTCTATATAACCAAGGCATCTCTAGAGAGAGTGAGATTATTGATTTAGGTGTTGAGCTGGGTTTCGTTGAAAAGGCAGGCGCTTGGTATAGCGTTGATGGTGAAAGAATTGGACAGGGCAAGGATAATGCTAGAGAGTACCTAAAAGAGCATTCTGATATGAGTCAAGGTCTTGAAGAAAAAATTCGTGAAAAACTTATGAGTAGCGATCATGACGAATCTGACGCAGGAGAGTAAATGTTATTCTGCTGGATTAAAAATGTTAATGAGGCGCGAGCACTCTAGGTTAGAGCTATTCCAAAAACTTCAAACAAAGGGTTTTGATGTCGATGTTGTTAATAACTCGATTTCAAAACTAGTTGAGCAGAATTATCAAAGTGATGATCGTTTTTCTGAAGAATTTATTCAGATGCGATTTAACCAAGGAAAAGGCCCAGTTAAAATTGCATCAGAGTTAAAAATGAGAGGCATAAACACCTTTGATCTATCAGTCTTTGATTGGTTTCAGCTGGCTAAAGAAATAAGGCAAAGGAAATTTGGAGATTTATCTTCTTTAGATTTCAAAGAGACAGCTAAACAAAAAAGGTTTTTACAATCAAGAGGATTTACTCTTGATCAAATAAACCAAGCTTTTTAAAGTTAATTATTAATTTTTACATGAAATTTGAACTCTTAAATACAAATGGTAAGGCTCGCCTAGGAAGACTTGAATTTGATCGAGGAGTTGTCAATACGCCTGCCTTTATGCCCGTTGGAACCTATGGCACTGTCAAAGCGATGACAACAGAAGAGGTTGAGGGGTTAGGAGCTGAAATTATTCTCGGCAATACTTTTCATTTATCAATTACACCGTCCACCGATGTCATTGAAGTGCATGGAGACCTTCATGATTTTATGAATTGGTCAGGACCAATCTTGACTGACTCTGGAGGATTTCAGGTGTTTAGTCTTGGAAAGATGAGAAAAATTACTGAGGAGGGCGTTTCATTTCGTTCACCAAAAGATGGGTCATCAATTTTCATGGGGCCTGAAGAGTCAATGCAAATTCAAAAAAAATTAGGCTCAGATATTGTCATGATATTTGATGACTGCACTCCCTATCCTGCAGAAAAAAGTGAAGTTGATCAGTCGATGCAGTTGTCTTTAAGATGGGCAAAGAGATCTCTTATGGAGCATCAAAGACTTAAGAATAAAAATGCTCTTTTTGGAATCATTCAAGGCGGAATGCATAAAGATTTAAGGCTTCAGTCTGCTGAGTCACTGATAGAGATGAATTTTGATGGTTATGCGATTGGAGGCCTCTCTGTTGGGGAGCCTAAAGAAGAGATGATGAAGGTATTAGATTTTTTACCAGAGCAAATGCCTACTGATAAACCTCGCTATCTTATGGGCGTAGGAACGCCTTTAGACCTTGTTGAAGGTGTTGCGATGGGAGTTGACATGTTTGACTGTGTTATGCCATCTAGGAACGCAAGAAATGGTTATTTATTCACCTCAGAGGGCGTTGTAAAAATTCGCAATGCAAAATACAAATTAGATACTGCTCCGCTTGATCCAAATTGCAGTTGCAACACCTGTAAAAACTACTCAAGATCTTATCTTCATCACCTACAAAAGACAAATGAAATTTTAGGGTCTAGGCTTAATACATTTCACAATCTATATTACTATCAGGATCTAATGAGATCAATAAGAAAGGCTATAAAATCTGATACTTTTGATAACTTTAGACAAAGTTTCTTAGCCTCTCAGGCTTAAGAATTAAGCAATTAGATCTTATCGGGATCTACCCCGTATTTATTAAAATAATCGTCAAGAAGAGTTCTAGCTAATGGTGCTGCTTTTGAGCTTCCACTTCCCGCATTTTCAACAATAATAGCGATAGCAACCTGAGGATTCTCTATCGGCGCAAAAGCAGTAAAAAGGGCGTGATCCCTGAGTTTTTCATCAATATTTTCAGCAATGTATTCTTCTTCAGGATCTAGCCCAAATACCTGTGCAGTTCCAGTTTTTCCTGCAAGCGTATATCTAAGTTTATTGTTTAGTCGTTTTGCTGTCCCCAGCTTGCCATAAATTGTCTGCTTCATTGCCTGAATGATGAGCTCCCAGTTATCTATATTTTTGATAGGAATTCGTCTTGATTGAGGTTGCGATTCGTTATAAGACTGACCATCTTTGGATTGTGAGTGCATTAATACCCTAGGAGTTAAAAGATTTCCTTTATTTGCAATTGCTCCAGTCGCTAGAGCAAGTTGTATTGGGCTTGCAGTCATGAATCCCTGTCCAATACCAGTAATGAGTGTCTCACCTCTATACCATGGCTCGTCCTTATTAATTTTTTTCCATTCTCTTGAGGGCAGTATCCCTCCTAACTCTCCTGGAAGATCAAGGCCTGTCTTTTGTCCAAACTGAAAGTATGAAAGGCTGTTATGAATTTCATCTATACCCATCTTGTAGGCTAGATCATAAAAGAACACGTCACAAGACTGCGCTATGGCCTCAATCGTATCAACTCTGCCATGACCAGTTCTCTTCCAGTCATTAAACTTTCGAGAGTAGTCTGTAAGTTTATAAAAACCTGGGCAAAAAGTGGAATGCTTAACGGTTATATTTTTTTCTTCTAGTCCAGCAAGAGCCACCATCGGTTTGATAGTTGATCCTGGAGGATATAGCCCTTTAGTGCTCCTATCAAAGAGTGGTAAGTCTGAATCATTTTTCAGTTCGTCATAGCGTTGAACCGAAATTCCATTCACAAACCAATTAGGATCAAAGGAGGGCGTACTTACAAGTGTCAAAACAGATCCATCATTCACATCAATCAGAGCAATAACTCCTCTGCTCTCTCCTAGTAAAGCTTCTGCCTTCAATTGAAGGTCTATATCTATATTTAAGTAGACATCCTCACCTGATATTGATGGCGTAATCACTTTTGAGTCAACAACTCTGCCGGCTACATTTCTCTCAATTTGCTTCATGCCAGATTGACCATGCAGTAAATTTTCATATTGCTTTTCAATGCCAATCTTTCCAACAAAAGTAGTGCCCGCATAATTCTTCTTGTCATATCTACTTTTTTCTTCCTTATTCATTGAAGCAACATAACCAATTATGTGTGAACTTGATTGCCCATAAGGATATACTCGATGGAAATATGGCTCAACTTCAACCCCGGGCATCTGATTATTGACTAGAAATGATGAGGCTGAGGATTCAGAGAGATTAAATTTGATTGGAATATTATGAAATTTTTTGTAGCGGTTTAAATTTTTATTAAATCTTTCTATATCTTTAGCATCAATGTATTCATTTATCTCTAATTCAACAAGAGTGTCGTTTAAATTTGTCACTTTTTCCGGGGTGATTGTGAGCCTGTAAGAAAACTCATTAGTCGCTAATATTTTTCCATTGCGATCCAAGATATCTCCCCTTATGGGGGTGATTGGAAGATTTTGCATTTGATTCCCGAGAGCCTCTTCAACGTAGTATTCATGTTGAGTTATCTGAAGATTAAAGAGTCTAAAGGTGAGAATTAAAGTCATAGACAGCATAATGACTACAGAAAAAATCACCCTAGATCTGAATACTTTTCTTTCTCTCTTAAGGTTTCCAATCTTATCCATAAAGAAAATATTTATTGCTTAAGTTTTGCCAGTAAGAATCGAACTACAGGCCAAAGAATTGCTCCAGTGAAAGGAACAAATAGAACAAGCCATTGAATTTGAAGTCCTTGAACCGAAATATGAGTAATTAGAAATACAATGAGATAAATAAGAGAGGCTATGAATACATATACCTGCTGGGTTGTTAGATTGGATACAAAAAAAGATTTTTTAACACTCAATATAAATGCAGAACTGATTACTAATGCAAGAGCATTTTGTCCAAGGATGCCTCCTTGAAAAACATCAAGAAGTATTCCTAATACAAAAGCTGAGCTATAAATTCCATTACTGTCCGAGTAGATTAGCCAATAAATAAAGAATAAGAGTAGCCAAAACGGTGAAACCATTTCTATCAAGCTAGGTAGGGCAATAGCACCAACAATGAATGCAAGCACTGTAATTTTAAGAAGAAGTATAAATTGAGATTGATTAATCATTTTTCTCCTCAATAATAAGAACTAATTCGAGTCTATTTAAATTCTGTGTAGGTTCGAGATATACCGTCATGAAGGATGGATCTAAATTCTCATCAATGGACTTAACCCTTCCTACAGAGTAGCCTGGGGGATATGAATTTCCAATGCCGCTCGTCATAAAGATATCACCTAGTTTGATATCAGACTCAAGAGGAATATATTTTAAAATCATTCCTCTATCATTCGATGCCAGGCCTTTGGTGATTCCTCTAATGCCATTTCTTGAGTTCTTTACGGGCATGTGTTGGGTTGGGTCTGAAAGAAGCCTGACTGTAGAATACATTGGTGTTACTTCTGTCACTTGCCCAACAACTCCATCTGAGCCAATGATTAAATCCGATAAAGTTACACCATCATTTAGCCCTTTGTTAATAATAATTTTTTTTGATAATCTTGACTGAGAGATTGACTTGATTCTTGCTAGCTTTACATTGTGGTCTGGAAGTAAGTAGCTGGATTCAAGTAGATTAGACAACTTCTGATTTTCAAGTGTTAAATTGTTATACGTCTGAAGTTTTGCCTTGAGTTCAATGAGCTGCCCCTCAAGATAATCATTTTGACTCACTAGTAACTCATTTTCACTGCCTTTATCATTAACCCAGTCTATGACTTGGCTTGGCAAATCAACCACTAAATAAATTGGGCTAAGCAGCGTTAGCGTGAATCGCTTGAAGTTATCAAGATAGGAGAAACGAGCGTCTAAAACAATAAGAATAATTGAGAGAAATATAGGAACAAAAAGTTTTAAAAGTCGCATTATTAAGATCTCGACTTATTAGGAATCACTCTGCTGCCAAGAACCCCATATCATGATGATTAATCATCTCTAAAGCTATACCGCCGCCTCTAGCAACACACGTTAGAGGGTCGTCAGCAATAGTCACAGGTAAATTAGTCTGACTATGAATTAGTTTGTCAAGCCCTTCCAAAAGAGCACCACCACCAGTAATGACTAGTCCATTTTGAGCAATATCGGATGATAGCTCAGGCGGGGTTTGCTCTAACGCTGTTCTGAGTGCACTGATAATCATTCCTAGAGGCTCACTTAAAGCTTCAAGTATTTCAGAGTTGGTCACCTCAAAGCTTACTGGAAGTCCGGTAGAGACCGCTCTTCCTCTGAACTCATTCTTTCTTATAATTTTGGATTCAAAAGCACTACCCACTTCTTCTTTGATCTGCTCGGCAGTAGCCTCACCAATAATAATTCCATGAACCCTTCTTACAAATTTAACAATGGTGTCATCAAACACGTCTCCGCCAACCCTGAGGGAGTCAGAGTAAACAATTCCATTCAGTGAAAGGATTGCTATTTCTGAGGTTCCACCACCAATATCTAGAACCATCGCGCCTGAGGCCTCTTCAATGGCCATGCCAGCTCCAAGAGCCGCCGCCATTGGCTCTTCAATGAGATAAACATCTCTAGCACCTGCGCCTACTGCGCTCTCTTTAATGGCTCGCCTTTCAACTTGAGTGGCACCACATGGAACACAAATAAGCACTTTTGGACTTGGAGAAAAGAAACCAGACTTTAAAACTTTTTTCATGAAGAATTGGAGCATCTTCTCAGTTACCTTAAAGTCAGCAATTACGCCATCTTTCATAGGCCTAATAGCTTCAATAGCGCCAGGCGTTCTTCCAAGCATATTTTTTGCTTCTTGACCCACAGCAATTACCGATGATTCTGAGGCTCCCTTTTCGTGTCTGAGTGCAACAACAGAGGGTTCATTGAGGACAACTTTTCCATCCATATAAATGAGTGTATTTGCTGTGCCTAAGTCAACAGAAAGATTTTGGCCTGTGAATAAATTGAACATAAGGGGGTTCCTAGCAAAAAAAATAAAATGTTTAGAGGTTATAATATAACCTGAATGCCCTCTTTAGACAATACCAAAGGCTAAATAAAAATGATCATCAAGCAAGAACATTTAATAGAAAGTATTCATTCTGCTTTGCAATATATTTCATATTATCACTCGCCTGATTTTATTAATGCAATGGTCTCCGCTTATGAAAGAGAGACCAGTCAAAGTGCCAAAAATGCGATTGAACAGATTTTGATCAATTCGAAAATGTGTGCTCTTGGAAAAAGACCTATCTGCCAAGATACTGGGATTGTAAATGTCTTTGTTGAAGTTGGTATGAATGTCCAGTGGGATACAGAGATGTCTATTGAGGACATGATTAATGAAGGCGTGAGAAGGGCTTACAATGAGCCTGATAATCGCCTAAGAGCATCGATAGTGAGTGATCCTTTATTCTCTAGAAACAACACTCAAGATAATACACCAGCTGTTATTCATACCACGCTAGTTAAGGGCGAAAAGTTGGAGATAACAGTGGCTGCTAAAGGAGGAGGCTCTGAAAATAAATCTAAATTTACAGTCCTTAACCCTGATGACAATCTTACAGATTGGGTCTTAAGAACCATTCCAACGATGGGTGCGGGCTGGTGCCCTCCAGGTATGATTGGAATTGGTGTTGGCGGAACTGCTGAAAAAGCGATGCTGATGGCTAAAGCATCTTTGATGGAGTCAATTGATATTAATGATATCAAGGCTAAAGATCATCCTACTGATATTGAAAAATTAAGAATTGAGCTATTTGATAAGATTAATGAGTTGGGAATTGGTGCTCAAGGTCTTGGCGGCTTAACAACAGTTCTGGACGTTAAGATTAAGGACTATCCTACTCATGCCGCCTCACTTCCGGTTGCGATGATTCCAAATTGTGCTTCAACAAGACATGTGCACTTCTCATTAGATGGATCCGGAGTTGCTGAATTGCCTGAAGTTGATTTCAATCTATACCCAGATTTAGCGATGGATGTTTCTAAATATAAAAAGGTTGATTTAGACCACTTGACTCAATCAGAAATGGATGAATGGAATATAGGCGATACCCTTCTTTTGTCTGGAACCATTATCACTGGAAGAGACGCAGCCCATAAAAGACTTAAATCAATGATTGAGAATGGAGAAGGGCTTCCAAGCGGTGTCAATTTTAAAAATAAATTTATCTATTATGTTGGGCCTGTTGACGCTGTTCGTGATGAGGTGATTGGACCTGCTGGGCCTACAACATCAACCCGAATGGATAAGTTTACCGATCTGATACTTGAAAACACTGGGCTTTTTGGAATGATTGGAAAAGCTGAGAGAGGTCAAGCGACAGTTGAAAGTATAAAAAAGCATCAGGCTAGTTACTTAATTGCTGTTGGCGGCGCTGCTTATTTGATTTCTAAATCCATTAAAAAAGCCAAGGTTGTTGCTTTTGAGGAGATGGGCATGGAGGCAATCTACGAAATGGAAGTCAAAGATATGCCGGTGACCGTTGCTGTGGATACGGACGGAGAGAATATCCACAAAGCAATTAACAATATTCCCTTGACATTCAAGGGATAGTTCATAGCGTATAATTTTCCATGAAGTTGGCTGGATAGTCGCTGGATGCATTTGCATCGAGAGGAAAGTCCGGGCTCCAAAGGGCAAAGTGCTAGTTAACGACTAGGCGCAGTGATGCGACGGAAAGTGCAGCAGAAAATATACCGCCTGCTTTGGCAGGTAAGGGTGAAATGGTGGAGTAAGAGCTCACCGCAAACTTAGTGATAAGTTTGGCAAGGTAAACCCCACTTGGAGCAAGCTCAAATAGGAAGGCATTGGCGCTGCCCGCGTTGTCTTCGGGTAGAGTGCTTAAGATTCTTGGTGACAAGTTTCGTAGATGAATGACTATCGTGGTTTCGACCATACAGAACCCGGCTTATAGGCCAACTTCACCTTCAAATGATTCTTAGTGAACTCACAAAATTTGAAAAAATTTCAATTCAGTAATATAATCACTTTTTATTTTTATTTTTAATTTGAGATTAATATGACTTCTAAAATATTTAAGTTTGGATTGATTTCGCTTCTAACTTTTAGCGTTTATGCTGACGATGAGGATGCAGTAAAACAAGGGCTACTTTCTAGCATGTCTTCAGGCATTGCCTCTTCTATTGCTAGTGTTATTGGCGGTCAGGGAGATACAGAGGTTCAGTTCAGCGCTAAAGAGGACAATAAGCCACAATTTACGATTATGACCGTAAGGCCAATCTCTGTGCATCCAGGCAAAGATGCTTGGTTTGTTCAGCTTCAACTGAGCAATACTCAGATTAGAAGTCAAAGTAGACTTACTACTAATTTAGGTTTGGGATATAGGACTTTATCAGATAATAAAAAATCAATGATTGGTGGAAACGTTTTTGTTGATTATGATGAAGAGGGCAACTCAAGATAT
>ERZ802831.1851-NODE-1851-length-10047-cov-24.6265_pt1 | contig 10047 bp, 8 predicted proteins | sample MGYA00345655_ERZ802831 | MGnify/ENA primary metagenome ERZ802831 (study PRJEB30503, sample SAMEA104212376) | marine metagenome | biome: Westerlies Biome; feature: [SRF] surface water layer (ENVO:00010504) within the epipelagic zone...; material: water...
GAGTTTTTCCTGTACCTGTTGGGCCAACCAATAATAAATTGCTCTTTTGAATCTCTATATCATCAGACAACTGTTTCTGATTAATTCTTTTGTAATGATTATAAACAGCAACTGCTAAGGTTTTCTTTGCCTGTTCTTGCCCTATAACATGTAAATCTAAAAAATTTTTAATCTCTTTTGGTGGTTTAAGATCAACAGAAAAATCACTTGATTCTTTACTTATTTCATCATCTTTAACAATCATGTCTGCTTGAGAAATACATATATCACAGATATGAGCATCTAAACCTGCTATAAGTAGCTTAGTTTGAGATTTTGTTCTACCACAAAAGGAACATAAAATTTCTTCTTCACTCATGTTATTTATTTTAAAACCTCATCAACCATTCCATAGTTGTGAGCTTCATCTGATTTCATCCAATAATCTCTATCACTATCAGCATTTACCTTCTTATATGTTTGACCAGAATGTTTTGAAATGATTTTATACAACTCATCTTTTAATTTTAATATTTCTCTTGCTGTAATTTCTATGTCTGTAGCTTGTCCAGAAGCACCACCTAATGGCTGATGAATCATTACTCTCGAGTGTTTTAAGGCAGATCTCTTTCCTTTTGTCCCAGCACATAGTAAAACTGCAGCCATAGAAGCAGCACATCCAGTACATATTGTTGCGACATCTGGCTTTATGTATTGCATTGTATCATATATTCCAAGACCAGCATATACACCACCACCAGGAGAGTTGATATACATTTGAATATCTCTAGACGAATCTGTACTTTGTAGAAATAGTAATTGTGCTTGAATAACATTTGCAACACTATCAGTGATTGCAGTACCTAGAAACATTATACGATCCATCATTAACCTAGAAAACACATCCATCTGAGCAACATTTAATTGTCTTTCCTCTATGATATAAGGAGTCATACTGCTTACAATTTTATCATAGTATGTTGAACTTACACCATGATGTTTGGTAGCATAATTTTTAAATTCTTTTGAATAATCCATCTATTAAATTTTAAGGTCAAAATTAATCAAATACACATCTAAATAAAAATAAATGATGATTATTTGAATCAAGTTTCATTTAAACATTATATAGTATGATATATTTTGCTAAATTTGCTTTCTTAAATTAGTAACATGGGTCGAGTACCCAAAATATTAAAATTATGGCAGTAAAAATAAGACTTCAAAGACACGGAAAAAAAGGTAAACCATTCTATTGGATTGTTGCAGCTGACGCAAGATCAAAGAGAGATGGTAAATATTTAGAAAAACTAGGAACTTATGATCCAAATCAACAACCAGCTTCAATTGAACTGGATTTTGATTCAGCATTAAGCTGGTTAGGAAAGGGGGCTCAACCTACAAGTACTGCTAAAGGTATTTTATCTTATACCGGTGTACTAATGAAAAAACATCTTGATGGTGGGGTTAAGAAAGGTGCATTTACTGAAGAGGAAGCAAAGAAAAGGTTTGATAAGTGGATGAAAGAAAAAAGTGCGAAAGTTGAGAAAAAGATTGAAGATGTTAAAACTTCATTAGAATCAAATAAAAAAGAGGCTAGGCTAAGAGAAGAAGAATACAGAAAGAATAAGCTAGAACAATCTAAAGCTGCTGATGAGGCAAAAGCTGCTGATGAGGCAAAAGCTGCTGCTGATGCTGAAGCTCCTGCCGAAGAGGTTCCCGCTGATGAAGCTCCTGCCGATGAAGCTCCTGCCGATGAAGCTCCTGCCGATGAAGCTCCCGCTGATGAAGCTACTGCCGATGAAGCTCCTGCCGATGAAGCTCCCGCCGAAGAGGTTCCTGCTGATGAAGCTCCTGTTGATGAAGCTACTGCCGAAGAGGCTCCCGCTGATGAAGCTCCCGCTGAAGAGGACAAATAATTATATTTATGAGTATTGATCATGTTAAAATTGGAACTATAGTTTCAAAGCATGGCTACAAGGGGTTTATCAAAATAAGTATATCATCTTTTAATTTTGACAAACTACCCGAAGTAAAACATCTTTTTATAGATATTAACAACTGTTTTATTCCATTTAGAATAGATGAAATTAAATCATTTTCAGATAATCTATTAATATTAAAGCTATCTGAAGTTAACACTGAGAAAGAGGCAGAGGATATAATTTTTAAGAATGTTTTTATTGATTCTAAAAGCTATAAACCCATCAAAGGAAAAAGTTTTTTTTATAATGAACTAGTCAGTTACAGTGTATATTCAAAATCAAAAAAAGTAGGAGTAATAGATAATATTAATTCCGAATTACCTCAACCAGTTTTTGAAGTTCTAATCAAATCTAATAAAGTGATGATTCCAATTCATGAAGATCTAATTGAAAAAATTGATAAAAAAAATAAAATTATTCATATCGATATTCCTGATGGATTAATTGAAATTATTTAATTGAATATTTAATTCATATTTTTGTAATATAAGCTCCAAATAATGAATACTAATTTTACTTCACCTGACTTCTATCATATAGATGATTTACTTTCTGAAGAACATAAACTAATTAGAGAGTCTACAAGACAGTGGGTCTCTAAATCTGTATGTCCTATTATCGAAGATTATGCTCAAAAAGCAGAGTTTCCCAAACACTTGATCAAAGAACTTGGAGAAATAGGTGCATTTGGTCCATATATTCCTCAAAAATATGGAGGAGCTGGATTAGACCAGATAAGTTATGGAATAATGATGCAGGAAATTGAAAGAGGAGATAGTGGAATTAGATCTACATCTTCTGTTCAGTCATCACTTGTCATGTACCCTATTTGGAAATTTGGAAGTGAAGAACAAAAACAGAAGTTTCTTCCGAAACTATCAACTGGTGAGATGATGGGCTGTTTTGGTCTTACTGAACCCGATCATGGATCAAATCCTAGTGGTATGATAACAAATTTTAAAAGTGACGGAGATGATGTAATTTTAAATGGATCTAAAATGTGGATCTCTAACTCCCCTTTTGCAGATATTGCAATTGTTTGGGCTAAAGATGAAAATAAAAGAATTCACGGGATAATTGTTGAAAGAGGCATGGAAGGGTTTACAACACCTGAAACCCATAACAAATGGTCTCTAAGAGCATCTGCTACTGGTGAATTAATATTTGATAATGTTAGGGTGCCTAAGAAAAATATACTCCCTGCCAAATCAGGTTTAGGAGCTCCACTTATGTGTTTAGACTCTGCAAGATATGGAATCTCATGGGGGGCAATTGGAGTGGCTATGGACTGCTATAATACAGCTTTAAATTATTCATTAGAAAGAGTTCAATTTGGAAAACCAATTGCTGCAAAACAACTTCAGCAAAAGAAATTAGCAGAGATGTTAACTGAGATTACAAAGGCTCAATTATTGTCATGGAAATTAGGAAAATTAAAGAATGAAGATAAGGCTACTTCAGCTCAAATTTCTCTTGCAAAAAGAAATAATGTGGATATGGCTATGAGTATTGCTAGAGAGGCAAGACAAGTTTTAGGGGGGATGGGAATTACTGGGGAATACAGTATTATGAGACATATGATGAATCTTGAATCTGTAATAACATATGAAGGTACTCATGATATTCATTTACTAATTCTTGGTCATGATATAACTGGTCACAATGCCTTCTAACTAAAAGTCGAAAACAAATCCAATACTAGGTATTAATGAGCTTCGATTATCACTAATTACTTCTATTAAATTTCTTGGATTAACAATATTAAGATTATCGTCTCTTTGAAGTCCATATTCTGGTGGAACAGGAATTTCATCCATTAAAAGATTCTCAATGTCTATGTAAAAATTCATGGATGTTGATTTAAAGTTCCATCTTTTATCTACCCTTAAATCCAACTTAGTAAAATCATTTAAGAAATAACTTCCAAGTTGTGAATAATCAAAAATAATCTCTGGGTAGGATTGAGTACTTGATTTTAAATCAACTGGTGGATAAGGAGTTTTACCAGTAAATCTAATCTTAGCACTAACTTCCCAATTCCTTTTAAGTTTATAACCTCCTGTAAAAGATAAAATATGTCTATTATCCCAAACAGATGGAAGATATATATTATCTAATCCTGAAAATTTACTGTAGAAAAAAGTGTAAGATAAAATTCCATAGAAATTATTTTTAAGCTTTTGCTGATAAAGAAATTCTAACCCATATGATTTCCCCTTTCCAGTTGTTATAATTTCCTCATTTCCTAGAACTTCAAAATCAGCTCCCTTATTAGCAAGAGATACCTTATCAACCGCAGAAATTGGATAATTATTATATTTTTTATAAAAAGCTTCAAAAGTAAGTCTTGAAGATTCTGTCCAATTAAACTCAATACCTCCAACTAGATGATCACTTCTTGTATATTGAGAGCTTTTATTTAAAAAAATATTATTAGAATTTTTATATCCAAGAGAAGTATATGTTGGTATTTTAAAGTATCTACCTGATGCAAAATTTAATTTCCATTTATTATCCTCTGAAATTATCATAGAGAGTGCAATTCTTGGAGAGATATTTTCAAAAATATTATTATCCTTTGTAAAATTATCTTGATCTAATCTTATTCCAAATGATATTCCAAGTTTATCATCAATAAATGTTCTTGATGATTTAATAAATAGACCATATTTTAAAAAATCAATTTGACTATTGTAATTAATATTATAATAATCGTATTGAGTAGTGTTTACATAATCTGATAATTGGAAGTTTGCTCCATATGAAAATTTATAATTCTCACCATTATGATTACTTATAAATCTTAATTTAGTTTCCTCTTCAATAGATACATTTGAAAATGAAGGATTTAATTTTAATACGTTATTTTGAAATCTCTCGAAATTATTTTCAAGTTTATTATTGCTAATTGAAAGATTAAAAAATCCATTTTTATTTTTATAAATTCTTTTCCATGAAACCCCAAAAGTTTGAGACTTTTGGTTTATTATAGGGATTTGCTCAATTTGAGATTCATTCTCAAAATTAAATTCATCAGATTCATTAACAATCAATTCATCAATTGATCCAATACCGATAAAGTTTAAATAATTAAAATTATCAATTTTATGCTTTATTTTCATTTGATAATCCCAATAATCAGGTAAAAAAGAAAATCCAAAGGCTTTAAACAAAAATTGGAGATAGCTTCTTCGGACTGAGAATATAAAAGATGTTTCTTTATTCTGAAATAGGTTTAATGGGCCTTCAAAAGTTAATCCAGCTTCACTTGATCCAATTCTAAAATTTCCTGATATTTTATCGATATTTGCTTCTTTTTGTTCAAAAGATAAAACACCTGAAAGAGCATTATCGTATTCTGCACCAAATGCTGTAGTTGAAAGAGTAACATCTTTTATAAATGAAACATTTATCAATCCAACAGGACCTCCAGAACTTCCTTGAGTACTAAAATGATTAATATTTGGTATTTCAATTCCATCTAAGTAGTATACAGTTTCATTTGGACCTCCTCCTCGAATAATTATATCATTTCTAAAACCACCTATTGAAGGTGAAATTCCAGGCAAACTTTGAATTACTCTGGTAATATCATTATTACCACCAGGATAAGTTTCAATTTCCACTGCTGAAAATGTCTGAGTTGATAATGGAGTTTCAATAGATGTTCTAAAAGGTGATTCAACAACAATAACTTCATCTAGTATTTCAGAAGAAGGGTTTAAAATATATTGTAAAGATTGATTTCCTGCTGATTTAATGATTACATTATATTTAGTAAGGGATTTAAATCCAATAAAACTAGCTGTAACATTGAAACTTGAAGTCGGTATATTAGTGATTTCAAAATAACCATTTTGGTCTGTAATGGTATAAAAATCTGAGTTTTCTATTTGAATAGTTGCACCCTCTAACCCAAAACCAGTTTCACCATCAATTACTCTTCCTGATAAATCACCCTGATTTTGTGCAAAAACATTTATTGAAAAGAGGAGAAAAAAATAAAGTAATTGTCTAATCATTCAAATTAAAAGTTAAGAGCTTGATTACAATATTCATAACATCTTTTAACTTCATTGACTCTATTTGATCCAGCAGGAATTCTATATTCAAGTTCAACTGATGATGTGAACTTAAATGAATTATCTCTAACTAATTGGAGAACTTCTGCAATTGGAGTATCACCTCTACCCCATATTTGGTTATCAGATGCGCCAAAATTTAAGGGTTTTGCAGCTTGTCTATCCTTTAGGTGAAGACTACATATTCTTGAATGATTTTTTAATATAAAATTTAATAATGCCTCTTTTGTATTTTCTTTTCGGGCAGCGATGTAGTGTCCAATATCTAGATTTATAAAATTTTTCTTAGAGTCATCCATAGCAAAGTCCCATGCAGTGTCAGATGCTTGAAGATGTGCGTGGTATCCGACATTAACATTATGTTTTTCTGCAAAACGAGATATTCTCTTGGTATTTTCTTTTGTGGTTAATTCAGCAGTTAAGTAGTCTGCACCAAGAGCTTTTGTTGCTTTTATTGCATACTCTATCTCACCATCAGAATTATTTGGCCTCATACAGTATGGCTTATATGCAAAAATATTAATGCCTTGATTTTTAAACTGTTTTTTTACATCTTTAAAATATTTCATAGAAACATTTGATCTCCAATCAGCATGAGATCTATTACTTATTGGCATACCAATAGACCTCTCAATATGATTTCCCATAAGCTCAATATTATCAGAGCCAGAATCTAAACAGTTTTGAATTATGATATTCATATCTTCAATTCCTGGATTAAAAGAATATGTCACTACTGAAATATCAACTCCATTAATATCTTTAAGTAAAGTAGAAAATTTAAGGTTCAGAGCTCCAAAAATAACAAGAGATGTTTTTTTTATAAAAGTACGTCTTGAATTCATGATTGTTGTTTTTATATTTTAGTATATTAAAACAATTTAAAATCTTCAATTAAAATAGTTTTTAAATATCTAAATACAAAATGATAAAGGGTATAATCTTTGACATGGATGGAACCATAGTTGATAGCTTACCATATCACTATGAAGCTTGGAAAATATTTTTTAATGAAAATAAAGTTGAAAATTTTTCTGAGAAGTTAAATGAATACAAGGGAGGTGGAACCCTTGATCTTATGAGAACTGTTTATGGTAATCAATATTCAAAGAAAGAACTAAAAAAGATGAGTGAGGATAAGGAAAAGATTTTTCGAAAAATCTATAAAGGTGAGATTAAGCAAATACTAGGTTTTAAAAAATTTTTAGATGAACTAAAGTCAAAAGATATAATGGTAGGCCTAGCAAGTAATGCAATAAGAAAAAATGTTTCTATGATAATTAATGAACTAGAAATTTATGATCATTTTGATAGTATTATTTGTGGAGATGAAGTAATTAACGGAAAACCTAATCCTGAAATGTTTAATGAAACTATTGATAGATTTAATATAAATAAAGATGAGTGTTTAATTTTTGAAGACTCATTGGAAGGTGTTTTAGCTGCAAAAAATTCTGGTATTAAAGTTATTGGGATAACATCTAGTAGTTCTAATAAGGTACTTACAGATGCAGGATGTGTCATGTCAATTAGTGATTATTTAGATTTTAAATTATCAGATATTAGAATGTGAATCTGCAGAAGTTTTAAATCTATTAAAGAAAAAGTACTTCGGATGGAAGTTGAATCTATGCAACTTCAATATATCTATCAATATCTTATTTATTTATATAAAGTCAATAAATATAATACTTTATAAAGAATTATCAAATTAATTTGTATTGGAGGAGAATGCATTAAATCGCATATAATCACTCAATTTGTTGCCAATTTGTTGCCAATTATATAATGTAGTTATAAGATAATAACTCAAAAATTTAAAATAGAGATAATACTGAGTTAAAGTTTATTGATAATACATTCAGTAATTTGAAATTACAATGAGAAATTCAAAGTTAGATGCAAACGCTAACATTTATGTAAATGTTGAATGTTCTTGCGGACAAACATCCAACCCTTATGGAATATGTGATGGCACTCACTGGAGTTGTAGGTAATTAATTATAATTACTTATCGTTGTGTTTGTGCACAAATTTACATTATGTTAGGACTAAAAAAACATATATACAATCCAATCAGAGACGTAATTAAAAAGTTAAAGGAGCATCTTTTTGGAATAGAAACTTTTATCAAATTAAAAGAGCATAAAAAGTCAAGAAATGAGATTTATAATGGAGAAAAGAACATCTTATTGGTTGGAAGCGGTAAGTCAGCTTTAGAGTACAAAAAACACAATCTTAAAAATGTTGATGTAATGGCTGTAAACAAGTCAATTAAAGCATTTGATAATTTAGTTGTAGACTATTATTTGTGTGCAACAGATTTTCCAAAAACTGAAGTACCAAAGAAAAGTTTTTACAAAGAAAAAATTTCTAAATATAACTATAGGTATCATACTCTCGCTTTTGCAAAATATTATAATTTACCATTTAGACCTTTAGTTGGAAAAACTGTTTTTCTTGACAGTCTTAATTGGGCATTTACTAAAGGGTATAAAAAAATATACCTGCTTGGTTTTGACCACGATTACAACCCTAACAGGGTAAAAAAATGGAACGGGAAATATGAAACGGATAACAAAAAATTAGAAAAAATTTTCAAAGGTAAAGGTTTTGAGCCTGATACATTTTATGGACAGGGTACGCCTGATCCTTTAAGATTTGGCAAAGAAAAGTTAAGCAATTTATTTAGTTTGGTTGAAGCACATGGCAAGTTTTATGGATGTGAGATATGTAATCTTTCATCTAATAAAAAAGGACTAACAAATTTTAGAAGAGTTAAAAAAATTGATTAGTAGTTAAATGATATCTATAACAAAAGATAGACGGAATTTTATACTTAAATCTGTATTGGGTTCAGGAGGAGTTCTTTTAAATACCCATTTACTCGCCATGGGTGGTCTTAACTCCCCTAATCAATTGAATATAGATGGATCTTTTGGTTATTACTTTTTACATGGTGTTGCTAGTTTTGATCCAACCGCCTCAGCAGTAATTATTTGGACTAGATTTACACCAACTGAACAATTAATAGGTAATTCAATTCCTATTATTTATGAAATTTCGACCGATAAAAATTTTGATGTAATCATTAAAAAAGGAACTGAAAAAGCAAGACCAGAAAATGATTATACTGTAATAGTTGACGTTAAAGAATTAAAATCCAACTCTAAGTATTTCTATCGTTTTAGATATGAAGGGGCTCAATCCGTTATTGGAGAAACCATTACCATTCCAGGTCAAGGTGAAGATTTAAATGAGTTAAATATTGCAACCTGTTCCTGCAGTAATTATCCGGCGGGTTATTTTAATGTATATGATGCAATTGCAAAGAGTGAAGCAGATATTGTTCTTCACCTAGGAGATTATATTTACGAATATGGAGGACCAGGTTCTTATGGGGAAAACAAAAGCATATATCGCCCTCATAAGCCATCAAGAGAAATATTAAGGCTTGAGGAATACAGAAAGCGTTATAGACAATATAGAACTGATGAATCGCTACAACTTGCTCATCAGAAAAAACCCTTTATTATTGTTTGGGATGATCATGAAATAGCAAATGATGTCTATAAGAATGGTGCTGAAAACCACCAGGATACTGAAGGAAGTTTTGAAAAGAGGAAGGCAGTTGCAATTAAAGCACACAATGAATACTTGCCTGTAAGAAGTTCATCACCGAATATAATTTATAGAAATTTTGAATTTGGTTCTCTAATAAATCTTGTAATGTTAGATACTAGGGTTGTCGGAAGAGATCGCCAAGTCTCTTTTGAATCTTTCTTCAATAAGAATGTCTTTGATAAATCAGGTTTTGAAAATTCAATAATTGATTCCAAGCGTCTCTTATTAGGTGATGCTCAATTTAAATGGATAACCAAAACCATAACAAACAATAATGCGACATGGCAGGTTCTCGGTCAACAGGTTCTAATGGGCAAGTTACTTTTACCCACTGAGCTTCTGATCGCATTCCGTAAGGTTGAAAAAGGTGAACTATC
>ERZ802831.1856-NODE-1856-length-10032-cov-10.5546_pt1 | contig 10032 bp, 9 predicted proteins | sample MGYA00345655_ERZ802831 | MGnify/ENA primary metagenome ERZ802831 (study PRJEB30503, sample SAMEA104212376) | marine metagenome | biome: Westerlies Biome; feature: [SRF] surface water layer (ENVO:00010504) within the epipelagic zone...; material: water...
TAAAATTAATTCCAGAAGCAAGTGATTGATCAATTTGCAAATGTGAGTCTGTTTCAGATGTTGCTTCACCGAAAGTCATAGTGCCTAAGCAATATGCAGATACCGTTAAATCAGATTTACCAAGTTTTTTAAATTCCATACAAAATCCTAAATTAAATTAACGTAAAATTAAGACTTAAACCTATAAACTATATATGCATAAAACAACAGTCTAAAAATAAGCTCTTAAAACTTGAAGCGGCTTTGAAAGGATAAGTTTTAATGTTTTTAAAAAACTAAAGATTGTGACAATAATTGGAACCATTAGAGATAAAAATATTAAATTGTAGAAACTAAAATAAAACTCAATATTAAATACATAATGAACAAGAACGTAACTCACACCAAAGCCAATTATTAAAGAAATAAATGACGATATTAACCCAATTATAAAATACTCCTGCAACCATAAATATGAAATTTTTTTAGGGTTGGCACCCAATATTTTAAAAATAGCTACTTCATAAAGTTTATCTTTTTTACTTACATCCAATATTCCAGATAATACAATAACACCTGAAAGAAGCGTTAGAAAAGCTATAGCATTGATAATAATAATTAATAAATTGAGTATTGACTTAACAGCCTTATAACTTTCCTCAACGGATATAGTAGATACATTAGAAAACTGAGAAACTATCTGTTCTATTAAATTATTATTTTCAATCTTATTTTTTGATTTTGTTGTTGCAATCCAAGTATGAGGTGCACTCTCTAAATTACTTTTGCTTAGAATGAATATAAAATTAATATTCATATTTTCCCAAATAATTTCTCTTGTATTAAAAACTTTAGCTTCAAAATTTCTACCTAAAATATTGAATGTTATTTTGTCTCCAATATTTATATTGAGGCCTTTAGCTATTTTATGTCCAATAGAAACTAGAAGAGGTCCATCATAATCATGAGGCCACCACTTACCAGTAAGTAGTTCGGTTCCCTGTGGTAATTCATTTGTCCAAGAAAACGCTCTATCTCTTTTTAACACCCATTGAACATCCTTATTAACAATCAAACTTTCTACTTTGATATTATTTATTTCAGTAATCCTACCTCTTAACATTGGCTGTGCATTTAAGTTAATATTACTAATGGATTTTGACGCCATTAAATTAATTTCTTTAATTTGATTAGGCTGTATATCAATTAAAAAATTATTAGGTGCCTCTTGATTTAAAGTGTTGGTTATTTTTTTACCCAAACTGTCTTGAATTATATTCAAAGTTATTAGTAGGATCAAACCAACGCTGAATGAAATAACAATAGGTTTTGCAAATGAGTTTCTTACAAGAATGGAATTTCTTACTATTTCAATTGAAGAACCAGTTTTAAATTTAATTGTCTTAAATAACTTAAAAAACAATGAGGTTAATGCTTGCAATATTAAAAAAGAAATTAATATAGAAGCAATAATATAAAAGGATAATTTGAAATCATTTGTTAAATTAGTTATTAAAAAACATAACAAACATACCAATGTAAGGATTAAGAACTTAATTTTTTTAGAATAAGAAATTAAATTGTTATTAGCAGACAGTCGCAGAAGTTGTATTGGTTTTATTTGATAGGTTTGAGATATAGGAATAATTGTAAATAAGATACATACTATCATGCCAAATGAAAAGCTTATGATAAGTGGCTTAACAAAAATAGATGGTTCAAACAAATTTATTAAATTAGAACTTATTAATGGAGACAATAAAAAAGGAATGGACGCTCCAGCTAATAATGCAGGAATGATGCTAGCTAAAAATATAATTATAATTTGAAAGAAATATATTGTAAATACTTGTGAATTTCTTCCTCCTAAAGATTTTAAAACTGCTATATTTTTAATTTTTTTTATCAGATAACCTTTAACACCATTGGAAATCCCAATACCAGATATTAGTAAAGCTATTAATCCAACTAATGAAATAAACAAAGATGTTTTTTCAACAAAATTATTAAAATTATTTGTACTATTTTTGATCCCTCTTATTGTTATATTGGTTCCTTCTATTAATTGACTTAATCTAGATAAATTTATTTTTTTATCAGATGGTATAAATTTAATCTTATGTTTCACTAATGATCCAGGTATAATTAATCCAGATTCGTTCAGTGCTTTATTTGTTATAAGCAACCTAGATCCAAATGTTGCAAATGAAAGCATTCTGTCTGGTTCTTTTTCAATTATACCATTAATTTTAATTTTAATATTTCCAAGGTACAGAAAATCTCCAATATCAATATCTAATTGTTTTTTTAGAGATTTATCTATTAAAACACCGTGCACACCCTTACTATCAAATAAAAGTTCTTCCAATGAATGATTTGGTGAAGTTTCAGCTTTACCTATTAAAGGCCAATTTGAATCAACGGCTTTTAATTCTACAAGTCGACGCTTTATTTGAGAGTTCTCATTGGAAGTAAGCATGGTTCTTAACTCAACAATTTGTGAGATCTGTCCATTAACTTTTAACCATTCTATTATGTTTTGAGGAAATGCTTGATAAGTGGTAGATAATTCAAATTTACCTCCAATGAGCTCAGTACGTTTTTTATTAATTTCAGACTTAAGGTTTTCAGATAAACTTCCTACAGCTGAAATTATAAAAACACCTAAAAATATTGAAGTGATAACTATTTTAAATTCATTAAAAGATCCTCTTAGTTCTCTTAAAGACAGTTTTAAAAAAATGTAGTTGTTTAAAAATAGTACGTTTAAATTAGACATGTTAAATAATTAAACCATTGTCTAATTCTATTTTTGTATCGCATAGGTTTGCTAGAGATAAATCATGAGTAACAAGAATTAAGGTGGAACCAAAATCTTTTTGAAGTTTAAAGATTAATTTTATAACCTCTTCACTATTTTTTTTATCTAAATTTCCAGTAGGTTCATCAGCAATTAAAATTTCTGGTGACGATACCAAAGATCTTGCAATTGCTACTCTTTGCTGTTCTCCACCTGATAATTGATGAGGGTAGTGGTTAAGTCTATTTATTAGTCCAACAGATTTTAATAATTCAGCACCTTTTTTATTATCATAAAATTTTCCAGAAATTTCATTTGGCAAATTCACATTTTCTAAAGCCGTCATTGAAGGTAGCAAATTAAAAGATTGAAAAATTACACCCACATGATTTGCTCTATATGTTGCCAGATCATCTTCTTTAAGTTTATGTAATGGTTCGTTTTTAAAAAGAATTTGGCCTTTAGTAATAACTTCTAAACCAGCAATTGTCATTGCTAATGTTGACTTTCCAGCCCCACTTTGTCCCATAATACTAATACTGGTTTTTTCAAATATTTTTAAATTAATGCCTTTTAAAATATGAACAATTTCAGCATTACTTTTTAAGTGTACATGAATATCATATAACTCAATAATTTTTTTATTTTTTATATTCATAAATTTATTTTACTTAACACGGTAATATTTTCTGATTGAATTTTTTGTAGATATAATCATTTAAAAGGTTATTAATTAAATATGAATTATATAATAAAACTAATATTTACAATAATTTTCTTTTTATCTTTTTCTATAACGATAGCTTATGCGAAATCTTTAAACGTAATAGTGTTAGGTGATAGTTTAGTAGCTGGTTACGGCTTATTAAAAAATGATGGCTTTATTAACCAATTACAAAACAAAATAAATTCTAATAATATTAAGTTAAACTTAGTAAACGGGGGTGTGTCTGGAGAAACCTCATCAGGATTAATGAACAGATTAGAATGGGTTTTAGAAGAAAAGTTTGATGGAGTTATTGTTTCTATTGGTGCTAATGATGCGCTTAGAGGAATTAACCCTAAATTAACATTTCAAAATATAAATAATATTTTAAATTATTTAAAAAAAAATCAAATACCGTCAATGTTAATTGGTATGAAAGCTCCTAATAATCTTGGTAAGCGTTATGTGAATGAGTTTAACAGAATATATCCAAATTTGGCTAAAATTTACAAAGTTTCCTTTTTTCCTTTTTTTTTAAAAGATGTAGTTTTAGTTCCTTCATTAAATCAAAATGATATGATACATCCTAATAAAAAAGGTGTTAAAAAAATTGTTGAAAATATTTATCCCTATTTCATAGACTTTTACAAGACCTTTAAGGATAATTAAGGCTTCAATATTATAATGTTAATTATTTTAAATTGACGCTGATTGAGCCTAATTTGCCATAATCAGCTTTTATAGTATCACCTATTTTAATTGGAATTGGTTTAGCGCACGTTCCAGTAGAAACAATCATGCCTTTATCTAAAGTAATGTTGTTCTTTGATAATTCATTTACTAACCAAGTTAAGGCAATTCTAGGGTCTCCTAAAACATTTGATCCAACTCCTTGATGATGAACATTATTTGAATTAGATATTACAACTTTGTGTTTAGACAAATCTATCATTCTCCAATTATTTTGATTTGGTGGCGCAATTACAAATTGATGGGCACATGCATTGTCAGCTATCAAGTTAAACTCACCTATTGAAGAAAAATTTTTAAAACGAGAATCTGGTAATTCAATAGAAAGATGCAACGTGTCAACTGCCTCCATAACTTCTTCAAGATAATATTCAATCTTTTTAGGTTCTAATGTTTTACCTATTTTGAAAGCAAATTCTGGCTCAGCTACTGCCATTTTATTGTTTCCGAAATCTATTTCATCGTTAGGTTGGAATACTTTATCTTTTAAGATTCTACCAGCTAGGGGACCTGATACACCTATATGTTTTTGACCTTCAAGGCTAGTGGCCGCAATTTTCCATCCAATAACACTCATATTACTGTAATATTCTAGATTTTTTTGAATTTCATATGCTTCTTTTCGTGATTTTGGTAAAATATTTCTAGGAAAATTATTTATTTTATTCCCACTTTCCCAAGAATCCCAAATTAATCTTGCTGCTTTCATAAAAATATTCTTTCAATTAAAACTATTTAAAAGTTTGTTTTTAAAACCATACTTTGGTTAAGTTAACTTATTTTTTTCCCAAACAGTTATGTCTTGAGCAATTGGAGGTAAAGAGGTTTGCCCTAACATTTCAGCAATTATACCCCTATGATATCCACCATGCATTACTAGATGTGTTATTATCATTGACCTACTAATGTTGACACTATTCCCTCCTATTAAGTCACATTCTACAGTCTCTTCTAATTCTGTTGAAGACAAATTAATTGTATATTTCTTAATTATTTCTTCCTCATTCTTTTTAGCTAACCAAAGTTCTTCCATATCTTCAAATAATATAGTCTGCAAATTATTAAAAGAATGCTTCTCTTCTTTCATGTTTGCTAACCAAACTTTATCAATGACTAATAGATGATTAAGAGAATTCCGAATGCTATTCATAAAAGATTGATGCTGTTTTTGAATTTCATCAATAGGAAGTTTTATTATGACTTTAAAAAATTCATCATTAGCCCAGCTATTATAATCCAATAAATTAAGTAAATAAGCTTGATTATGCATTAATTTTTTCCATATAAGATACCTTATCCAGAGTAATAATTTATTTTTTATTATTTAAATTATTAAAAAGGAATTTGAATAGATTATTTTTATTGTTATTTTGAATATTCCATCTCTTTTTTAAAAGCCTATAAATTATGACGCAACCAAGACCCATTAAAAGATATAAATATGCTGTCAGATTTTCCATTTATCAATCTATCAATTTAATTACTACTTAAACAACTTCATATTTTAAATAAAAGAAGTCAAGTTATCTCCTAAAATCCTAATAATGTGGCGGGGTTTCATTCGAATTTTCTAAAGAAACTTGATTATTATATTGTGAATTTTGAATCTCAAACTTTAGTTTTTTTATATTAGACTTAAGTTCTAATATTTCTTTTTGTTGATTATATATTTCTTGACTCATGTTTAACATATCGTTTTGAATCAGAGTGATTTTTTCTTCAATATTCTTTATGTTTGAATTCATATTTCTACCTATAAATTATTTAAACTTTTTTTTCTTTAAACATATTTTTTATTTAATACTATTTAAATGATTTTATTCAAAAATTTTTAAATCTAACAATGAAATTATTTAAATTATATGATACTTAACTTAAATGAAGATAATTTTTGGCATATTTTTATTTTTTTGCGTATTAAACATTGCTATGTACTCAATGTCTTTTTTTGGCTAAGTTGAACTTTCCAATCAGGCCCTGTCATACATAATCCTAAACCAATACCTGTTAAAGCTAATCCGAAAGCCACTCCATAAAAAATAGAATTTATAGGCCAGGAAAAAGTTATAGAAAAGTAACAAACAAGTGAAACAGACAATAACCTTAAAATACCAACTATGACAGGAAAGAAAATTTTACCTAGACCTTGACTTGCAAAATATAAAGTTTGTCCTGCAGCAAATAAACAATAGAAAGGTCCTGCAATTCCTAAATAAAGTATTGCAAACTGCTTAGATAAAAAATTAGTTTGAAATAAATTTAACCATACTTCTGGATAAAATGTAACAGTTAAGCCAATGACTCCAACAATAAAAAATGAAATTGTTGCACCTACCCAAGCAATTTTTTTTGCTCTCATTATTTGTTTTGCACCAACATTTATTCCAACGCTTACAGTTAGAACTGATCCAATTCCAAATACTAGTGGGGTGATTATTATCTCTAATCTACTTCCTAGACTATAACCTGCAAGAGCTTCGATGCCATGATGACTTAACGATGCAGTAACGACTGCAACTGTTCCTGCAATAGTGACGCTATTAATTAACCCTCCAGCTCCAACATTCATTATATCAAATATTGATTTTTTATTTAAATTATAAGGAATCAGTTTAATATTTTTTTGTTTAAATTTAATATAAATAAATAAATAAAGTACCATAAAAAAGTGTGAAATTACCATTGCTATAGCAGGACCTAAAATTCCAAAGCTTGAAACTCCAAACCAACCCAATGTCAATGTTCCAGCTAATAAAATTTGGGAAAAACAACCTGTTATTTGTACTCTTGCAGGAACAATCACATCACCAACACCCCTTAAAATTGCAGACAGTGTATAAAGCAGCCAAACAAAAAGAGAGCCTCCAAAAGCAATTTGTGAATAAGCAATTGCTCCATTTAAAACAAGGTCTGTACCACCCATCGACAAATAAACTTGTTTAGGAAAAAAAACAAAAATCACTGTATAAAATACAGAGAAAATTACAGCTATAATTACTGCATGCCAAGCAGCTGAATTAGCACTTTCGTTTAAACCTGCACCAGTAAACCTGGATATAGATGAAGTCGTTGCTCCTCCTATTGCCCCAGCTGACATCATTTGCATAAGAGATATAAAAGGAAATACTAAAGCTAAACTGGCAAGTGATATGTTACCTAATTGTGAAATAAAATATACATCAGCTATTATAACTAATGGCATAGAAGAAACACCCAGGAAATTAGGTAATGAAAGTTTAGTTAACATCTTTAGAACAGAACCGTCTAATATCATAGCTATATTACTTGTCATAAACTAAACTTTATATTTGTGAAAAGATTGTTTTGGATTTAAATGGGAACATCAGGACATTTACCTTCGGATTTTAAGGTTTCAAATGCTCTAAGAGTGTGTTCAATTCCCTTTTGAACAGAGACAGAAGTATAATCACCAACATATTTTCTTAAAGGAAGATCGTCTAAATCTGGTGGAAACGGCAATGGCTGTCCTTCACAAGTCACAGACGAATTAGGTTTTAACTCTTTTATTAATTTCAATCCATTTTCTATTGTTTCACAGCTTCCATTTAGATTAAAAACATTAGATCCAACCATATCGTTGCTTACAGATGTAATAAAAGCTAAAGCTGCTTCTCCTGCATATAACCAACTATATTTTCCAGTATATGGTATCTTATAACTCTTATCTAAAACTGCTGCTTGAATTGCCACTGTATTTTTAGAACTCATTCCTTGATCCCTTGCTAATCCATAAACTATATTTGGCCTGATTCCTATTGATGGAACTTGCCAATCAGCCCAATAAACAAAAGCAGTATGTTCGTTAGCCAATTTATAAGCGCCATAAAGTGTCTCTTTCCATGGACCTTTTGGAGGCATACCAAGAGCAGCTACTGATGAAGCATAAACTGTTCTTTTTATATTTGCCTCTTTGGCTATTTCTAGAATATTTATGGTCCCTTCAACATTAACCCTAGCTCCTAAAGCAGGGTTAGCCGCACAAAAAGGAACTTGAAGGCCTGCTAGATGAATAATTGCACTTGGTTGATAGCTAAGTATTATTTTTTTTAAAGAGTTCAAATCAGTTATATCACATTTGTGCCACTTAATTTTAGATGCTTCTTTACCTAAAAGTAATTCCAATCGATTTCTTTCTTCTGACAAATCAATTGCAACACAAGGAATATTTGATCTATGCAGAATTGCTAATATCCAGCTTCCTATACACCCACCAGCACCAGTAACAATAATAGGAGCGGTGAATTGATTTTCATTAATCAAGAAATCATTTGTTAGAAAATCTAAATTCATAATTTATCCTCTTCAAAAAATAATAATTAAAACTATATAACATCTTTTACAAATTTATTTACATCTGAAGCTAATTCTTTGGGTTTCTCCATTGCAGCAAAGTGTCCTCCAGAATTGTGTTTTTCCCAAAGTAAAATGTTTTTATAAAATTGTGAGGCAAGACTATTAGGTGGAGAGAAAATTTCTTTTGGAAATTCACTATAACCCATTGGAACCTTAATAGGATTATCAATATCTATTGGCCAATCAGATCTATGACGAGCATAGTAAGGCCAGAAAGAGGCTCCAATACAACCAGTTATCCAGTATAAAGAAATGTTTGCAAGCATTGTATCTATATTTATATGAGAAAATAATGAACCTTTATTGTCTGTCCATGTATAAAATTTTTCACTTATATATGAACACAAAGCAACAGGCGAAGCGTTTAAAGCATGTGCTAAAGTGAAAGGTTTTGTTCCTTGTATTTGTTGGTAACCAGTTTCATATTTCATGAAATATCTAAGCTTTTCATAATAATTTTCTTCTTCAATGTTATTAGGTTTATTATTCAAACCTCTTGGTAAAGGTAATAAATTTAAATGAATTCCCATAACTTCTTTTGGTACATTGACAGCCATTATAGAAGCAATAAAAGAACCTAAATCACCTCCTTGAATAAAATATTTTTGATAATCAAGGGTTTTCATTAACTTAATGAAATGTTTAGAAATCTCATTTAAATCAAGAGGTTTTTGTTTTGGAGAAAAAGAAAAACCCACATTTGGTAAAGAAGGTATTATAAGATCAAAAGCAAGATGATCTTTTAAGTCATTTTTGTCAGGACTTGTTAATAAAGGAATTAAGTCATTGAATTCGAATATTGAACCAGGCCAACCGTGAATTAATAATAAAGGTATAGAGTTTTTATGATTAGATTTTATGTGTAAAAAATGTGTTTTTACATTATCATATTGAAATACATATTGATTAAACTTGTTGAGCTTTTCTTCTTCGTTAGTCCATGAAAATTTATTTTTCCAATAATCTAAAATATAAGAAAGATCATCAAAAGATATACCTGCCTGATCATTATAATCAGGAGCCCAATTAATAATTCTGTTTTTAGAGATTTGGTTATTTAAGTCATAAATAATTTTAGGATCTATTTTACAAACAAATTTTTCCATCCCAGTAACACCTTTGATTTGAAGTTTATTAAATGCTATTAATTATCAAGCAGTCAACAAATAATTAAGTTAAGATTAACTTCTGAGTAAAGCTCTCAAAAAAATTAATGATCAATTTTAACAACAAAAAACATTATTTTTATTATTTAAATCATAACAAAATTGGTCTACCTAATTAAAAAATTGAAAATTAATTTTAAGTAATTTTTAAAGTGTTATATATATATATTTATGAAAAAACTAATCGTCCAAATATTTACATTTTTAAATTTAATTTTATTTATAAATTTTTCAAAATCGAAAGAGCGTGGTGTCGG
>ERZ802831.1860-NODE-1860-length-10024-cov-34.1188_pt1 | contig 10024 bp, 8 predicted proteins | sample MGYA00345655_ERZ802831 | MGnify/ENA primary metagenome ERZ802831 (study PRJEB30503, sample SAMEA104212376) | marine metagenome | biome: Westerlies Biome; feature: [SRF] surface water layer (ENVO:00010504) within the epipelagic zone...; material: water...
CGCCAGTATGCGCATCAAGCAATGCCAGACAATCATCAACGCACAGAAGCGGCAGGTCGGCTGGCACAACCATAGAGACAGGTGCCTCATGCGCCATCGACAGGCCATGAAAGACGCTTGACCGCTGACCCTCTGCATAATTCGGATTGACGGTAAGCTGAACATCAAGCCCGGCAAGCACTGCACCGGTCTGTTCCGCATCATGCCCCAGCACAGCCGTCACCCTCACCCCGGGGACAGAGACCAGCATTTCAGCTGTGCGGCGCAGCAAGGCGACACCATCGATCTCAAGCAATAATTTGTTGGCGCGGCCCATACGGTGTGAAAACCCGGCAGCAAGCAGGATCGCGGCAACATCAGCCATCAATGGCCTCGCTCCGGCCTTTGGCACGGCGCACTTTTACGATTTCCGCCATGATCGAAAGGGCAATTTCTTCAGGCGTTACAGCGTTGATATGCACGCCGGCCGGAGAATACACCTCATCAAGGCGCTGCTGACTGATGCCTGCTGCCAACAGCTTTTGGCCATAGGCTGCAAATTTCCGGCGGCTGCCGACAAAGGCCATATAGACCGCCGCGCCCGACAGAGCCGAGGTCAGTGCAGCAACATCGCCGCCGCCCTGTGTTGCCACCACAATATAACGGTCAGCGTTGGTATGCGGGTGTTGGTCCAGCTCATTCGGCGACACAAAATGACGATCTGCATCCAGTCCGCCAGCCTCATCATTGCCGCACATTGTCAGGGTGAAGCCAAATGCACGTGAAATCTGCGCCAGCGCCAGTGCTACAGGCCCGCTGCCATACACTGTCAATTCAGGAAGCGGCACAACAGGTTCGACAAATATGTCCATCGAACCCTTGCTGGGACACCCGTTTCGCGCCAGCGTGACCATTGTCTCATTAGCATCATCGCCAAGCAGTTCTTCAGGGCGCAGACAGACAAGGGTCGCCTCGCCTGTCTCAATGGCGGTCTTTGCCGCGCGGCGCACCGCAGATGTCACGCATCCACCGCCCAGCCAGCCCTCGGCAAACTCACCACTCTCCAGAATGATTGCCTTCATGCCCGGCTTGGCAGCTGTCGACGACAGCGTGCGGACAACCGTTGCCACCGCGTGCGGAACGCCGTCAGCGCGCAGTTGCTCCTGTGTCTTGTCGATAGCAATATGCGAAGGCCGGTTCATAATCGCTCCAGTTCAAATTCCAGCGCTGCAAGGCTCTCCAGCGTATTGCATGGTGCAAACCTGTCCAGATATGGCAACGCCGCGCTCATGCTGGCCGCAACCGGTTCATAATCCTTCCAGCCGAGAAGCGGGTTGAGCCAGACGATCTTGCATCCCTTCCGGCGCAAGCGGGCCAATTCAGCACCAACGCTGTGCGAGTCGCCGGTATCATAACCATCCGACATGATGATTACCACGCTGCGACGCCCGATGATGCGGCTGGCATACTGGCTGTTGAATTGATGAAGACAATGACCAATTCTGGTGCCACCGCCAAAACCCTGCGCCATCATCGAAAGCCGGTTGACGGCCCGCAGCGAGTCATTGTCGCGCAGCGCGTCACTCACATTCATCAGGCTGGTGTGAAACAAAAACGCATCGGCCCGCTGGTCTACATCAATCAGCCCCCGGATAAACGCCAGAAAGACCCGCGCATAAAGTGTCATTGATCCTGACACATCCAGAATAGAGACAAGATGTACCGGACGATCAGGACGACGGCGGCGCAGCAACTGCATTGGCTCACCACCTGTCCCGACTGACCGCCGGATCACCCGTCGCAGATCAATCATCGCGCCTTTACGGTCAGCCTTGCGGCGGCGTGACCGCCGGTAACGAATGGCAGCCGCAATGTGCTGTGCGGCCCGTTCGGCAAGGGCCCGGTCTTCGGGCTGCAGGTATTCGCGCATGTCGGTCCGGTTGTTATTGACCACCCGCGTCGACACCAGCTTGCCTTCACCATCGCTGTCAGCCTCGCCATCATTGTCATTGTCAGGCGAATCACTGTCACCGGTACTGCCGGTGTCATGTTGCGCCATAAATTTTGACAGGTTGCTGATGGTCGATACATCCGGCTTGTTCACTTGTGTTTTCTGATGCTGGGTGCGCATCACTGACTGGTTCAGCCAGAACGCATCAAACAGATCATCAAACCGGTCAAACGCATGCAGATCGGCGCAGCAGACAGCCTTCAGGGCCATCTTCACTTCCTGCGGATCACTCATATCAACGCTGTCCAGACCGCGCAGCCCCATCTCGGTTTCCTGCACACCGACACGAAACCCGTTCTGGCGCAGATGCCGCGTGAAATCACCCATGCGTTCAGCGATCGAGGCACGCGTCGGAAATCTGGTAACGGTAACCATAGCGCCTATCCGGCAACACCAGCCAGGCGCTGCACGACCTCACCCGGCATGGCTGCCTGATCGGCTTCGGTTTTCAGCAACGCCACCAGTGATGCCTGCAAGGCTACCGGGTCGTCTGTCAGGTCTTTCAAACCCAGCCCGGCAAGTGCCGCCGCCCAATCCAGCGTTTCTGCGATTCCCGGTTTCTTTTCCAGGTCTTCCTTGCGGATAGATTGGACAAACCCGACAATCTGACCAGCCAGATGCGGTGACAATTCTGGGCCGCGCACCTTCAGGATTGCCAATTCGGTTGCCCGATCAGGATAAGGCACGTGGCTGTAGATACAGCGGCGGCGCAGCGCGTCTGAAAGATCACGCGTGCCGTTTGCGGTCAGCACGACAATCGGCTTGCTGGTCGCAACGATGGTCCCAAGCTCGGGAATGGTGATCTGAAAATCAGACAGGATTTCCAGCAGAAAGGCCTCAAATTCCTCATCCGCCCGATCAATCTCGTCAATCAGCAGAACCGGTCGCCGCTCTTGCTGGATCGCGCGCAGCAACGGGCGTTCAAGCAGAAACTCGCGCGAGAAAATTCTGTTTTCGATGGCGTCCGGACTCGCGCCGCTATCAGCCGAAGCGCGAATCGACAGAAGCTGGCGCTGATAATTCCACTCATAGATCGCAGCAGCCGCGTCCAGCCCTTCATAGCATTGCAGGCGGATCAGCTCGGCATCTTCAATCTCGGCAAGTGTCTTGGCAACCTGTGTCTTGCCAACACCAGCATCGCCCTCAAGCAGGATCGGCCGCTCAAGCTGCAGGGCGATATGAATGGCCATGGCCAACTCGTTCGACGAGACATAGCCGGCGTGCCCGAGGCGTGCTTTCAGATCTTTCCAGGTCATATTGTGGTGGCAGGGGGCCGTAACCCCCTGCCTATCCCTTTTCAGTTTGCTCAGTCGTGAAGACCGAGGCTTTCAGCTGTCTTCCAGATCCGCCAATGGTCATGCGGCATGTGCGACTGGGTCAGGCCAAACGCACGGAAGGCATCATGCACCGCGTTCGAGAAGGCCGGTACACCGCCAACATTCGGGCTTTCACCAACACCCTTGGCACCAATCGGATGGTGCGGGCTCGGTGTCACTGTGTAGTCGGTCTGGTAGTTCGGTGTCTCGACAGCCGTCGGGATGAAAAAGTCCATCAGCGTTCCGGTTGTCACATTGCCCTGTTCGTCATAGGCAATTTCCTGCCCCATGGCGATCGCCAGCGCCTCGGTCAGGCCGCCATGGACCTGCCCTTCGATGATCATCGGGTTAATGCGGGTACCGCAATCATCAAGCGCAAAGACCTGACGGATCTCGGTTGTGCCTGTATCAACATCGATTTCCATGACACAGATGTAGGATCCGAACGGATAGGTCATGTTTGGCGGATCGTAATAGCTGACCGCCTCCAGACCGGGTTCAACACCGGGGATCGCCTGGTTGTAAGACGCGAAGGCAATTTCCTTCATTGTCTTGAACCGCTCTGGCGCACCCTTGACCACAAACCGGTCAACATCCCACTCAATGTCATTGTCGTGGACCTCGAGAAGGTAGGCCGCGATCATCTGTGCCTTTGCACGAATTTTCCGGCCAGCCATTGCCGTTGCCGCCCCTGCAACAGGGGTGGAGCGTGACCCGTAGGTACCAAGACCATACGGGGCCGTATCGGTATCGCCTTCTTCCAGCGTGATGTCTTCAGCAGGAATGCCGATTTCAGTGGCCAGAATTTGCGCGAAGGTTGTGGCATGGCCCTGACCCTGCGAGATCGTACCAAGACGGGCAATAGCCGAGCCTGTCGGATGGATACGAATTTCGCAGCTGTCGAACATGCCAAGACCCAGAATATCGCAGTTCTTGACAGGACCAGCACCGACAATCTCGGTAAAGTGGCTGAGGCCAATACCCAGAAGCTTGCGCGTGTCACCACGCTTGAACGCTTCCACACGCTCAGCCTGCTCCTTGCGCAGATCCTCGTAACCAACCGCTTTCAGGGCCTTTTCCCATCCGGTGTGGTAATCGCCGGAATCATATTCCCATCCAAGCGCGGACTGATACGGGAACTGTTCCTTCTTGATGAAGTTCTTCACCCGCAATTCGGCAGCATCCATGCCCAGCTTGATCGCCAATACCTCGATCATCCGCTCGATGAAATAGGCAGCTTCCGTTACCCGGAACGAGCACCGATACGCAACGCCGCCGGGTGCCTTGTTTGTGTAGATACCGTCAACCGCCAGATAGGCTGTCGGGATATCATACGACCCGGTGCAGATATTCATAAAGCCGGCCGGGAACTTTGTCGGATCGGCGCAGGCATCAAACGCTCCATGATCGGCGGTTGTGTGACAATGCAGACCCGTGATCTTGCCGTCCTTGGTCGCCGAAATCCGGCCCTTCATCCAATAGTCACGCGCGAAAGCGGTGGCCATCAGATTGTCAGAGCGGTCCTCGACCCACTTTACCGGCACGCCGGTCACGATTGAGGCAACGATAGAACAGATATAGCCCGGATAGACGCCAACCTTGTTACCAAAGCCGCCGCCAATGTCAGGCGAGATGATCCGGATATTATGCTCGGCAATACCAGAAATCAGCGAAGCCACTGTCCGCACCGCGTGCGGCGCCTGGAACGTTCCCCAGACTGTCAGCTTGCCATTTACCTTGTCCATCGATGCCACACTGCCGCATGTCTCCAGCGGACAGGGGTGGGTGCGGTGGTAATAGATCATTTCTTCGGCAACGACATCTGCTTCTGCCAGCACCGCTTCGGTTGCTTCCAGATCACCCGATTCCCATGTGAAAATGTGGTTGGGGTGACGACGCGGCCCGTGGGCACCTTCTTTCTGGTCGGCAATATCCTCACGCAGGACCGGGGCATCATCTGCCTCTGCCTTGAACGGATCTACAATCACCGGCAGTTCTTCATACTCAACCTCGACAGCGGCGACGCCATCAGCGGCGGCATAGCGGTCATCGGCAACAACAAACGCAACTTCCTGCGCCTGAAACAAAACCTTGCCGTCGGCAAGCACCATTTGCTTGTCACCGGCCAAAGTCGGCATCCAGTGCAGGCTCAACGGTGCCAGGTCAGCCGCAGTCAGAACGGCGTGAACGCCGGGAACCGCCATTGCTTTTTCCGTATTGATCGACTTGACGCGGGCATGTGCATATGGCGAACGCACAAAGTCGCCAAACAGCATGCCCGGCAGCTTGATATCATCGACATAATTGCCCTTGCCTTGTGTGAAACGTGCATCTTCGACGCGCTTACGCGATGTGCCAAGACCACTCAGCGCTGCGGAGCGCTCTTCCTTCGGAGGGGTAGACTCGTTCATTACGCTGACTCCTTCATGTCATTCATTTTCGCGGCGGCCTCAAGAATGGCCTTCACGATATTCTGATACCCTGTGCACCGACACAGATTGCCGGCGATTCCAAACCGCACTTCCTCTTCGGTCGGAGTCGGGTTTTCCTGCAACAGGCGATAGGCCCGCGTGATCATCCCCGGGGTGCAGTAACCACACTGCAAACCATGATGCTCTTTGAACATTTCCTGAAGCACATGCAGCGCATCAGGCGTTCCCAGACCCTCAATCGTTGTGATATCCGCACCTTCGGCCTGTGCGGCGAACACCGTGCAGGATTTCACCGACATGCCGTTCATATCGACCGTACAGGCACCACAATGCGATGAACTGCAGCCAACATGCGGGCCCGTGATGCCCAGCTCCTCACGCAGCGCGTGGATCAACAAGGTCCTTGGTTCGGTCAGCAGGTCAACATTCTTGCCGTTGACCGTCATTTTCACATGCATCTTTTCCATGTCTAATCCCCCTTATGCCCGTGACCTGGCGCTGTGGATCGCGCGCTTCACAATCACACCGGCAACATATTTCTTGAAATCAACAGGACCGCGCGTATCAGCCACCGGGTCAGACGCATCAACAGCTGCCTTTACAGCCTCTGCAATCGCCGCATCGTCAACTGAACTGCCAACAAGAACGTCAACAGCCGCCTCGCAATACACCGGCGTGTCCGACAGATTGGTAAGCGCGACTGATGCAGAACTGCACACACCGCCATCCATGGTCAGCAGCACACCGGCAGCGGCGGTAGCGTAATCACCAATTTTCCGCTTTTGCTTTTCATAGGCATAGCCGCCACTCGTCGCGGAAAACGACACCGCAGTCAGGATTTCATCATCCTCACGTGCGGTAAAATATGCTGCCTCGTAGAATTCCCGTGCAGCCACGGTACGTACGCCATTCGGCCCTGCCAGATGATAGGTTGCGTCAAGCGTCTGCATAAGGCCGGGCATATCATTCGCCGGATCACCATTGGCAACATTGCCACCAATCGTCCCGACATACCGCACCTGCGGGTCTGCAATCTGCAGCGATGCTTCACGAATGATCGGCGCCGCACCATGCAGCGTGTCGCTGGTAATCAGTTCATGCTGTGTGGTCATTGCCCCGATCGTAACAGTGCCACCGTCAATGCTGATGCCTTTCAGCACATCGACGCCGGCAAGATCTATCAAATGACTGATATCTGTCAGCCGTTGCTTCATGACCGGGATAAGACTGTGTCCACCGGCGATAACGCGGGCATCATCGCCCCATTCACCCAGCAGACTGACAACCCCGTCAACGCTGTCTGGGCGGTGGTAATTAAACGCTCCTGGAACCATAGCAGAACCTCCCCTTTTTTTGATTCTTCGCTGCAGATAACCGGTCAGTAAACCCTGCCTCTGCACACTGGCACATCAATGTTCCCGAAACCGGCCTGGAATGATAGTGATAGCGGTTCGCAATTCTGTGGCGAATGAACGCATTGCTGTTTTCCCTGAAACTTGTCGTTATTTCATGCGCTGGTGCTGTCGCTTGGCATAATTAATGAACGCCTGTCAGTCACAAACCAAATGGGCGGTATACCAAAAGCATATTTTGGCGCTGACCTCGGTTACAATATTTTGGGATCAACCCAAGGAGACAAACGTGATCTTTGACACCAAACAATATGATGACATTCGCGATGGTGTGCGCGCCGTTTGTGCCCAGTTTCCCGATGAATACCACCGCAAGGTGGATCATGCGCGCGGATATCCCGAGGAATTTGTTCAGGCACTGACGCGCGAAGGCTGGATGGCAGCACTGATCCCCGAGGAATATGGCGGGTCCGGCCTGTCACTGACCGCTGCCAGCGTTATCATGGAAGAGATCAACCGCGCGGGTGGCAATTCGGGCGCGTGCCACGGCCAGATGTATAATATGAACACGCTGATCCGGCATGGCTCCGAAGAACAGCGCCGCACCTATCTGCCAAAAATTGCTTCTGGTGAACTGCGCCTGCAATCGATGGGCGTAACCGAGCCTACCACCGGCACGGACACCACCAAGATCAAGACAACGGCTGTGCGCAAAGGTGATCGCTATGTCATCAACGGACAGAAAGTATGGATCAGTCGGGTAAAATATTCCGATCTGATGATCCTGCTGGCGCGCACAACGCCCCTCGAGGACGTGAAAAAGAAGTCCGAAGGCCTGTCTATTTTTCTCGTTGATATCCATGAAGCGGTGAAGTCGGGGATGAGTGTTCGCCCGATTGACAATATGGTGAACCATCAGACCAATGAGTTGTTCTTCGACAATCTGGAAATCCCGGCTGAAAACCTGATTGGTGAAGAGGGCAAAGGGTTCAAATACATCATGACCGGGCTGAATGCCGAGCGTGCGCTGATCGCCGCGGAATGTATTGGCGATGGTTACTGGTTCATCGATCGTGTTTCAGCATATGCCAGCGAGCGCGAGGTGTTCGGACGGCCCATCGGCCAGAATCAGGGCGTCCAGTTTCCGATTGCCGAAGCGTTCATCGAAGTGGAAGCGGCCGATCTTATGCGCTATAAGGCCTGCGCCCTGTTCGATGCCGACGAGCCATGCGGGGCCGAGGCCAATATGGCAAAATATCTCGCCGCCAAGGCATCATGGGAAGCCGGCAATGCCTGCATCCAGTTCCATGGCGGGTTCGGCTTTGCCTGTGAATATGATATCGAACGCAAATTCCGCGAGACGCGTCTTTATCAGGTGGCACCAATCTCAACCAATCTCATCCTCAGCTACATTGCCGAGCATGTGCTTGGGATGCCACGTTCTTTCTAGCCACATATCGGAGGCGATGATGACTCTCGACATGGACCATCTGTCCGGCTGGATCGGCAAGACCGAGGTGATGCACGAAACGCTGTCGCCTGAACTGGTTGGCCGCTTCAACGCCACCCTTGGATCAGACTTTTCGGCTGCCACGGGTGATCCGGCTCCGCTGCTGATCCATCTCTGTCTTGCCCAGCCTGCCCTGCCAGCCGACGAGCTTGGCCCGGACGGGCATCCTCGCCGGGGCGGCTTCCTGCCACCTGTGCCCCTGCCCCGCCGCATGTGGGCTGGCGGCGAGATGGTCTTCTCAGCCCCGCTTCTGATTGGGGCGCAGGTCACCCGCACATCTGTTATAGAGGATATAACGCAAAAGCAGGGCAGCACCGGCGGCCTGTGTTTCGTTACGGTGCGGCACGAAATCAGCAGCGATGGTGCGACGGCGATCAGCGAACGGCAGGATATTGTCTATCGCGATCCACCAGCCCAACAGGCTGGCTCACATTCTGATCCGCAAACTGATCAGCAAACTGGACAATCTGCGACGCCGGAACCGGTACCTGGCGGCACCCATACCCGCCATGTAGACCCGACATCAACCATGCTGTTCCGTTATTCGGCCATCACCTTCAACGGTCACCGGATCCATTATGATGCGCCCTATGCGCGTGACGTGGAAGGGTATGAGGGTCTGGTTGTGCATGGTCCGATGCAGGCCACCTTTATGGCGCATCTGGCGGCCGAGGTGAAAGGCAGCCCCCCGAAACACTTTGCCTATCGCGGCAAGTCGCCCTTGTTTGCAGGCAATCCGTTCACCGTCAACGCGGCAGAGACGGACGATGGCCTGTCCTTGTGGACAGCCGGCACAGGCGGTCAGGTCGCCATGCACTCGCAGGCTAGCTGGTAGCGCGCAGTTTCGCCCTTCCGGTACCACCCGCGCCAACAGACAGGGCATGGCCGATATCACGTGCGCCCAGATCCTGCAGCCGTGGGTACAGATCCCAGATCGCGGCGCTCGCCTCACCGATGATGGTGTCTGACTTTGCCCGCAGCTTGGCGATGATCACGTCTTCGGCCAGCGGTTCCGCCAGATCAAACCAGATGGGCAGGCTGCTGCCATCACGCATCGTCAGGCTGCCCCTGGCCTGAAGGTCGGTCAGCGCGTCATTGCCGATGACGGTGATACGATTGGCAAATGCCCGCAGTTCTTCATCACCAGCCAGCGCGTCCTGATACAGCCTGTCATCGCCTGTATTGTCACCGCGCAGGGTCATGCCCGCCAGCCAGTTATAGCTGAATTTCACCTCGAGGCCGGTGCGCGGCGCCTTGATATCGCATACGGCCAGCCAACGCGGATTGGTTTCCAGTGTGAATGCGCTGATGTCATCAAACGTAACACCTGACATCTGGTACGCCGCAAGCAGTGCCTCAATCATCGGGTGCAAGCCATGACAGCAGGCATGCAGCTTGTATTTATTGTCCGGGAACAGATAGTC
>ERZ802831.1866-NODE-1866-length-9999-cov-13.736_pt1 | contig 9999 bp, 9 predicted proteins | sample MGYA00345655_ERZ802831 | MGnify/ENA primary metagenome ERZ802831 (study PRJEB30503, sample SAMEA104212376) | marine metagenome | biome: Westerlies Biome; feature: [SRF] surface water layer (ENVO:00010504) within the epipelagic zone...; material: water (ENVO:00002006)...
AAGTTTTAGAGTCTAAATCTATTTTGTTAATTTCTTCAACTTTTACTTTTGACATACAATAAAGATAATCGATTTTTATCCATTAACAAGGAGATCAGTAAGTTCATCGATGCTTGTGTTTTCTTTTGCTAAATCAGCTATTTTTTCTCCCCTTGCCATAACACATAAGTGGTCAGCTATGGGATATACATGACTTAAATTGTGAGTGATAAATATTGATGTAACACCTTGTTTTTTTAAACCTTCAACAAAACGTAAAACTTTATTTGTTTCCTTAACAGATAAATGATTTGTTGGTTCGTCTAGAATCAAAACTTTAGACTTAAAATACATCGCTCGTGCAATTACAACCCCTTGTCTTTCCCCACCTGATAATTGATTAACGGGTGTATCGGGTGATCGTAAATGGAGCTCAACATCATTTAAGGCATCCATTGCAGCCTTATCCATTGTTTTTGATTTCATTAGGCCAATAGAACCAAGAGAAAAATTAGTTTGTTCCCTGCCAATAAAAATATTTCTTGCTATAGACATCTGGGGTATCAAAGCAGAATATTGATAAATAGTTTCAATTCCAAGATTCATTGCTTGCTTAGTTGATTTAAATTTTACTTCATTTCCTTCAAAGTATATTTGGCCAGTATCAGGAGCATGTGCTCCAGATAAAATTTTTATCAAAGTAGATTTACCTGCACCGTTATCTCCAATAAGACCAACAACAGAATCTTTTTTTATTTTTAAACTTAAGTTTTTTAGTGCATGAACGCCTGAGTAATATTTATTTAAATCTTTACATTCAATGATATTTTCATTTGACATTATGCTTCATCCTTTTTCTCTTTAGTATTATTTTCATCTTTCATATCTTCTTCTGCATTATTTTTATGAACCATATTTTCACCACGTCTCACTACCCAAGTGTTGAAAACAACTGAAATTATTATTAAAGACCCTAAACCTGCTCTAAACCACTCAGCATCAATTCTTGCCATAATAATTCCACTCTCTAAAAAGCGAATTAGTATTGCTCCAATTGCTGCACCAAAAATTGTTCCAACTCCCCCAAATAAACTTACTCCACCAATAACAGCAGCTGCAATTGACTCTAATTCTAGAAGATATCCTTGTGATGGAAGAGGTGCTTCAATTCTAAATGTTTGTATCATACCGGCAAAGCCTGCAAGAAAACCACATAAAATAAAACAAAACATTTTAACGTTATTAGTCTTGATACCCATTGAAGATGCTGCGCCAGTATCTCCACCTGTGGCATATATCCAATTTCCTAAATTACTTCGATGCAACATTATTCCAGCTATAGCAGCAACACCTAACATCCAAAACAGAGATGCTCTAAAAACTTCAAACTGAAAAACAAATAGTTCATTTGGTAACGAATGCGGGAATGGTGGTGGGAACCCTCCAGTAGCAACAGTAGTTAGACTTCTGGCAATGTAGAGCATTCCAAGCGTGGCTATAAATGAAGGGATCCCAAAACGTAGTGTTATAAAACCATTTACAAAACCAACAGCTATTCCTATTGATAAACCCAAAGCAATAGCAAACCAAGGCGGTATTCCTTGATGGACAAGTTGGACCATCGTCATTGGAACAAGTGCAAAAACAGAACCTACAGATAAATCGAATTCGCCTGAAATCATTAGTATAGCAATACCAATTGCAACAATAATATACTCAGGAGTAATACCCATAACAATTCTTATATTTCTTGCACTAAGGAATTTATCATTGGCTATAAAAAAACCAGTCATAATGACAATAAACATTATAAACGTACTAATTTCTGGCCTCATTAAAATTGATTTGATTCTGTTATTTTTCATAAATATTTCTTTTTTAAAAAAAAACCGGGCTCTTTATAGAACCCGGCTTAAATAGTTTATATTCGTTATCTTACTGACATTCCTTTGAAAGAACGAATTTGAGCAACATCTTCAGGACCAATCATAGCTTTACCTGTATCAATATCAAGAGCACTTAAGCCATATTTATTCATAAGGTATAACTGATGAACTGCCATATAACCTTGATAATAAGGTTGTTGATCAACAGTAAGTTGTACATAGCCTTTTTCCATTTCTTCAAAAACTACGTCAACAAGGTCAAATCCTGCAAGAAGCATTTGTCCTGGTGCATAACCAAGATTTCTAATTCCTTGCGCTGCTCCAGCTTCCCAAAAACCAACGTCAAAATAAGCAGTTGTATTTGGATTAGTTTGAACATAAGCCGCTACTCTGTTTCCAACAGTAGATAGATCCATTCCAGATTCTATTTTTTCATATGTAACATTTCTGTCAGTGTTAGCTGCTTTATAATCATCCATGAATCTTGCGATACCATTAGCTCTAGTATAAGCCCATGATTGGTTCATGTCAGCTACACCAATAAGAACATGTATGTCTCCAGCAGGGAATTGTTTAGATAAAGCTGAAGCAAGTTCATAACCTGCTTTTTCTAAATCTTGTCCAATATATGCAAGTCTGTTACTACCAGCAGCACCTTCAGGATCATCTGTATTTGCAGTAATTACTGGAATACCAGCAGCTAGAGCTTCATCAACAGCAGCATCAAAAATTGTTGGGTTTGTAATTGTAGTAACAATACCATCAACACCTTGAGCAATAGAAGACTCTAAGTTTTGTAATTGCTCTTGTTGATCTCCATCACCAGATAGAGTTAACATTTGACAATCAGCATCAACTTGAGCACATGCATCTTTAAATCCTTTATGAACTGCAGCCCAAAAAGCATTATTTGTATCACTGTGCATTACAAAGTTAAATTTGTATTCAGCTTTAGCAACAGTAGAAAACGTAAATGCTACTGCAACAGAAGCTAAGAAAAAAGTAATTTTTTTCATATTATTCCTCCTAAAATGATATTTGAATTATCAGGATTTAAAATTTAAAACAAGCAGAAATAATGATTATAAAAAAATACCAATTAAAATAATAAATACTTAAATATATGATTTTAAATAATTATTTTAATAAATACTTTACATCATTTTCTGAAAAATATGCAGGTTGTGAACAAAAAGATTTTATTTGGCACTCTTCGTTTGTTGTTGCAGCCTTTAAAGTTGTTTCGATTATATCTAGAACATGAAAAGAAAGCTCTCCGCTACAACGATGAGATTTATGATTTTCTATTGAATAGATCATTTCAGACAGACCAATACCCCTATAGTTTGACTGTCTTGGAGCCTCATTGCTTCTTCCACTATGATTTACTATATTTGTTTTTCCCAAGTACATATTTTCTACAGAGTGTTCTTCCCATTCTGTACCAAGCTCTTTTGAAGTTAAAACTGGGCCTCCAAACATATTTGGATCAGGAACAACAATAGATCCTTTTGAACCATAAAGTTCCATATGGTTTCTAGCGTGGTTTTGCACATCAAAGGATAAGAAGCCTTGTATAATTGATCCGTTATGAAACTCCATATCCATTGTAAAAGAAGTGGGTATATCAACAGAAAATTCATTACCTTTTTTTGGACCAGTCTCAACAATTCTTTTATCTGAAAATTTAACACCCCTTGCTCTTACATTTTTAGCAGGTCCTAATAGGCTTACTAGAGCAGTAAAAAAATATGGACCCATATCAATAACAGGACCTCCACCATCCTGAAACCAAGATTCTGGATTAGGGTGAAATGTTTGCACACCAGAAAATGCAAAAATAAAATTTCCTGATAACACTTTTCCTACAATACCTTCATCAATAAGCTGTCTGGACTTTTGCATCCCTCCACCTAAAAATGTGTCTGGGGCATTGCCAAAATATAATTTACTTTTATTAGCTAATTCAATTATTTTTTTTGCATCTGATAACTTAACTGCCATAGGTTTTTCAGAGTAAACATGCTTCCCTGCACTTAATGCTTGTTCAGATACTTCATAATGAGCTTTGGGAATTGTTAAATTTAAAATGATATCAACATCCTCATTACTTAAAAGACCATCCACTGTCATAGAAGCAATATTATTTTGCTTTGCACACTCATCTGCAGAAGCCTTATAAATATCTGCACACGCAATAAACTTTATATTATTGAAATAATGTTGAGACCTAAAATAAGTTTCTGCGATATTCCCGCAACCAATCAAGCCTATATTTTTCATTTAAATATTTGAAGAAAATTTATTATAGAAAAATAAGGCCGTAAAAACGGCCTTATTTTAATTAAATTTACATAAAGTCAGCAGCATTTTCAGCTGTAACTAGAACTGTTCCAGTATCAATATTATCTGGAATGCTCTCACCGTTAGCTAATTTTAATGCATTCTCAACACCCATGTATCCCATGTTATAAGAGAATTGAGCAATTGTAGCAGACATTTCACCAGCAGCTACACTTGCGGCAGCATCAGGGTTAGCATCAAAACCAACAACTACAACATCATCAAGCATATCAGCATTTTTCAAAGCTTGAATAGCACCTAATCCCATATTATCGTTAGATGCAAAAATTGCTTTAATGTTTGGATTACCAGTAATGATATCTTCAGTAACTGACATCCCTTGTGCTGTATCCCAGTTTGCAGGAAGTTCAGCAACAATATTCATGCCACATGCTGTAAGACCCTTATTAGAACCTTCAGCTCTATGTTGACCAGTTGTTTGAGTTATCATTCCTTGAAGAATAGCAACATCAGAACCAGCAGGTACATTATCACAAATATATTGAGCAGCTAGTGCAGCACCATTAATATTATTAGTACCAATGAAAGTTACACCGTCATTAATACCATTAGTATCAATATAAACAACTGGTACACCAGATGCAATTGCATCATCTAAAATTGGAGCAACCGCATTTGGATCAGTTGGGGCAATAGCAATACCATCAACACCTTTAGCAATCTGATCTTCAATTTGTGCAACCTGAGCCATTACGTCAGACTCTTGCGGTGGTGAAAGTATAATTAAGTTTACACCAAACTCTTCAGCCGCATCTTTTGCTCCAGCTTCAACAGAAGCCCAAAATGGGTTTCCGGCACCTGGGCCTTTAGTACTTAGCATTATTGTTTTAGCATGGCTGCCAGCTAATAGACTGCCCGAAAACAATAAAAACGAAGTTGTAATTAATGAAACAAAAAATTTCATATTTCCTCCTATAAAAAATTTTATAATTACTCTTAGCAACAAATGGATATGAATCAAGTCATTGATATTTTAAAAAACTAATAAAATTGAATGGTTTTAATTATTTTCTTGTTGAAAATTCTCTTCTTAGAACATCAATATATACGGCAATAATAATGATAGAGCCAATTAAGACCTGCTGCCAAAAAACACTTACATTCATTAAATTAAGTCCATTTCGCAGTATTCCCATAATCATAACTCCTGCAAAAACTCCAAGTACAGTCCCTCTACCGCCAAAAAAACTTGCTCCACCAATTATAACAGCAGCAATTGCGTCAAGCTCTGATTGTAATCCTGCATTAGGATAAGCTGAATTTGTTCTGCCAGCTAAAATTAAGCCACCAATTCCAGCAAGGAAACCACATAATGTATAAACAATAATTAATATTCTGTTTACATTAATACCTGCCGCTCTCGCAGCGCCTGGATTGCCTCCAATAGCGTAAATCCATTTACCAATACGAGTATGATTAAGAAAGACCCAAAAAATAAAAAAAATCACAATCATTAAAATTAAACTCGTTGGAATATATTCTCTCGACCCTTCACCTAGGATTGACTCAAGTTTTATTTTACCATTTCCTATAACTCTAATTTCATCTGCAAACCCAGTGATCGGCACACCACCAGAAATTAAATTCCCTACTCCTCTAAAAATATAGAGAGTGCCAAGAGTCATAATAAAAGGATGTGGCATTTTAAGAAGTGTGATGCCAATACCATTAAATAAACCACATAAAAAACCAACAGCAGGCGCAACTAACATAACAACATACCAGGGCATACCAGCCTTTGAAGCGATTGCTAAACCCATTAGAGATAACATAATTATTGACCCAACAGATAAATCAATCCCTGCTGTTACAATGACCATAAATACGCCCAGAGCTAGCATGGACTGCCAAGATACTTGTTTGAAAACATTTGTTATATTTCTCCAAGACAGAAAAACATCAGGCTGCAAAATATGCAGTACTGTTACCATTATAAGTATTAAAAGTAGAATTCCATATTTTTCAAAAAAAGGAATAAGTTTTACAAAAGTACTTTCTTGATTTTTGTCCATGCTAATCCTTTTTCCCCATTATCCAACCTATAACTTCATCTCTAGAGGTATTTTTTAAAGTTGACTCTGCAAAATTAGTCCCTTGAAATAAAGCCATTACTCTATCGCAAACACTAAAAATATCATCCATTCGGTGACTGATGACAATAACACTCACACCTAAATTTTTTAAATTTAAAATTAAATCCAAAACCTTACCAACTTCTTTTACTGCTAATGCTGCGGTGGGCTCATCCATAATAACTATTTTTGCATCAAATGCAGTTGCTCTTGCAATTGCAACAGCCTGTCTTTGACCTCCAGATAATTCTTCAACTTTTTGATCAGCTGATTTTACATTAATTTTTAATTTGGCTAGATGTTCTTCTGTTAATTGTTTTCTTTTTTTATGATCGAGAAAATTGAATGGGCCCATTTTTTTGACAGGCTCCCTACCTAAAAAAATATTATCTCCAATGGGTAAGTTTCCTGCTAAAGCTAAATCTTGGTAGACCATCTCTAATCCTAAATTTTGAGAATCTCTTGGACTATTAAGATTAACCTTATTACCTTCAAAAAAAAGTGAGCCTTCACTAGGTTTATAAAGACCAGATAGAACTTTCATCAGAGTGGATTTACCAGCGCCGTTGTCTCCAACAACACCCAAAACTTCCCCTTTAGTTATCTGTAAATTAACATCGCTAAGGGCAGTAATTTTTCCAAAAAATTTAGAAATTGATTTTGCTTCTAAAACTATTTCTTCACTCATATTGTCAGATAGTCTTAAGGAAAAAATTAATTAATATCAACCGGTTTTGATCGTAAATGACGAACAGTTTCTTTAATTGCTTTTTTGCACAAGCGAGGAGGTAACCCTTTATTTATTAGCTTTAAGTCTGCAAGAACTATATCGCCCATTTCTTTGAAAACAGAGTCCAGTGCTCCAGCTCGGTGCGGAGAAAAAATAACATTGGTTAATTTTCTAATTTTATGATCTTTTGGGAGGGGCTCAATTGGAAAGACATCAATAGCTGCAAACACTTTTCTTTTTTTTAAAAATTTATAGAAATCTTCAAAATTAATTATTGCAGCCCTGCTCATTAAAACAAACACTGTATTGTCTTTGATGTTATTGAGTACTTTTTCATTTATCATTCCCTGATTTGAAGAAGTAATAGTCGCTAAAACATAAATAATTTCACTTGATGAAAGCAAATTTTTTAAAGTAGAAGGTTTCACATTACTTTTTTTAATTTCTAAATCTGGAACCCATGGATCATAAGCCATTATTTCATCTGTAAACGGACGAAGAAGAGGAACTAAAGATTTTGCAAGATCACCAAACCCCAATAACCCTATTTTTTTATTCTTTATTAAAAAGTTATTTTGACTTATTTCTCCACCATATTTTTCTTTTCCTCTGATGAAATCATCGTGAGCAATATGGATACTTCTTGCTATTGATAAAGTTAACCCTAAAGCCATTTCAGCAACAGGCTGAGCAAATACAGGGGATGTTGCAAGAACATGAATATTGTTTTCAAAACAATAATCATAATCCATATTATCCATGAAATTGCTTTCCACATTAAATATTGCTTTGAGTTTTGATTGTTTTTTTATCAGTTCAGTTGGTAAATCTGGTTGACCAAAAATATAGCTGACCTTTGATAAATTTTCTTTATAGAATTTTTTTTTATTTACTTTTGGCGCTTTAATTAAAGTAAAATTTTTCTTTAAATATTTTAAATTTTCTTTTGAAAATAATATATCCATTGTTCTTGGATAAGGATCAGTGATAATAATAGGTTTATTGCTAGTCATTAAGAATGTTTATATTAAAAGGTCAAATTAAACTAGAGCTCAAAAAGGATTACCAAAATTACAGTTACTAAACTCCCTTTCTTTGATTGCCTTTTCCATCTAAATGCTCTTTTAATGCTGCCTTTTTATTTTCAGTATCAGCATTCATCAAAGTGGGGCTTTCCCAAAAAGCTGATCCATCTAACCATTCATACCCATGAGTTTCCATTACTATTACATAAGTTTTATCTGAGTCTTTTGCTCTTTTAAAGGCTGCTTCTAATTCTGTAGTAGATTTGACAGTTTCCCCATTTGCCCCCATACTTTTTGCATGTGCCTCGAAATCAACAAACTGTAAATTTTTTGTTCTTGCCGCTCTTAGATTACAAATATATTCCTTGCCGCCCTTAGCAAGTTGAAGTCTATTTATAACCATATGACCTCCATTATCACACACGACAATGATGAGTTTTTGGTCATATAAAACTGAACTATAAATATCACTATTGTGTAAAAGATATGAACCATCCCCAACAAATACAACAACATCTTGGTCTGGCTTAGCCATCTTAATTCCAAGTGCTCCAGAAATTTCATAACCCATGCAACTAAAGCCCCATTCTGTTTCAAAAGTATTTAATTGTTTGGGCTTCCAAATTTGCACAACTTCTCCAACTAAACCACCAGCAGCTGTTACAACAATATCAGATGGATCAGCATTTCTATAAACTGCTCCTACTGCATGAGCATATGATGGAATCTCTTGATTAGTAGGGCCACTTTCTTTTTGAACATAAGCGTCCCATTTGTTTCTTTCATCAACTGCTCTTTCATACCATTTGGCAGGCGCTTTCCAATCACCTAAGGCTTCTGATAACTGTATTAAACCAACTTTAGCATCACTTACTACTGGAGTTGCTCTGTGTTTAGTCGTATCAAATCTAGCTGTGTTAATAGACACTAAATTGAAATCAGGATTTTGAAAATTAGTCCAAGAACCTGTTGTAAAATCTGCTAATTTTGTTCCCACAGCGAGAGCTAAATCGGTATCTTTAGAGAGACTATTAGAAGATCCTTCACCCAAACAACCAATTGCACTTATATAATATGGATCATCATCAGTCATACAACCAATACCCATCACTGTTGATGTTACAGGTATGTTATGTTTTTTAGCAAATGTTGATAATTCTTTTTCTGCTTCTGCATAAAGGACTCCTCCTCCAGAGATAATAATTGGTTGTTTTGAGTTTTTTATTTTTTCAGCTGCGATTTTAATTTGATCTGGGTCAGGATATATTTTCCTTATTGTATGAATTTTTTCTTCAAAAAAAACTTCAGGATAATCATAAACTTCTCCTTGAACATCTTGTGACATTGAAAGAGTAGCTGGACCACATTCTGCAGGATCCAACATCACTTGTATCGCCTGAGGTAAAGAAGATAAAATTTGCTCAGGTCTTGTGATGCGATCAAAATATCTAGAAACAGATTTAAATGCATCATTTTGTGTTTCTGATGGAGAATTAAAGTTTTCTACTTGTTGTAAAACTGGATCAGGAAAACGACTTGAGAAAGTGTCACCTGGTATTAATAACAAAGGAAGACGATTACTTAATGCAACTGCCGCAGCAGTTACCATATTTGTAGCTCCAGGACCAACAGATGACGTAGCTATAAAAATTTGTTTACGGCGCATTGCGCGTGCATAACCAATTCCAGTTAGAGCCATATTCTGTTCATGGTGACCTCTATATCCAGGTAAATCTGATTGAAATTCTTCCATTGCCTGACCTATACAAGCAACATTACCATGTCCATAAATACCAAATGCTCCTGGAAATAATGGAACTTTTTTGCCATCAATAATTGTTTTTTGAGCAATCAAGTACTTAAATAAAGCATGTGAACAGGATAATTTTATAGTTTTCATTTCAACCTCTTAAAATATTAAATCAACTTATTTTTATAAGAAA
>ERZ802831.1869-NODE-1869-length-9978-cov-16.439_pt1 | contig 9978 bp, 8 predicted proteins | sample MGYA00345655_ERZ802831 | MGnify/ENA primary metagenome ERZ802831 (study PRJEB30503, sample SAMEA104212376) | marine metagenome | biome: Westerlies Biome; feature: [SRF] surface water layer (ENVO:00010504) within the epipelagic zone...; material: water (ENVO:00002006)...
GGAAGAAACTATGGAATTAAATTTAATTTAACTTACTAAATTAGATTTTTTCAATTAATATAGGCCTCCAAATCTTTAAATAAGGTTTGGGGGTTTTTTAATATTATGAAATCACAACTAATATCAGATAAATTTGCAATGTCGTTTTCAGCTATGTGCATGATTCATTGTCTATTTGCCCCATCTTTAATAATACTTTCATATAGCTCTTTAGCATTAACTGTCGAAAGTGAGCTTATTCATAAAGCTATATTGCTTTTAACTATTCCAGTTAGTATTTTTGCAATTAGCTTGGGATATAAAAATCATCCTAATAACTCCATTATCTATACTGGCATTGCTGGATTAACAATTCTTATTTCAGCGCTTTTAATTGGAGAAAGCATTGGTGAAAATGCAGGACTAATTTTAACTACTATTGGCTCGCTGATGGTAATTGCTTGCCATTACAGAAACTATAGAATCTGTAAAAAAGTAAATTGTGACTGCCACGACACTTCAAAAGCTTAAAATTTTAAATTCAAAAAATCTTCATAAATTACTTTCATAGCAAATATATTGTAGAATGCGCTTTTTTGCGTCATAACATGATTAAACATATTAAATTCATATACTTATTATTATTAAGTCCACTTATCATGACTAACTCGAATGTTGAAGAGATAGTTACAACTGGGTCATTAATTAATAATTCAGAAAAAGACGCCTCGCCAGTAAATGTTATAACTAAAGAAGATTTTGAAAATTTTAATATTTCTAATTTTGCAGAAATTAGTAAATACCTAACATCATCATCTGGTTCACATTTCCAAACAAATGCACTTGAGGGAGTTGATCAAGGAATGGCCTCAATAACCTTAAGAGGTTTAGAACACTCCTCTACTCTGTTGCTACTTAATTCAAAGAGACATACTCCTGCTGGAACACCCTCTAATCAAGGCGAGGGATATATTGATGTAAACATAGTTCCTGAAATAGCAATCAAACAAATTGAAGTTTTAAAAGAAGGAGCCACCTCATTGTATGGGTCTGACGCCGTTGCTGGTGTTGTAAATGTTTTAACTCAGAAAGATTTTGAAGGATTTAAATTAAGAATTAATAACTTTGAAACTTCAAATTATAGTCAGAGTGATAAATCCTTAGGTTTATTGGTAGGATCTAATTATAAAAATGGTAGCTATGTATTTGGTCTTAACATTCTAGAAAGATCAGCTCTGTCTGCCTCTGAAATACCTGGAATAGCAGAGCTTGGTCTTAGCGGCCTAGGTAAAACCTTTAAGATTTCTGCTGATGATACTGTAAATAATGGTTTATATTCAGGTAGTTATAATGCTAATCAATTTGTACCTGACCCTCAATGTGAGGCAAATGGAGGCGTATTAGATGGATCTTTTTGCAGATTCTTATACGGTACCAGATTTAACATAGTGAATGATGAAGATCATTCCAAAGCATATGCCAATTTATTGTTTGAAAGAAGCAGTTATGTTTATGAGATAACCTTTATGGGATCAGCGGTTAAAGTAAATGATAACCCTCAGTCACCCTCATACCCTGCTCTTCCTTTTTTATCGAGACAAATTCAACCTAATCAAGGAGGAAATCCTTTTAACGTTCCAGTTACTTGGTATGGACGTCCTCTTGGATCTGAATTTGATTCCCCATATTCTCCTAAGGATATAAAACAATATAATCTTAGTCAGACAATCAATACTAATATTAATAAAAGCACTGAACTAGAAGCTTCTTTAACTATTAGCAGTCACTCTAATGATCATTACAGGCCAGATATTATCGATTCGAGGTTCCTAGAAGCATTAAATGGCACAACTATGGGACAATCTAATGGCAGTCTTACGTATTGGAATATTTTTGATTCATCGCAAAATTCTCAAGAATTAATTGATTATGTAAAAGGTGCTGAGGTTTCTTCAAAAGAAGCATCTTTAACAACTCTTGATTTTATATTTAGAACTAATATAGATAGCTACGAAATAGCATATGGTCTTCAATTGAATGATGAGGAGCTTAAAATTTCATACGATGATGTTAGCAGAGCTCAATTTGATGCAGATGGCAAGATTATTAAATCAGCAGACCTGTTCTTTTTAGGTGGAGGTATAAATGTCTCAAAAAATAGAAGTAAATATGCTGGTTTTTTTGAAATTCAGCCCAAGCCAATAGAAAATATTGATATCAAGATTGCTGGTAGATTTGAAGAGTTTGAGAATGACTCATCATTTGACCCTAAAATCTCTTTTAAATATATCGCATCTGAAAATATAACTTTAAGAGCTTCTAAAAGTTCATCTTTTTCTATGCCCTCCATGGCACAAATGTTTTCAAGTGATATTAACCTTGGAAGCGTAAGAGATTTTAATGGCAATTCACCGTTTGTGAGGCAAGCACAAATCGGTAACCCGAACCTTAAGCCTGCAACCTCTAAGAATTTAAATATTGGACTTATTTTTGAAAATCAAAAAAATAGACTAAGCATTGATTATTGGAATATCGATTACAAAAATAGAATTGAATCTCAAAGCGCACAAGTAATACTTAACACAGACCCAAATGGTCCAAGCATTACAAGAAATTCTAGTGGTGATTTAATTGGGGTTACCACAACCTATTTTAATGAAGAGTCAACTGAAGTTTCAGGAGTTGATTTAAGTTTTAATAGGCTTATAGCAAGCTCAGATATATATGGAAATGTATCACTATCAATAAATTCAACAACTTTAATAGAATTTCTTACACCAGCTCTTGGAAATGAAGATAGTGAAATTATGATAAATAGAGTTGGTAAATTTAATTACGATACTAATACCCATTCTCTTCCTAAAAATAGAATCAATGCTTTTTTAAATTGGAAATATCAAGATTACGATTTTAACTTTAATTCACGATATATTGATGGATATAGTAATGAGCGACCGATCAATAGTCTTGGAACATCATATGGATATAACAATTATGTTGATTCTTTTTTGATTCACGACCTTTCAGTAAAAAAATTGTTAATAACAAATAGAGGTGAAATTGATATCAAGCTATCAGTCATTAATGTTTTTGATGAAGCAGCACCAAGACTTTATGATGCTCCAGATTTTAGCTTTGATACAAGGGTTCATGATCCAAGAGGAAGAATTATTGGCATAAGTTTTGAGTATAGAAACTAATATTCAATAATGAATCATCTTAAAAGCACTATCTCTCAAGTCATTGAAGAAAATTTAATTTCTACTGAATGGAGTGACGCGGTTAATGAAGAAGTTAAAGACCTAAACTTAAGTATCAATGATCATCTAAGGAAAGATCTAACTAATGTACCTTTTGTAACTATCGATGGTGCCGATGCTAAAGATTTTGATGATGCTGTTTTTTGTAATTTAAATGATTCTGGATTTTTGCTTAATGTGGCCATTGCTGATGTTGCAGAATTAGTCAGCGAAAATTCATACCTTGATCAAGAAGCTAAAAAAAGGGGAACATCAATTTACTTTCCATCTAAAGTCATACCAATGCTTCCAGAAAAAATTTCCAATAATTTATGTTCCTTGGTACCAGATGAAATTCGCAATGTTTTGGTGTGTGAGATAAATTTTTCATTAGACTGCTCAATAAAATCATACAAATTCTTTCAAGCCAAAATCATGTCACACAAAAGAATGACATACGCAGAAGTAGAAGAATATATCAAAAATAATAACTCTAATGTTCCAAAAAAAATAAAAACCTCTCTTGATGCACTTAATCTTCTTACAAAAAATTTATTAATCAAAAGAAGTCAAAGAAAGGCGTTAGAAATTGAAGGTAACGAGCCCATACTAAGCATCGATGATGATGGGAAAGTTTCCAGCATTGATTTACCTCATAGGTTATATGCCCACCAAATGATTGAAGAATCTATGCTAGCAGCGAATGTTTGTGCAGCTAACTTCATGCATAAGCACTATAAATTTGGAGTTTACAGAGTTCATGAAAAACCTGAGGAATTAAAACTTGAAAGTCTAAAATCTTTTTTTTCATTAAAAGGTTTTTCAAGCAAAAATAATGACACTCCTCTTACCTTAATTAACAAATGTCTTCAATTTTCATCAAAAAATAAATTAAATAAAGTTCTTCAAACTGTTGTTTTGCAAAGTTTAAAAAGAGCTGAATATTCAATCAAAGAAATTGGCCATTTTGGATTACAGCTTGATAGATACTCACACTTCACCTCACCAATCAGAAGATATCCTGATTTAATGGCTCATAGATTAATAAAGAATATTATTAATAAAGGTAATTTAGATATTAACAAAGATAAAATTGAAGAGATTTGTGGTGAGATGTCAGAACTTGAGAGAAATGCTGAAAAATCTTCTAGACAAGTTGTTCAACAAATGATTTGTCATCATTTAAAAAAATATATTGGCCATGAGTTCAATAGTACTGTAACAGGCATCACAGATTTTGGACTGTTTGCTGAAATAGATAATTTTTATGTATCGGGCTTAATTCATGTTGCAGACTTGCCTGGAGATAGATATTTTTATGATAGGGATGCTAACCTATTGAAAGGCAAAAGAACCGGAAGGGTTTATAGGCTGGGTCAAGACATAAAAATTAAAATTATGAATGTGCTTCCATCAGAGAGAAAAATTACTCTGATACCGTGCTAAGATTTATAAGAAAATGAATAAAAAAGAAAATGTCTCGAGAGTAGGTTTTCATAGCATTGAAAGTATTCTTGAAAATAACCCTCATAAAATAAAAAAAGTTACTTTACCAGCAAATAGAAACGACCAAAGAATTTCATCACTAATTCTTGCTTTAGAAAAAAATAATATTAATTACGATTTGTCATCAAAATTAAAGCAAGAGCCTGAAGCAATAATTTCTCATGAAAATGAGTTAAATTTTAAGGACCTTAAAAATTTTATAAGCTCAGAGGTGAATAATCCTCTTATTTTGATTCTTGATAACATTATTGATCCAAGAAACCTTGGCGCTTGCATAAGATCAGCCGCAGTGACTGGGGTTGATGCACTTATAATTAATAAACATCATTGCGCTCCAATAAATGCTATTGCCCATAAAGTTTCAGTTGGAGGAGCTGAGGTTATTAAAATTTTTTATGTAACAAATCTTATTAATTGTTTAAAATTTCTTAAAGAATTAAACGTTGATATATACGGTCTTAGTGAACATGCTAAAGAGAGTTATATAGAATGTAATTTTACAAACCCAAGTGCAATTATAATGGGTGCAGAAGAATCTGGTATTAGAAAAAAGACTTTAGAAAGCTGCGACTTTAAAATTAATCTAAGTAGTAATAAATTATTTAAAAGCTTTAATGTTTCTGTTGCAACTGGGATAATACTTGCCGAAGCTAAAAGGCAGCGTGAAATATAATATAAACATAAATGCTAAAACAAAGAACACTTAGAAACCCAATAAAAGCAGTAGGCATAGGACTGCATACAGGTAAAAATATTACTATGAAGCTTCTTCCTGCTGAAGTAAATACGGGTATAAATTTTATAAGGTCAGATATTAGTGAAGATTTTTTAATCCCTGCTATAGCAGAGAATGTTGGTGATACAAGTTTATCAACTGCTTTAATCAAAGACGATATAAAAATTTCTACTATTGAGCACTTATTATCAGCTATAGCTGGTCTAGGTGTTGATAACTGTGTTATTAAGGTAAATGGTCCTGAGGTTCCAATAATGGATGGAAGCTCAAGTCCTTTTGTATTTTTAATTCAATCAGCAGGTCTAGAAGACCAAGATGCGCTGAAAAAGTTTATCAAAGTAAAAAAAGAAATTACTGTTACAAGAGATGATGCTTATGCATCAATAAAACCCTTTAATGGATTTAAGGTATCATTCAAGGTTGATTTTGATCATCCTGTTCATAAAAAATTGCCAACAGAATCTATTATAGATTTTTCTTCAACCTCCTTTGTAAAAGAGGTTTGTCGAGCAAGAACTTTTGGTTCATGGAATGAAAAGGAATTACTCCAATCAAAAAATTTAGCATTAGGAGCAAGTGTTTCAAATGCTATAGTTTTTGGTGAGGAAGAAATCTTAAACGAAGAAGGTCTTAGATTTAATGATGAAATAGTTAAACATAAAATGTTAGATGCTATTGGGGACCTTTATCTGCTTGGCGGCAACTTAATTGGTCAATTTTCTGGTTATAAATCAGGACATGCATTAAATAATCAACTGTTAAGAAAGATTATTGAAGATAAAGAAGCATACGAAGTAATTGAGTTTGAAAACTCAGAAAATGCCCCAATCTCTTATGTTAGACCCCCTTTTGGAGATATAGAACAATAAAAAGTTTAGAGGCTTTTTTCAAGAGAAACATATGCTGAATCCTTTCGCAAAAATATTTGGTTCCAGTAACGATAGAGTAATAAAAAAAATGATGCGTCATGTGAATGATGCAAATAACCTTGAAAAAGACTTATCAGCAAAATCGGATGAATATTTTTTAAACTTAAAATCTGAGCTAAAAGAACTTTACGACAATAACGATAAAAACATTTATGCGATTCTTCCTTTAGCATTTGCAGCTGTAAGGGAGGCTTCAAAAAGAACTATAGGTTTAAGGCATTTTGATTCGCAAATGCTTGGAGGTATTTCATTGGCTGAGGGGAATATTGCTGAAATGAAAACCGGTGAAGGAAAAACCTTAGTAGCTACCCTGCCGGCATACTTAAATTCAGTTATTGGCAATAAAGCTATTTTGGTAACAGTCAACGATTATTTAGCTAGAAGGGATGCTGAATGGATGAAACCAATATATGAATTTCTTGGATTAAGTGTTGGTGTGGTTGTATCTAATCAAGAAATATCAGAAAAAATTCAATCTTATAAGTCTGATGTCATTTATGCCACTAATAATGAGCTTGGTTTTGATTATCTGAGAGATAATATGGCTCATTCTGTTGAGCAACGAGTCCAGTGTTCATTAGATTTTGCAATTATTGATGAAGTTGATTCAATCCTTATTGATGAGGCAAGAACACCTCTAATTATTTCTGGTCCCTCATCTGAGAGTTCAGAAATGTATAAACAAATTAAAAAATTTATTCCTAAACTTCATCTTCAAGAAAGAGAAGGCACTGAAGAGGAGCCATTAAGAGATGACGAAAGAGGTCATTATCTAATCGATGAAAAAAATAGAAATGTTGAACTTACAGATGATGGTTATATTTTAGTTGAGGGCTTGTTAGAAGATGCAGGCCTTATAGGTGCATCAGAGGGTCTATATTCAATATCGAATCTAAAAATAATGAAGTTTGTCCAAGCAACGTTAAGGGCAAATTTTTTATTCAAAAAAAATGTTCACTACTTAGTTAGGAATAATGAAGTCTTGTTAATCGATGAGCATACAGGAAGAACTATGCCTGGGCGAAGAATGAGCGAAGGAGTCCACCAAGCCCTTGAATGTAAGGAAAATGTTCCAATACAAAGAGAGTCGCAAACCCTCGCTTCTACAACATTTCAAAATTTCTTCAGATTATTTAATACGCTATCAGGAATGACTGGAACAGCTGATACAGAAGCTGTTGAATTTCAGCAAATATATGGTTTAAGTGTCGTAGTAATGCCCACTAATGTACCTATGATTAGAAATGATCATAATGATTTAGTCTTTTTGACAAAAGAAGCTAAATACAAAGCTTTGATTGAAGAAATAGAGACTATCAGAAAAAACTCGGCTCCAGTTTTAGTTGGTACGGTTTCGGTAGAATCTTCCGAAGAAGTATCTAAGTACTTGAATGATAAAAATATTCCCCATCAAATCTTAAATGCTAAACATCATGAAAAAGAAGCACAAATTATTGCTAATGCCGGAAAGCCTGGGATGGTTACTATTGCTACCAATATGGCAGGAAGGGGTACAGATATTGTCTTGGGTGGTAAAAAAGAAGAACAAAGCTCTGAGGAATGGCAAAAAAATAATCAAACAGTACTATTAGCAGGTGGATTGCATATCTTAGGAACTGAAAGACATGAGTCAAGAAGAATAGATAATCAGCTAAGGGGAAGATCAGGAAGACAGGGTGATCCTGGATACTCGAGATTTTTTCTTTCTCTTGAAGATGATTTATTAAGATTATTTATTTCTGATAGCAGAAGGGCTCTATTCGATAAAATAGGAATGGGAGATGACCACATTGAGCATAAAATGCTTTCAAGAGGAATTGAGAATGCTCAAAAAAGAATAGAAAGTAAAAACTTTGATGCTAGGAAAAACTTGCTTGAGTACGATGATGTTTCAAATGATCAAAGACAAGCAATTTACTCTTTAAGAAATCAATTACTTGAGGAGAAAGATATCAGTGATACTATTCAAGCTCTAATTGAGGATCAATTTAAATTAATAACTCATAACTATGTACCAGAAGATTCTGTTGAATCCCAGTGGAGAACAAGAGACTTAGAAAAATTTCTTATTGAGACATATGATTTAGAAACAAATATTCATCAGAAAGTAACTGAAAATAAAAAACTAATTCCTGAATCCATAGCTGAAGAAGTTATTTCGTCTGCTAAGCATAGATATGAATATAAATATATTGAAATAGAAGACAACAGACTTCTTCTTGAAAAACAAGTGATGTTGCAGGTTCTAGATGTTCACTGGAAAGAACATTTAGCTGAAATTGATCATCTTCGAAACAGTATTGGTCTAAGAGCATATGCTCAAAAAAATCCAAAAAATGAATTCAAAAGAGAAGCATACTCTATGTTTGAGTCTATGCTTAATGAAATTGACAGCGGAACTGTAAGAATATTATTTTCCTTGCAGATTGCTAAAGAAGAAAATATTAATAACATTGAACCTAATCAGAATAATCAGGAAATGGTTTATCATAAAGACGAGGCACCAGCCTATGATGAAGATCAATCAAGTCCTTCAAGTGCTCCTTCTAATGAAACCACGGAAACTATAAAAAGAGAGGAGCCAAAAATTGGTAGAAATGATTTTGTAAAAATTACAAACGGTGAAGAGACTAAAGAAATAAAATTCAAGAAAGCAAAGCCTTTGATTGACTCTGGTGAATGGAAAATAATTTGACTATAAACTCCTATTCAATCCTCATAAAAATCTTCAGATTGGATTGGTCTTGAAATTTTATTATCTTCATTAGCCCAAGACCCAAAATCAATTAACTTACATTTTTCTGAGCAGAAAGGCCTGTGGTCATTTTTGATAGCTAAATCTACCTTTTTTTCACATCTTGGGCACTTAGCCATTTTTAATAATCTCCATATATTTTTTATGTATCTTTAAAACTTCGTTCCTTAATAAATCTAATGATCCATTATTTACAATAACTTCGTCTGCAATACTCAGCCTTTGTTCTCTTGAAGCCTGCCTATTAACAATATTTTCAATTTCTCTCTTAGTCTGGTTATCTCTTTTAGAGGTTCTTGAAATTTGGACCCCTACATCACAATCAATAACCAATACCCTGTCATAAAGATTTGAAGAATTTGTTTCAAATATAAGCGGTACAACGATGATACAATAATCAGATTTTGTATTTTTTATAAAAGCTTCAATACCAGACCTTACGATTGGGTGAATGATATTCTCAAGTTTTGATTTTGCAGCCGAGTCATTAAATATAAGTTTTCTTATTAATTCTCTATTAATATTTTTGTATTCATCAAGATATTTGTCTCCAAATTGTTCAATAAATAATTTATATCCCTTTGAATTTCTATTTAAAGCATCTCTAGCAAGGTCATCAGCATCAATCAAATCAACACCAATATCTTTAAATAATCCAGCTGCTGCTGACTTTCCGGAGCCAATACCTCCTGTTAACCCTATAATCATATTCGCATTATACTAAAGATAAAAAAAAAGGCTCCTAGTAAACTAGGAGCCTTGAAGAAAAAAGCCTGACGATTTCCTACTCTCACACAGGGAGACCCTGCACTACCATTGGCGTTAACTCGTTTC
>ERZ802831.1870-NODE-1870-length-9975-cov-13.2382_pt1 | contig 9975 bp, 7 predicted proteins | sample MGYA00345655_ERZ802831 | MGnify/ENA primary metagenome ERZ802831 (study PRJEB30503, sample SAMEA104212376) | marine metagenome | biome: Westerlies Biome; feature: [SRF] surface water layer (ENVO:00010504) within the epipelagic zone...; material: water...
GTTGATTTGTAATCATCAGGTCCCGAGTTCAACTCTTGGTGCCGGCACCATTTTCCTTTTTAAGGTTTAGTTTTTATTTTAAAAAAACTACTAATAAGAGGATTACTAAACCAAAATATATAGAAACATAAATATATCTTGCTTGTTTAAAATCCTTCTCTAGGTCACTATCATTTTTCATAAACTTTATATTTCACAATTTTTATCTAAACCAAGAACATGAGCTACCCTGCCCATGCCCATCCAGCCGGCAATGCAGTATGTAAGATCAGTAATTTCAGCATCCGTAAAGTTAGTCTTAATTTCAACCCAAAATTTTTCATCTCTTGATAATGACTTGGGGTCTTCACCCATGGCTTTGGCGAACTTAACTGCAACTAATTCTTGACTGGATAAATTGTCATAGTTCTCATCAAGGAGATCAGAATAGAAATCTTCATCTGGAGCATGTCCATTATTTATAACTCCCTTAGAAATTCCCATTTGATGAACATCTCTTTTGGACTGCCAGTTCATGCAAATCATACAGCCGTTAATCATGGCTGTAGCAATGCGAGCGGCTTCAAATACCTTTAACGGAAGCTTGCTATGTGCATATATTGAATATGCAAAGGCATTCCCAGCCCCTGATATTTCCTTGGCATAGACCTCACCAGGACCTGTCATGGTTCCTCCGTCTGATTGGTTTATATTTATTCTCATGTTTTTTTAAAATTAGATAGTCTATTTATATCAATAAAAAGAAATTCATTCAAAGAATTAATATTTGGCATAAGAATTGCATCTATGTAATTGTACGCTGAGTATTCATTCTTTCCCCCCAAGTAGAAGTTGAATACATTATTCACAAGATATACTCGGCGTACTTTTTCCCCTTGAAGATGACGAAGGACCTTTAATTAGGTCCTTCACTTTTTAAAGATTTAATTCAAAAGTTAAGTTTAATAAGCGCCCTCTTGGATCATGAACCCGTGTATCAAAACTAAAATCGGGCGCATCATAGAGTAATGGAGCCTTTTTATCGAAAGCATTCATAATTCCCAAACCAACCTCTAACTCATTTTTTGAAATTAGGAATATTCTTTTAATTGAGAAATCATAAACAAGAAACGATTTTATGTAACTTGAATATCCTAAATTGATCGCAGACAAAGGAATTGTTCGCTCATTTCGATAACCCTCTACATAACGGGTACTCATCCCCAGTTCATAATTATTAAATGACCAGCTCAAAAAAGTATTCAATCTAAGTTTTGGCAAAGAATGTGTGTTTGCATCAAAGTTAAATTTACCAACCCGATTTAACATATTTGTAAAATTGCCTGCCTGAGGAGTCAAAAATTCTGATAACTGAGTTGCTTTTATTGCATAGTAAAAATCTCCTAATTCAGTATTTCTAGAAAAATTTAACTCTAAATCAATTCCATTCACCTCGGTTTTCTTCTCATTAAAATAAGAAGTGCTCACCGCAATCAATTCTCCAAATTGATTTCTGGTAATGCTCGCTGCAAAGGGATCGTTATTCAGCAAAACTTGCGGGCTCTCTACCTCAATTCGATTTTTATAATCAATCGCCCAATAATCTATCGTTAAATCTAACTCACTGGAAAGACTCCAAATAAATCCAAGGCTAGTATTTTTAGAAGTAGCTGGTTTTAAATCTGGATTACCCAAAAGAGCAAGGCGCACAAATGGAGAATCATTAATATCTCTTACACTGCCTAATCGAATTTCTGATGAAAACATTTGCGCCATAGATGGAGTGGTGAATGAGGTACCAATTGAGGCCCTCAATAGAAAATTTTCTGAAGCTGAGTATTTGAAAGAGAATTTTGGATCAAATGAAGACTCATTCTCTAGTTTTTCATATCGTCCAGATAAAATGATGTCTAAATTTGATCCAAATTTTTGATTTGCTTCAAAGAAAATAGCTTGCTTATCACGGCTTGTATTAACATTTTTACCCCCACCTAAAAATATTAAATCTGCACCTTTGATTAACTTTCCACTTGCATCAAAAATTGCCCTGCTTCCTTCAGAATAGTTAATTTCTAAATCTTCAGAATTTAATTGAAAGCCAAGCGCAAAATTGATTTCATTTTTTTGACCGGTCAAAATGCCGTCAAGAGAAATGAGACTGCCAGTCTTAATGGAGGTCTCTGATCCTTTAATGTAATCAATTAAGCTAGCTGAATTTTCTAAAGGTGAAAATATATTCCATTGCTCATTGCCGTTAAGGCCTCCTTGACCAAGAATAGCAGCCTCAAACCTTGACTCGATGGTATCAGGACGCATGTGTTTGTTTTCGTGCTCGCTTGCTGTAAGCGATAATGCAAAATTCATACCCTCAGAGAGATCAAATTCTAAGCTATTGCTGAAATGATATTGTTTGATAGCCTTAGGTGAATTAGGAGATGGAAATGCAGAACCTAAGGGTCTGCCATACCACACAACTGGCACACCAAAGGGACTGCCACCTTGTCCAGGAAGCACTTGCTTGGATAAGTAGGCGAGTGCTGGGTAAGATGGAGATTGAGGATTGTCATTAACATCAATAGATGCCATTAACAAAGACATTGAATAAGTCATATTAGTAAATGGTCTTTCAAAATGAAGATAGCCTTTTGTATGATCTTCGTCATTCACAATATTGAACCTCTCGCCATATAAAAATTTACAGCGAGAACCATCTAATACACCTCCATTTTGAACACAATTGGGATCTGGAACTATCTGATCTTTGCTGTAGTTTCCAGCATAAGATCCAGTTTCAATTGAATCTGACTGAGTAACTTTGAAACTATTGCCAAGTCCGCTTAAACCAAACTCTGCTAGCTTTGGGATGCTAGAAGCATTCAATGGAGACTTATTTAAAAAACTCAGAGCAATGACATAGTTCCCACCAAAAGCATCACCTCCAAAAAGTGATCCTATGGAGTTATCTTTTTGACCATAATTGGTTGTCTTTTGACTGCCAACAGCTAAACGTATTCCGTTAAACTGTTGATAAGTTTGAAAATTGATCACTCCAGCAACTGCATCTGAGCCATATAAAGATGTAGCTCCATCTTTTAAAATTTCTATTTGCTCTAATGCAATCTCAGGAATAATATTTACATCAATGTAGCCCTCGCCATCGTTAGACGGTGTGCCAGCGTGAGTTTGACGTTTTTTGTTAATTAGAACTAACGTTGATGCATGATCAAGTCCCCTTAATGTGATCGCAGCCATTCCTTGATCAACACCATCTAAAGCATTTGTTTGAAAATGCGAGCCTGATGCTATGCTTAAATATTTGCTAAGTTCTGCAACTGAAGATACACGTAAATTTTTAAATTCCTTGGCTGAAATAATATCAACTGGCAATGCACTGACTTTATTGGCATCTATATAGGAGGCAACCGAAATAACTTCCTCAGTTTCTGCAGCAGAAATTGAAGGGATTGCAAAGATTAAGATGAGAAGAGTATTTAAAAATTTATAAATCATAAAATTTAAGATTGATTTCTTACTAAATGATTATACTGATTTTATTTTTATATAAAAAAAAACGGGAGCAATATAAAAATTGCTCCCGTTTTTACGGTCTTTTTTGGTAAAAAATTAGAACGTTAAATTAAATCTAACTCCATAATTTCTTCCAGGCAAAGGAACCTCTTTTTTAACATATGAAGAGTGATTTCTTGCAACTTCATCAGTTAAATTATTTCCAAATATTGAAAGGGTTAACTTGCTCTGATTGCCTAAATCAAAATTTCTTGTTAATTTTGCATTCACCATCTCGTAAGCTGCTGTAGCAGTTTCACCTAAGCCAATATCATTTTGCTCTTCAACATCTTTAAGCATTAGTCCAAAAGTCATATCATCTTGGGAATACTTTAATTTATAGATGTTTCTAGCTGGATTAAGTCGGGGAATGTTACCACCGTTAGTAAATTCACCATTAATCTCATCTCTACCAAAAGACAAAGTAAGCTCTCCTGAGGCTAAATCGAAAGTGTTACCAAATTCAATTTCATACCCATCTAGCTCAGCATCTTGTTGCAGATAATTTGCAAGAGTTAGTCCACCGTGATCGTCATGGCCTTCTTCATCCTCTTCGTCATGCTCTTCATGCTCCTCTTCTGTTTCATCTTGAAGATAGATGTAGTTATCTACATCATTAATAAATACTGAAGCTGTAGCAAAGAAATTGCCATTATTTATATTTACAGAAAGATCAATGTTGTTAGACGTTTCTGAATCTAGATTCACGTTACCAACTTCAAATCTACCTGTTGCTAAGTGCGCCCCATTCATGAACATTTCGATAGAAGATGGTGCTCTTTCAACAGATGCAAATCCTAAATTAACGTCAACAAAGTCATTGAGCTGTCTTCCAATATTAAAAGCAATACTTGAACTGTTAAAAGATTTATCATAGTAATCGACTTCCATTTCTTCATGCTCATCGTGATGCTCTTCTTCATCGTGATCTTCGTCATGATGCTCTTCTTCATCTTCATCATGATGCTCTTCTTCATGAGCAGATGAAACTGAGCCTTTATTGTCAATGCTGTCATATCTGACTCCGAAATCTATCTCAAAGTCATTAAAACTTCTGCTTAGATAATACCCAATCGTAACTTCATCTCTTGATGCAGGATTCATAAATGCTTCAGCGCCAAAAATTGATGTATCCTCATTTACTAAGTTCAATGAAAGTTTCTGAGAAACTAGGTCATTAGAAAGATCGAAAATGAAACCTGCTTCTGCAGAATCATTGGTAAAGGTTGTAGGTCCTTCAGAGTGACCTTCATGCTCATCATGGCCCTCTTCCTCATGCTCATCTTCATCATGATGCTCTTCTTCTTCATGCTCTTCTTCAGCATGTTGTTCTGTGAATGAGTACTCAGAATCTCTGAAAAAGAAGTCAACTGAGTTTACAAAATCAAAGCTATCAAGGCTCTGTGAGCCTTTGATGTCAAATTTATCAGATTGAGTATTAGTGAAAATTCTTTCTCCCTCATGCTCATCATGACCTTCTTCTTCATCGCCATGTTCATCGCCATGACCTTCGCCATGAAATGGAATGCCGTAAGAACTCTCAACACTTGAAATTGAGAATCCAAGATAGCCATTGTCATCAACAATGGAAGCACCAAATTTCATAGTTTCGGATTCAAAATCACTATTAGCTAAGAAACCTACGTTCTCTTCATGCTCTTCTTCGTGCTCATCATGATCTTCGTCTTCGTCATGATGCTCTTCCTCTTCATGCATAACCGCACCATTAGGAACGTCATAATTTCCCAGTGAAGTGTTTTTGTATGCAAAACTTACATTTAAATTATTGATATTGTCCTGAAAGAACAAAGTTTGGGTTTCGCCGTCATTCACTGATTGAGTTTCAGCTCCAACTTTTAACATTTGCTCTACGTTTTCCATGGCAATTGAGTTGTCAACAACATTAATGATGCCGCCAATTGTTCCATTCGTATAAAGCAAAGATGAAGGCCCTCGCACAACTTCGATTTGTTGAGCATTGCCTAAATCAATGTCATTAAAATGGTCGGCACCAAGCCCAGACACATCTCGATTTACAATTCCATTGTCAAGAATTTTTACTCTTGAGCCTGACATTCCTCTAATAATAGGTTGGCCAACTGCAGATCCATAATCAGCGGTTGATACACCCAAAAGGTCATCCAGAGTTTCTCCTAAGCTTTGGGTAGCCTCAGTAGAAATATCATCACCACTAACTATATGAATGGGATCTGCAATTTCACTTGAAGACTTATTTATAATAGATGAAGTTACAACAACTTCCTCCAAGGCTTGCAGTGAATGGAGTGAAAAAGCACCCAACATAAAGAGTGCGAATTTATTAATTTTCATAAGAACCTCCTAGAAAAAAAATTAAAATTTAAAAAAATGATTTAAATTTTAATTTTTGGTGGCGCTTGTGAATAAAAAGGCTTACTTAATTGAAGATCAGGAGTTTTAGGGATCCCCTCGACTTCAATTGCAACGTAAGTTCTTTTAGTAGAATTTAAAGTAATCTCAATGTCTGCTGATATTTCATTATGACAAGTCAGACACTCAGATTGCTGATTAAACTCTAATGGACTTTCATCAATGTGTGCAAAGGAATGCAGTGATATACTTGCTAGAAAAAATAACCCAATAAATGAGATTACTTTTTTGTTAAGTCCAAAATCCATGGTCGGATGATATATCAACCGATTAGATTTTCAATACTCTAAATTAATAAAATGTACAAAGAAGCCATAAAAGATGCCATTTCAATGCATGAGCTGCCATCAAAATGGCAGCCAGATCTTCTAGCTGAAGCCCAAAAAGTAACTAAAAAAAAGAAGGCTGCAAAATACAGAAAAGATTTAAGGAATTTACCATTTGCTACGATTGATGGTGCGGACGCAAAAGATTTTGATGATGCTGTTTACTGCATTAAAAATGCTAGTGACTATAAGCTCTATGTGGCTATTGCAGATGTGTCTTTTTATGTTGAGTCGGGCTCAAAGTTGGACAATGAGGCTAAAAAACGAGGAACATCGATTTACTTTCCAGGAACAGTAGTTCCCATGCTGCCTGAGAGTTTATCCAATGGAATATGTTCATTAAGACCAAATGAAGATAGGTGCTCGATGATTTGCGAAATGACAATTGGTTTAGATGGCAAAAGGAAGAAATACAAATTTTACAGTGGTCTGATAAACTCAAAAGCGAGATTGACCTATAATCAAGTCGAAAATCATCTAAAGGATAAAGCATCGAAAATTAATGATGCAAAGGTTCGAAATTCAATAGATACGCTTAAATCTCTTACAAATTTAAGGTTAAAACTGCGCAATCAAAGAAAAGCATTAGAAATTAACCCCAAGGAAACAATTCTAGAATTAGGTAAAAATAAAGAAGTTAATAATATACGAATTAAAAAGTCTCTTTTCGCTCACAAGCTGGTTGAGGAATCTATGCTACTTGCTAATGAGTCTGCTGCAGAATTTATGCATGATCGCTTAGATCTTGGGGTATACAGAGTTCATGAAGATCCTGATCCCAGCAAGCTTGAAGCATTAAAAAATCATTTCAAGATATCAGCACAGATTGTAAAAAAATTATCCCCTTTAGAGGTTATTAATTCATGCCTTGCGGATGCTAACAAAAGAAATGATGACACGGGACAAATACTTGTGCTTCAAACGCTCGCAAGAGCAGAGTATTCAACAAATAATTTAGGGCATTTTGGATTACAACTTCAGCAATATTCGCATTTCACATCTCCCATCAGAAGATATCCGGATTTGCTTGTGCACAGACTCATTAACTCCTCGCTTGCTCATAAGAAAATAAAAACTAGGAAAAATGAGCTGCAAGATGAATGTGAAAACTCATCTATGTTAGAACGTCGGGCAGAAAAAGCATCCAGACAAGTCGAACAAGTTTTAATCTGTGAATACCTTAAAAAATCAAAGATAGGTAAAACAATGGATGGGGTTGTAACAGGGGTCACAGATTTTGGTTTATTTGTAAATTTAGAGCCCTACTTTATCTCTGGTCTTTTGCACGTATCTGATCTACCTGATGATCGTTATCTATTATTGCAGGATCGAAATGCACTCAAAGGAAAAAGGCGAGGCACGATCTTCAAACTCGGACAAAAAATTAAGGTTAAGATTGCTGCTATTTTTCCCCTTGAAAGAAAAATTAATTTAGTTATTTCAAATGGAAAATAAAGATTCTAAAAATCTGCGAGTAGGATTTCATACCATCGAAATGTTATTGAAGTTATCACCTGAAAATATAAAAAAAATCTTCATACCAGCCAACAGGAACGATAATAGAACTAATAGTCTAGTTGCTAAAGCTGAAAAACTTGCGGTTTCAATAGAAAGAAAAAAAAGTTTAGTGCAACATCCCGAAGCAGTTCTTAAAAGTGAAATTAGCCTTGGACTTTCCGAGCTTAAGAAATATGAGGAAAGCATACAAAATGAAAATCCAACTTTTTTGGTTGTAGATAATGTAATCGATCCTCGTAATCTTGGGGCATGCATAAGATCAGCTGCAGCATGCAATATTGCAGGTATTATTATTAACAAGCATCACTGCTCTCCTATTACTCCGTTGGTTAGGCAAGTCTCAGCTGGAGGAACAGAAGCAATTAAAATATTTACGGTAACGAACTTAGTTAATACTTTGAAGCACTTTGAAAAGATAGGTTATTTAATCCTTGCTACCAGTGAACATGCTGACTCGATGCATACAGAATTGGATCTTAATCAACCAATACTTGCTGTTGTGGGGTCTGAAGAGGATGGAATACGAAAAAAGACTCAAGAAAGCTGTTCTTCCGAATGCACATTATCAAAAAATGAAACTCTCAATAGTCTAAATGTTTCAGTTGCAACAGGGATTATACTTTTTGAGATAGCAAGGCAAAAATTAAGTAAATTTACTCTATAATTATTTAGTTAAAAGAGATCATTAAAAATGCTTCAACAAAGAACAATTAACAATCCGATTAAAGCAGTTGGCGTGGGTTTGCATAGTGGTAATAAAATGACAATGGAGCTTTTACCAGCTCCAGTAAATTCAGGCATTACCTTTATTCGTAACGATCTAGATCCAGAAATAGAAATTCCTGCATTATACGATTATGTTGGGGATACAACCCTATCAACAAATCTATTTAAAGATGGCTATAAAATTGGAACTATAGAACATCTGTTGTCGGCTATTGCCGGCCTGGGTATTGATAACTGCATTATAAAAGTTGATGGTCCTGAGGTCCCAATTATGGATGGCAGTGCAAGTCCTTACGTCTTTTTAATACAATCAGCTGGCCTAGTTGAGCAGGATGAATTAAAGAAATTTATTAGAGTAAAAAAAGAAGTACGCGTAGAGCGAGACGATACATATGCTGCCATCAAACCTTTTGATGGTTTTAAAGTGTCTTTTGAAATTAATTTTGATGATCCAAGTATTAGTCAGCATTCACAAAAATCTTCTATTGATTTTTCCTCAACCTCTTTTGTGAAAGAAGTGTGTCGAGCTAGAACTTTCGGTGCAATCAAAGACTTAGATTTGCTGCAATCCAAAGGCTTGGCGCTTGGTGCAAGCGTCGCGAATGCTATAGCCGTTGGAGAGGAGGGAATCATAAATGAAGATGGCTTAAGGTTTGATGATGAGTTTGTAAAACATAAAATGCTCGACGCGATCGGAGACTTATATCTTCTTGGTCATAATCTAATTGGTCAGTTTTCTGGTTATAAATCTGGTCACTCTCTAAATAATGAGCTGCTAAGAAAAATCCTAGCGTCAGAAGATGCATGGGAAGTTGTCACATTTGAAGACTCATCCATTGCTCCAATATCTTATGTTAGAGCTCCATTTGGAGATGCTACTTAGCTCTTATATTTCAGCTTTAATTTATGTCATTTCTTACCAGAATATTTGGAAGCAGTAATCAACGATCACTAAAACGGATGCAAGTGATTGTTGATCAAATCAATAATCTTGAGTCAGATTATCAGCAATTAAGTGATGAGGAACTGGCTTGCCTAAGAGAAAAATTAAAAAAATATTCAGAAGATAGTGAATATAATTTACTAGCTAACGCATTTGCTGCGACTCGTGAAGTTAGTTTAAGGGCAACAGGGTTAAGACATTTTGACTGTCAAATGCTCGGAGGGATAGCACTTTCTGAAGGAAATATTGCGGAGATGAAGACTGGTGAGGGTAAAACTTTAGTGGCTACCCTGCCCGCTTACCTTAACGCAGTCCAAGGCAATAAAGTCGTTTTGGTAACAGTAAATGATTATCTTGCTCAAAGAGATGCTGATTGGATGAGGCCAATTTATGAGGGTCTGGGACTAACTGTTGGTGTAATTCATTCAAACCAATCATTCCAAGAAAAAAAATCTGCCTATGAATCTAACATTATCTACGCCACAAATGGTGAGCTTGGCTTTGATT
>ERZ802831.1882-NODE-1882-length-9936-cov-10.7296_pt1 | contig 9936 bp, 10 predicted proteins | sample MGYA00345655_ERZ802831 | MGnify/ENA primary metagenome ERZ802831 (study PRJEB30503, sample SAMEA104212376) | marine metagenome | biome: Westerlies Biome; feature: [SRF] surface water layer (ENVO:00010504) within the epipelagic zone...; material: water...
CCAACATAAAGAAAATTCCATCCTAAGCCACATAAGAATAAAGCTATCCAAAAATTTAGAACAGTATCACCTAAAATTCCAAAAAATACAGAAAAAGCATAGAGTATTATCCCAACAAGCATCACCTTTCTATTTCCAAAATGAGATATAATAGAACCTGTAAAAAAAGATGGGGCAAACATTGCGATTATATGCCATTGAATGACGGTAGAACTCGCACTGTTTCCTAATTTACAGATATTTACAATCTGAAGAGGTGTTGCTGTCATTATAAAGCTCATAAGAGAATAACCTACAGCAGCAGCTAAAATTGCTATTATTAATGTCTTTTGCATTAAAATATCTTTCAATGGTCTTATTTTTTTTGCTGTTACTTCTGGTTTTTTAATTTTAATAAAGATTAAGATTGTAAAATTTATAATTTGAATTGATGCTGCCAAAAGATATGTTGCTAGGTAAATATAGTCTGGGAAAAGATCAAATGAGTATCTTGAAACTTCAGGACCAACAACAGCGGCAATAACACCTCCAGCTAAGACTAAAGAAATAGCTTTGCTTTTTAAATTGTTTGAAACATTATCAGCAGCTGCATATCGATAAAACTGCTGATTAGCTTGCGAAAAACCAAGTAATATAGACCCTACAATAAATAAATAAAAACTTTTATCAATTATCGAAAAAGCTATTATTAAACAACCAATAAAAGCCGCCAAGGATCCTAATAAAAACATTGATCTTCTGCCAAATTTTCCCATTAATAACGAAACAGGTATAAGTGTTAACGCAATTGTCAGAAATTGAAGGGATAGGGGGATTGTTGAATAAGATGGATTTGTGGCCAGCATGGCTCCAACCAAGCCGGTATTAATCATATTAATACTTGTTGTAGTTATCGATAAACCCTGCGCAACTGACAATATCAGGGTATTTCGTTTTTCTAATTCCAACTACTTATTGTCTTTATTTAAATATGATATTAACTTCAAAATATACTCAATCTGATTAAATTAATTAAGGAGATAAATTTGAAAACGATCACCGCTCCTGGATCTAAAAACCTTATAACAGATGTTTCCGGAGTACAAGTAGGTCATGCAGAAGATTATAAAATAGGAACAGGAGTGACTGTTATAACTGGTGACAATCCATTCTCTGCAGCTGTGGATGTTAGAGGTGGTGGACCTGGTACCAGAGAAACTGACATGCTCAGATTAGAAAACTCAATAGGTCGTGCTGATGCCATTGTCCTTTCTGGTGGCTCTGCCTATGGACTTGACGCAAGTTCAGAAATACAGGATTTACTTCGTAACGACGGGAAGGGATATCAATTAGGTAAAGCAATTATCCCCTTAGTTCCATCCGCAGTAATTTTTGATCTTAATATAAACGACAATCCTCATGTAAATAAACTAGGACATAGATCGCCTTGGAGAAATTTAGCAAATCAGGCTTATAAATCTTGTAGTAATAATTTCCTTTTAGGATCTTATGGCGCTGGTTGTGGAGCTACAACTGCAACTTTAAAGGGTGGACAAGGATCATCTTCATGGAAACAAAAGTATTCCAATGGTCAAGAGTATACTGTAGGTGCAATTGTAATCAATAACGCAGTAGGCAACCCTTTGCTAAATAAGGGTCCATCATTCCTATCAGGATATTTAGAAATCAACAAAGAATTTGGAGGATATGGAACTAGCAGTGAAAATTTTGATCACGTTATTAGATCGAAAAGACTACCCCGTTCCATCGGGATAGCAGACACTTTTAATGAGATTTCTAGCAATACAGTTATTGGCGTAGTTGCAACCGACGCTCCTTTAAGCCGTGCAAATTTAAAACGATTGGCAATTATGGCGCACGATGGGATTGCAAAATCTCTCAGTCCAGCGCATACACCAATGGATGGAGACACAATTTTTGCTATCAGTACGAATCAAAATAATAATAAATCTGAATTGGATAGTATAGATATTTTAGCAATGGGATCTAGAATCAGTGATTGTGTAGCTAGGGCATGTAATAGAGCAGTGTATGAAGCCGTTTCAATTGTCAAATCAAAGCCGACATGGAAAGAGCTATTTAAAAGCAAATAATCTTATAAAAAATTAGGTTTTTGTATTTAGAGCCTCTGCTTTTTTCTTCAAACGCAGATAGAAAATAGAGGCAAATGGAAGGCTAACAATATAAACTAACACTAACGTTATAAAACCTTTGATAGGGTTACTAATAATGGCATTACTTAGAAGAGCTAAAATTATTAACATAGGTATAACAAGTGACTTTGGAACTTGAAAAACTTTACCTGAAAATGTTGGTAAATTACTAACCATTGATATAGAAATAAAAACTATCCAAAATCCAATTATATCAAAAGATTTCAACATATATTCATTTAAATAACCTTCAATAGCAAGTGGGAAAAGCATTAAAAAAGCTGCAGCGGGTGTGGGTACTCCATTAAAATAATTTTTAGCATAACTAGGTCTTTCAGACAGCTCTGAGTTAAATCTTGCCAACCTAAGCGCAGAACAAATTACGTATAGGACAATAACAATCCAAAAAATGTTGTCTTGTGGCTTATCCATCCATAAATATACTGCCAAGGCAGGCACTGCACCGAAAACAACAAAATCTGAGAGTGAGTCAAGGTGCATTCCAAATTCACTTGTAGATTTTAATAATCTAGCAACTCTCCCGTCTAGCATGTCAAAAACAGACGCTATAATTATCATAATTATAACATTATCCCAGTTACCAAAAAGAGCTTGATACATGGCTTGTAAACCAAAAATGAGAGCGCAAATTGTAAGAAAATTTGGAAGCATCCAAACAACTGAAAAACGTTTAGGCCTTAATTGGAAAGCTTTTTTTGCTAACTTTACCCCTCTATTTTTCATCTAAGTGTTCTCTCACAGATTTAGAACTTTTAGTGAAATCACCTATTATAGTTTCTCCTGCAATCATTTTTTGTCCCTTTAGCACCATCACAGATACATCTGATGGAAAGTAAATATCTACTCTGCTTCCAAATCTAATTAAGCCAAATACCTCTCCTGCTTTTAGTAAGGATCCTATACCCACATCACAGATTATTCTTCTAGCTACCAAACCTGCAATTTGAACAAAAGCTATTTTCTTCCCATTTTCAGTCTCCATTCCAAGAATAAGTCTTTCATTTTCAGTAGAAGCTTTATCAAGACTTGCATTAAAAAAAGACCCTGGTATATAATTTTTATAAAAAATTTTTCCTAACATTGGTGATCTGTTTACATGCACATCAAATACATTCATAAAAACACAAACTCTAGTCCAGTTTCCTAAAGGCAAACCAATTTCTTCATCTGGAGTTATCTTTGAAATTTCTATAACCCTTCCATCAGCAGGAGAAATGATCAGGTTGTTTTTATTTGTTCCTGATAATATTGGAGTTACCCTAACGGGATTTCTAAAAAAATAGATACACCAGAGTGTCAGTACTAAACCAAAAAAATATAGAGGACTCCAAAACCAACCCATTATTACTGTCAAAATTACAAAAATAGCAATAAAGGGTATTCCAGCAGAATGAATTGGAACTAACATAGAAGTTTTAATAGAATCAATTATGGTCATTTGGTTTCCTGACTAATTTATATTGAGCTATAGTAATACTTTGGATATAATATACGAATAACAATTTACAATTATATACAATTGTGTTTTTTAAGACAAATGATATTAGTGTTTTACGAATTTAGGGGTTTATTTTGAATACAGTTAAAGAAAAAAAACTAAACGCTATCAAATCAGATATTTCAGAAATCAAAGATTTTGTTATGTCTAATAGTAGTATGAACGAAAAACAACTTTCAAATGATGGTAATTTGAATGATAGTGAAGATGATACCATCACTCTGACAAATATAGTTGATACCAAAAATAGTGTTTCAAATGTAAATACTTTGGCTCAAATTAAACAAGATTTAAATTTATTAAAATCAACTTTAATTAAACATGAACAAATTCTTACAGAAATATTACTTAAAATTAAATAATATTTTGATTATTTCATGACAATTTTCTCTGGTATTTTCTCAGTAAAATTTGTAAAGAAGGTGTCTATTATTAAAAACATGTATCTTTTTTAGTTGTGTGTTATATATTGTGTGCTAGTTATTAAGTGTGTGGAGGTTCATATGCGTTTTTTAAAATATAATTTTTTGCCATTATCACTATGTGTTTTAGCAGGTTTTACAACACTTGATTCTAAAATTTCATTTGCTGGGGGTGACCCTACAATAAAGGATCAAAAAGTAAAAAGCTCTAAGAGCAACGTTAAACAACATAGTCACTCCAAAACTTATGTAACCAAACAAAAGAATTTGTCTTCCACAACAAATTCAACGGTAAACACTAAATCAAATAATAACACAGATACTGAAAATACTGGATTTGCTGCAATAGAAGATGTGCCATTGATTGTTGATTTATCATCTGTAACAGATGCAGATGGAATGGGCACAGTTAGCGTGCAATGGCAAATATCCAATGATAATAAAAAATGGACGAATATTAGTGGAGCTACTACTCAATCATTTACACCTAGAGAAATTCATGTTGGTAGTAGATTAAGAGTAGTTATTTCATATGTCGATGGCCAAGGAAATTTAGAGCCTCTAACAAGCCCGCCTTCTACTCCAGTAAAAAATGTAAATGACAAACCTACTGGTTCAGCTAGACTTATTGGTTCTTCAGTTGAAGATAGTGCGCTTGTTGTTGATACGTCTAATATTGCTGATGAAGATGGTATTGGAGGCTTCGATATATCATGGCAAAGATCATCTTCAAAATCATCATGGGAAGCTTATCCTGCCGCACAAAGTGAAGTTCTTAGATTAACTCAGAACCAAGTGGGGTTTTCATTTAGAGCAGTTGTTTCATACATTGACAGTCACGGAACAAGAGAAGTTTTATATACTAGCCCTTCTGAAACTATCGATAATTTAGATGACCCTGTTCAAGGTGAAGTGAGTATTGAAGGTGAACCTAAAGAAGGCGCAACTCTAACAGCTTTGTCTAATTCTCTAACAGACGAGGATGGGATCGCCTCTATTTCTATAAGCTGGGAAAAATCAAAGGATGGTCGTAATTGGATTGTATTAAATAGCTTAAGTGGACCAGCCCTTTCTCTAAATCAAACATTAGTAGGATCTCAAATAAGAGCCAGAGTTGCAGTTGTTGACAATTTTGGTATTGAGACCAATCTATATAGTCAAGCAACAAGAACAGTTGAAAATATTAATAATAAGCCCTCAGGTAGAATTATTATAAGAAGAGTGGGTCAATAATATATTAATATTTTATTCGCTAAATATTATAAATTAATTTTGAAATGGAACTAAATTTTTCTAATAGTATTTAATGGAGTGTTTTAAATGAAACAAAAGTCTGATTTTGAAAAACCAAATTCTAACGTTATATCATTTCACAAATTCAAAGACAACCAAAGTGAGACAGTCACATCTACAATAGCGGCAATACTAGCAGTTAAAATAGAACATCCTAAAAATATTTCCCCAGAAGATTTTTTCATCAACGAGATTGATACTCATGATAATATAGAAATATTAGCTTTTGAAGATGCTTTAGAAAATGACAGCATAGGCCTAACAACCAAGGAAGCTCAAAACGACGCTTCAAATGATGACTAATACCTTTTTAACATTATAAATTAGTATTATTTGGATATTTTAGTTAATTTCCAAATTTGAGGTAGCAAAATTGATGCAAGTATTAATTTATAAAAATCACCTACAATAAATGGTTGCATACCTTTTAAAATGGCAAACTCAAAACCTTTAATAATAGATAGCTGCACAATTCCAAAAAGATAAATTATTAACATACCTAACATCATTGCAAAAACTGACTTAAATAATACTTTTCCCCATCCCCTGTCAGCTAACTCACCAATAATTAGGGAAGCTACAAGAAACCCAAAAAGAAACCCACCTGTTGGCCCCATTAAATAAGGTAACCCACCACCATAAGCAAAGACAGGTAAACCTATCATTCCTTGAAACAAATATAGGCTAACTGTTGCGACTGCTATATTCCTACCACATAACATAGAAATCATTAAAATAGCTAGAGGTTGCAAAGTCATAGGGACTGGATATAAATCTACTTTTATCTTTGCTGACAATACTAATATAAGACTGCACAATATCACCGTGAATGTTTTAGTAATAAATGAGAAATTATCTTCAATTTTACCTTTTAAAATAAAACTTTCAATCCAGCTTGATGTAAAATATGTATGATTATTCATAATAAAAACCCTTTGATTCCATTAATTTAAATATTAGTATCTATGTAAGGTTTATAACATAAATTATTTTTTTATAAAATTATATTTTGTAGGACTCTTTCATGGCTGAAGTCGATGACATATTAACACCACTTAGTATTTGGTTAAAAGATAAGAGAAAAATTGCTCTTGCTACTGTAATTTCAACTTGGGGAAGCTCACCAAGACCTGTGGGAGGTCAAATGGCCATAGATCAAAATGGTGAAATAATTGGCTCTGTTTCTGGTGGTTGTATAGAAGGAGCCGTAATTACTGAAGGAATAAAATCGTTAAGCGATGGTAAAACTAGAGTTAAAGATTATGGAATTTCAAATGATATGGCTTGGGAAGTTGGGCTTGCTTGTGGTGGAGAACTTAAGGTTTTAATTCAACCTCTTCAAATTGAAGATAAAATTATTTTTTCTATAGTTGAAAGTATAAGAAAAAGGGAAGTAATAAAATTAAAAATTAATACTAAATCAGGTTTAAGAACAATAGATAAGTCTATATCTCAACAATCAAGCTCTTTTAATCAATTGATGAATGAGTTCATACACATTATTGACCCTAAACCAAGGTTATTCATTATTGGAGCAGTTCACATAGCTCAAGAGTTAGTAAAACTAGCTACTATAGCTGATTTTGAAATAACATTAATTGATCCTAGAGATCATTTTGCAACTAAAAAAAGATTTCCAAACTGTCAAATTATTAATGATTGGCCAGATAATGCTTTATCAAAATTCAAATTCGATAAAGCAACACACCTAGTGACATTAACTCACGATCCAAAAATTGATGATCCAGCTTTAATATATAGCCTTAAAAAAAATATAGGTTATGTGGGATCTTTAGGAAGTAAAAAAACGCATAAAAAGAGGTGTGAAAGATTATCCTTATTAGGGTTTAATCAAAATGATTTGAATAAAATTCATGGTCCAATCGGTTTAGATATTAAGGCAAAAAATCCTGCTGAAATTGCTATATCTATTTTAGGAGAGATAATACAATTTAGACGTGCTAACTGATGTCAGACAAAAGTGACAAATCCATAATAAAAAAAATAATTTTAGCCGCAGGTTTAAGTAAACGATATGGACTAAAAAACAAACTTACTCAACATATCAATAATAAACCAATAATTAATTGTCTAATGGACAAGTTGTTAAGCATATATGATACCAGTGAACTCTTAATAGTTACAGGATATGAACATGAAACTATTATCAATTTAATAAATAATTCTGATATTGAATGTATATATAATAATGATTACAAAAAAGGAATTGGGACATCAATATCCGCTGGGATTAGAGAGTTAGACAAAACCATTAGAGGTGTAATGATAATTCCTGCTGATATGCCAATTATATCAACAAAGGATTTAATCAAATTACAAAATAAGTTTCTAGAATTGAATTGTAGTAAAGTTATATTTCCTAAATATAAATCTCAAGTTGGAAACCCTGTAATACTTCCTAAAAAATACTTTAATATATTAGAAGGCTTAAAAGGAGATTTCGGAGCAAAATCTCAAATTAACAAAACTGATATAATAACTGTAAACACAGACATAGGAACTATTTTTGATATAGATACAGTTTCAAATCTAAAAAAAGCTGAAAATTTTTTTAAAAACTAAGACGCAGCTCTTGCAGCTTTTTTTCTTTCATGCTCTTTTAAGTATTTTTTTCTAATTCTTAAACTGTCCGGTGTAACTTCGACTAATTCATCATCATTAATAAATTCTAATGCAAACTCTAAAGTTACATTAATAGGCGTTGTTAAAGTAACAGCATCATCAGTTCCAGATGCTCTTACATTTGTAAGCTGTTTTCCTTTAAGTGGATTGACAACTAAATCATTATTTCTACTATGAATTCCTATAATCATACCTTCATATACATCAATACCATTCTCTATAATCATTTTACCTCTGTCTTGAAGGTTAAATAATGCATATGGCAGTGCTTTGCCTTGGCCTATAGAAATAAGTGCTCCGTTTCTTCTACCTGTTTGAAGACCTTGGATTATTGGACCATATGTGTCAAAAGTATGGTATAATAACCCAGATCCAGACGTTAAAGTTAGAAACTCTGCTCTAAAACCGATTAATCCTCTACTTGGCATATTATAATCCAAGCGGACACGACCTTTACCATCTGGAACCATATCTGATAATTGAGCTTTTCGTTCACCCATTTTTTCCATGATTTTACCCTGATGAATTTCTTCAATGTCAACAGTTACATTTTCATAAGGTTCTTTTTTAATTCCGTCTATATGCTTAGTAATAACTTCAGGAGAAGAGACTCCCATTTCAAAACCTTCTCTTCTCATATTTTCAATTAAAATTGATAAATGAAGTTCACCTCTTCCAGAAATTCTAAATTTATCTGGATTATCTGTATCCTCAACTCTAAGAGCAACATTTGTTTTGAGCTCTTGCTGCAAACGGTCTCTAATTGACCTACTTGTAACTAATTTACCTTCTTGTCCTGCAAATGGGCTGTCGTTAACTTGTATCATCATACTAATAGTAGGCTCGTCAACTGAGAGCTTTTCAAGTACTTCCAATTTACCAACTTCACAAATTGTATCTGAAATTTTTAGTTCACCCAAACCACTAATTGCAACTATATCCCCGGCACTTGCTTCGTCTACTTCTTTCTTCTCAAGACCGTGAAAATTCATAATTTGTAATACTTTACCCTGTCTTGCATCACCATCAACATTTCCAATTGATACTGGTTGCCCTTTTTTAAGTTGTCCTCTTCTAATTCGTCCTGTTCCAATTAAACCCACGTAGCTTGAATCGCTCAAAGCTGAAATCTGAATCTGAAGATCTCCATTAGGATCAACATTAGGGTAGTCTACATTTTTAATAATAGTTTCAAAAATAGTATCCATGTTTTGTTTTTTATTAGACAAATCATCAGTTGCCCAACCTTGAATTGCAGAAGCATATACTACAGGAAAATCAAGTTGATGTTCGTCAGCTCCTAATCTATCAAAAAGATCAAAAGTTTGATCTAATACCCAATCTGGTCTTGCTCCATCTCTGTCTATTTTGTTTATAACAACAATAGGTCGCAATCCTGCTTGAAGTGCTTTTTTCGTAACAAACCCAGTTTGTGGCATTGGTCCGTCAACTGCATCAACTAACAATAAAACAGAGTCAACCATAGAGAGAACTCTTTCAACTTCACCTCCAAAATCAGCATGGCCAGGAGTGTCTACAATATTGATCCTAAACTCTTTCCATTTTAAACCAGTATTTTTTGACAAAATAGTTATACCACGCTCTTTTTCAAGATCATTAGAATCCATAACTCTTTCTACTGTTTGAGAATGGGCAGCAAAGGTTCCCGATTGCTGTAACAAAGTATCAACCAAAGTTGTCTTGCCGTGGTCAACATGAGCGACAATTGCAATATTTCTAATTAGTTTGATTTTGTCTTCAGGTTTCAAATTATTACTCATTTTAAACTCTACTAGTTTTATTTATTATTAATTAAAGATTGCCTATATAGACCTTTATTAGGCATTTTGTCACTAAATAAAAAAATTATATGATTTTTAGACCTTATATAAACCTTAAGTCATAC
>ERZ802831.1889-NODE-1889-length-9917-cov-38.6336_pt1 | contig 9917 bp, 12 predicted proteins | sample MGYA00345655_ERZ802831 | MGnify/ENA primary metagenome ERZ802831 (study PRJEB30503, sample SAMEA104212376) | marine metagenome | biome: Westerlies Biome; feature: [SRF] surface water layer (ENVO:00010504) within the epipelagic zone...; material: water...
CTGTTTCAACAGTGGCTGTGGTTCTGCTATCAGCGCGTGTCGATGGCGCCTTAGAAGCGGCTAGGGCTTCGGAGTGCTCAACCTGGATGGAGACGGATCAACCAAAGCGTTTTTGGCAACGGTTTTAGACACGGTTTTCGATGAGATCTTGGCAACCGGCTTGACCACCTGGTTGTTAGTGGGGCGTTCCGCCGATTTGCGATTCAACTCCCGTTCCAACGACGCCACCCGCCGTTCTCTCAGACAGTGACGGCAGCCCCCCAGGGTTTGCAAATGCTTCTCAGGGGTGATGCTGATGTCCTGCACAGGGTGGTGCGTACAGCGAATTTTGACGGGGCTTTTATAACTCCGCCAATTCATCCCTTCATAGTTGTACTGATCGCCAAAACGCTGCTCGGCTCGTTTGAGAAATTCGTCCTGGCTGATGCGTGCTCCCATAGATACGAATGTATGAGAAGGTTCCCGTCGAACGATGGGCTTGTCATCCGACGTCACGAATGGACCCAGTGATCAGCACGGATCAACCAACCGATTGGTCGCTCCTCCCCGGCTGGCTGTCTACAGACGAGGGCCAACGGTGGCAGCAACTGCTTGAGCACAACATCTCCTGGGAGCAGCCGCTCGTGCAGGTGTTTGGCAAGTACCACCGCGTGCCGCGCAAGACCGTTTTTTTAGCTGAACAGGGCTTGCAGTACCGCTATAGCGGTGCCGTCCATGTCGGGGAAGGATGGCCGGAATGGTTCCATCCGTTACTCGAGCAGGTGAACCACATGGCTCAAGCTCAGTTCAACGGCTGCCTTCTCAATCTTTACCGCGATGGCGACGACCGCATGGGCTGGCATGCCGATGACGAACCGGAAATCGACCAGACACAACCGATTGCATCGCTCTCGCTGGGATCAACGCGAGACTTTCTGTTCAGACATCGCAACGATCAAACCAAGCGAGCAGCGATCCCACTGGCTGACGGTGATTTATTAATCATGCATCCCGGCTGCCAAGGGCTTTGGATGCACAGCGTGCCCCAACGCCGCAAAGTGAAAACGATGCGAATCAATCTCACCTTTCGCCATTTCCTACAGGGGTAATGGCAAACGAAAAACTCAAAGCAAAACCTTCAATGCCAAACCCCATATAGGAGCTGTCAGAACCGCGAGAACGGTGCTCCAAAACACCAGCGCAGCCGCCCGCTCCTGATCGCGTCCAACCGATTCCGCAATCAGCAATATTGAAATCGCTGTTGGTGCCGCTCCTTGCAGCGCGAGGGCCTGAACCATCAATGGATCCAAGCCAAACAACACACCCAGCAACAACAGCAGCAGGGGATAAAGCAAAAGCTTGACCAGCAAAGCTGGGCCAAGGCCCGCCCCGATTAAGGAAGGGGGTTTTCCTTGCCGCGTCAGGCTGCCAAGACGCATCCCAACCACCATTAACGCCAGCACAATCACGATCCGGGATGGCCACCAGAGGCCTTCCGTGATGGCAGCTCTCCAGGGCGTCAGCTGAATCAGCAAGGCACCGATGAGTCCGCGCGTCGCCGGACTACGGCCCATGCTGACGAGCAACTGACGCAGGGCGAGCCATCGACTGGCGGCAGCAGCACCAAGCAGTTGGGGACCAACACTCCAGGTGAGCAATGTTGCGCCCAGGTCGTAGCCAATGGTGATCGTGAGGGCCTCGGGCGGCAAAAAAGCCAACGCCAGGGGCACACCGAAGTAGGCCGTATTACCAATACAGCTCCCCAGCAACAGCGAAGGGGTGACAAGCCCTAGCGCCTTGGATCGCCAGCCACCCACCAGCAACACCGTGGACACCGCCAACACGGCAAGGCCCGCGGCTTGCAACACATCACCATGGAGGCCGCTTTTCAACAGCAGCCCCATCACACTGATCGGAACGCCGAAGCGCACCAGCGGCACAGCGAAGCGACCAGCCAAATTCGGATGCTGCCCACCGATCCAAAAACCGATCAGCAAGCACGGAAGCAGCTCAAGCAGGAACCGCAGAACGCACGCCGCAGGAACACTTCAAAAACTTAGGAGGCGCCCCGTGGTGTGCCAGGGTAGCGATCGTCCACAAGAGACGCATGCTTCGCAAAACTCTCCAACGACGATTCGAACACCTGATGACGGTGCTCGCCGAGCAGGTGGAATCGCTACCCGTCGAGAACGAAAGCTGGCTGGAAACAGAACGCGAAATCACCGCGGTCGAACGGGCACTACAACGACTTCCCCTGTGTGATGCCTGAGGCCCGAAGGCCCAACAACTCCTACGTACTGGTGCGAAGTGATGGCCGTTCCGACAAGGTGACGGCCCTCACGTTCGAGAGCTACGACGCGGCTTACGACGAACTGGAGCGTTATTACAGAGATTTTTGTTGTTCGGACGACGAGAAAATCGATTACACGATCACATCATCTGGCTAAGGAAGCGCCGACTGCGCTCTTCCCTGGCATTGCTGAAGAAGGATTGGGGATCGGAGGTTTCAATCACGCGGCCCTGGTCCATAAACATCACTCGGTCGGCCACCTCGCGCGCAAAGCCAAGCTCGTGGGTCACCACCACCATCGTCATCCCACCTTGCGCCAACTGACGCATCGCATCCAGCACCTCCTTCACCCGCTCTGGATCCAACGCACTGGTGGGCTCATCAAAAAGCATCACTTCTGGATCCAACGCCAGAGCCCGCGCAATCGCAACGCGCTGCTGCTGGCCACCACTGAGCTGGGCCGGATATTTGCGCGCTTGCTCGCGGATTCCCATCTGATCGAGCAGCTCAATCGCGCGCTGCTCCGCCGCGGCCTTGGCACGCTTCTGCACCTTGATGGGCGCCAGGGTGATGTTGTCGAGAATCGAGAGGTGGGGGAACAGGTTGAACTGTTGAAACACCATCCCCACCCGCTCGCGTATCGCCCGCACTTGGCGTTCCTCATGGGCGGCATCCAAGCGCACACCAAGTACATCCAGTTCGCCGCTATCCAGCGTTTCCAATCCGTTGAAGGTGCGAATCAAGGTGCTCTTGCCCGACCCGGAGGGTCCCATCACCACCAACACCTCGCCACTGGTCACATCCAGCGACACCCCATCGAGAGCCCGCAGCCCCGGGGAATAGCTCTTCACCAGATCAGTGGCACGAATAGCGATCGTCATCGGGCAGAACGGACGGGGTCGAGCTGGATCTCAAGGTGACGGGCCAGCAGAGCCATCGCCGTGCACGCCAGCCAGTAAACCGCAGCAAGCCAGATGTACACCTCGAGATAACGACCAATGAAGGCTGGATTCGCCAACAGGCTGCGGCTGATCCCCAACAGTTCCACCAATCCCAAAATCGCCATCAGGCTTGTGTTTTGAAGCAAGCCCACCGCTTGATTGGTCAGCGATGGCAAGGCAACGCGAAAGGCTTGGGGCAACACCACAAGCTGCAGGGTTTGTCGCGGTGAGAGCCCCAGCACCATCGCCGCCTCCCGCTGGGTGGGTGGAATCGCTTGAAGACCGCCGCGTACATCTTCAGCGATGTAAGCCGCTGCAAACAGGGCAAAGGCAAGCACAGCCCGCAGCACACGGTTGAGCTCAACGCCGGGAGGAAGGAACAAGGGAATCAACAGCTGACCAAAAAACAACACAGCGATCAGCGGCACTGCCCGCATCAGCTCGATGTAAGCCGTGCTGCTCCCCCTCAGCACGGGAAGATCACTGCGACGCCCTAGCGCCAACAAGACCCCAAGCGGCAACGCCAACATGCCGCTGCCAGCCGTGAGCAACAGCGTGAGGCTGAAACCACCCCAACTCTGCGTTCCCACAGGCGCAAGGCCAAGCCCCCCAGCAAGAAGCCAGAGGCCAAGGGGAGCCATCCCACTCCAAAGCAGTGGGATGGCGCGGCGCCAACCGCCTTGCCGCGGTCCGAACAGGGTGATCGCGATCAGAACAACAACAGCAGCAATGCAAAGCAAGGGCCGCCAACGCTCAGCTTCCGGGTAACTGCCCACCGCATAGAGCGGCAAGTTGGTCATCACAACCGTCCAGTCGGCCCCACGCCATAACCAGTGCAGGCAAGACCAACCCGCCCAACCGATCAACGCCAACAGAAGCAAAGTGAGCCAACGATCCAACCAACGGTTCATCAGCGACTCCTCTGCAAACGACCCAGCACCACCCGATTCATCAAGGCCATACCGCCACTGAGGATCAAATTCAGCAACAAGAAGCTGAGCAACAACAACAGAAAACCTTCAATGGCACGGCCCGTTTGCGTGATGGTTGTATCACTCACCGCATAGAGATCGGCATAACCCACCGCAATCGCAAGCGTGCTGTTCTTCGCAAGGTTGAGATATTGACTGGTGAGCGCCGGAAGAATCGCCGGTAAGGCCTGGGGCAAGACGATCCGGCGGAGACCCAAACCCTCCGACAAACCAAGACTTCGAAAGGCTTCCCACTGGCCACGGGACACAGCATTAATTCCGCCTCGAACGATTTCGGCGATCGAGGCCCCTGTGAACACCACCAACCCCGTAAGCACCGAGCAAAACTCCACGCTGAGATTCAGCCCCAGAAGGCGTATGCCCTGGTTGGAGAAGTGGATCAATCCACCCACGGGAGTGTCTGGCAACCCTAAGAAGGCCACGAAGTACCAAAAGAGCAACTGCAGCAACAGCGGCACTTGGCGAATCAACGCCACATAGCCACCGGACAGACTGCGCAACAAGCGATTGCGACTGCTCCGGGCAGCTCCAGCTGCCACCCCAAGCGTGGTGGCCAGCAACAACCCCATCAAAATCACCTTGAGGCTGTTCAACCAACCAACGGTCAGGGCCCAGGCATAGCTGTCGGTTGGGGCGTAGGGCAGCGCAGTCTCTGCAAGGGCGAAACCCGCGGGACGCCATAGCCAACCGAAATCAAGTCCCAGGCCGGTGCGAATCAAATTTACGGTGATGTTGTTGATCAACAGACCGGCAAACGCGATCAGGGCAACAACAACGCAAAGCTGAACCCAGAAGCGTCCTTGACGAAACATCTGGGGCATCAAGTGAACGGCGGAGAAATCATCAAACCACCTTCACCACCCAGACGATTGGGACCCCTGGGGATGGTGACGGCACTCCCGGGGCCGAGATGACGGTTGTAGATCTCGCCATAGTTCCCAGTCGCCCGAATCACCTGAACCACGAAGTCGTCCGGCAAACCGAGTTTCGCTCCGAGGCCTCCATCCACCCCCAGGAAACGACGCAACGCGGCCTGCGATGGATCCGCAACCGCCCGTTCCAAAACATCGTCGAGGTTGGCTTGGGTAATGCCACGCTCCTCCGCTTCGATCAAGGCATACACCACCCAATTGGTGGCATCCGCCATCCGCTGATCACCCCCAACGACGGCTGGAGCGAGGGGTTCCTTACTTAACCGGTCCTCCAAAATCACGTGTTGTTGAGGGTCTTTAAATCCAGAACGAGCGGAAGCCAGCTGTGAACGATCGGAGGTCATCGCGGCACAACGACCTTGCAAATAACCTCCCACCACTTGGTTTAAGTCTTGGTATTTGATCGGGGTGTAGGGAAGACCCTGCGCTGCAAACGCATCATTCAAGTTCTGTTCCGTGGTGGTTCCCGATCCGACGCAAATGGCTTTGCCACTCAGATCAGCCATCGAACGAACGCCACTCCCGACCGACACCATCAATCCCTGCCCATCGTGAAACACCGTGGGGGCAAAGCTGAGTCCATTACCCCCGGCAGCATCACGGCTGAGGGTATGGGTCGTGTTGCGTGAGAGAAGATCGATCTCCCCAGACCGCAATGCTGTGAATCGCTCCGGCGCGGTAAGGGGACGGTATTGAACCTTGGCGCTATCGCCAACAAAAGCCGCGGCCATCGCCTTGCAAATGTCTACATCCAAGCCGGCGTATCGCCCTTCAGGACTTAAAAAACTGAAGCCAGGGATCTTTCCACTCACGCCGCACAACAACTCACCCCTCGACTGCACTAAATCCAATCTGGAACTCGTGCCATCACTCAGGGTGGCGCATCCACTGATCAAACCAATCAAACCGCCGACGGCACCAATCAGACGACTAGAGATGGGTCGGGACATCGTTGATGGGACGGATCGGATCGGATTGTCCCAGATCTTCAGGCAACAACCCAAAACACCGGTACCTTCTGGGAGCTGACAGCTCCCTACATGAAACTGCGCTGCTGGCTGCTAGCTGGGTTCATCGGACTGGGCTTGACAACACCAGCCCATGCATGGGGGCAAGAAGATCGAAACAATTACAACAACAAAATGGCCCTTCTAGGCGTCTTGCTCGAGGGAGCAAAGGAACGCGCCCAGGATCACGGTGATATCGAAACGCTTTGCTTACTGCTCGGTATTGGTGCGGACGTCACCGCGAATTATGTGAACACTGCACCGAATAATCAACAAATCAATCAACGCTTGGTCGCGATGAATAACGACCTCAACATGTGCATCAGCATGCTGCAGAAAACAGCCTTAAAACCTTAAGCATGGGATGACTCTTGCCCTCCAATCCGTTCAAACAAATCAAGGGATTCTTGATTCAATCCCACAACGGTGACCTCTGAGCCACCGAGGCGTAACTTGCGGATCACTTGATCCAGGGCCGCTACACCACTTTGATCCCAGATATGGGCCTGCGAGAGGTCGATGCTGATCCGCTCGGGATGATCATGCAGATCAAATCCTTGGACGAAATAGATCGTGCTGACAAAAAACAACTGACCGATCACCCGGTAGTGGCGTTCTTGAGCACTGATCTGATCCGATTCCACCCGGATCACCTTGGCAACTTTGCGGCTGAACAAAATGCCGGCCAAGGCAACACCGGCCAACACGCCAAGCGCCAAGTTGTGCGGCGTCGTGAGCATGGTGACGGCAAACGTCATCAGCATCACGGAGGTGTCGCTCTTTGGAATCCGACGCACATTGCGCAGGCCATTGATATCGGCAGTACTCACCGCGATGCTGATCATCACGGCGACCAAAGCAGCCATTGGAATCTGCTTCAGCCAGGAGCCTGCCAAGAGGATCATGGCCAACAGACTGACGCCCGAGAACAGTGTCGAAAGGCGGGTTCTGCCGCCGTTGTCGATGTTCATCACCGATTGACCAACCAAGGCGCAGCCAGCCATACCGCCAAAAAGCGAAGACACGATGTTGGCGATGCCTTGACCGCGGGCTTCAACATTTTTGTTGGAGGGTGAATCGGTTTTATCGTCAAGAATGTCTTGGGTGAGAAAGCTTTCCATCAAGCCCACTAGGGAGATGGCTAAAGCAGTGGGCAAGACCAAACCGAGGGTTTCAAGGTTGAAGGGCACACCTCCATTGCCTCGTCCGAAGGGAATGCCAAAGCTGGGCAAGCCATCCGGAAGATTGCCGAGGCTGCTGACCGTCGGGATGTCGAAGTGGAACCCAATGCTGATGGCCGTGAGAACAACGATCGCCACCAGCTGAGAGGGAACAGCCCGCGTCAGCCGTGGCAATCCATAAATGATCACGAGCCCCAACACCACCAAAGCCCACACCACCGGCACCTGGCCGCCATGGGGCAACAACAAACCCGCCGCATGGTCACCTCCCTCACCATGCCCACCGCCAAAACCAAGTTGGGGAAGCTGCGCTTGAAAAATCAGCAAAGCCAAGGCATTCACAAATCCGCTGAGGACCCCCTGGGGAACAAAGCGCATCTGATCGGCCAATCGCATGTAACCCCAGAGAATCTGGAGGACCCCGGTTACGAGACCAGCCACCAACAAATATTTCACCCCCAAACCTGGGCCAATACCTTCACCACTGGCCACAAGGCCAGTCATTAACAAGGCTGTTGATCCGGTCGCGGACGTAATCATGGCCATCCGTCCGCCGACGACCGCAATCGTTAGGGACAGACAAAAGGCACCAAAAAGTCCGACCTTGGGATCAACCCCAGCAATTCCAGAGAACGCAATCGCTTCTGGAATCATCGCGAAAGCGACGACCAGGCCTGAAAGCAGGTCCTTACTGGGATTAGAGAACCACTGATTCACCAGAGTGGAACTGGATCGATTGGCCATGACCAACGCCGTAGGCTGCCGCGACCGTAGATCAGAGCGTCGGCAGGTTGCCAGCGGGGTCGTACTTCTGCTTAAGACGTTTCAAGCCAGGCAGCCATCCGCCAAAAGCTTGCTCAAGTTCACGTTGATGAAATGGAAGATGGTCGTGGAGTTGAGCCAGATGAACACCCGGGCAGAGCGGTTGCAACACATGCCAAAGCTCCTCGAGCCACTGCAGGCTGCGTTGACGCATCGCTAGATCACCAGCGACCCAACCCGCCGTAATCCAAGGCTTCCAAACAGCGTCACGGTGGTGGAACGAGCTGAGATCACTGGGCACCAGGGAGGTGGCACCGCCCAATTGCTGGCCCGACAGGCTGCATGACGGGTGGGGACGGCGACGCATGCAATCCCGAAGAAGAGGCAGGCAATCGTTCCAATCAGCAGCCCGTGCTGGCCCCAACAAACCCACCACCTCAGAGTGCACACGATCCGCTCCGGGACGGGGAAGCACCAAGGCGGGCAATTGATGCAAACCGTCGATGCACTCAAGTCCTGGAAGGCCAGGGTCTTGGTCGTACACCCGCAAGATGTCCACCCGGTCAGCATCCCCCCAATGCCACTGGAGGCTGATGGATGGATCCGATGCTTCAGCCTCTTTGATCCAATCGGGGAGGGCATCGGATGGACCATGGCACTGCTGAACCCACAGCGGAATCAGCGGATGGGTAAGCAGACGCACCTCCGTAACGACAGCCAGAAACGGCGCAGCACCACAAAGAGCTCTCCACTCGGGTGTATCGCCATCGTGGTGGCGCTGAAGCGAAAATTCCTCCCCATGTCCCCACACCCCACGGATTTCAAGGAGGTGGTCAATGGCCAAACCCAGCGCACGGCTGCGGGGACCCATTCCGCCGGTCAAGACATAGCCAAGTCCGGGCAAACCAGACAAACCGGTTGCGATGGATTGACCATGGGGAAGCAGGGCTTGAAGCACATCCCCCATCCGACAACCACCACCAACCCAGACGGAATGATCGGAGCTCTGCCAGGCGATCCGATTCAATTGCGGTCGCAGATCAAGCGTGCATTGGTTAGGGGCTGCTGCCATTGAGCTGGTCCCACCACTGCAGACCCGCAAGGGCCGCGGCCCGGACCAGCCTTGAAGCAAATCGGGCAACTCAGTCTGAGACGGGCACAAGACTCCCAGAGAGCCAGCATCTTGAGCCTGCGGATTGAATAGATCGAGGGGAGCCTGATCCATTGCTGCACGCCGAATAGGGTCTAGCCATTCGTATAGCGAAACGAGCGCCTTGGCCGACTTCCAAGCAGAACCATCCGTTGAACGCCTTGGGGTTCTGATCTGTGGCCACGGCAGCCGCAACCGGCTTGCCGTTGAAGAATTTGCGCAAATGGTCGAACAACTTCGGCCCAAGCTGGATCCCATGCCTGTAGAGCACGGCTACTTGGAGTTTGCCCAACCGATTTTGAGGGAAGGATTGGAATCACTCCGCCAACAGGGCGTCACCAAAGTGTTGGCCATCCCCGCCATGTTGTTTGCAGCAGGGCATGCCAAGAACGACATTCCCTCCGTTCTGAATACCTACACAGCGGAAACGGGCCTTCCCATCGACTACGGCCGCGAATTAGGCGTCGATCGATTGATGGTGGCTGCAGCAGGGGCCAGGGTCCAAGAAGCTTTAGACCGCGCATCCAACGACATTCCCGTCTCCGAAACATTGCTCGTGGTCGTTGGGCGCGGATCCTCTGATCCCGACGCCAACTCCAATGTGGCGAAAGTGACGCGGATGTTGGTCGAGGGTTTTGGCTTTGGCTGGGGTGAAACCGTCTATTCCGGCGTGACGTTCCCCC
>ERZ802831.1910-NODE-1910-length-9872-cov-18.6555_pt1 | contig 9872 bp, 8 predicted proteins | sample MGYA00345655_ERZ802831 | MGnify/ENA primary metagenome ERZ802831 (study PRJEB30503, sample SAMEA104212376) | marine metagenome | biome: Westerlies Biome; feature: [SRF] surface water layer (ENVO:00010504) within the epipelagic zone...; material: water...
GAAGGGCACTGCGATAGAGCATTTCTGGAAAGCCATTGCACTGGCTATGAAGTGTTTTTACCTTATATATTAGGACACACGGACGGAACGCCTAAAACGCCTGATTGGGCTGCATCAATTTGCGATATCTCAGCAGATAATATTAGATCATTAGCCCGGCGCATGGCGTCCGGACGAACACTTATTTGTGTGTCATGGTCTCTGCAACGCGCACACCACGGCGAACAACCATATTGGATGGCTTGCGTACTGGCTGCGATGTTGGGTCAAATTGGACTACCTGGCGGCGGCATAGGATTTGGATATGGGGCGATTGGCAATGTGGGCAAGACAGCGCATCGGCTTCAAGGCCCGGTATTTGAACAAGGTAATAATCCTATCTCTGATTTTATCCCAGTTTCGCGTATTGCGGACATGTTGTTGAACCCAAATGGAGCTTATGACTTTAACGGACAGTGTCGAAAATATCCTGATATTCGGTTAGTTTACTGGTGTGGTGGAAACCCATTCCATCATCATCAGGATCTTAACCGGTTGAATGAGGCTTGGCAGCGTCCCGAGACAATAATCGTGCATGAACCCTGGTGGACAGCCACTGCCAAGCGTGCTGACATCGTCTTACCTGCGACCACACAATTCGAACGTGAAGATATCGGGTGGGCCAAGGGTGACCCATATCTGTTTCACATGCCACAGATGATTAAGCCTGTTGGTGACGCCAAAGATGATTATGACATATTTCACTTGCTGGCTAAACATATGGGATGTTTTGAGGCATTTTCTGACAAAAGATCGTCTGAACAATGGATTGCAAAAATTTATCAGGATTTTGCTAAAAATGCGCGCGCCGACGACGTAGCAGTGCCAACTTGGGAAGAGCTGAAGGCGCAGAACTTTGTCAGATTGAGCATCGACACAGAAGAGTTTGATAATGTTCCCTTCGAAGCTTTCAGAAAGAATCCAAATGGCAACCCCTTGGCGACACCATCTGGTAAGATAGAGATACACTCTCTAACCATCGCTGGATTTGAATATGACGATGTGCCGGGGCATCCAGTTTTCCACCCACCCAGAAAAGACCATAAATATCCGTTACGATTAACATCCCCACAGCCAGGAAATAAGTTACATAGTCAGCTGCAATCTGCAATCGAAGACCATCAGTATTTTAATACAGTGAGGATGCATCCAAAGGATGCAATTAGTCGTCAATTGCAAGACCAGGATCAGGTTATAGTGTGTAATGCCAACGGATCTTGTTTGGCACAGGTTTTGATTTCCAGTGAAATCAAGCAGGGTGTGGTGTCTATGGTAACGGGGTCCTGGTATGCGCCCACGCCCGATGGAGTGGACATCTCTGGTAACCCAAATGTGCTGACTAAAGATTGCGGGACATCGCGACTGGGACAGGGGGCCGCCGCTCATAATGTCGGCGTGGAAGTAAAAAAGTTTCATGGGTCTTTGTCTACGCCAGCATATTAAAAATACTGGTCTATACATTAGTGGTCAGTCTTTTTTGTGCGATTGAATGATTATCACAATCGATTTAAAGCTCTTCTATGTTAGCTTTTGCAGTCGTATCGTTTTTGATGTTTATAACACCGGGACCAGGTGTTATGTCACTGGCTGGTGTCGGTGCTGCATTTGGTTGGCGGCAAGGAGTCTTATATATGGCCGGCTTGTTCACTGGACATGTATTTGTAAGTTTAGCGGTGATTACTGGCTTAGCCGCCATTATTTTGGCAGAACCAATTGTGCGCACAATACTATTGTTCTGCTCCGTTGGCTATCTCGGGTACTTGGCTCTTTGCATAGCTTTAGCAGGATCAAAAATTGCCTTTATGGATGTTATAAATGCACCAGGGTTTTTTGGTGGTTTGACGCTCCAGTTTGTTAATCCTAAAGCATATGCTGTGCACACGACTTTTTTTACTGGCTTCGCTTTTTACCCGAATAATTTTGTGGTTGAGCTGGGTTTGAAGCTCGTCATAATGAATTTCATTTGGATTCTTTTACATGCGCTTTGGCTTTATGCCGGTTGTAAACTTTATGAGCTTAACCTTTCAACTAAAGTGCAAAGGTGGGTAAACATATTTATGGCAGCTTGCCTTTGCTTAGTTATTGGTCTTTCAGTTTGGTCTATCTTGCAAGTGTAATTGGGTAGCCAGTACTATTATTTAATATGCTTATGAGCGGAACGATCTACAAAGCAAAATTGCAGAAATAACATTGAGGTAGCAACGCATGGGCCTATCCCAAATGCAAACATTAAAGTGCCTAGACCTACCACACCACCAAGAGACCAACCAAGCACAACTACGCTTATCTCAATTACACTGCGAACGGTCGCGAGCGGATGGCCAGTTTGCCGTTGAAGACCTGTCATCAAACCATCCCTGGGCCCAGGTCCTAAGTTGGCGATTAGATATATACCACCCCCAAACCCCGTAATTATAACTCCAAGCGCCGCCTCAGCAAGACGCATAGCTGAGGTCTCGAATACTGGTAGGTAAGGAGCTGATAGATCCAGCACCAATGATATTATAATTATATTGAGAACAGTACCGACACCGGGTGTTTGGCGCAAAGGAACCCAGAAAAGCAGAACAAAAAAACTGATTGTAAATGTTGAAAGGCCGATACTCCAGTTGGTCACTTTAGAAAAACCTTGTGCAAAAACAGTCCAAGGACTAACACCGGCTCCTGATGCTATTAGTAAGGCTTCTCCTAACCCAAATAGGATCAAGCCAATAATCAACATCATTAGTGATATAAGTGGTGGCTTTACTGTTAAAGGTTTTGGAGCACTCCAAAATAGTGTGGGGACTGATTTTATCTTTAGAAATCGCAAATTTAAGCCACTGGATTAGTTTTAGGTACCTTTCCCAGCGTTAAGGACAAAATACAAGGTTTTCTAGTTCTATAAAGAAAAATAGTAGTGATTTTCTTTGTTTCCTAGTTGATAAATTACACTTATCATATTGCAGCTGATATCAGCAGGCCCACTTTGCTGGCTTAGCGGTATCTGAGTGTAGAAACTTGCCTTTAAGCTAATGGATACAAACAGTAGAGGTTTATTTTTTTGGAAAATTCGTTTAACGCGGCATCGTTGATGCTAGTAACCTTTAGTTGCAAGCATACCCATTTTGGCAGAGCAATAGGGTTTCAGTAAATGATTTTGGTCGGTGGTGAAAATTTAATGGATCTGATCCAGGTCGATAACCGGAATGAGAACGCCTTATTTGAGGCCGTTCCTGGAGGATCTCCATATAATTTGGCTATGGCCGCTGGTAGGCAAGGAGTGCAGGTGGGTTACGTCACCCCGATTTCAGAGGATTCTAATGGCGATCAGTTAGCCGCAAACCTTCTCAGTTCAAATGTTCGACTGCTTGGGCCAAGATTTTCAGCTCCTACTTCATTGGCCATGGTGAATATTGAGGGTGGAACACCCTCATATGCATTTTACAGAGAAGGTACAGCAGAACGGCTTGTAACTTTGGACAAGCTTATTCAAAATCTAACTGGTGAAGTGGCCATTTTCCATATTGGCTCACTTGCGCTAACCGGTGGGTCGGATGCGTCAGTCTGGGAGGAGTTCGTGGGCAAAGCGATGGATAAAGGAGTAAAAGTATCCCTTGACCCGAATGTTAGACCATCGCTCATTGCAGAACCTGACGTTTATCGCCAGCGAATAAAGCGTCTAATGACAAAAGTTGATATCTTAAAATTGAGTGACGAGGATCTTCTTTGGCTTTTTAATGACAGTGTTGATGAGAGTAGTGCACTTTCGGAATTAAGAGCAATTGTAAATGCAGACATACTTATTTTAACTCAAGGATCTAAGGGTTCTTTAATATGGCATTATGATAACTGGTATGAAGCACCAGCATATCCGGTAGGCAAACTATCCGATACAGTTGGAGCCGGTGATACTTTCATGGCGTCAGTTCTAGTGTGGCTGACTAAAAATGAAAATTTGAAGCGACTGGGTGTTATTGAGCTCGAAGAAAAAAAAGATTTGCAGAATTATGCAGGAAAAGCTGCTTCATTAAATTGTGAAAAGCAAGGCTGTAATCCGCCATGGGAAAGTGAGTTGTTCTAGGGACCCAATTATAAATAATAGGCTTTCCTGTTCTAATAATTAAAACTCTTCTTTTCTTTAAAATGCCCTAGTTATATTAGATAGTTTTTAAAAAGGAATGTTTATGTCGTTAAGACCTGCTATTTCAACTGGCATAGCTATGCCCACGACAGAAGGCGCTGGGGTGCACCTGCATCGTGCATTTGGCTTTCATGATCCTAAAGCCCACGATCCTTTTCTACTTTTTGATGATTTTCGTAACGATAACCCTGAGGCATATGCTCGTGGATTTCCTTGGCATCCTCATCGTGGCATTGAAACAATTACGTACGTGCTCAATGGAACCGTGGATCACAGCGACAGCTTGGGTAATAATGGGAGCCTGAAGGCCGGCGATGTGCAGTGGATGACTGCAGGATCAGGTATTATGCATCAAGAAATGCCTAGTGGGAACGCCAAAGGCCAGATGCATGGATTTCAGCTTTGGGCAAATCTGCCAGGTAGTCTAAAGATGACATCGCCTCGGTATCAAGATGTGAGTGCAAGAGAAATTCCAGAAATTATTGATGATGATGGTACGCAAGTTCGGATTATTACAGGCTCATTCTGGGGGAAAATTGGCCCGGTCGATGGGATCGCTGCTGACCCGCTATATCTGGATGTAACCGTACCTGCTGGGTGCAGAAAAGTGTTAAAGGTGGATACATACCGTAACACCTTCGCTTATATATTCGAAGGATCTGGTAAATTTGCTGACTGCTCCGACCCAGAGGGTGTTTTACTTGAAAAAGAAGTTCTCGGTGAAGAATTGAACATTCGTGATCTGTCAGGTAATCGAACTTTGGTGCGCTTTGGGACTGGTGATGAGATAGTCGTCAGGGCAGGCTCTCAAGGAATGCGATTTTTACTAGTAGCAGGATCACCAATTCGAGAGCCGGTAGCATGGCACGGTCCGATTGTCATGAATACAAAAGAAGAGTTACACCAAGCTTTTAATGACTTGCGTAATAATAAATTCATTAAACCTGTAGACCATTAAAGCAAGGAAAAACCAATGGGATTACTGCAAGATGGCAATTGGGTTGACCAGTGGTATGACACAAAAGCTTCTGACGGGCATTTTCTGCGAATGTCTTCTCAGTTTCGGAACTGGGTTACACCAGAGGGCGATGCTGGACCCACAGGTATAGGTGGGTTTAAGGCGGAGGCAGGACGTTATCATTTATATGTATCGTTAGCGTGCCCATGGGCGCATCGGACATTAATTTTCCGAACACTCAAGGGTTTGACGGATATAATATCATTGTCCGTAGTCCATTGGTATATGGCTGGGAATGGTTGGACTTTTGAAGCCGGGGATGGTGTTATTTCGGATAATGTAAATGGTGCAGAGTTCATGCACGAAGTCTATACAAATGCCAAACCTAAATACTCTGGTCGTGTTACTGTGCCTGTTTTGTGGGATAAAAAAACAGGAACTATTGTTTCCAATGAGTCTTCTGAAATCATACGCATGTTCAATTCTGCTTTTGATGGAGTAGGGGCATTGGCTGGAGATTATTACCCAAAGGCCTTGCGTGCACAAATTGATGAGGTGAATGATAGAATTTATAATACCCTCAATAACGGCGTGTATCGCTGTGGATTTGCTACAACTCAAGCAGCCTACGAGGCAGCGCTAACTCCATTATTTGATACTCTTGATTTGCTTGAAGCTAAGCTAGCAAAAACGCGTTACCTTACCGGCCCTTTGATTACTGAAGCAGATTGGCGACTTTTCCCAACTCTAGTTCGCTTTGATCAGGTTTATGTAGGTCACTTTAAATGTAATTTACGTCGCATAAGCGATTATCCAAATCTCTCAAATTACCTACGTGATTTGTACCAGCAGCCAGGGATCCAAGAGACCGTTAATATGCAGCATATTAAAGAGCATTATTACGGCAGCCATGAGACGATTAACCCGTCAAGAGTTGTCCCGATGGGGCCAGATATTGATTTGACCCAAGTACATAATAGGATCTAGATTTTAGTGATGCGGCTTTGATGATCAGATTAGCTGCATAACACATCCAATTATATATCGTCACTTTTACTTATCTTGATTAATTATTTAAGTTCCAGTGGAGAGCTTAGTTTTGACAAAACAATGGGAGCTAAAATGAGCATTTTTGATGAAGACTTATTTTTAAAAGGACTTGAACAGCGAAAGTCAACCTTGGGTGCAAGTTACGTGGAAAGTAACCTCGAGGCCGCAGACGATTTTACCCGTCCTTTTCAAGAAGCAATGACTGCCTGGTGTTGGGGCTTCGGCTGGGGAGACGAAGTGATTCCTCCAAAAGTCAGATCGATGATGAACTTATCGATGATCGGAGCGTTAGGAAAAATGCATGAATGGGAAATTCATTGCAAGGGTGCGATAAGTAATGGCGTCAGTCCTGAAGAAATTAGAGCCATAATACACGTTATTGGTATTTATTGTGGAGTGCCTCAGGCTTTAGAATGTTTCCGAGTTGCAAAAAAAGTACTGGATAGTTTAGAGGATTGATAATTCATTAGGGCTAAAAACCTTAACTTTTTTCCCTAGATTTCGTTGGTTCTGTTTCTTTGTGGGTATCACATCCAAAAGCTTTGATGTAGATATCTGAAGTGCAAACTACCATGGTATCAAAATTTGCACGTTAGGAGAGGTCCTTCGTTGCGAATTTCTACAGCCGAATTTGTTGCTATAATGGCAATGTTGGTAGCAACGGTGGCAATATCAATAGATGGATTGCTACCTGCCTTGTCAATAATCGCTGAAGAACTCACCCCATTACGTCCCAATAATGCGCAAATAATACTATCTTCTTTCGTCGCAGGTATGGCGATAGGCACTTTAATCGTGGGGCCACTTTCAGACAGTTATGGAAGAAAGCCGATCATTTACGGTGGCGCTTTTATATATATCCTGACGTCGGTCGTCTGTGTTGTATCACAAAGTTTAGAATTGATTTTGGTCGCACGTTTTTTGCAAGGTGTTGGAGCGTCTGCACCGCGTGTTGTTGCTCAAGCTTTAGTTAGAGACTTTTATAAAGGTCGCGAGATGGCACGTATTTCATCTTTCATAATGATTGTATTTGCACTGGTTCCTGCAGTAGCACCACTTCTAGGATCATTTGTGATGTTCGCTTTTGATTGGCGTGCTATCTTTTTTATGTTTATCGCATTCGTGGCGATAAGTACGATATGGATGGGTCTGAGAATAAATGAAACTATAAGTGAAGAAAATCGCGTTAAATTTAATTTAAGAAATTTGATTGCAGCATTCCGAGAAGTTCTTTCTCATCCTTTAATACTAAGTGCGGTTATCACTTTAGTCTTTGCATATAGTATACTTTTTGTGGGCATTTTTTTGATTCAACCTGTTTTCGAGCGGGTATTTGGACGGCCAGAAACTTTTCCATATTGGTTTGCAGCAATAGCATTACTTGCTGCTTCATCTAGTTATGTAAATGCGCGGCTTGTTCGTAGACTCGGAATGCGTATGCTCACCAATATAGCCTTTAGAACTCAAGTCGGTCTCAGCACCATAATTCTTTTAGTTTTTGGGCTTGGATATTTTGATGGTGAGTTTGGTTTTTTCTGTTTTTTGTTTTGGATGTTTAGCATTTTTTTTCAGGCGGGTTTGACGATGGGAAATCTCACGGCTCTTGCAATGGAACCGGTGGGGCACATAGCGGGGACAGCTGCTAGCTTGATTAGTGCGATTGCGACAATAGGTTCTGTATTTTTAGCTGCGATCGTTGGGCAATTTTTTGATGGGACGCCTATTGCGATGATTGTTGGAATCACTTTGTTTGCCTCTTTTGGTGCAGTAAGTGCTCATCGACTGAAACGTTATGAGAGAGGCTCTGAGCTTTAAATAAATGTATTTTTAGTAAAAATTCTTAAAGATAATTTCAATTTACTGCCTATTAGAATATCGAATTGAAATAGGGGTCTCTTGAAATTTCGCATATTCTTATCAAGTTTAGGGATAAGCCATAAATAGGTCTATTTTGATTTTTAAAAGGATTTTTTGCAGATGGAAAAAAGGAAGCTTGGTAAGTATGGTGCTGAAGTTTCGCCTATTGGGGTTGGTGCCATGTCATTCAGTAACTTTTATGGTCCTACCAATGAAAAAGAGTCTCACAAGATCCTAACTGAGGCTTTGGACCAGGATATTTGTCATATTGATACAGCGAACGTTTATGGGGCTGGAGCATCAGAAGCTGCTATTGGTAGTTTTCTAGCTAAGCAGGGCCCACAACGAAACACTCTTTTCTCAATTGCAACTAAAGTTGGAATAAAAGGAAATATCCAAACTGGTAAAACAGAATTTGACAATAGCCCAGATTATTTAAAAAAAGAATTGGATAGTAGTTTAAAACGCTTAGGGGTGGAAAGTGTTGATTTGTACTATATTCATCGTCGCGATCAAAATAGACCCATTGAAGAGGTAACTGAAACCCTTGCTGGCTTTGTAAAAGCAGGAAAAATTAGGTCATTTGGCTTCTCGGAAATTGCTCCATCTTCACTCCGGCGAGCGGCGGCTATTCATCATGTTGCAGCCGTTCAGTCGGAATATTCACTCTCGGTTCGTAGCCCTGAATTAGGCTTAGTTCAGGCTACTGCAGAACTTGGCACAGCACTCGTTGCATTTTCACCTCTCGGCAGATCCCTACTTACTGATAGACCGCACTCATCCGATAAAGTGGAAAAAATGGATTGGTTAAGTAAAAACCCAAGATTTACGGAGCCCAATCTTACTTTTAATACTGAAGCTGCCAGCAGATTTAGAGATCTTGCAGCTCAATATGGGGTTTCTGCAGCTGCGCTGGCGATTGCGTGGCTTCTAAATAAAAACGAACATATTATCCCAATTCCAGGAACCAGGTCAGTTAAGCATTTTTTGGAGCATTGTAATGGTGCTCGCTTAACGCTCTCGCAGGAACAGGTGAAGCAAATTGAAAGAGTGCTTCCGGTTGGTTGGGCGCAGGGCGATAGATATTCTGAAAAACAGTGGGTAGGTCCCGAGAAATATTGTTAAAAATTGTTTTACTTTGCTTAAATTTGAGTTGAAGTTTTAAGTCCATCAAAAATAGCTTCTTCCACTGTTCTTGGGCTTAATGCATCACCAATCACATGAAGTCCTGACTGAAATTTATTTTTAAGCTCTGCCTCTAGGGTATTTGCAGACTCTGCCCCAAATGCTGTCACAAGCGTATCAACATCATTTAAAATAACGGGCTCTCCACTCAAAGTATGCTGAAAGAAAGCATCTTCTGAGTCTATGCCGCGTAATCTCAAATGCGTGAATGTCTCGACGTTCAGTTTATGTAAAGTGCCGAGCCAATTGTCACGCACATACTGATTAATAGTTTGCCCTGGGACCATACCGTTGCAAGCTAATCTGACATGACAGCCCTGGCGTGCTAAAAGCTCAGCTAATCCCAAACCAACCCAGTCACAACGCCAATCGGCTATGGCTACTCTTGAGCCTACATTGGCTTTGCCCTCCAGTATTTGCCTCGCTGTAACCACATGAGCATTTTCTTTACCGTCTATTTTCGGCTCGAATGATCTTCCTCCCGTCGCTAAAATAACGACCTCTGGAGCTTCTTGCATTACAAATTTGATGGATGCTTTCGTCTGAAATTTTATTTCAACATTTTGTTTATGTAACTTATTTGCCAAATTTGTCGTTATTCCGCCAAACTCAGATCTACCAGGTAGTCGTTGTGCTAGATTTACTTGACCACCCAGCTCA
>ERZ802831.1915-NODE-1915-length-9852-cov-15.608_pt1 | contig 9852 bp, 5 predicted proteins | sample MGYA00345655_ERZ802831 | MGnify/ENA primary metagenome ERZ802831 (study PRJEB30503, sample SAMEA104212376) | marine metagenome | biome: Westerlies Biome; feature: [SRF] surface water layer (ENVO:00010504) within the epipelagic zone...; material: water (ENVO:00002006)...
GACTTTTGATCGATTGATGGTGGTGTTGCGCTTTCGCGAGGATCCACTTATTGGTTTAATTGAGCACATGGAGGCTTTTCGGTCTACGGCGGTTTCCTTTCGTTTTTTTGCGCTCTATACAGCACTTGGCGTTCACGATAAAAGCTTGAGTGTATTTAGTAAAAAGCACCAACAAGAGCTCAAAAGCTTATCGGACTATGCGCCTACTGCGCCGCTTGCTTCATTTGAGTCTACTCAAAAAAGCCAAACGCTCAATCAAGATATTAATCGTTTTTCGGGCTTAATCCACAGACCCATTAAAGCCATTCGTCAACACAAGTTGGTTTTGCGATTTCCGGATACCTATCGCACCTTTTCTTCCTCTGGTATCAAACATGATTATTCGTTGCAATACCCTGATACACCTGGTTTTCGGGCAAGCACTGCCCATCCATTTCGTTTCTTTGATTTGGGCGAGGAACAACACACCCCATTGACCATTCATCCCATTTGTTTAAGCGAGTCACATATACGTGCACAGCAATATGCTAGAAAAATGCGCCAGCTTTTTATTGGGTATCAATCTCGTTTACAAAAGCTCAATACCCCAATGCTGGTCGCACTTACTAACGAAAGTTTTAATAACCGCTCCAAAAACGCCCCCTTTTTAGCCACACTAAAAAAACTGTTGATTCATGAATAAATCGACTATTAAGGCGTTGTACTTTGATTTGGACCATACCCTTTGGGATTTTGAAAAAAACTCTGCACTGGCCTTTAAAACGCTCTTTAAGCAATATGAAATAGACCTTGAGCTTGATGCGTTCCTTGAAGTCTACGTGCCAAATAACACGGTCTACTGGCGGTTGTACCGTGAAGGCAAGATTGACAAAGAAAAATTGCGGTATGAACGCCTAAAGACTGTTTTTGATCGTCTGCATTATCAGACTTCTGATGCCTTGATTTATGATATGGCAGATGCTTATATTCAAACACTACCCGAATACAACAGCTTGTTCCCAGGTGCCATTTCTATTCTAGATGCACTCAAGCCACACTATGCCTTGCATATGATAACCAATGGATTTAAAGATGTGCAACACTTTAAAATGAAAAATTCAGGCTTATTGCCTTATTTCGATACGGTTACCGATTCATCCTCTGTGGGTAAGAAAAAACCCGATCCCGAAATTTTCAATCACGCGCTCAAAGTGGGTGGTGTCACCCCTGAGCAAGCTGTGATGATAGGGGATAGCCTAGAGGCTGATGTCCAAGGTGCGCTAAACGTGGGGATGCATGCCGTTCATTTTATGCCCTTGAAGCGCAAAAATCCAGCACACTACAAAGAAATTGAACAGCTTGATGAGCTGACTTTCTTGCTTTAGTTGTTTTGTCTGTGGTATTCGTACAGTACAAGTGAAGCGGCAACGGAAACGTTGTAAGAGTCCAACAGTTCGTTAATGGGAATTTTAATCTGCTCGTCACAGAGATTTAGTATGCCTCTGCTAATGCCTTTGTGTTCATTCCCCATGACTATACCCAAAGAGCGCTTAAGGTTTGTGTCTGAAACAAACGAATCTGCTTTTTCTGTACAGCCAACCAGTGCTATTTCGTGTGATTGTAGCAGATACATGGCGTCTTTAAGGTGGCTAACGCGAACAATGGGAATGTGAAATGCGCCTCCTGCAGAGGCTTGAATGGCAATGTCATTAAGTGGCGCACTTCCAGTTTGACCAATGATGATGCCGCTAGCGCCCAGACCCACCGCAGATCGGATAATAGCCCCGAAGTTTCGTACATCGGTTATGCCGTCGAGAAGTAAAAAGAGTTGTTGCTTCTCTGGTTCAATGATGCTTTCTAGCTTTGTAAATTGAATTTGCCCAATGAGTGCCACAAAACCTTGATGGTTTTCTTTGGTGTGTTTGTACAGCTTTTGTTCTGGCACAAACGAATACGAAACACCTGAGCGCATGATTTCGTCTTTGAGCTTTTGTGCAGCAGGGTTTTTAAGTCCGTCTTCAATGAGGACTTTTTGGATTCTACTGGGATCTTGAATGGCTTCACGGACAGGGTTTAGGCCAAATGCCATATTTTTATTCATCTGGTAAAGGTAAGAATTAACTTTTTTTGAAAGTATGTTATTTAGAACAACAGCCCCCTAAAAGAAGGAGTTATTGTTTCAAGGTACTAGTTGAACAAGTAAAAAAATAACTATTATTTTACCAAAGTTTTAATTGAAAGCGTTCCTTTTTCAGTCTGAATATTCAAAAAGTATATTCCGCTATTTAATGCGCTTGCATCAATTTCAACCAATTGTTGGCTTGCCTGCTTTTTGTTAGCCAGCATGCGTCCATTAATATCAAAAATACGTGTATTGTTTATTGCATTTGAAGAGTCTAGATTTCTAATGGTAATCACGTCTTTGATTATGTTGTGATAAGCTAGCACTGTATTATCTAAATCTTCGGTTTCCAGCTTTTCATTTCCTAGCGTTAGGAATCCACCTCCAGAAACAATGAGTGATACTTTTTGAACTGCTTTAAGAGTTGCCTTGTGAGTTATGGTTATGGTATATGTCCCGATTTCTGTCCCTACATCAACTTTTTCCAAATTATCAACAAAATTGTCTCCCTTTGTTGCCGCTTGATTTTTAGCATTAGCATCAAGTTTCCACGGATAATATATTTCGCCGTCTTTTTCAACGCGAATGTCAAGGTCATTAACTAGATCTAAAACAGCTGAAAGATTTTCTTTGGCTGGATCTGTCCAACTGATTGAAGCAATAAATGGTTCGCTACTATCTGTCAATGTATAGCTAAAAGATAATTCTTCATCATTATTAAGCTCTAATTCTTGAAGATTAGTGTTGTTAGCGGAATCATTCATGATAAGCGTTGCCGCCTTTTCTAGATTAAGTACGCCATATCCTGTTTTTGGGTCTGGGCCAACGATGTCTTTAAACCCATTCCAGTGTTTAATGTCATCTGCAGTATGACAAGCCAATCCTTTTAGCGTTGCTGACAACATAAATCTTTGATTATAGTTCTTATACAATTCTTGTAATAAGACCAATCCTCCAGCGGTAATTGGAGATGAAAAAGAAGTCCCGCTAGATAATCCATATGAGTCGGTATTTTCGTTACCGTCTTGATCTAATGCTCTTGCTACAGGCACTCTTTCCCCTCTTGCTACAATTTCCGGTTTTATTCTGCCATCATCAGCAGGTCCTGAAGAACTAAACGCAGAGGGTAGGGCAGTACCAAATAATGAAGTTTCATTTGATATTGCACCAACAGTTAAGATGTTTTTAGCTAAAGTACCATTGGTAAGCAAGTCATATTTATTGAATTCTTGTCCTGCGTATTGTAATCCAGTTCCATCGGCATATTCGCCTAAATCTCCTTCGTTTCCTGCGGAAGTAACATGTAAGTAGTAAGGATAGGTGTTTGCGTTTTTGTCAAGTATTTTATCTCGCCCTCCATAAATTCCTATTTCGCTCGCGTCATACTGATAGTTGCCACTTGAATTTTTGATAGGAAATCCATAGGAATGATTTGATAAAACAAAATCTGAATTACCATCAAGTGCGATGATAATCTCCAAATCTCTATTGTCCCAATCTCTGTAAATTAATTTATCAACATTTGGCGCAAGCCCTTGAAAATCATATTCATCAGTATGGAAAATGCCTTGTGCATAAATACATGAAGTTACATTTGTGGGATGACTGTCAACAACTTCTTGAGATTCATTTTCATCTATTTCAATAACACTCCCTCCAGTGTTTGGATTTATGAATTCTTCATGATTTGACAAAATGGCTCCGTAATCCCAAACTCCAACCGTGACGCCATCTCCGAATAGATTTAAACCCAAACTTCCTCCTGTTTTTACGGTTTCTGCTTTAATAGAAGCAAATAAATTATCTCCGTGAGTTGTTTCAAAATATAGTGGCTTTCCAGATGGAGAAATATCATTTGGGCGTATAATATTATTGTTTTTATCTTTTTTTAATCTTGGGTCATTTATTTCAATTAGACTATCAATAATACGATCAACAGTCATTTGGTATTTGAGTACTTCATCTTTTAAAAAAACCTTTTCCTTGGCAACTCTTTGATCTTCAGATAAATCATTGTGATTTTTTTGTATAGTCCTACACCCGCAAATTAAAGAAAGTAAAATTAATATATATTTTTTCATAACATTATATTAAATCAAAAACCTGTCCAAGTATCTCGAACAGGTTTTTTAAACTCTACAAAAGAAACTGAAAATTAGTTCTGATCAGATTCGCTAATGTATGGGTTAGCATCAATTTCAGATTGTGGTATTTTCCAAATCCAGTCTGGATTTACTGATGGCTTGTCTTGCTTGAATCCATCTTGATATAATACCTCAGCAGCACCAGAGTTTGTCAAGTCTATAGCTTGATCCCATCTGATGTGATCATGCCAGCTGAAGCCTTCACCATATAGTTCAACATAACGTTGGAATTTGATATGCTCCATAAGTGCAGCTTGATCTGCAAATGCACTAGCGTCATAAGCAGTATCTCTAGCGTCACCAAATGTTTGCAAAACCGCTTGAGCTCCAGCAATATCTCCTTGCATAGCTTTTGCTTCAGCCTCAATTAGGTACATCTCAGATGAGCGCATTAAGATAATATCATCCGGATCGATTGTACCAGGATTTTTTTGCAAAAACTTAACGTGCATGTATGGGTGTGTGTTGTGTCTTGTGGTCATTCCATAAGTATCAATCACTCCTCCCCACGCATCCCAAAAATCATCTGCGTTAGTATAGTTTGGATCTGTCGCAAAACTTCCTCCCTCTCCGTTAGACGCAGCACTATTTGTATTTGGCGCCATTGGAAGTGCTTGTTTTCTACGGAAGTCGGTTGAAGGAATTTCTGCATAACGCTCCTTATCAAACAACTTTGGATTACTTCTATTCTGACTTCCATTAAATGTAGGACACATTAGATAGAAATAAGATCTGTAGTATACAGTTTCAGTATCAATAACGTTTGATCCCCAAATTACCTCAGGCAGACTAACCGTATTAAAACCTGATAACCATAGGTTTTCACTCATAAGTGGGTATCCATCTCTTGCTGATGCAGCAGCACTAGCAGCTGTTGCCCAGTCTCCTTTAGAAAGAGCAACACGGGCTTTTATTCCGTAAGCAGCACTCAAGGAAATATGTGACTTATTTGCTGCAGGAGTAGCTCCATCTGATAAATACGCTATCGCACCATCAATATCAGCTTCTATCTGTGCATACACTTCTGAAACCGTTGCTCTTGGTCCACTTTCATAGGGAGCAACTGATCCAGTTAGTAATGGTACACCAGGATCTGTTGAAGGATTACCAATTATATAACCTTTTGCATAAGTGCTTATCAAACGATAATATGCCCAAGCTCTGTAAGCGTGCGATTGACCTAAGATATTTTTCATATCCGCGTCAACAGTTAACCCATCGGCTTCTACTTTATTTATAATTGCACTAACTTCAGCAATTATATGATATCGTTGAAACCACATTTGAGATGGTGTTGAATATGTAGCCTCACGATGCGCAATCCACTGAAGATCAGCTCGTTGCCAACCATTCCCTCTTGAGGAATGAATAAGTGCACCAGTCATAGCATCAAAAACAGGGATGTAGTAGTGTTCACCAGATCGTGCGTTACTTGCACCAGGAAGTATTCCATTTTGAGAATACAACATTCGGTGTAAACCGTTAAGTACAAGATTTATATTAGCTGGTGATGATAAAGCATCAGCAGCTGAAATAGAGTCGGTGGGAGAAGTCTCTAGGAAATCTTCCTCACAACTAAAGGTGATAGCAATTAATACTACCAACAATAATGATTTATATTTATTTAATAACATATCTAATTTTTTAGAAATTAAGTTTTGCTCCTAATGAAAGTGTGCTCGCTGGGCTGTATCCATTTCCGGATGGTGTTCCTGCGATATTAAATTGCGGATCTAGTCCTTGTCTAGCTGAGTTTATGAAAAGGTTTTCACCTGTAACAAAAATGCTTAGCTGATCTACACCTAACTTGTCTGCAATTTCTTTATCAAACGCATAAGAAAGGTTTACATTTCTCAGCGCAATGTAAGATGCGTCAGTCAAGAAGCGTGTAGACATTGTTTGTACTTGGTTTGTATTTCCAACCTCTAGTCTTGGAACATCGGTTACATCACCTGGGTTTCTCCAAGCCCTTGAAGCATCAGGGTGGTATGAACTAGCATAACTTCCTGTGTGCATCATGTCACCATATCCGTAGTCCATGATTTTACCACCACTAGCGAATGTCAGTAATACATCTAGGCTAAGGTTTTTGTAGCTAAGACTGTTTCTGATTGACCCAATAAGGTCAGGCGTGGAAACATCACCTGTGTAAGCTTTACCTGCATCACCCCAGTCATTTGTGGTATCATGGTTTCCGTCATCATCAAGAACAGGAATGCTGTTGCCATCTGCATCTTCTTCAAACATATACCAAAGAGCATCACCGTTTGCAGAATCCACTCCTGCATAGTGGTAAACAAAGTAAGCATATTGTGAACGACCTACTTCCCAACGTTTAGAACCATTTACGAATGGATCTGGTAAGGAAGTGATTTCAGCATCAAGCGTTGAAGCTTGTAGTCCAAGTGTCCAGCTAAAATCCTTATTACTTACTAGTTCACTGTTCAATGAAATTTCAAGACCAGCATTGAAGATGTCTCCAACATTCTCTGGTTTTTCAATCAAACCATTAGACGGAGCAATTGGTAAGTTGTATAATAGATCATTAGATGTTTTTTTGTAGTATTCAACAGAACCGTAAAGTTTGTTTTTGAATAGTGAGAATTCTGCAGCTACATCAAAACTAGTAACGCTTTCCCATGTAAGACCATTGTTTCCAAGCTGTGTCCAAAGGATCCCTGGAGCACCAGCATTTGAAGTTAAAGAATATCTAGGTTGAGAAATATAAAAGTCACCAAGGTTGTCGTTGCCAACTTCACCAAAAGAAGCTCTTAATTTTAAACGATCAACGAAATCTACATTATCCATAAAACTTTCTTTGTCAATACTCCAAGATACTCCTACTGCGTAGAAGTTACCCCATCGTACGTCAGTTGAAAAAACAGATGAACCATCTCTTCTAAAGCCAACGTTAAGGAAATATTTCTCACTAAAATCATAACCAATTCTACCAAAATAACCCTCTGTATTTTTTTCAGAAGAATATCCGTCTAAGCTTGTAGGAACTGTAAAGTTTGCAAACTCATAAATACCCGCCGCAACTTGTGTGTTGGCAAGACCACTGTTTTGAGAGTAGTCTCTATCAAAGCTTTCGTGTCCTAATAAAACCTGAATGTTGTGATCTCCAAAAGAGGTAGTATAGTTTAATTTTTGAATGGCGTTTGAAACAGTTCTTCTAAATCTTGTTTCTCCGTAACGTCCAGTAGGCGCACCATCACCAACAATATCATTTTCATAAGATTTATTAATGAAATCTTGATAATCATTTGCATAATTTACAGAAAAAGTCAGACCTTCCATCAAATCTATTTCTGCAAAGAAACGTAGTCCATAGTTGTTTGTTTTGGTATCCTCATCATTAAAGTATGCTTCTGCAATACCATGACGACCTGGGCTGTAAGGTCTAGATTGGATGCCATATTCAGGATATCCCTCACCATAATCGTATTGAGGATTTCCAGCAGCATCATTTACAATTTTGCCATTGTTATCAACAACGTAAACCGGATAGATAGATGCTAAGTTTTTTGCCCATCCAAATGGGTTTACAATAGAGCTACTGCCAACACCTCCAAGACCTACAGTCTTGTTGAGTGCCATGTTTAAACCCCCTCCCAATCTGAACCATTTTGTTGGCGCGAAATCAGCATTTAATCTTCCTGTTGTACGCTCGAAACTACTTTCTATAACGTAACCGTCTTCGTCTGTGTGTGATGCAGAGAAGAATACAGAGTGCTTATCTGAACCAGAAGATACATTTACAGAATTGTTAATACGTGTGCCATTTCTTTGTAAATAATCTAGCCAGTCAAGACTCTCGTAAATTACTTCAGCATTTGGATTTAAATTACCATCTGTACCAACAATTTGGTCATTGGCAACATTAAATGGGTTGTAACCCAAACGATCAAATATAGTAGCAGATGCAGTAGCTGCTGGGTCTGCAGTAGACAAAGAGTTTTTGTATGCTTCCCACATCAGCTCGTAATATTGTCCAGGGCCTACCTCTTCATATTCCTTTACAGCTCTATCAATAAAACTATATTGGCTTGTCATGTTCACTCTAATTTTACCGTCTTTTGAACCTTTTTTAGTCGTAATGAGAATCACACCGTTTGCTGCACGAGAACCATAAAGTGCAATCATCGGAGACGCACCTTTAAGTACGTTGATGCTCTCGATATCATCTTGGTTAATAGAATTTATAGACCCCTCAAAGGTAGCTCCGTCTACAATAATAAGAGGAGATGCAGAACCGTTAAGAGTTCCTACCCCACGAATAACAATTCCAGGACCTGAACCAGGCTGACCAGATGCAGATGTAAATTGTACACCTGTAACATTTCCTTCAATTGCAGCGATAGGGTTAATTACATTACGCTTTGTTAATTCAGCGGATGAAACCGTACCTACAGATCCTGTTAAGGCTTCTCTCTTTTCGGTTTGGCCAAATCCAGTAACTACTACCTCATCAAGTTGCGTTGAACCTTCAAGCGAAACGTTCATGGTGGCAGACGAAACAGTAACTTCAATTGGGTTAAACCCTACGAAAGAAACAATAAAAACGTCACCGTTTTTGGCAGCAATGGTATAATTACCATCAAAGTCAGCTGTAGTCGCTGTTGAAGTTCCTTTAATCACAACTGTTGCACCAGGCAGTGGCAAACCATCTTGGTCGGTCACAGATCCAGTAATAACTTGCTGTGCTAAAGCAACTTGAAACACTGCTATTAATGCAAGTGTTAAAATTTGAATAAATTTAGTTTTCATATTTAAGTTATTGTTAACAACCCCAAATATGTTAATTATATGTTAACTACACAAATTTTTTTGATGTAATTTAAAATAATTGTTTGATAAATAATTTTTGTTCTCTAATTTTTAGAAGAACAAAATTTAAGTCAGCATATTTTACATTTAGTTGGCAATAAGTATCTGCTTAAAGATAGTTCCCGTTTCTGTTCCTACACCTAAAATATAGGTGCCCGTGGTTAAAGCGGAAACATCAACAGTAGTACTGCTCAAAGAGAAACGGTTTCTTGTTTTACGCAACACTTCTTTTCCATCAAGGCTTAAAATTTTTAAGTTTTTAAAGGGAACATTATTATTTAGTGCACTTATCGTAAAGTTTTCCTCAGCTGGCATAGGGGCCACTAAAAAGTTGTTTGATGCTGTAAATTGATTTAGTTCTTGTTCTGATTTTGAAAAAATACCAGGCCCGGAAACAACTAAAGCACCCTTTTGTGTGGTGTTTTCGAATTCCCCATTTTGGTTGATGCGCTGCAAACTTCCCTTATGAGATATCGTGATTTTATAGCGACCACCCAGTGGCTCTGATACCACTACTTTTTCTAAATTGTCTCTAGAGTTATCTCCTAAAATAGCTACGGTCTGTTGAGCAGTTGTGGGTAACGCCCAAGGTAAATAGGTGGTATTTTGTTGGGTAATGCGTAGATCAAGATCGTTTATCAGTGTATTACTTGCGTAAAAGGCCGCTGGCGGATCATACCAACTTAGTGTTGCCGACAACAACCCCCCAACAGCCGTAGTTTGAAAATATAAGGTTTCTGTTTCCCCTTGGTCTAATTCAAAGTTGTGAATGGTGAG
>ERZ802831.1944-NODE-1944-length-9778-cov-22.6671_pt1 | contig 9778 bp, 5 predicted proteins | sample MGYA00345655_ERZ802831 | MGnify/ENA primary metagenome ERZ802831 (study PRJEB30503, sample SAMEA104212376) | marine metagenome | biome: Westerlies Biome; feature: [SRF] surface water layer (ENVO:00010504) within the epipelagic zone...; material: water...
CGATAAACTTAATATTTGATTTTTCTTTTTGATCAATTTTGTAAACATTTATATCATCAAGTTTTACGTTTACAATATTCGGCCAATTAGGTTTAAGAAATGTAATCGAATCGATTTTAACTATTATGTTTTTATCATTTATTTTTTTTGAAATAAAACTTTGTACTTTTTCGTTAATGACACTTTTTAAGTTAAATGAACTTATTATAAAACTTTGTGTTTGTTTTGAATAAACAAACATTATTCCAGTGATACCTAATATAAAGATAGGTAAAATAAAAAGAAAAATTATTACTTTTTTTACCATTAACCATTTCCTATAAAAATAATAAATAAATCATAGTTGATATATTATTTTGATGTAATATAAATTAAATATATTATTAATACTAATTATAAGAGAATTGATTAATGCTGAAAATAAATGATGAAATACCTAATTTTGAAATTTTGACTGATAGAGATAATTTCAAAGTTTCCAATTATAAAGGGAAAAATATTGTTGTTTTCTTTTTTCCCAGAGCAGATACTTCTGGGTGTACTGCTGAATCAATTGCTTTTACAAATCTTCAAAAAGAATTTGATAAATTAAATTGTATTGTTATCGGAATTTCTAAAGATAATCAAAAAAAACAAGGTAAATTTAGAGAAAAATATAATCTTACATGTGAACTTGGTGCTGACTTTGAAAATGATGTGTGTGAACGATTTGGAGTTTGGGTAGAAAAATCTATGTACGGAAAGAAATATATGGGAATTCAAAGATCCACATTTTTATCAAACGATAAAGGGATAATAGTTAATATATGGGAAAAAGTAAAAGTTCCCGGTCATGCAGAAGAAGTTTTAGAAACTTTAAAAAAAGTTAATAATTAATTTATCTTTTCATACCCACCTTGTATGCTAAAGCAGATTCAACAAAAACGTCAATATCGCCATCTAGTACAGATTGAGTATTACCTACCTCTATATTTGTACGTAAATCCTTAACCATTTGATAAGGATGAAGTACATATGATCGTATTTGACTTCCCCAACCGATTTCTCCTTTATTGTTAGTATTTTGATTATTAACTTCTTCTCTTCGTTTTAATTCAATTTCATACAATTTTGCTTTTAGCATAGACATTGCTTGAGCTTTATTTCTATGCTGAGATCTATCGTTCTGACATTGTACAACTGTGTTGGTTGGTAAATGTGTAATTCTTATTGCTGAATCAGTCTTATTTACATGTTGTCCACCTGCACCAGAAGCTCTATAAGTATCAATTCTTAAATCTTTGTCTTCAATATCTATTTCTATTTCATCATTAATTTCTGGATAAACCCATATTGAGGCAAAACTTGTATGTCTTCTTGATGATGAATCAAATGGAGATATCCTAACTAATCTATGCACACCTGATTCTGTTTTTCCCCAACCATAGGCATTAAATCCTTCTATTAGCAAAGTACAAGATTTAATACCTGCTTCATCTCCTGAGCTTTCTTCGATAGTAGAAACACAATATCCTTTTTTATCTGACCATCTTGAATACATTCTTTGTAACATTAAAGCCCAATCTTGAGCCTCTGTTCCACCTGCCCCAGCATGTATTTCAATAAAACAATTATTTGCATCAGCTTCACCTGATAATAAACTTTCCAATTGGAGTTTATCACATTTTTTAACTAACCCATCTATTTGAAAAATTGTTTCCTCAATAAGTTCTTTATCATTTTCTTCCTCAGCTAAATCAATAAGCTCAGTTAAATTACTTTTCTCAATTTCTATTAGTTTTAATAGTTCTATAATTTTGTCGAGTTGCTTTTTTTCTTTCATAATTGACTGAGCTGTTGATGTATCATTCCAAAAATTTTCAGTTTCAATTAATTTATCTAATTCTATTATTCGATTTAAAGATAATTCCCAATTAAAATGTTTTTTTAAAATGTTTAAAGCATTATCTATATCATTAAATTTTATTTGAATTTCGGCTTGCATAATTAGTTCCCTGCGAAATTAGTATAGAGGAGAAAGGTTTTTTATAACTGAGTTTGAACTTTTAAAATCAATAAAATTTTTCTCAAACTTCAAATTTGGTAATTGTCCTGGTTTAAAAGCCTCCAAAATAGATTTTTTATCTTTTGAAGTTACTTGAAGACCTGTTTTTGGGTTTACCGATATAAATTTTATTCCTGGTGGTCTTCTAAAAGGTATATCAGGCTTATTTAAAAGTACATCTTTCATAAAATCTTTAAATATTGGTGCAGCAACGGAGCTACCCGTTTCTTTAAAGCCAAGTGGTCTTGGATCATCAAACCCTACAAATACTCCAACAACTAAATCACTTGAAAAACCTACAAACCATGCATCAGTATTTCCATTTGTCGTTCCAGTTTTACCCGCCAAATTTTTTCCAAGTGAATTTATAACAACGCCTGTCCCTCTTTCTACAGCTCCTTTAAGCATGGATACCATTTGAAAAGCAGAGGATGATGAAACAACCTTCTCTCTTGTATCTTTAATTGCTACTAACGGAATATTTAAAGGATTAGCATCTTCATCATTACAGTTTTTACAATTCCTCTTATCATGTTTAAAAATAGTAAATCCTCTTCTATCTTGAATACGATCAATTAATGTTGGCGTTATTTTTTTTCCTCCATTTATGATCATCCCATAAGCATTAGTCAAACTAAGCAAATCAGTTTCACCCGCCCCTAAGGACGTTGATAAAAATGATGGCAAATTATTGCTGATTCCAAATTTATATGCGTAATCTTGGATAACATTTTTTGTAGATAAAGAATTGAGAAGATTCTTAATTAATTTTTTGTCTAAAAAAATTTTATTATAAATTTGATCAACACTAAAATTTTGATTTATATATAGAAATAATTGTTTTTCATTGATGCTATGCTTAACAGCAAATTTTCTTATAATTCTTTTATTCAACTTATTTGTGTTTTTCTTTTTTGAAGAGATGTAGTCAACAACGAAGTTTACAAAACGTAAGTCTTTATTTAATTTATTTTTAATTAACTTGTTTGAATATCCTTTTTCAATATAATTTTTAATGAGTTCTTCTTCTTGTATTAATTTGATAGCTAGTCTAGCTGTCATTAAATTTCTTGATTTTTCAATACCAAGTCGCATTGGACTTGGGCCATAAAATTTTTTTGTGTAATTAGCGGGTTTCCATTTTTTACAGCCTGAGCACTGATTATAAGCTAAAGCTGCGTCTAAAATAAGATCTGTGGGTTTATAAAATCTTTCTAACCCTGCCAAATATACAAACGGTTTAAATGCTGAACCTGGTTGACGTTTTGCTTGCGTAGCCCTATTAAATTCACTTTTTTCAAAGCTGTACCCCCCACTCATTGCTAAAACCCTTCCTGTATGTGGATCTAGAGCAACAATTGCTCCATTAACATTTGGAATCTGTGACAGGGAGTAATAAGAGTTTTCTTTGTTATTATTTTTCTTTGCTATAATTATATCCCCAATTTTAATAAATTTATTAAAACTGCTAAATTTTGGACCCAAATAAATGTTTAATTTGTTATTTTTATCTTTTTTAGTTGTCTGTGGTCTAAACCAAGTAGCATTTAAAAATTTTATCTCATCTGATTTTCCTTTATGTAATAAAATTTTTATAAAATCCTTATTAACCTCGGTTACTACAGCTGCCTCTCTGTTTTTAGGAAGGCTCTGTTGAATATTTTGTAAATATTTTAAAATCGTTATATTTGTAAATTCTTGTAAATTGACATTATCTACAGGTCCTCTCCAACCTTGTCTTTTATCTAAACGTTCTAATCCATTAATAAGTGCCTTATCAGCATTAAATTGCATGAGTGGGTCTAAAGTAGTTCTAACTGAGTATCCATTGGTATATAATTTAGATCCAATTTGTTTATTTTGCTTTAAAATTTTTCTTACTTCCTCAGTAAAGTAAGGTGCATAGCCCTCATCAATACCCGTCGATTTACGTATATTTATTATTTTAAGGCTCTCTAATTCTTTTGTTTCTTTATCAATGTATCCATTTTTATTCATTTGATGTAAAACCCAATTTCTTCTATTAACTGCCTGTTTTGTTTTGTAAATTGGGTTATAATTATTTGGTGCTTTTGGCAATGCTGCTAAAAAAGCTGCTTCTGCCAAATCAAGTTTGTCTAAACTCTTGTCAAAGTAATTCAAAGATGCAGCAGCTATCCCATAAGATTTAAATCCTAAATAAATTTCATTTAAATATAACTCTAAAATTTGGTTTTTGGAAAATGCTCTTTCAATACGAATTGCCAATATTGCTTCCTTTATTTTTCTTTCGAAAGACACTTCCGATGATAATAAAAAATTTTTAGCAACTTGTTGAGTAATTGTAGAAGCTCCAATTAATCTTTTTCCAGTCCCAATATTTCTTACATTGGTTAATAACGCTCTGAATGTAGCTTTTAAATCCAGACCAAAATGCTTATAAAAATCCTTATCTTCAGCAGAGATAAATGCATTAATAACATTTTTAGGGATCACATTAATTGGTACAAAAACTCTTTTCTCAATAGCATACTCAGCGAGAAGCGCGCCATTGCCTGCATGAATTCTTGTAACTACATTTGGATTATATTGCGATAATTCCTTATAATCTGGAAGATTTTTTCCAAAATACCACAAACCATAAAAAAACACTATTATTCCTGATATGAATATAAGAAACATAGTTGTTATCAGATAAGAAAATAATTTCATATTTATTGTATAAAAAGTAAATTAGACATTTTTTGGACCAGTTCATTCTTTATAAGAATCAAAGTAACTACCTATAGCAATTGCCAAACCGTTACTTAACTCATTTAAATATTTTGTGTTTAACATTTTTTTTTCTTCTTGTTTGTTTGACAAAAAACCAATTTCTATTAGCACAGAAGGAATTTCATAAGATTTTAACACTGCAAAGCCTGCAAACCTATGTCCTCTGTTTACTGCTAATTTTGTTTTTTCTAGATTAGAAAGTATTTTTTTAGCTAAATAAGAACTATCATTCATTGCCTTTCTTTGAAACATTTTGATCAATGTGTTATAAATAATGGGATCTTTAATTTTATTTTTATTACCCAAAAAATTATCTACATCATTCTCTCTTTTAGCCAACATTCTCGCCTCTTTATCCGATGCTTTATCTGAAAGACTGAACACTGAAATCCCATTAGCTTTGTTATTTTTGCTAGAATCTGCATGTAAGGAAATAAATATATCTGCATTATTTATTTTTGCTAATTTTGTTCTTTCTTTCAAAGATAAATAAATATCTTTATCACGAGATAATATAGAATTAATGTTTTTATACCTTTTCAAAGACTTTTTAAGCATAATAGAAGTTTTTAATGTTATATTTTTTTCTAATGTACCTAAACGACCTATAGCTCCAGGATCTCTGCCACCGTGACCTGGATCGATGAAAACAATATATTTTTCTTTTGAAGTGTTATTAATTAAACTTTTAGTCTCCTCCTCAGGCATTTCAATTAATTTGAATTTTAAAGATTGTTTGAAATTTAAAAATTTACCATCATTTTCTTTTAAAATATGCTTGGCAACAGCAAAATTTGTTACAGTTGTCTTAGATAAAAGGATTTGTAAATTTATAAAATCATCACTATTTAATTTATCATAAATTATATCAGTAATAATCGCTGGCTGTTTTAATTCTATTACTAGCCTAGCTCCATCAATATTTTTCTTATTAAATCTTACATTTTTAATTAATTTGTTTGTTTTAATATTTTTATTATTAAAACTAAATTTATTTTTAAAATTTATAAGTATTCTATAAGGATCATCAAGTAAATTAACTTGGAAGTTGTTATTTATTTTAATATTAAAACATATAATTTTATTTTCTTGAATTTCACAACTTGTAGGATTTTTTTCTAACTTATTTTTTTGATCTGCAAATACAGTTAAATTCTTTAGACTTAATAATACAAAGAAAATTAGAGTTAAGAAAATACCATTAAGATAATTTTTAAAATTTATCACAATACTCTTTGATGGTTAGAATTATTTTAATTAATAATTTATTACAATAAAAAATAAAGTTTGTCTTGATAAGGTTAAAGTTATATAAGTGAAATTGGAATTTATATGATTTAATTATAATAACACACAATGAAAACACATAAAATATAATTAAGTTAATAGAACGCATGGTATGTGTTCAAATAGAATGAGTTGAAATCACGTCTGAATGTATCACTAATAGGGAAGTTATTTTTGTATTTTTTATATAAAAGATTTTTTTTATCTTTAAAGTCTTGTAGATATAATTAAAAATTTTAATATTTATTAAGTCATTTTTAAGTTTGTTTTCCTATTTATTTTCATAAACACTCATTCATATAGTTATGTATCGTCACATTTTCGATGATATTAGTTTTTGGAGAGAAGTTATGAGCAAACGTTTACTAATTGATGCACGACAAACAGAAGAAACGAGAGTTATTAGCACTAATAACGACATAATAGATGATTTTGAATATGAGGTTCACTCAAGAAGACAACTTAAAGGAAATATTTACCTTGCAAGAGTTACTAGAGTTGAACCAAGTCTTCAAGCGGCCTTCATAGAATATGGAGGGAACAGACAGGGTTTTTTAGCTTTTAGCGAAATTCATCCAGATTATTATAGGATTCCTATCGAGGACAAGAAAAAATTATTAGCTGAAGCGTCAGCCAAAACTGATGAGGAGTTAAATTTAACAGAAAATATACATGAAGATAGCTCTGATGAATTTAATGAAGAAGAACTCAAAAAAGTCAAAAAGAACCTTTATAGAAATTATAAAATACAAGAGGTTATAGCGCGTCGCCAAATTTTGTTAGTCCAAGTAGTAAAAGAAGAGCGTGGTACAAAAGGAGCGGCTTTAACCACTTACATTTCAATAGCTGGAAGGTATTGTGTACTCATGCCAAACACTCCAAGGGGTGGAGGTGTAAGTAGAAAAATTGCTAATATTACTGATAGAAAAAGATTAAAAAAAATTGTCGATGATCTAGATGTTTCAGATGGAATGGCAGTAATAGTTAGAACTGCGGGAAGTAAACGGACAAAAACTGAAATAAAACGAGACTATTCAAATTCAATCAGTATTTGGGAGAATGTTAAAAGTTTAACACTTGAATCTAATGCACCTTTTCTTATTCATGAGGAAGGATCGTTAGTTAAAAGAGCTATTAGAGATTTATATCACAGTGATATTGATGAAGTTTTAGTTGATGGTAACGAAGCCTACAAAACGTGCAAAAACTACATGAAATCATTAATGCCCAGTCATGCAAAAAAAGTTCAGCTTTACAATGATGATAAAAACCCATTGTTTCAAAAATTTAATCTAGACTCTCAATTACAAGATATTTTCAACCCAAAAGTTACTCTTAAATCTGGTGGTTACATTATTATTGATCAAACTGAAGCATTAGTCGCAGTTGATGTTAACTCAGGAAAAGCGACAAGAGAAAGATCTATTGAGGACACTGCACTAAAAACTAATCTAGAAACTGCTGAAGAATTTGCTCGCCAAGCAAGATTGAGAGATTTGTCTGGATTAATTGTAATTGATTTTATTGATATGGAAGATAATAAAAATCGTATTAATGTAGAAAAAAAATTAAAAGAGGCTATGCGAAAAGATAGAGCTAGGATTCAAATAGGTGAAATCAGTAACTTTGGACTTCTAGAATTATCGAGGCAGCGCCTTAGACCTTCAGTCGTTGAAAATTCATCAGAACTATGTTCACATTGTGGTGGATCAGGAAGAATTCAATCAATAGAAGTAAGTGCCATTCAAATTTTAAGATCTATTGAAGAAGAAGGTATTTCTGAAGACAATATTGGAGTAAACGTTTCAGCACATTCGGATATCATAATTCATATTTTAAATAATAAAAGATCTCAACTGAATGAAATTGAAATGAGATATGATATTTCTATTAATTTTACAAATGATAATACAATTATTCCACCTTTGAGGAAATTAGAAACCGTTAAAAAAACTAATTTTAAACAAAATAATCATCCCGTAGATAATTCAGAAAATGTGCTCTCTGATAATGATGAAAATCAAAATAGAAAAAAAAGAAATAAAAGACCTGTTAGAAAAAGAAGACGACCTGAAAACAGCAAATCCATTAGCCAGTCACCTAATGTAACTCTTGAAAATAAAAATGATAAGGCCCCAGAAATAAGCTCCGATGAAATTAAAGATAATAAGATAAATAAAGATAACTCAAAAGAAATTGATACAAAACAGAAAAGTACGAAAAAGAAAACAATTCGAAAGTCTAAGCCTAATATTAATCCAAAAAATAAGACTGAAGAAGTTAAACCAGACAAAATAACTAAAACCAAAGCTCCGATTGATAAAAGAGAAATAAAATCATCTGCACCGATAGAAATCATGAAAGTAGATGGAAACTCTAATTCTGAAAAAATAAAGAAAAAAGGCTGGTGGTCGACATAAAAATTTTATTTTTTATAATTGTAATTCTTCTTTCAAAACAAGCTAATGCTTCGCAAAGTATTTCGATTATTAGAGATGCAGAAATCGAATTTTTTTTACATAAAATCATACAAGCAACAATTGATAAAAAAACTAAAACTAATCTTTATTACCCAAGACTAGTTTCTAGTGATGAATATAATGCTTTTGTTACTGGATCAAATAAAATTTATATTAATACAGGTTTAATAAAAAAGGCTAATTCATTAAGTGAAATACAAGGTATTATAGCTCATGAAATTGGACATTTGGTTTTAAACCATCACAATTCAAGATCTATTAATACAAGAAGCTTATCTAATTACTCAAAATTTGCTTCAATTGCAGGTATCGCGCTATCTGCAGTTGGAAAGTTAGATACTAATTCAGCTATTGGCTTAATTGTTGGATCAAAAGACCTAGCTACTAAATCTTCGTTACAATTTTCTAGAATTCAAGAACAAGAAGCGGATAAATTTGCATTAGATATGATGAGGAAGAAAAAAATTCCTTTCGATGGCTTAGAACTTCTATTACTAAATTTGAGTAATGAAGAAGTGTCAGGTAAAACTTCACTCAGAGGTTATTACAGATCACACCCATTTTCGAAACAAAGATTAGATCAATTAAAAAAATATAAAGCAAACATAAAGTATTCTCCTAACAAAATACAAAACATATTAATTAATGACAATAAAGTTTCATTGAAATACATCAAAAATAAAATTCAAGCATACAATAGTGAGCCATATAAGATTTTAAAAAATAAAGACAGTAACGATATATTTTTATATAATTATTCTCGAGTAATAGCTTTTTATAAAATCGGAAAATACGATCTAGCCAATAAACATCTAAAGATACTAGAAAATGAGTATAAAAATTATCCATATTTTTTTGAATTATCGGGTGATATTTATTATAAAAAAGGAAATTTTAAAAAAGCAATAGAAGAGTACAAAAAAGCTATTAAAACTGTTAATGGGCAATTTAGTCCATCTTCTGACCTTATCAAATTTTCATTGGTAAAATCATATATTCAGACAAATAAACAAAATAATATTAATGAATCTATTATTATTTTAGAACAATTAATCCACAATAACCCTAAATGGAGCTATTTATGGAGATTATTAGCAAAATCTTCTAGCAAAGTTAATAGAAAAGGTATTTCCTACATTGCTTTAGCTGAGGAAGCTTTAATTAAAAAAAACTTTATTAAAGCAAAGAAATATGTAGATTTAGCTAATAAACA
>ERZ802831.1951-NODE-1951-length-9757-cov-13.6469_pt1 | contig 9757 bp, 9 predicted proteins | sample MGYA00345655_ERZ802831 | MGnify/ENA primary metagenome ERZ802831 (study PRJEB30503, sample SAMEA104212376) | marine metagenome | biome: Westerlies Biome; feature: [SRF] surface water layer (ENVO:00010504) within the epipelagic zone...; material: water...
AGGGCCGCGATACTAGATCGCCGTGAATTTTAATTACTTGCCTGGCCTCACCACGACGGTGCGCCAGAACCGGGGCGATTACCGTCAGCGCGGTGATGTACTGACTCGAAAGCGACCCGTCGATGTGCAGCGCGCCAGCAGCTTTCAGTCCGCCTTTGATCGTCGCGGGTAGGGTGCCCGCGTCACTGAGCACATCGCAGCCGTTGTCTCGTAGCACCGTAAACAGCGGTGCGTTGGTGCGCACCCGCAGGGATTCATGGCCGTCGATGCGCGTACTACCGCTGCGCAAGGCGGCTAGCGCAATCAGTAATCTTGTCGAGGCACCACTCATGCGCGCGTTTAATTCGACATCGGCCGAACCAAAATTCATGGGGCCAGTGACGGAGGTCATTGCTGGGCCAGCATCGATGGCGACCCCAAGGGCTCGCAGACAGTCGATCATCGCATCTGTGTCATCGCACTTGGGGATGCCGCTGATATGGCTTGTACCGTCTACCAAGGCGCTAATCGCCAGTTGGCGTAGCGCAATCGACTTGCTGCCGGGCAGTGTGATGAAGGCCTCGAACCCGCGGGACAACTTGGGGATCAAAAAAGTGCTGTCGGGTATCATGGGCGAACTAGAATCGTTGTGAGCCGCCACTTTAACTCAGCGCTCATAGGTTTGCAGAGGTTGCAGTAGGTACAAGCAGGGGAGCCGGGTATGAATAACTTTTTTGCCGAGCTGGAGGTGGGTTTTAACCGCCACGCGGATCAGCCCGCACTGATCTTGTCGGGCCAAGACGACTGGTCCTATGCCGAGCTACAGCAGCAGATCAATCGTGCCGCGGCCCAGTTAGCGGCCTTTGGTGCAGGTGCCGGTGACCGAGTGCTGGTGCAGCTGCCTAAATCTCCAGAAAACTTAGCCCTGTATCTTGCCTGCCTGAAACTAGGACTGGTCTATGTGCCGTTGAATACGGGCTACACCGCAGCGGAACTCGACTACTTTGTCAGCGATGCCGAGCCGGTGCTCTACGTTGGCGAGCAGCATCGCAGCGACGTAGTCAGCGCAACGCTGCGATCTCGCGATGCGGAGCGCCTGCTGGTATTCAGTAACGGCGCGAGTACGAGCGATGAAGCTGCAATACCCCCAACAGCTGTCCGCGCCACAGACGACCTTGCGGCCATTCTCTATACCTCCGGCACGACTGGTCGTTCGAAAGGCGCCATGCTCAGCCATGGAAATTTGGCATCAAACGCCCACGCGCTGAGCGAGCAATGGGGTTGGCAACCATCCGATGTGCTGCTCAATGCGCTGCCGATTTTTCACGTACACGGCTTGTTTATTGCCAGCCACTGCGCGCTACTCAATGCCACACCCATGATTTTTCTCGATAAGTTCGACGCCGGTGGGGTGATGGCGCGACTGCCCGACGCCACGGTGATGATGGGGGTGCCCACGTTTTATACCCGCTTGCTCGATCAGTCAGAGCTGACGCCTGGGCGCGTAGCGCATATGCGCGTCTTTATTTGCGGTTCTGCGCCGTTGACCGAACAAACCTTCGAGGAATGGGAGCAGCGCACAGGGCATCGCATTTTGGAGCGCTACGGTATGAGTGAAACCATCATCAATACCAGTAACCCGCTGCAAGGTGATCGCATTGCCGGCACTGTAGGTTTCGCGTTGCCAGGCCAACGGGTGCGCGTGGCGGACGAAGCCGGAGTGCCCGTGGCAGCGGGCGAGGTGGGTATGATTGAAGTCGCTGGGCCTAATGTCTTCCAAGGTTACTGGCGCATGCCGGAAAAAACTGCCGAAGAAATACGCGCTGACGGTTTTTTTATTACAGGCGATCTCGGTGTGCAGGCTGCTGACGGTCGGCTCAGCATTGTCGGTCGTTCAAAAGATCTGGTGATTTCTGGCGGCTACAACGTCTACCCCAAGGAAGTCGAGGTTGCCCTCGATGATATGCCCCAAGTGTCGGAGTCTGCGGTGATTGGTGTGCCTCATCCCGACTTCGGCGAAGCGGTTGTTGCAGTCATTGTGCCTGTGGCGGATGAAGTAACTCAGGCGCAGGTCGATGCAGCCCTCGGTGATCAGCTGGCGCGGTTCAAACAGCCCAAGCGCGTCATGAATGTCACCGAGCTGCCTCGCAACACCATGGGTAAGGTGCAAAAGAATGTGCTGCGCGAGCACTACGCTGAGTTGTTTCGCGCATAAAAAAGGCCGCGGTAGCGGCCTTGCCCAGTGATTGGTGATTAGTGAGCGTTACTCACATCCAAAGATTCGCGCAGTTCGCGCTTTAAGAATTTGCCAGAGGCATTACGCGGCAGTGCCTCCTCCACAAACCAGAAATAGCGCGGTACTTTGAATTTGGCGAGTTGGCTAGCGCAGTGTGCGCGCAGCGTGTCTGCGGTGGCGGAGGCGCCGGGCTTTAAGAATACGGCGATGCCGACTTCCTCGCCCAAGCGATCGTCGGGTACGCCGAAAACCGTGCATTCGGCGACGTCGTCATGATCGAAGATCGCGCTCTCCACTTCGGCGCAGTAAATGTTTTCGCCACCTCTTAGCACCATGTCCTTGATGCGATCGACAATGTAAATGAAGTCGTCTTCGTCCTTGCGCGCCATGTCGCCGGTACGCAGCCAGCCATCGACGATGCTTTCCGCGGTGGCTTCCTCGCGATTGAGGTAACCGCGTATCACATGGGCGCCGCGAACCCATAGCTCACCTGGCTGGCCCTCTGGCATTTCTTCGCCTGTATCGGGGTTGACGATTTTGCTTTCATAGGCAGGCATGGCTGGGCCACAGCTTGCAGGCTTGTCGACAAAGTGATCGCCACTGATGGACGTAATGATGCCGCAGGTTTCGGTCATACCGTATCCAGTATTTGGTCGCGCGGTGGCCACCTGCTGATCGATCTTGCCGACCAGATCTGGCTGCAGCTGGGCGCCACCACCACCTAGGGTCATCAGGCTCGACGTGTCGGTTTTGGCAAAGTCCGGGTGCGAGATAATCTCCCGTGCCATGACGGGCACGCCGCTGACGGCGCTTATGCGTTCGCGTTCGATGAGCTGCAATGCCTCACCAGCATCCCATTTGTACATGTGTACGAGCTTGCCGCCGCCCAGGGTTGTACCCTGGGCCGCGCAGTTATTGGCGGTGACATGGAACAGCGGTGTGGTGACCAGCGCGCAGCCAATGGGTGGCGCATCGTCGGCATTGATTAAGCCTTTTTGAATGCCCAGAAGGCGCTGCAGTCCCGCAGAAAATAGCATGCTCCACACATTACTCACGCAGCCGCGATGGGTCAGCTGAGCGCCCTTGGGGCGTCCTGTGGTGCCTGAGGTATAGAAGATGCAGGCATCGCTGTCGGTGTCGATGTCAATCATGGGTTGCTGCGTATTGCCGGCGACAACCTCGCTCCAGGGGGTAATGCTGCTGTCCGCGGCCGCAAATCGCACCCCAACAAGTTTGATGTCTGGCACGCTGGCGCGGTGCTCGCCCAGTTGCTGTAGTCGCTCTTGGTCAAGAATCATCACCTTGGGGGTTGAGTCTTCCAGAGCGTAGAGCATCTCAGGCCCAATCCACCAAGCGTTCATGCCGACAACGGCTGCGCCAACGGAGGTGATGGCCCAATAGGCCTGCATCCATTCCGGGTAATTGCGCATGGCAATGGCCACGCGGTCGCCTGGTCGCACACCCTGATCCATCAACCAATTGGCCAAGGATGCAACACGCTGATGGGTCTCCCCATAGGTCAGGCGTTCGTCGTCGTAGACCAGATAGTCACGGTCGGCGAACTGCACCGTGCTCAACCACAGATCGCGCAAGCTGCCTGGGGCCTTGGCATAGGTACGAATATCAATACCACGGACATTGGTCGTGACCACCTCGAAATCTGCACCCGGCGCGGTTAGCTGCGCCCATGCTGCCCGGTAATCTTGATACATAGTCCTCTCCCCAAAAGCGGGAAAGAGTACAGGCTCGTGCTGAGTTTGCGAAGACATCAGGTTGACAGACATCAGGTTGACAGACATCAGATTGACAGACGTCAGGTTGATGTTTGCGCTGCCGAGTTGCCCGCTGCAGTTCATCTGACAGTGAGCGGTGATTGCCGTTGGACTGGGCTAGGGTCAAACTGAACGCTTGTACACTGAGTGCCAGACATCCCCATCGTGTCGTCGGATCAATCCTCACCAGACTTAGCCGTTGTGATTCCCATCAAAAGTACGGACGCAGCAGTGGAAGCATTCGTAAACCCGTTGTTGGCGACGGGCTGCGAGGTGGTGGTCGTTCAGGCGACGCCGGACGAATCTTCCACAGAGCAAGAAAACATCCGCCAACGCTGCACTAAAGCCGGTGTCGTCTGGGTGCAGGCACCGGCATCCCGGGGCGGTCAAATTGCTCACGGCATTGCTAACACTCGAGCCGCCTTGATCTGGGTACTGCATATCGATAGCGCTGAGGTGGGGCGCGCACTGGATTATCTGCTGCAGCTGTCATGCAACAAGACAACCTGCTGGGGCCGTTTCGATATCCGTCTGCTCGGTGATCATTGGGGGCTTGCTTGGGTGTCTTTCACAATGAACTGGCGCTCGAGACTGCGGCGCATCTGTACCGGCGATCAGGGCATGTTTTTTCATCGTGTGTTATTGGATCAGATTGGTGGTTTTCCTAACCAGCCGCTGATGGAAGATATTGAAGTCAGCAAACGACTACGAAGAGTAGGGGCTTTTCGAGCACCGCATATCGCAATCTTCAGCAGTGGCGAACGCTGGCTGCGCAACGGGTTTTGGCGCACGGTTTTTGCCATGTGGCGTTGGCGGATGCGCTACTTTCTTGGAGCGTCTGCGCAAGCACTCTATCGCGAGTATTACGCTCGCCCTGGGCGAGGTGACTGGTGAACACGGCGCTACTTATCTTCACCAAGGCTGCTGAACCTGGCTTGAGCAAAACTCGGCTCATCCCTGCGCTTGGCGCGGTGCAGGCGGCGGCAGCCCATGAAACGCTGTCTCAGCGGGTTTTTCGGGCAGTGGCGGAGAGTCCGCTGAGCATTGTTTTGTGGGGTGCTTCTGCGCATCCGACATTGGCGCGGTGGGCAGAAGAATTTGGCTGGCCGCTACGGCGACAACGTGGCGACGACTTGGGTCAACGCATGTTCCACGCGCTGGCAAGCGCGCTGGCGGACGGTGCTGATCGAGCAATACTTATTGGTACGGATTGTCCGCTGATGAGCGCTGCCTATGTAGCTCAGGCAGAGGCCGCGTTGGATACAGCCGATGTGGTAGTGGGGCCTGCAGAAGACGGCGGCTATGTGTTGATTGGTCTTAAGCGGGCGGAGCCTGCACTGTTTCGAGACATTGACTGGGGCACGGACCAAGTGCTGGAGCAGACCTTGAGGGCGGCATCACAAGCGCAGTGCAGTATCGCCACGCTCGCCACGCTCTGGGATGTCGACCGGCCCGAAGATTGGCAGCGATTTTTGGCGCTGGATGCCTGTAAGCAAGAGGTGAGCAAGAGCTAAGCGAGAGGTAAACAATAGCGCTCCCTAGTTTTGTGCGGCGACTTCCTTGATGCGAGACACCATGGCGCGCAGGCCGTTGCCTCGAGTTACGGACAGATGGGCTAGCAGATCGAGTTGTCCGAACACCCCTTCAATATCCAGCTGTTGGATCTCGCTGGCCTTGCGACCGTCGACAATCACTAGCACGACGGCGATCAGGCCGCGAACGATGTGGGCATCGCTGTCCATTTGGAATGTCAGTCTGTCTGCGGCTGTTTTATGGGTCAGCCAAACTTGGCTTTGGCAGCCACGAATCAGGTGCGCGTCGATTTTATCTGATTCGGCTAGCCCGCCGAGATCTTTGCCCAGATCGATAATGAATCGGTACTTGTCTTCCCAATCATCAAAAAAGCCAAACGTTTCAACGAGTTCATCAAGCGTCATGCTCTGCGACATGGTCAAAACACGCCCAGTTCAAGCTGTGCTTCTTCGGTCATCATGTCGCGAGACCAAGGGGGATCAAAAACTAGGGCGACGTCCACATCGATTAGGTGGGGCACCTGACGAACGCGATCTTTCACCTCTTCAATAAGCACTGGTCCCATGCCGCAGCCCGGCGCGGTCAAGGTCATATCAATATCTGCCTTGTTGCCGGCAATACGCACTGCGTAGATCAAACCAAGGTCGGCAATGTTGACCGGTATCTCGGGGTCATACACCGACCGCAGGGCGTGCCATACGTGAGCTTCGTCAACAGCGTTGGGTGTGTCGCTGTCAGCAAAGATCAGAGGTTCTACGGTTAATCCAATGGCATCGGCATCGGCGCCAGCGATACGCGCCATATTGCCGTTTACCACCACAGTAAAACTGCCGCCAAGGGTTTGGGTGAGCGTGATAAAGGCGCCACCGGGAATCGTGATGGGGTCGCCGGTAGGCACTAGCCGCCCAGGACAGTCCCGAGTCGTTGTAACAATGCGTCTTTCCACAGGTTAATTCGGCTGGGTCGCGTCGGTTGCTAAGTCTGAGGCGGCACCTACAGGCGCGTCGGCATCGTCAATGAGGGCAAAACTCTCACCGCAGCCGCAATAGCTGGTGGCGTTGGAGTTTTTGAAGATCAGGGCCGAGTTCAATCCTTGGGTGACCATGTCGATTTCGGTGCCGTCCACTAGTGCCAAGTCTTGCTCGTTAATGCATACGGTGACGTTGTCGCTGACGGCTACTAGGTGATCGTTAGTCTCCGCATCTTCCAAAAAATCCAAGGTATACATAAAGCCATTGCAGCCGCTTTCTTTGACGCCAAGGCGCAGGTATCTGCTCTGGGTTTGCTCAACCTGAGTTTTGATGTGCGCTTCGGCGCGCTGTGAAACGGAAATTTGCGGTGTGCTCATAGTCTTTGTCTCGGGCTCTCGCCAATTCGGGTCTAGCGCCGGTGGTCAGTCTTTGTTTTAAAGAAAAGTGGCGGCCTTTTCTACTCCGGTCAGCAGGGCATCAACATCGGCTTCGTTGTTATACAGGCTAAACGAGGCGCGCACCGTGCCGGGAATGCCCAGCCGTGTCATCAGTGGCATGTTGCAGTGGTGGCCAGAACGCACGGCAATGCCCTGTTGATCGAGCAGGGTGCCCACATCGTTGGGATGCCCGCCATCAAGCAAAAATGAAATTACCGATGCACGCTCGTCCGGTTCACCGATTAAGCGCAGTCCAGGTATTTGTTTGAGTCCGGACAGCGCCTTGGCCACCAACTGTTCTTCTTGTTGGATCAGCGTATCCATGGACAGGCCATCGACGTAGTCCAAGGCCGCGCCTAGACCGACGCAGCCAGCAATATTTGGTGTGCCAGCCTCAAAACGAAACGGCGCTTGTTGATAGGTGCTGGTTTCGATGCTCACCTGATCGATCATCTCGCCGCCACCCTGCCATGGGGGCAGTGCGTTTAGCAGTTCAAGGCGGCCATATAAAATGCCGATGCCCGTAGGGGCGAACATCTTGTGGCCAGAAAATACGTAGAAATCGCAGTCAAGTGCCTGTACGTCGATCTTTTTGTGCAGTACTGCTTGCGCGCCGTCAACGAGGGTCAACGCACCCACCTGCTTGGCTTGCTGCACAAGACCTGCAACAGGGTTCACCGAACCCAGCCCATTGCTGATGTGAGTGATGGCGAGCAGGGCGGTGTTGTCAGTAATTAGGCTGGCCGCACTGGCAAGATCAAGGTCGCCGTTCTCGTCAATATCAATGGCCTTAATGTTGGCGCCCGTGCGTTGCGCCAACAGCTGCCAAGGTACGATATTCGAGTGGTGTTCGAGCTGGCTAATCACAATGTCTTGGCCTGCCTGAATGTTGCCTTCAATCACTTGGGCCACCAGATTGATGCCCTCGGTGGTGCCTCGGGTAAAAATGATCGATTCGCGATGGGCTGCACCGACAAAGGCTTGGGCCTTAGTACGGCAATCTTCTAGTAGTGCGGTAGCTTCCTCGGCGAGTTCGTGGGCTGCTCTGTGCACATTGGCATTGTGCTTGCGGTAGTAGCCTTCAATGGCGTCGATCACCTGTTGGGGCTTTTGGGTCGTGGCGCCATTGTCGAGATAGACCAAGGGTTTGCCGCGGCTGGTGCGCTGCAAAATGGGAAAGTCGTCGCGAATGTTCATAGGCTAGTGCTCATCGCTGGTGTTTTGCGGGCCGATCATGGCCTCAAGTGCCGTAGCTGCTAGCGGGCCATCAATGCACTGGCGCAGAAAGCCTTGGCTCAGTAGCGCCTGGGCTGCTGCCTGATCGATACCGCGGCTGGTGAGGTAAAACAGCGCTTCCTTTGACAACGTGCCAACCGTCGCGCCATGCGAGCAGCTCACGTCGTCGGTATAAATTTCCAGCTCGGGCTTGGTATTGATGGTGGCGTTGTCGCCCATGCCGAGATTCTTGTTCGACAGCTGTGCGTCGGTACCGCTGGCCCCTTCGTGAATGTGAATGCGGCCGTTAAACGTGCACTTGCCGCCGTTGGCGACGATGTTGTGGATGGTTTGCTCGCTGTGGCCTTTCGGCTGGCGATGTTCCATGGTGATCTGCTGATCCAGCGCTGCTTTGTTATCAACCATGCCGGCGGACACCAGCTTCGCCTCGGCGCCCTGACCATCCATGATGATGTGTAGGTCTTGACGTCTGATGCCGCAACCTAATGCGTGATTGTTGAGCCGATATCGCGCGGCATCCTGCAAGCGCACGTTTAGGTACTGCCAGCTCGCGGGCGTATCGTTTAACGCATTGCGCGAGTGAACCACCTGAGCGTTGGGGCCGATGTCGATCCAAACGCTCTGCTGCATCTCATCGTCGCCTTCGATGATTTCAATCAATGAGAGCGATGCATTGGCCGTTATGTGAATCATCACAGGCAGGGTGTTTTCGCTGTGGACGAGGGTAATGGGTTCGGTCACCGGGACTGTAATGTCGAGTCGCATGGCCTCGCCGGCAAAACACAGCCGCGCAAAGGCTTCTGGGGCTTGCTGCAAATCCAGTCCAGACATGGGCTGAGCAATGGGTTGTCGCTGCCAGCTGACACCGATTTGATTCTCGTTGCTAATTTGTGGCGGTTTGGCAGACGCACTGGTCTGGGCAAGAAACCGATCCGCCTTGGTGTATTTCCAGCGCTCACGATGCGCAGCGCTGTTCAGCGCCTGTTGTACAACCTCATCAAGCGTTGCGACAGGTTCGCCTAGTGCGCTGGCAAAATCCTCGGGCAGCGTCAGTGTTTGCGGCAGCGCTAGGTCAGCCATGCATAACCCTTGGCTTCTAGCTCAAGCGCCAATCCCTTATCGCCGGATTCGATGATCTGCCCGTTAGACAGGACATGTACGTAGTCAGGCACGATGTAATCCAGCAACCGTTGGTAGTGAGTGATAAGCACCACGCCATTGCTCTGGCTGCGATAGCGATTGACGCCATCGGCGACCGTTTTGAGCGCGTCAATGTCGAGGCCGGAATCTGTTTCATCTAGTAGTGCGAGTTTGGGGTTCAGCAGCAGTAGCTGCATGATCTCATTGCGCTTCTTCTCGCCGCCGCTGAAACCCTCGTTCACACCGCGCTTCAAAAACGCGGGGTCGAGGTCTAATGAGCCTGCTAGCTCCCGAACCTGACGCATAAAGTTGGCGGTATTCGGCTGTTCTTCGCCGCGCGCACGAGCGAGTGAGTCAATACTCGCCTTGAGGAATTCCATGTTGCTGACGCCGGGGATCTCCACCGGGTATTGAAATGCGAGAAACATACCGATTTGCGCCCGTTCAAAGGGC
>ERZ802831.1960-NODE-1960-length-9735-cov-16.7171_pt1 | contig 9735 bp, 10 predicted proteins | sample MGYA00345655_ERZ802831 | MGnify/ENA primary metagenome ERZ802831 (study PRJEB30503, sample SAMEA104212376) | marine metagenome | biome: Westerlies Biome; feature: [SRF] surface water layer (ENVO:00010504) within the epipelagic zone...; material: water...
GATGCATTCGGGCGGGCCCATCGGGCAACAAAGTGACACGGCATTGGTTGGGCCGCTCTTTTTGTTGGGACTGACTGCGGGGCGCAACAGGAAAGCGCCCGGCGCAGGCTCCCCGACTTTTGCTGGCACCAATTGTAACGCTGTCGTTTATTTTGGACATATCGGCACTAGTTTTCCGCAACTTCACCATAGTAAAACTACCCAACTGTTTTGGTTCATATTTGAAGCCAGTCGCGTTTATTGGCATAATTTAAACTACTCTTTCACCGATATGATGAGTTTGGTCTAAGAATTGGTATTTTGGCAAGCTTGATTTCTTGACAGCTAAATTCAGAAATGCTGAATATGCAGTATGAATGCTCCTTTACACCCGGGCTCAATGCGATTTGAAATTGATGTGCTGAAAACGTTCATCGCAGTGGCCGAAACAGGTTCGGTCAAGCAGGCCTCGGAACGCGTCGCAAGATCGCCTGCAGCTGTATCCATGCAAATGAAAAAACTGGAACAGCTCGTCGGTGCGCCAGTATTTCGTCGTGCAAACGGTGCGATGCGACTCTCGGATGCCGGTGACCGCTTGATGCCCCATGCGCATCGTATCGTGGAGGCGAACGATACAGCGCTCGCAGCTCTGCACAGCCCTGATATCGATGGGGTTGTTCGGGTTGGATTGTGTCTGGAAAATATTGAGACCCGGATGCCGGAAATTTTAGCTGGATTTTCCCGCGCGCATCCCAGAGTCACGGTCAACATTAATGCTGGCGATGCTCAAGATTTGGCAGCAATGCTGACCAGCGGAACATTGGACATAGCTATATTGACCGTTGGCGGTGGCGTGGTGCATCTAGAAAATGATCGTCTCTTGCACGAACAGCCTTTGGTATGGGCCGCGCATAAGAGCAGCCAGCGCATCACCGAGCGTCCCTTGCAGCTCGCGGTTGCGCCGATCGGATGCCCTTGGCGAGGTGCGGCGCTCGATGCCCTGAAACGTGCGGGCATAGACTATCGGATCGCCTATCTCTCCAATGTGTCTGAATCTCAGCTCGGAGCAGTTCGGGCAGATTTGGCAGTGGCGGCTTTGCCTGCCAGTCGCGTTATCAACAGCACCCAACCCATCTGCGCAAATGATGATCTGCCCAACCTGCCATATACGCAAATGGTTCTCCGCACGTCTGAAAACCCCGACACCAACACAAAAGCGCTGGCTGATCAAGTGCTCGCGGCTTTCAAGCGACCATTATGACGCAGGTCGAAAACAGCAGTTTTCGTAAGGGAATAGCAGCGGGTGAAGTGGCCCTACTTTCTAGGACAGATCTGGGAATTGGCTAAGGTGTACGAGGTTTCTGTTTATGCCGCTTTTCGTATCTTCGCTTGGGTATAGCATCCAATGTCAGGTGTCTGTTTATCAAGAGCGGTGTGAGGGCGCTCAGAATTGTAAAAGCCGATCCTGTCATCGATGATCCGTTTTGCTTGGAAACCGTTGGTGATTTTATGCAGATAGACGGCCTCTTGCTTCAGGGATCGCCACAGTCTTCCAATAAAGATGTTGTCGCGATAACGGCCCCTGCCATCCATTGAGATTTTGATATCGGTCTTGGTCAGCGTCGTGATCCAGCCAGAGCCTGTATATTGGCATCCCTGATCCGTATTCTTGATCTCGGACTTGCCATATTTGACGATGGCTTTTTCCAGCGCCTCAATACAGAAGCTGACATCCAGCGTATTTGAGAGCCGCCAGGCCGACACTTTGCGCGCCGCCCAATCCATGATCGCCACCAGATACAGAAAGACGTTTTCGACTGGGATGTAGGTGATGCCGCTGCACCAAACCTGACTGAGCCGCGTTATTGGCAGATTCTTTAGCAGGCAGGGAAACATGCGGTGTTCAGGGGGCTTCTTGCTCTTGTTTGGCCCTTTTTCGATGGCCTGTAACCCCATTGCCCATCAAGTGGCGCATGCAGCGTCGCCCAGCAGAGAACCCTGATTGAGGTAAATACGCCGCGATATGGTGGCTTCCAAAAACGGGTACTTCGTAAATATTCGATCGATCTCATGCATCAGGTCAAGCGTTGCGGGATCAAAGCCGACTGCCATGCCTTCAATCACCTGCACCCTCTTGTCACCACGCAGCGCCTCAAGCGCCACGGAAGCCTTGAAATTATCTGAAAAGTTCCGTCGCTTTGTCATTTTTGCATCCATTCATCCGCGTTGGATACAATTTAGCACGCTATCCAAATTCACAGGACCACTTCAACAAAGCCAATAGAAGCATTCTAGCGGTTGCGTTCCGTGAGATTAACGCCACAGTTAAGAAGATTATAGCTGGCTTAAATGGTATGGTGCCATGAGCCGCGGTATGAACCGTGGTCATTTAAACCGACTGAGGTTACTTGAGATTGAGACCACCCGTCTCAGATGGTCCGTTCTGGATTTGCTACTGGATAAGACTATCGTTACCCGGATCGGAGGGGTAGAATACTGGGCCTTCGCGTCACTGTTCGTACATTGAAAATCTGCGTAAGGTTTTGGCGATCTCTGAGCGCAGGGCCTGCCGCATAGTCGGGGCTATACAGAGCAATGCAGCGTTAGATATCTTGTAATTCCCCGCCCAAGAGCGCCTGACCGAGACCATAATTGCACGCGCGCGGCTGAGCAGAGGTTGGGTAACTTATGTTTTGGGGTCGTTCTAATAAACAGGTCCATGGGGGTCAATTATTGCGCCTGACGCCGCAAGACTTCTGGGTTTATGAGTATGTTTAAAGCGTCGCGCCGTTTTAATCCGCGTGAGATCAGGACTAGATTAGAAAAGGAGACATAGTTCAATGGGACTTTTGCAAAACGGAAAATGGGTTGACCAATGGTACGACACAAAATCGAACGGTGGACATTTTGTTCGCAAGGCACCGCAATTTCGCAGCTGGGTTAGAGCAGATGGTGCTGCGGGACCAAGCGGAGACAGTGGGTTCAAGGCAGAGCCAGGACGCTATCATCTATATGTATCTCTGGCCTGTCCATGGGCGCATCGCACGCTGATTTTTCGTGCGCTAAAAGGGCTGGAACAGATGATTTCGATCTCGGTTGTGCATTGGTATATGGCTGAAGACGGGTGGACCTTCGATGTGGGGGATGGCGTCGTACCAGATACGGTCAACGCTGTGACACTTATGCATGAGATTTACACCAAAGCCATGCCGGATTACTCGGGGCGTGTGACGGTGCCGGTGCTGTGGGACAAGCAGACCAAAACCATCGTGTCGAATGAGTCGTCGGAAATTATCCGGATGTTCAACACCGCTTTTGACGCGGTTGGCGCCAAGGTGGGGGATTATTATCCGCCAGATTTGCGCAGCGAGATCGACAGCCTCAACGAACGGATTTACACGACGGTGAACAATGGTGTGTATCGGTGCGGGTTTGCGACCACTCAAGAGGCTTATGAACAGGCCATTACCCCGCTTTTTGACACGTTGGATTGGCTGGAAGACCGGCTTCGCGCAAAGCGTTATCTGACGGGGGATCAAATCACGGAAGCGGATTGGCGTCTGTTTACCACGCTGATCCGTTTTGATGTGGTTTATGTGGGACATTTCAAGTGTAATATCCGGCGCATTGCTGATTACCCAAACCTTTCTGAATATCTGCGTGATCTTTACCAACAACCTGGTATCGCCAAAACGGTTAATCTGGAGCATATTAAAAAGCATTATTATGAAAGCCACGAGACCATCAACCCATCCAGAGTCGTTCCCAAAGGTCCAGTCGTTGACTTTACGGCGCCTCACAATCGCAAATGATTAGGGAGCGGGTTTCAAATGGATAAAGGTTCTGCAGCAATCATTGCTGGTAAAAAACCAATTAAAGTTGTGTTGGAAGCTGGTAAAAATTACTCTTGGTGTCGGTGTGGCCGGTCAGCGTCACAACCATTTTGCGATGGATCTCATCGTGGCACGAGCATGTCACCGCTGAAGTTCACGGCTGAAAAGACTGGGAGCGTTGCTCTTTGTCAGTGCAAGGTCAGCGCCAATGCCCCTTTTTGTGACGGTAGCCATGCCAGATTGGGGAGCGTAGAAGTTGGAGATTCTGTTCCGGCATTTAATATGAAATCGGCGGTACCTTCTGCCGTTCCAACCCCTGAAGAACCCACTATAGCCCGCATACATGAATTGGCCCGCCACGGTTTGAGCAACGTTGGACCCCACGGTGAAATGGGCTCGATGGGGGTGCCGCGCAAAGACCTTCCCCATTGGGACGACATCCAAATTCTGCCCGCGCAAATGGCCCGCAAACCGCTGCTTGATGAGACAGATGTTGCAACTTCAGTGACCATTGGCCCGAGGGCGCTTAAACCCTTGAAACTTGATATCCCCCTGTTTGTTTCAGATATGAGTTTTGGAGCGCTCTCAGAGGAGGCAAAAATTGCCCTTGCCAGAGGGGCGGAATTGGCGGGCACCGGTATCTGTTCTGGAGAAGGGGGCATGCTTGCCGAGGAGCAGGCTGAAAACTCACGCTACTTTTACGAACTGGCCTCTGCGCAATTTGGCTGGAATCTGGATTTTGTTGAAAAAGTTCAGGCCTTTCATTTTAAGGGAGGTCAAGGTGCCAAGACAGGCACTGGCGGGCATTTGCCCGCAGAAAAAGTCGAAGGTAAAATCGCAGAGGTCCGCGGGCTCACGCCGGGTCAGGACGCAATTTCCCCAGCAACTTTTGTAGATTTGCAAACGCCATCCGATTTTCGAAAAACTGGCGATGCGGTGCGCGAACGTTCTGGCGGTATTCCCATCGGTTTTAAGCTGTCTGCGAACCATATCGAAGACGATATAGACTTTGCTTTGGAGGCTGGTGCTGATTACATTATTCTTGACGGCCGGGGCGGTGGCACAGGTGCGGCCCCCCTGATTTTCCGCAATCACATATCTGTGCCAACGATCCCTGCGCTTGCCCGTGCGCGCAAGCATCTTGACGCAAAAACTGGGCGCGAGGTGTCGCTGGTCATTACGGGTGGGCTGCGGGTTGCAGAAGATTTCGTAAAAGCTAAAGCTATGGGGGCAGATGCGATCGCGGTGTCAAATTCTGCGATGCAGGCGGTGGGGTGTATTGCCGCGAGGATGTGTAATTCAAATAATTGTCCCGTTGGCGTTGCGACGCAGAAACCTGAATTGCGAAAGCGTCTGGATGTTCAGGTCGGCGCTGAACGTTTGGCGCGGTATTTTGGGGCCAGTGTCGCCTTAATGCAGGTTTTGGCTCGCGCCTGTGGCCACAACGCTATCAATCAATTCGCACCGCGTGATATCACCACTTGGCATCGTGAAATGGCGGACCTGAGTGGTATCCGCTTTGCCGGTTTGGGCTGAGGCCGCTGAGCCTTGTGTTAGGGTTTGCGCAGATCAACTGTGTTAAAAATCCGATTAAGTGAAAAGAATATTAAATGCCCAATCCTTCCTATCCTGCCTATACGCCAAGTCATGGGTATATGACTGAAAAGATCCAGCGGGCGTATATTGCCGCTGCGATCAAAGACAAAACGCTTCCTGACAATGCCCATCGAATACCGGACATTGTGACGCTTGATGCCTCTGTAAACCCATCAAAGCCCATTCAGTTCTGGCAATTATATTCGGTTCTGGGCCAAAAGCGTATTGTGAGGATCGTCCAAAATTTTTACCGACGGGTTTACCGAGACGAACCTTGGTTCTGGTCTGTTTTTGCGAGGATTGGCGATACGTCTCATCATGTCAGGACCCAGTCTGCAATGTGGCTCGATGTAATGGGCGGTGGTTTTAAGTATCATGGTGCTGAATTCAGGTTGCATTTTCACCATCAACATAATGCCATTGAACTTATGAACAAAAAAGGCGCAGAGCGTTGGATCAAACTTATGGTCCAGACGCTTGATGATACTGCAGAGTATATGACGGATGATCCCCGGATAAGGGTCAGCTTGAACACGTTTCTTGCATATTTTACGACGAAATACGCAGCAGACTTTGGATTTAAAACCTCTATTATGTTTGGCCAAACCAATGCGCCCATGAAACGAAAATTGAATTTTATGAATATGCCAGATTCTAAAATAGAAGCCCTTTCCGAAACTGAATTGCGAGAGGGTTTGATTGACAGAGGCGTACGTGTCAGTGGGCAAGCGGATAAGAGCGCGTTGATCAAATTAGCAAAGCGTTTGTAAGTAACTAAAAGTGATGAGCGAAGAATGTATCAAGTAATGAAGGGGACCTTCCATTGATGAAAACACCTTCACAAACCTCTGTTGAAGAAGATCAAACTTCTGCAACTGTTCGCCGTAAAAGAGGAGAATTTGTACGCGGTGTCAGCGGCTTTCGCCATGCTTTAGGCGATGACAATTTTCCGGCGCAGCCCGGTCGTTATCATCTTTTTGTTGCGCTGAATTGTCCCTGGTGTCACAGAGTAACTCTGGCGCGTAACATGCTCGGTTTGCAAAACAGTGTTACAATGGATGTGGTGTTTCCAAACCGCACGGACAATGAGGATCCTGAGGGGGCCAATCATTGGCAATTTGCACCAGAGCGTATCGCTCTGGTCACTGGAATTCCGCTTCCAGAATGCACGTATGAGACTGCAACGGGTCATAATTTTAGGCTTATTCGCGATATTTATAATTTAGAAGGTTCCACAGAACGCTCCGTCCCAATTCTTTATGATAAGAAAAATCACTGCATTGTGTCCAACGAAAGCGCTGACATTATCCGAATGCTCAATCGATGGGCCGGACACCTTGAAAGTAGTTTTTCAGACAAAGAGCGCCCAAATTTCTATCCTGAACACAAAGATTTCCGATCTAAGATTAATATTTTAAATGATAGAATTTATGTGTCTATCAACAACGGCGCTTATAAGGCGGGCTTTTCCTCAGACCAAGTCATATATGAGCAGGCATTCAAAGCATATTTCGATACGCTTGCAGAACTTGATGGACTTCTGGCAGATGGGCGGTTTTTTTTAACTGGTGAAAACTTCACTGAAGCGGACTTGCGGCTTTTTCCAACGCTATACCGTCATGACCCTGTTTATTATCTACGCATGAAACTAAACGGAGCCAAGATATTGCACTATCCCCATCTCTGGCGCTGGCTCTGTCGCGTCTACGCCTTGCCAGGTGTTGCAACCAGCAGTTCATTAATACATTGCCGTCAAGGCTATTTTGGTCGGTCATGGAACCATGTCATCCCAATTGGGCCGAATTTTCCGATGCCCTACCCTGAGGCCTATTCGCACCCTGAACTGACACTTTGATTGTTCTGAGTGTGTAAATACCATTCATCAGGCAATAAAGTTTGTTTTGACGATTCTTCTTTAAAGGCAACAAGTCTGCCCCACAGACCACATGTAATATTTATCCTAAAGGGTGCATATGCCATGCTATGCGTATTTCTGGTTCAAACGCTGAATTCAATGCCCGCACTCTCGCCGGCTGAGGTGCCTCGACAATGGAGGCTTGCTATACGGTGGGCGTAAACCAATCGGATGACGCTTTTGGGGCGGCCCGTGATCTGGCCCGTGATCTGGCTCATGATTTTCACAAATGGCCCCTGTGAAACTGATGCTATTGTGGTGATGGCTGATAAAGCCTTGTTGGATTGAATCATACGGGTCTTACCTTCTCAAATGTTGTTGTTTGTCCTGAATTATGATCCTGGCAGCGTTTGAGTAAATGGTCTGGGTTAAATTGGTGACAATGGGCCTCAATGCACGACACTGTGCATCCTTATAGGACTGTGTCTCGTCTGATTGGCTCCTGTTGGTTCACAGGCATCTGGCCTAACGCCTGTTTGACTGGAGCGATAGTGCTTAGACATCATTTTCAACGAGCAACCAACCTTTTGACTGGCATTCCCGTTTGCTTCGCTCAAAATTCTTACGCTTACTCGCGAAAATTGATTTTTCGAACCGTTTTAGTAAGTTTCTCGCTATTGATCCTAGTCTGTATTTGTTTTCCAAAAGAATTTTACAGTGAGATTAAATTTGTCAAGGACCTCTTGGTTAGGTAACAGACTGCTAACGACGGGCCACGTTTGCGCCCTTGATTAAGAAGGCTTAAGTATCCAGTGTCTGATCAGCGCATGAAATTGGTATTGGTGGCTCCTGAAATTCCTTACAATACCGGTGCTATCGGGCGAACCTGTGTCGCGTTAGATTTGGAATTGATTTTGATTAAACCTTATGGCTTTTCCATAGATGAAAAAGCGATAGTGCGGGCTGGAACGCGTTACTGGAAATATGTTCAACTCAGTGAATATGAGAGCTGGCAGACATTTCTGGGTGATAGAAAACCACCACGTGAAAGCCTATATTTTTTCGAGGAGCATGGGGCTCAGAGTTTTTTTACTCCGCACTATCCACCTGACGCGTATCTAGTTTTTGGATGTGAGTCCAAAGGATTATCAATGCAGATTTTAGATGGAATGGACGATCGGATATTCAATGTGCCCATGCGCAGTTCACTTGTCAAATCACTTAACTTGGCGAACGTCGCTACAACGGTTGCTTATCAAGCCATGCGTACTCAGCTAGGCGGTTGAAGGGTGTGACCCTTCCTCGCCCTCAAAGGGCGAAGAGGAGTGATTACGTTGCATTTAGGGGTAAATCTTGAGAGGTGGCCATCTGCATGGATCCATCCCTTGTACCGGCTAAGGTGATCGGTGGGATGCTTGCCTTGCCTGTTCGTGCTGAACTTACACCAAGCGGCCAGTGGCACTTGGCTATTCCAAGGCCGTTCATCGCGGACATAAGTCCAGATGCGCGCCGTCGCGCATCTCTTCGTGGCATGCATCTTGATCGGCGTGTCGTCAGCAAAAATGGCTTGCCCGCTGCGGACATACCGCCCGATTGCATCGGCCAGAGGTTCCAGTAGCTTTAACGACTGACCAACCCAACCTGCCAATGTAGACCGGTCCAAGTCGATCCCTTCACGGGCAAATATCTGCGATTGGCGATACAAAGGACAATGGTCTGCATACTTATTGACCAACCCATGCGCCAGAAGACCGACACCGGGCCGACCGCGCTCAATCGGGCGTGATGGCAATGGGGCCTGAACGATCCGTTCACAGCATTTGCAGGCAATGCCGTCGCGCCTCCCCCATATGCGCCGACCATCAGGCAGCTTGATGTCCACCCGCTGTACCGACAGGGGAGCCTCCAGCGCCGGTGGTGGTATTGACACCAGGGATGAAGCCACGCCCTCAATTTTCAGGGTATCATCCGAAAAATCAGTGACAAACCAAGGGGCGCGAAGCCACTTGTGGATCAAATTGGCATTCATCGAATACCAGCGTGCTACCTGCGCCACAGAACCACCAGCCACCCGCGCCTGCGCACAGATCAAATGTTTCTCGTCCTTAGACCAAAACCGTTTCTTTTGACCCTTCTTGCCCGCCATAGAGTGCCTAAAAATGTCCACTAACGATGGTGGACACTATCAAGCCTTCAAAAGACGTGTCAGAGGGGAGAGACCAGACGGTTACGTTCCAAGACTATAGAACCTTTTTTAAGATTGTACTGTGCAATTACGCTAACCCGTTGTGAAAGCGTACATTTAAGAGGACTCAAAAAAGCTATATCTGGGGATAGCGTACCAGTTTAGCACTAGATAAACCTAGACGCTATCCCCGATGTGTCTCGGACTGATACTCACTTCAATCCTCTTGTACCATCTTACAGAAATTAAGTCTAGACCCGTATTGCACCGGGGCCTTTTTATATACA
>ERZ802831.1966-NODE-1966-length-9726-cov-16.2711_pt1 | contig 9726 bp, 11 predicted proteins | sample MGYA00345655_ERZ802831 | MGnify/ENA primary metagenome ERZ802831 (study PRJEB30503, sample SAMEA104212376) | marine metagenome | biome: Westerlies Biome; feature: [SRF] surface water layer (ENVO:00010504) within the epipelagic zone...; material: water...
CTAACGCTCAAGGGCGCCCAGGGAATCCGTAAAAGCTCAAGCTTCCAGGCGCTTGTGCCGGACCCTGATTGGTTTTCTTCATCTACGCATGACCAACCGAAGGACATGACAGTGGCTCTGCACCGTGTCTTGATCACGGAGCTTGCAGAGCTTGAACATGTGACGAGTAAGAAATCCACAGGGGCTCTCAAAAATCACATCACCACCAGGACAGACCTTTGCCGTGTTCCTTATGGAAAAGCCTATGAACGGCTCAGGAGACGATCGATCATGGTGGCCTCCGTCAACGGGGATGAGTTCCTTAGGGATCACACCGGTGATAGGCGTTTCTGGGTTGTTGACCTCGGTCATCGGGTCATCGATACAGGCAAGATCAGCAAGGATCGAGACCGCATTTGGAAGGCTGCAATTGCTCAGTTCAGACAAGGCTTAAGTCCTTGTCTGTCGCATGCAGAGCAGTCCGTCAGTGACAGGCGAAATGAGAGCTTCCGCAGCGAGAACATTTTTCTCTCTGCTGTTGAAGAGCAGTGCCTAGGCAAGTTGAAAGCCCGTGGCCGTGAGGCTGGCTTTGATACGCGGTTTGCGATCAACGAATCAGGCGTATGCGAGGGGCGCCCTCCAGGGCAGACCGAGATGCGCCTGATGAGCCAATGCCTCAGGGAATTGGGCTTTGTGCAGGATCGCAATGCCACACGTGATCCTTATTTGGGTCGATCCCGTAAGTGGCGATTGAGCAACACAGCTGGCACAAGCATTACTGCTACATCTGTGCCATCGCAAAGCTCCGCCAAGACTGTGATTTGAGCTGTTTGGCACACAGCACAGCATTTATTGGAATGTTGATGCTGAATAAGCGGTATAGAGGAGTCTTTGATTTCCTCTGTGCCGCTGTGCTGTGCCATCAGTGCTTACAAGGTGTAGCTACTGAAAAAAAAGATCAATCAAGAAAGACTTACCCCAAAAGCAAAATAATTTGAATCTTATACAATTGATAAATGGGTAAGAAGAGCGACTCTGCCGAAATTGATAGGCGAGTTCATACGATCGTCAAACTCTTATCCTCGGCTAAAACAAGTAGCTACATCCGCCGATTTGCGAAGGAAGAATGGGGGGTCAGTGAATCACAAGCCGATCGATACCTAGCCCGTGCAAGAGACATCATCCGAGCTGATTATTCAGTTGATCGCAGCGACTTCCTGGGGAGCCGTTTGGCGCTATTAGACGAGATCATCGAAGCCAGCATCAGCACCAAACAGCACAGCAATGCTGTCGGCGCTCTCAAGCTTCAGGCACAGCTCACACGATTGCTAGAGGGCAATTCATGACCGAAGCCCAGAGCAAAATTTATTACTATGTCTTACAGAAGCTCAGACTAATTAGTTTTAAGCAAATGCTTAACTACCTCTTTCAACAGCAGCAGGTCTCCTCAGCTCATCTTTGATAAACCCTGAGACTCCTGCTACAAGCGGGATAGTCATCCCAGTAATAGCCAGTAAGGCCATGGCTTGGATGAACCATTTTGGTGAGAGTGGTTTGTCTTCCATTACCGCAATGGGTTGATGGCCTCAGGTGAAGCCAGCTCAGTGCTTTCCAACAGCGCTGATAGAGAGTTACCAGCAAATGTTCCGCCCGCGATCACTGCTGACAAGCAGGCAAGCCCTAGACCTATCGCATGAACGATGTGAGTCATTGAGACTGTCGCAGTCTTGGGGTCACGGGAACTAGATGCCATTGAGAGTTACCGTCCTGAATCCGTTTTGGCTCAGGTCGACAGGTTGTTTCAACAATGCACTGGATTAATCTAGATTGGCTGTGCTTGAGGAAGGCACCGAGCCAAATGTGATCGACGTCTAGAACGTTTGACCTGATGATGTGAAAGGTGTCTGCCTAGCTGCGCACTAATTCTTTGATTTGTGCATCTAGATGTTGAAGTTCACCCTTTGGAACACGGAACCAGTCAGTAGACCAAATTCTGTAAATACTCCAGCCAAGTCCCTCTAAGACTTGTTGTCGGAGCCATCTCGTGATCTGGCACTTCATGCCGAGTGGCTCGCTCCAATCATCGGAATTGCTTGAGTTATCCCGTCGCCTTGAAGCACTTATGTATACACCGGGATACAACACACCCCCCACACGGCCTAGCTCAACTTCTAGGGTGCGACCACCTGTTTGCAGGTTGTTGCCAGTGACCTTGAATAGCTCAGTCTTCGGAGAGTTGCAGTTTCGAAACTCGACCTACACCGACTTGCCCCTTTGAACAGGCGCTGACCAGCTTTGCAGTCTCTTGTTCGTTGAGTGTTTGTGTGCCTTTGACTCTTAAGGTGCTCCAGTCGAATCGTGGCACTTGAGGGGCGGTGTTGTTGGCGTGATGAAGCACAGCTTCGGCGACAGTCTTTGTGTCTTCGCTTGCGTTGCCGCTCAAGAAGACCACTTGAGCCAAGGTCGGGGCTTCTGTTTCGCCGTAACCAAGCGTGACTAAAAAAGCGTTGCTCACTGCTGTTGGTCTGTTGAGTTGAGCGTAGGAGGTTGAAACAGCAGACCAGTCCTTTTCAGTACGTTTTCGAGTTTTCAGGTGGCTGTTAGGCAGAACTCTCTGGAGGTCTGCCGCCAAGGCTCAAGACCCACAGCAGTGCACCATCAAGACCGTTGCGAGAAGTCCTCTGTACTTGGCGAGATGTCCCCGCAAGACATCTGGAGCCTGGTGAAAAGACTGACTAAGGTAGAGGAGTGGAGAAAGGGCTGACAGAGCTAGCCGAATCCTGAAACGACTCCGGAAGATCGGATATTGATTTGGAGCTTGGATGCGTTTATCCCAGTTGAATTTGTATCATCCAAAACTTTATTCATCTTTTCTTAAGTGAAGTTGGTTTGGTATCACAAGCCACCCTTGTTGTAGGTCTCGTAGGTTCTACGAAATTATTCAGAATTTATGTCTCCCACTGAATTCTCGAGTATCAAATGGAGCAAAGATGGCGAGATGTCCCCGCAAGACATCTGGAGCCTGGTGAAAAGACTGACCAAGGTAGAGGAGGAAGGTAAAGCCTCAAACCTTCTCCACCTATCTTCTAAGCACAACCATGCTAAGAAATAACAGGCTTGCTTAGCAAAAAAAAATTGAATCCACCTGATTGCCAGAGTGCAAACGAGTTCACTTTTTTAGCAGTTACCTGTTAATCATTATTAGTGATGATTTCGAAAAACTCTTCTGTTGATATTTCATTTTCGCATTTCTGCTTGCAGTTATGTGAGAGAGCATGTCAAATCAACCGAAGTTGGTTGGCACCGTTGCTTGCATTAACCAGTAGCGACTAACCCGTTGAGGCTTGAAAACCGTACAAAATGTGGCAAGAAAATTCATAGGCACCAAGAAAGCACTCCAAGATTAATTTTTTGTATCCGATTAACATTGCGTTTCTGGGCTAAATCCCTTTGCATGGACTCCCCATTCCGAAAGCGCAGTCCTTGCTTGCCATCGGTATTGCATTTGAACTCACTACATGGACAACGCAGCCGCCTTAAACGAGGCCAGGCTTCAGCGTCAGCGCGTCTTGAAGCTGATGAATGAGGCAAGACTTCAGCATCTTGAAGCTGAACTCAAAACCACAAAAAGACCTCCATCTCAAGAAAAATCCTCAGACAACAGCATCGCTTCGCAGCAACAAATGCAGCAGCAGTTACTAACCGATGTCCCTTGATAAATCCCTAATCAGCTCTCTAAATAGCTAGGGCTTCGAATTTGTTGAGAATCCTTTGGTTTCGTCTGGTCCTGGCTTTTTATCCTGTGATTCTTTCGTCGCTTGTGATTGGGTGAATTTGCTATCAATCCACCGTGATAAAACATAAATTGCAATAAATAATGGGAGGTAAATCTTATATGCACCCTCCTGGCTTATCTCAATTAAGTTTATGCTTACAACGGCAATAGTGCTCAGCAATAAGTAAATGCTAACGCGACGGATTAATGGTGAAATAGTCAAAATTGCTCCCAATGCGTGCTTCTTGGATTGAACCATAGTTCGATTGCGCGCCCTAAACAGCTAGGGCGAAACACAGCAAAGCGGTTAGCCACCAAATTCTTATCCCTAAAACGCTCTAGAAAACGCCCTAAGCGAGAGTGAGACAAGGCAGAACTACTACCACCAGATACTAGAAAACCCCTCCAGCGGAGGGGCTTTAAGGAGTGGAGCCAAGCGGATTCGAGCCACTGACCCCCTGCATGTAATGCAGATCTTGAGACTGCAAATCCATTGCAGCACAGTGACTCACAAATCATGAGACTGGTCTTGTAAAAAGTCTCTAAACCGAAAATTAGGGGTTAAAGAACACTTGTGTACTTGATTGGACAATGTTGATTAGCCATTTCACGGATTACAGCAGCAGCAGCAGGGCCATTGCGGAATGCTCGATAAATTGCCAGTTGGTTATTCAACGCTTGGCAGTCTTTGAGTTTGAGTTCCATGCAAGCAACGTAGCGTGTTAATAAACAATGGCTCTGTTCCCATGGCTTGTGAAGTATCAAGCGACACCAAAAAGATATTTTTTAGAAATCAGACTTCAGGTGGTGATGCTGGCGAAGCTTGAGCATCTCTTGGTACTCCGGCGCCTCATAGGCGGCCTTTGCGGCAGCTAAGGATTCAAATTCGATGATTACGGTTAAATGACCGTCATCACCTTCACGGACATCAGTCTTGAGTTCTCTGCAAAGAAAGCGAGCGTTGAACTTGGCCAGGTAAGGCTCAACGGCTTGGAGATAAGGACCCATCCCTTCTGGGTTGGTGACTGCGCCAGAAATATTCCAGTAACCCTTGGCCATCAGAGCTGATGTAATGCTTTCACGAGTTATACAGACTTCCCCGTCGTCAGTGTGGTGTTGACTAGCACAACTTGCCTTAGGTCATGGCAATTGGTGATATAACACTCCTGCTGATATTTTCACAGCCACCTCCGATGACAGTGGACAGGACTGATCAGAAGCTCAATAGAAAGACCCTGCTGATTGTTGTCTGGGCGTCTCTACTGCTATTCACCTTGTTCTCAGGCTCAATTGCTGGCTGACCCTTATGGCATTGAAGAAAAAACCAAAGAGAGCAACCCTCTTGGTAGTAGCAACTTTCTTATCTCTATTAACTTTGTGGTTTGAATCCTTCTGAGTGAGTTTCAACGCTCCGGTGGACTGCAGCGCCGCCAGCCATGACGATTGCCACGAATGCTGTTGATACCAAGGCCCAACAACGCGTCTAATTCGCGTACGGCACCAACAGTGACGGATGGCTGCTTGTGTTTGATGCCATCTGCTTAGGTTGCAGCAGCTCAATCAAGCTGCTGTGCAACTGCGCTCAGAAGAAGGAATCAGCATTTACAGAACTTGGGCTTACTCCTAAGCACGACAGGTTTATTGCTTGCTTCAGCCCACTGCAAACCAAAGCCTGCTGTGCAGCTGAAAAGGTAGACGCCGCCGCTTTGCCCCACCCGTGGATTGGCAGCGAACAAGGCAGCGCCGATAGCCATGAAGATCACCGCTTCGATTACTTTCTTGATCACGATCAGCCATCACTTGCTTAGGAAATTCTGGCCTGCCGGGCAGCGAATGCCATTGACAGCTACCAGTACAAACTCAGGATTTCTGGTCAGCGCGTTGCAGCAAATCCGTTTTGACGCAGATATTTAATGCCGCGGTATTTCAGAGAAGGAGTGGCATCCGCTGCCATAAAGGCTGTCTCTAGACGCAGAACCACTGACACTGTTTTTGCAGCTACCTTGTTCAATGATGCAAATGCTGAACCGTTCCAATACAACTTGGTCATCACAGCTCCTGCAGAGCCCAAGCCCCCGTTCCATGGCTTGGATCAAGCTGCGCCTCGCAAAAGCGAGGTGAACGCTTGGTAGCGCTAACTACATACTCTTAATAACCCTGCACCTCCAAAGGCTTCAACTTCTGCCAGGAAATCCACATCAATACCAGCAACGATGCATCCTGTGTCCGGGAAATCCCTTTTGGTCAGCACCGCCAGCCTTGCCCATACCAAACAGGAGCACGCATCGACTTCTGATCAGCACCAAGCCGCAGCATTTGGTATTGACCAGAATTCGATGCGTGCTCTCATTGGCATAACCTGGCCCAATAATACCTAGTCACAATTCTGAAGTTGTAATTTGATACTGAGACTTGATAACCGCACAGATTGATAAAGACAAAGCAAATAACTGTTACACTAAATGATAATTTTTGCACTATTCATGAAAATCACTCCATATGCTTAAAGCCTCAAAAGATTGCACACCTTCCAGTCTTTCTTGGCCTGGAATAATCCACGTAGGAATTACTTTTATATTTGAAGAATGACATTTTTTATTTTGATCCGGCAGCTTTTTTGGGAGCCCACATTCAATATATGGAATGTAAATCTTCGCTTCTTTTCCAAACATACTCATTTGAGACTTGCAAGCAGGGCACCAGTAAGTTCCATAAAAATTTGCACCAACTTTTTTCAAATGTTTCGCAAGCTTGACTGGTGTATCGGTTGATATATTTGGCGTGTTGAGTGCATGAATCTTGGGACTTGAATAAGATTTAGTGCAAATGCCTAAAATAAATACTGCATTTAATCCAGCCAAAATGCTTAGGAATTTCCTTCTCATGAACGGAATTCGAGAATTTGTTTATAAATCTAAGGGAATGAATCACTATCAACTGTTCATTGCAAGCAAAACAGACATGCGTTGCAAAAGGCTACATTCAAGTGGATATCATTGCGGCTGCTCTGCAAGATTTAAATTTCGATATCCGATTATTTTTTGTAAATTTTAGCCCAGCCTCCATTACAATAATGGACAGCTTCGGCAATGCCAATATTTACTGTTATTTTTGACTTTGCTTCAATGGTTAAGGCCATCATCTTGTTGACACAAGAATTATGATTCTTAGCCATTTGAGCACTTTGAGCATTATTTGACAAGGCTGCATCAAGCTGCAAAAATAGGCCAACTAATGCCACTGTCGAAACCAAGCTAATAGCCGGATAAAAGTAATTCTTTATTGCTTTAAATGCTTTGGTCATGGATTTCTTTGGAATGACGCTCACATCCTTGCCAATATAAAGTCATATCAGAGTACATTGGAAGTGATTTCGCAACGCCGTTGGTGCTCTCAAGCTTCAAGCCCAGCTCACAAGACTGCTAGAGGGCAACTCATGACACCCAAGACAATGACTGATCTTGCGTACCTGCATTGATAACAGATGATCGATCAACGCATTTGCTAGTGGTGCATGGACTCTAAGAAATCTGTGGACAGATACTGGACATAACTGGCACACCACCTTCCTGAAAATCCTGTTTGACAAGATGGTGAAGGCCGGAAATCCTTGACGCTTAAAATTTTTAGGCATATCTAAGTTTATTGCCTTCAAAATTGATTTGAAGCTTATGAAGCTTACGCAAAAGCTTTTCATAACGTGCTTCAGCTCTGCTATTAACTGGATCAATTAAATCCAACCTAGCCTCATTAAGGTAATCCAGAAAATCGCTTGGAATACACTTGCCACCTCTTTTCCAGGAATGAAAATCATCATGGATATTACTTTGAACTACCAAGATATTTTCATGAAGGTCAGCAAGATCTGGCCTCGTACTTTTGTCGAATAAATGATGTCCATCTAATTCAAGAATCTTTCCTCGTGCTTTAGAGCTGCCAGTAACCTGACAAGTATTATTTGCCGCTCGCTTAGCTTTTGAAATCGCATTTGTAATTCGTGTTGGTCCACTTTCCAAACGTTTTACCTCCTTCTTAAAGCAATCCTCAATAACTTCACCTACAGCAGAAACCCAGGCACGGCGAGCTTTCGTGATTTGTGAGTGTTGATTCATATCTAAAGCGATACTCGCTATGCCTTTTTGACTCCATGCGTGTGTTCCATCTTCAGCAACAATAAAGTGCTCATCGATTTCAAGTCCTTCCTGCCCATCAAGTGAATCAGCTCTAGCCAATCGATAAATTGCATTATTGATTCCAAGCCCATTTGTCTGCAAGATATTTATAGAAGTTTTGCGGTCAACAAATAAAAGATGACCAATCGCTTCAACAAGTCCTTCCCCTTCAATTAACTCCTGAGTAATACGGCGTGACACAAGCAATTGCTTACGCTTTCTTTTTCGGTGAGTTAATGACTCTAAAACTTTTGAAAGGAATCCCTCATTTTCGCCTTCGAGATATTTTGCTAAAGCCTCTACACCTTCCTCTGTAAAGCGTCGCTCTTGTCGTTCGCCTCTCCTTTGTACATACTCAAAATGTTCACCTTCAATGAGATCCCATTCGTCATCATCGTATTTATCAAAAAAATCAACCATCTTGTAGAGAGTGTTGATTTTAATTTTGAGGAGCTTGGCTGTCTCTCGATCGGTAAGAAGATCTCTCATGGTTAGATTGATTAGTTAATAAGTGCAAGAAGGGAATCGCGCATTTTTTGCAGTCTCTCGAAGACACGTGCATCACCACCAGCATCAGGATGATGAACCTTGGCTAGTTTTCTGAAAGATGATTTAACATCCTCTTCACTGGCAGTATCTGCTGTTAAGTCAAAAACATGCCATGGTCTGAAGTTCTCAAATATATCTATTCCATTAATACAGCTAGGGCTAGTGAGATTTCGCTCATCATCTGGAACGCCTACCCATTTGCGGTATTGAATTCGCCAATCAGAAGCTGACTTCAAGCTAACTTTCTCGCCAGCAAAAGCCATTGAGAAGGTTTTATTTTTGCGAAGTTCAGTTATTGTTGAGCAATTAAATTTTTCAAGTACCGCCTTCTTTGCCTGAGCCACTGTAAACGACTTTGGCTTTGGTCTCTTCGGTATGGTGAAGCATCTGCCGTTAATTTCTTCAGCAAAGGCTAGTAAAATTAAGTCGGATGGTTGGGGGTGATCTCGAAGTAAATCTCTGATTAGTCGATTAACTTGATCAAGATTTAGACGCTTTTTTCTTGTTGTCATGTTGTAGTACCAAGGAATGGATAGGGACTCAGCATGCAGCTGTCTCTTTGCTTAGCCACATACCTGCTCGGAGTACGTACTCGGTACCTTCGATCAGAATTACTTCTTCACTGGCAATCTGTTGATATGTAGTGGCTTCGACAACTGGCTCATCAGAGTCAGATCGTTTGTCATGAGGCATTGTTCCAAGTAGGAATAGTGCTATCGCCAATTCCAAGACATACATGACGTGAAGTTGTTGTGAATATGTTTATTGTCTTTCCATCAGCTGTAGACCACATCCCCCAGCAGAGGCACTTAACTGAATAGGCATTCCCCCGCATGGGTGATGTGGGGAGAAGTAATACCGGCGATGATGTATTCATTAAATAAATGATCTCCAACACCAGAACCATTATTAACGCTGTATTGATCTTCTCTTGGATTTTTGCTTTCTATGTAATGGCGGATCAGAAGCCATTTGACATCGAGACGTACCAGTCACAAGACTATGACTAAGAGAACAAATAAAAGTCGGGAAGCCTGATGCCCATAACACGTGGGCTGAAAGCAATACAAGACCCTTCGGGGAAAAGCAAGGGGCGTTGTGATTGTCGCTATCCATCTCCCGACAAAACATTCACTAGCCCCGTCGCAAGGCGGGGTTTTGCTGAGAAGTTGATATTTTTAGTGACCTAAAATTAGGGGGTCGTTAGGGACATTGCAGCCCGCAAAAAAAATGACTACAACTGAAATTCAA
>ERZ802831.1967-NODE-1967-length-9725-cov-12.3769_pt1 | contig 9725 bp, 6 predicted proteins | sample MGYA00345655_ERZ802831 | MGnify/ENA primary metagenome ERZ802831 (study PRJEB30503, sample SAMEA104212376) | marine metagenome | biome: Westerlies Biome; feature: [SRF] surface water layer (ENVO:00010504) within the epipelagic zone...; material: water...
TATTGATGAAGCCAAGGTTGAAGCACTGCGTAACGGCCACATTACTATTTTTGAACCCGGACTTGAAGACTTAGTAACCGCAAATGTGACCAAAAAAAACCTGCAGTTCAGCACAGATATTGCAGCCGGTGTGGAGCATGGCGACATAATCTTTATTGCTGTGGGAACGCCCGAGGGTGAAGACGGCTCTGCAGATCTGCAGTACGTGCTGTCTGTTGCTAACAGCATTGGCGAGCATATGAGCGCGACAAAAATCATCGTCGACAAGTCCACAGTACCTGTCGGTACGGCCGATCAAGTGCAAGCAACGGTTGCGCAGGCATTAGCAAACCGAGACAGCGAGATTGCCTTTCATGTGGTTTCCAACCCGGAATTCCTCAAAGAAGGCGCAGCCATCAATGATTTCATGAAGCCCGACCGAGTAGTGATCGGCTCGGACAGCGACGAAGCTGCCAGACAATTAGAGCAGCTCTACGCGCCGTTTAATCGTAATCACGACAAGATCGTGCATATGGATGTGCGCTCGGCAGAACTTACCAAGTACGCCGCCAACGTTATGCTGGCCACCCGCATCAGCTTAATGAATGAATTTGCCAATCTGGCCGATCGATTGGGGGCAGATATAGAGGCGGTACGTCGCGGCATCGGTACAGATCCCCGCATAGGCTATAACTTTATCTACGCAGGCACCGGCTACGGCGGCTCCTGTTTTCCTAAAGACGTTAAGGCGCTCATCCATACGGCAGAAAATGTTGGCTATGACGCAAAGATCACACGCAGTGTTGAGGCCGTGAACGCGGTGCAGAAACGCACACTGTTCGACAAGCTCATGCAACATTTTGAGGGCAATATTGCCGGGCGTACCTTTGCCTTATGGGGGCTCGCCTTCAAACCAAATACCGACGATATGCGCGAAGCGCCCAGTGAAACGTTAATTCAATTGATCACCGGTGCCGGTGCCCATATCCGGGCTTACGATGCGGAAGCCGCGGAAACTGCTCAGCGCTTGTTTAGCAACAACGACAAGCTAAGCATTTGCAGCAGCAGTGAAGAAACCTTAACCGACGCGGATGGCGGTCCGGCCGATGCACTACTGATTGTTACCGAGTGGAATGAATTCCGCAGCCCTGATTTCACCCAACTGAAAAGTGCGCTTAAACAACCGGTGATATTTGATGGGCGTAATTTATATGACCCCAAACGCCTAGCTGAACTGGGCTTTAACTATTATTCCATTGGTCGCCCAAGCATCGACCCAAACTAACTAAGCGAGCATAGGCTCGCACGACACTTGATACTGTATAAATATACAGTTATCTTTTCTGGCCGTAGTAAAAGACAGTGTCATGCGCGCGCTCAAAAAACCTTCTCGCCCGATCAATCCACAGGACTTACTGAAACACCCTCTACTATGGCGGGGCCGACAACTCACACAACCTGAAAGCCAACCAACTGTGCACAGCGGCTTTAACCGTTTAGATAAACAGCTACCCGGACATGGCTGGCCGCTGGGGGGGCTGACGGAATTGCTGTTAACCCATGCAGGTATAGGCGAGCTACGATTGTTACTGCCTGCTTTGACCACGCTCCAAAACCATCCACACAACCGCTGGAGTATATGGATCAACCCACCTTTCGTGCCCTATGCACCGGCACTACAGGCTGCAGGGATCGATCCTCGGCAGCTTTTACTCGTACACCCAAAAACCACTGAGGACTTTCTTTGGGCGCTGGAAGCCGCCTGTAAATCTGTATCCTGCGGTGCAGTACTGGCATGGCCCGTTGCGGATAAACTTAAGCCCCGCGATACCCGGCGCATTCAAATAGCCGCCAAGCAGGGTCAAACCTTAGCCTGCTTATTTCGCCCTTTAGCCAAGCGTCATAGCAACAGCATGGCCGAACTGCGGTTAGCTCTACATCCGGGTACACATTCACAACCCCTACTCGTAGACATAGTTAAGCGCCGTGGCGGTTGGCCTATCGAGCAGTTGCACTTAACCCTTACCGATGCAACTCGTTCTGTGCATACCGATGCAAAGCATGTGCAGGCGCTGTTTAGAGACTGGCAGGTGAGTCAACGACGCCAAGTCGCAATGCATTCGCAGGCGACAGAAAAAGATAACTCTGCACTGGCAGTAACAATCGAGGGCAATCTGCATAAAGTGCCAAGGCCAACAACCGGACATGCATTGCATTAGCGCCTTCATGCTCTGGCTTGCACTGCATTTTCCCCAACTGCCGTTAGAGGCATTTACAGCTTCGAGTTACATCGCAGGCGGTCAAACCGCGCAAATTGTGTTGGCGCAAAACCGTGTGCACTTAGCGAATGCTGCAGCAATATCGGCAGGCATCGTGCCAGGTTGCTCATTAGCTACTGCACACAGCATCGAACCCTCTTTAGAGCATTTCCGGCGCGACCCAAACAGAGAAGCCACCGAGCTGCAGAAATTGGCAGAGAGCCTCTACTGCTTCAGCAGCCTAGTCAGCCTTGCCCCACCCGATAGCATTGTTCTAGAAATACACGGCAGCTTAAAACTTTATACCCAAGCAGATTTACTGATAGCGACAAAAGAGTTATGCCAAAAACTAGGATTTACCTGTTTAGTCGGCACGGCAACCACAGCGACTGCGGCCATTACGCTAGCCCGCAGCCAAAGTCGGCAGCTTAATGATGTTGCATTGAGCCACTGTGGCCTTGAGCACCAGCACATTAAACACCAAGTTATTGAGCAACTGGCGAACATGGGTTTGCACACACTAGGTGCTTTATTGTCACTGCCCAGAGGCGAAGTGGCCCAGCGCTTTGGTAAAGAGCTGGTGTTCTATTTAGACAAGCTAGAGGGTAAGCGCCGCGAACCCCGCAAAGCGATCCAGCCGGCTGAAACGTTCGAGCGCAAATTACATCTGCTGCAACCAATAGCGAACAAACAGCATCTGTTCGAAGGGCCAATGTCAAAGCTGAGTTTAGAACTGCAGCAATGGCTAATTGGCCATCAACTGGGGTGCGAGAAACTCACTTGGCGCTTCGTCGAGCACAGCACCAATGCCAGCACTCTGCATGTTCGTTTTACTCAAGGCAAACAACACCAGTTGGAGTTGTTGTCGGTGAGCCAATTGCAACTTGACCAAGCCACCCTCCCCGCGGATGTCCTCAGCGTTGAACTAAAACTCATCTCAAGTACACCTTGGTCAGCACAGTCGAAGGATTTTTTTTCAGCAACGCAAGACGCCAATAGCAGCGGTCAGAATATTGGCGAATTGGTCGATGCATTAAGCGCTCGACTAGGGCCTCAGGCATGCCAACAAATTCACGACGATAGCCAGCACACCCCAGAACACGCGTGGCGCTTTCAGGCGGTTCTACAGCCAACGCGCTCGACAACGGTTAAACCGCACACTCAAGCCAGCCGCCCCTTATGGCTATTGCCTCGGCCTCACCCGGTTAACGCCGCAGAACTGCAATTACTGCAAGGACCTGAACGTATTCAAAGCGAGTGGTGGCTCAACAGCGAGGCCCGGGATTACTACATTGCTCAACATAGCAGTGGTGCACTGTGCTGGGTTTATTGCCCTTGTACTATTTTTAATGAACCGCAAAGCCATGAATTTTATCTGCATGGCTACTTTGCATAACGCTCCTTAAAAGCATGAGCAATAAGGACATACAATTTGCGGAACTGCATTGCCTAAGCAATTACAGCTTTCTGCGGGGCGCTTCACACCCTGAAGAACTCGTGATGCGCGCCCATGAACTGGGTTACCAAGCTTTAGCGCTCACTGATGAATGTACTTATTCCGGTTTAGTTAAAGCCCATGTTGCGGCGGAAAAACTCAAGATAAAACTTATTGTTGGCGCTGAATTCAGTTTCAAAGCCGAGTCTCAGAGCGTCGACACAGACGAAAAATTAATTTTACTTGCACCCACACGCAGCGCTTACGGCCAATTGTCTGCATTCATCAGTACCTTGCGCCGGCGCTCAAACAAAGGCCGTTACGACGCCTGGCTTAACGACTTTAGTTTTGGCCTAAAAGACTGCATTGCACTCTGGGTACCCAGCCAGCAGGCGATTGATTTACAAATTGCGCTTGGCAACCAAGTTAAAGCTGCGCTGCCAAAACTTTGGCTTGCATTAGAGCTGTTCCATGATGGCCATGATTTAGATAAAACCGCCCACATATTAACGCTGTCTTCGCGCTTACAGTTGCCCATAGCAGCTGCTAACAATGTTCATACCCATATACGAGAGCGCCAGCCCCTGCAGGACATTCTTACTGCCATACGGCATAAAACAACGCTAAATGAGCTTGGGCATCAAGCATTCAACAACAGCGAGCGCACCCTGCGATCAGTAGACGAGCTCACAAGCATTTACCCCGTTGAGCTGCTGAATGAAACCATGCGCATTGCTGAGCAATGCCAGTTCAACATGCGTGAATTACGCTATGAATACCCCAAAGATTTAGTGCCACCCCATCTCACCGCAGCGCGGTATCTACGCCAATTAACATTTGCAGGAGCCGCCAAGCGTTGGCCTGAGGGCATACCGAGCGACACTTTAGCGTTGATAGAAAAAGAACTGATGCTGATTGGCAAACTCAACTACGAACATTATTTTTTAACCGTGCAAGACATTGTGGAATTTGCGCGGAGCAGAAATATTTTGTGTCAAGGTCGAGGCTCTGCAGCAAATTCAGCGGTTTGCTATTGCTTGTTCATTACGGAAGTTGACCCGGCGCGCATGCATTTATTATTTGAACGCTTTGTGTCTATGGAACGTAACGAGCCGCCGGATATCGATGTAGATTTTGAACACGAACGTCGCGAGGAAGTCATTCAGTATATCTATACCCGCTACGGGCGCGAGCGCGCAGCACTCGCCGCAACATTAGTCACCTATCGTCCACGCAGTGCGATCAGGGATGTTGGTAAAGCTCTAGGTTTTGATCTGGATGCGCTTGAGCTATTGGCAAAATCTCTAGCCTGGTGGGATAAGAATCAAGACATCAGCGAACGCTTACGCAGTATCGGTATCGACCCTGACAGCGTTAAGGCCCAACACTTTGTGCGCTTTATAAGTGCGATTATCGGTTTTCCACGCCATCTCTCACAGCATGTAGGCGGCTTTGTTATTGCCAGCGGCCCAGTTACTCAATTGGTACCTGTTGAAAATGCCGCCATGGCTGAGCGCACGGTTATTCAATGGGACAAAGAAGATCTTGAGGTGCTGGGCTTACTAAAAGTCGATATTCTTGCCTTGGGTATGCTTACCGCTATCCGTAAAGCTCTGGATCTTTGCAATGCTGATCCACAGCAAACGGATCCGTTAACCATGCAAGGTATCCCTGCCGAAGACCCAAAGACCTACGACATGCTGCAAAAAGGCGACAGCATTGGTGTCTTTCAAGTGGAATCCCGGGCGCAAATGGCAATGTTGCCGCGCTTAAAACCAAAATGCTTCTACGATCTGGTTATTGAAGTTGCCATCGTCAGACCAGGCCCAATACAGGGTAATATGGTGCATCCCTACCTGCGCCGCCGACAGGGTCTAGAAAAACCAACTTACTTAAGCCCGGAGGTCGAGCGTGTCTTAGAACGGACGTTAGGCATCCCTATTTTTCAGGAGCAAGTGATTGAGTTGGCCATGGTGGCGGCCGGATTCAGCGCCGGCGAAGCGGACCAATTAAGGCGCGCCATGGCGGCCTGGAAACGACGCGGCGGATTGGAGCAATTCCGCCACAAACTAGTCACGGGTATGCGAGCACGAGGTTACAACCAAGATTTCGCCGAACGCCTGTTCAACCAAATTAAAGGATTTGGCGACTATGGTTTCCCAGAGTCGCATGCCGCCAGCTTTGCGCTATTGGTGTATGTATCAGCCTGGCTGAAAAAGCACAAACCTGCCGCGTTCTACTGCGGCTTATTGAATAGCCTACCTATGGGGTTCTATTCACCCTCACAGTTAATCCAAGATGCCGAGCGCCACGGTATAGAGATTCGCCCCATAGATGTCCGCATAAGTCAGTGGGACCACACTCTGGAAGGCATTAAACCAACAGAATCGAATGGAATTTCACATAGGTGGGCGCTGCGCTTAGGCTTACGCTTGGTTAAAGGGTTAAGCAATGCGCAAGCTGAGCGCATCATGCAGGCTCAAGCCGTGGCGGCAATTAAGGACAGCCAAGATCTAGCCACACGCGCCCAACTCAGCAATCAACAACTGGGCTTTCTAGCCCGCGCAGGCGCATTAGCTAATCTTATCGGCCACCGGCATCAGGCCCATTGGGAAGTTGCTGGAATTACTCCACCATTACCCATTCAACACAGCCCAATAACGCAAAAAACGGCTACAACCCACTTACAGCCGCCCACTCAGCATAAAGACATGCTCGACGATTATCGCTATACCGGACTAACCCTGGGCGCACACCCAATGGCGCTGCTGCGTAACCATGATGACTTTTTAGAATTTTGCACAGCAGAACAGTTAACGCAAAAACGCCCGGGGCAGCTTGTACGCATTGCCGGACTGGTTACCGGGCGGCAGCGTCCGGGCACCGCCAGCGGTGTGGTTTTTCTAACTCTGGAAGATGAAACCGGCAATATTAATGTCATTATTTGGGCGAGCATCATGGCCCGCTTTCGTGCCGCACTACTGCAAAGTCGGTTACTGAAAATCAAAGGCGTAGTGGAGCGCGAAGGACTGGTGATTCACGTTGTGGCTGGGCACGTAGAAGATATCAGCCACATGTTGCACAATGACCCGGAGCATGCAGACGAGCATCCGGACGCCTTTCGCTCTAGAGATTTTCATTAGTGCCAACACTCTTACTTAGAAGCTAACCACACCCACGAGGACAGAGGAACTATGCGCATTCTAGTCACCGGCGTTGCTGGTTTCATTGGCGCTCATACAGCCAAAGCACTGCTAGCCCGGGGCGATGAGGTTGTCGGTATCGATAATTTCAATCCCTATTACGATCTCGCACTGAAACGCGCGCGCCTCGATGAGCTAGAAAATAATCCGCGCTTTGAATTCCAGTCCATAGATCTAGTGGAGAAAAAAAGTCTCAACGACCTTTATACGAGGGTTAAGCCAGATCGAATCATTCACCTAGCCGCACAACCGGGTGTGCGCTATTCCCTTGAAAATCCCCAAGCCTACATCGACGCGAACATTACTGGATTCTTGAACGTTCTAGAGTGCGCTCGCGATCATGGTACAGAACATCTTGTTTATGCCTCGTCATCATCAGTTTACGGCGCCCATGCAAACATGCCCTACTCTGTGCACCACAGCGTCGACCATGCCGTCAGCCTGTATGCAGCCACTAAGAAATCTAACGAGCTGATGGCTCATACCTATGCCCACCTGTTTCGTATTCCGTGCACAGGCTTACGCTTTTTTACCGTGTACGGTCCATGGGGGCGACCCGATATGGCGCCATTCATTTTTACGCGCAAGATCATTGCTGGCGAAGAAATCCAACTCTTTAACCATGGCCAACACAGTAGGGACTTTACCTACGTGGACGACATCGTAGAGGGCGTAATTCGCGTTACCGACCGCATCGCTACAGCAAATCCAGATTGGGATGCTGCTAATCCAGATCCAGCCACTTCAAACGCGCCTTATCGGGTGTACAACATCGGCAGCAATAACCCAACACCATTACTGCGCTTCATTAATGTACTGGAAAATACTTTGGGCATGGAAGCAAAACGCACCCTACTGCCCATGCAGCCGGGTGATATTGAACACACCTATGCAGATGTAGACGACTTAATTCGCGATGTGGGGTATCAGCCAACCACTAAAATCGAAGACGGAGTGGCAGAGTTCGTGCGGTGGTATAAGGACTACTACAACCACACGGACATCGCCCACAATCTGAATTAGCGCCCTAGCCCGTTACCCTACTAAAGCGCTAATCACGCGCTAGAACGCGTTAGTGATCTTGTACAAGACTCGGTTGCTTTCACCGGCAACAAATAATGTCCCGCTGTCATCCCTAGTGATGCCGTTAAACACCTGAGATGGCGGCTGCATAGGACTGGCCGCTTGAGAACCTGCGGGGATATTCGCCACCACGCGCTTTGAACCGTCAGCCCCGGCAACAGTTACCTGACCAAGATCGGCCTCTACAACAGCAAACGCTGACTGATGCTTAACAAAGCCCTCAGGGGTTGTCAGCCCAGTAATCACGACCCGCGGTTCCTGCAGAACCTTGCCCGCCTCAGCAAGCTGCATAATTTGACCCGTAGCACGATCACTAACAAATAAATTATCCCCATCAACAAGCAGACCGGTGGGAGCTTCTACGCCGCTCGCGTAGATCAATGATTCATCACCGTTCGCGTCATAGCCCACAACACTTTGGCGCCCATGTTCCGCAACGACGATGTCGCTGCCAAAACGAACCGCGGCCACTGGTGCCGCCAATCCAGCCTTTTGCCAAATCCGCTGCTTATTAACCGGATCCCAAATCCGAACGTCATTATCGACCCAAGACACCAACACCAGATTGTTGCCGTCGCCGCTTACATTCAACGCGCCGCCCATAACACCCGTACCCAGAACGTTACGTTGCACATAGGCCACAGCACCCGACGGCTCATAAGCCCGAATAGCGTGTAAATCAGCAGCCACAACCACGCCGTTATGGAATGCTAGTCCGCCAGCGTGAGCCATACCTCCAGGCTGAAGCTCAGTTATCGAGCCATCAAGATTGATTCGTTTAACAAAACCGTCGGTGAAACTAGAGACAAAATAACGCCCGTCCGCATCAATAGAGAAATTGTCGAGGCCAGGACTGAGCTCGGCGACTTGGACATTTTCGCCGTCAACCACTTTGTATAGCAGGCCTGCACCCGTATCCAATACATGCAGAACACCTTGGGCATCGAACTTCACCGCCGCTGGAGTATTAAAGCCCTCCGCCTCCAACCGCATGGTATTGCTATCAACGTCGAAGCTGACCACCTGCTGATTGAACCAACGAGGACCATATAACCGCTGATCGGGCCCCCAATCCATACCGTTGAGGCCGCACCCAGGACCAAGCTCATCGCTGATAGTCCGAGCTGCCGTTAACCCCTTTGGATCAACCTCAAACAAATGGGTACCAAAAAAGCACTGTGAGACAAAAAGCCGCCCATCATCAGCAAAGGTAATAGGGTTAACCCCCGCCGTAAGCTGCGCGGCGACAACTTTTTCACCCTGCGGATTAAAGCCCGCGACTTCGCCGGTCATAATCGACGTCCAATACCAACTGCCATCAGGACCAAAGGCAACATCGTCGGGACCGATAACCCCCTCTTCAGGCCCATAAACCTTGAGGACATCACCAGACTCAGTATCAAGTACAGAAATGTTGGAGCCCAGCACCGACGCTACGTACAGATTACCGTCCGGCCCAAGGGCCATACCGTTGGCCCCAGCGATATTCGCACCAGAAGCGATAATCTCTACCGACGGTACCGCCTTCGCGTCCGCAGTATTTTCAACCACTGTATCGCTGCCGCACGCGTTAAGACCAACCAGTACAACCCCCGCTAAGGCTCCTAACTTACAACTTTGCATACTCAATAACCCCCTCCAAAACTAAGCCAAAAAAGGCTGCGATCAGAACCTGCGCCGAAACTTCACCCAGGCCACAGAACATAATTTTTAAGCCTACAGCTCAACCTAAATACAGGCCAATGCATGCAGACACACGGCCGCAAG
>ERZ802831.1973-NODE-1973-length-9704-cov-19.0326_pt1 | contig 9704 bp, 8 predicted proteins | sample MGYA00345655_ERZ802831 | MGnify/ENA primary metagenome ERZ802831 (study PRJEB30503, sample SAMEA104212376) | marine metagenome | biome: Westerlies Biome; feature: [SRF] surface water layer (ENVO:00010504) within the epipelagic zone...; material: water...
GGACATGGACGGAGTCAGGCACGATGTAATCCAGCAACCGTTGGTAGTGCGTGATAAGCACCACGCCATTGCTCTCGCTGCGATAGCGATTGACCCCATCGGCGACAGTTTTAAGCGCGTCAATGTCGAGGCCCGAATCGGTCTCGTCGAGCAGTGCGAGTTTGGGGTTCAGCAGCAGTAGCTGCATGATCTCATTGCGCTTCTTTTCGCCGCCGCTGAAACCCTCGTTGACACCGCGCTTCAAAAACGCGGGGTCGAGGTCTAGTGACCCCGCTAACTCCCGAACCTGACGCATAAAGTTGGCGGTATTCGGCTGCTCTTCGCCGCGGGCACGCGCGAGTGAGTCGATACTCGCCTTGAGGAATTCCATGTTGCTGACACCGGGGATTTCCACCGGGTATTGAAATGCGAGAAACATACCGATTTGCGCCCGTTCAAAGGGCTCAAGATCGAGTAGGTTGCGGCCATCGAGCACGGCCTCGCCGTCATCGACAGCGTAGCCGGGTCGTCCCGACAGCACGTTGGCGAGGGTCGATTTGCCGGAACCGTTTGGTCCCATAATCGCGTGGACTTCGCCAGGTTTAACCGTAAGGTTTAAGCCTTTGAGAATGGGTTGGGGGCCAGCGTCGGTTGCAACGCTGGCGTGCAGGTTCGAAACGTCGAGCAGGTTCATCCGACCGCACCTTCTAAACTGACTTCCAATAATTTTCCGGCCTCCACAGCAAACTCCATGGGCAGTTCGCGGAATACCTCCTTGCAGAATCCGTTCACGATCATGCTCACCGCTTGCTCGGTTTCGATACCGCGCTGTTGGCAGGCAAACAGCTGATCATCGCTCACCTTGGAAGTGCTGGCCTCGTGTTCGATGGTGGCCGAATTATTCTTGTTCTCAATGTAGGGGAAGGTGTGTGCGCCACATTGATCACCGATCAACAGCGAATCACATTGAGTAAAGTTGCGGGCGTTTTGCGCCGTGGGCGATATGCGCACCAAGCCGCGGTAACAATTCTCACTGCCTCCCGCACTGATGCCTTTCGAGACAATTGTGCTCTTGGTGTTCTTCCCCATGTGAATCATCTTGGTGCCGGTATCCGCCTGCTGACGATTGTTAGTCAGCGCGACGGAATAAAACTCACCCACAGAATCATCACCGCGCAGGACCACGCTAGGATATTTCCAGGTAATGGCCGAGCCGGTCTCTACTTGAGTCCAGGAGATTTTCGCCCGGGGGCCAGCACACAAACCGCGCTTGGTGACGAAGTTGTATATGCCACCCTTGCCGTTCTCGTCGCCCGGGTACCAGTTCTGCACGGTGCTGTACTTGATCTCAGCGTCACCCATGGCCACCAGCTCTACCACAGCGGCGTGTAGCTGGTTCTCATCACGCATGGGGGCTGTGCAGCCTTCGAGATAGCTCACATGGGAGCCTTCATCGGCGATGATTAGCGTGCGTTCGAATTGCCCAGTGTTGCGCTCGTTAATTCGAAAGTAGGTCGATAACTCCATGGGGCAGCGCACGCCCTTGGGAATGTAAACAAACGAGCCGTCACTGAAGACGGCCGAGTTCAGTGCGGCGTAATAGTTGTCGCGCTGAGGGATTACCGAGCCAAGGTACTTTTGCACCAGTTCCGGGTGGCTGTGCACGGCTTCTGAGATTGGGCAGAAAATCACTCCGGCCTCGGCCAGAGTTTCCTTGAATGTGGTGGCGATAGAGACACTGTCGAAGACCACGTCGACGGCAACGTTGGCGCCGGCGGGAGTACCCACGGCGGCAGGATCCGGCACCACGCCCGCAAGCGCGGCTTGTTCGTGCAGTGGAATACCTAACTTTTCGTAAGTGCGCAGAAGCTCCGGATCAACCTCGTCCAAAGATCGCGGACCGTCGGTCTGGCTCTTGGGCGCAGAGTAGTAGGAGATGTCTTGAAAGTTGATGGGCGGGTAGTGCACGTGGGCCCAATTCGGTTCGCGCATGTCTTGCCACTTAGCGAAGGCCTCAAGGCGCCAGTCAGTCAACCATTGGGGCTCACCCTTACGGTCAGAGATGTAGCGCACCACGGACTCGTCTAACCCGGGTGGTAGCGTTTCTGACTCAACGTCAGTGACAAAGCCCGCATGGTATTCGCTGCCGGCTTCGACTAGGTCATCAACACTGGATTTAGACACTAGGTCTCCTGTTGTGGGTGTGTGCTGCCACACACGTGAAGGCGTTAGCCGAAGTGGCTAGGCCCTGAGCATTTGGGGCCGCAAATTCTACAGGCCGCTCTGCGCGCAAGCAAAAGATGCTCCTTGCCTAGTCAGGCTCACAATGGGGCTAAAGCTAAGCGCTACAAGAGGTCTCATCGCGTCCATTCTGTGCTAATGCTCAGTGAAAGCTAGACAATAGGTAGCTCCTAGAAGTGTTTTTCACGGCGCAAGAATCTCAGCTTCATTTACGACACAAATAGCCCCCAATTTGTGTCGCAGCTAATTCATACTGCGTCGGCACAGTGCTCGAAATGACACACACAAAGGCTGCTTCATGCCCAAGCTGCAACGGCTTCCAGAAGAACATATTGAATACGCCTACGGCATCTTTTTGCTGCAAGACACACATCGTCTGATTAAGGCACTGAAACGCCGCCACCAGCCCTCGGTGCACGGCACGCGCACTTGGGGCTCAGCGTATTTGCTCATGGACTATCTGCAGGAGCACCCGCCGGCGAAAAACCGCAAGGTTATGGAGCTCGGCTGTGGCTGGGGTGCTACCTCGGTGTTTTGTGCTCATCAGTTTGGTTCGAAGGTCACGGCGGTCGATCTCGATCCAGCGGTGTTTCCCTTCGTCGATGTGTTCGCCGAGATCAACTCGGTTTCGCTGACCAACAAGTGCGCTGACTTCAGCCGCTTAGCCGGACCCTTGCTGGGCGAGCATCCACTGATTGTCGGCGGCGATATCTGTTTTTGGGATAACTTGGTCAAACCCCTGAAGCTGCTGATCAATCGCGCGATCAAAAACGGTACTAAACGCGTGGTGCTGACCGATCCTGGGCGCCCACCGTTTTATGAATTGTGTGACCAGCTATCTAAAACCCATGTCGTGCAGCTGCAAGAATGGTACGCCATTGAGCCAGACCGGTTCGTTGGCGAGGTGGCGGAAATTCGACCCAGACGCTAGTGCTCTTGCGGGATGTCAGCCGGACATCCGAGGTACCGCAGGTAGGCGTTTCGCAGCTTGGCCTGCAGCGCCTTGTCTTGCGTGCGCTGTATCGTCTGTCTCAATTGCTCAGCGACAATATCCGGCGCGGCTGGCACAGGAAGCTCGTCCGGCAGCGAATGACAAAGCGTTGTGCGTTGCCGAGCAGCTTCTTCAAACTGCGCTGAGTGGTTTGGCGAATCGCTCGACAATGCAGCCCACGCACCGCTGGACGAGAGCAAGACGAGCCAGCAACACATCAGCAGTTTGCACAATGCACCCCGGTGCTGTGGCGGTGGTCTCGCAACATGCTGTTTTGTGGTTATTTCTCGCATGGCCGCATGCTGCAAAATTCGCCACGAATTTGCACTCAAACTTATGTACAAAACCGTTTGCCACACGGGTGTTCGGTGTGAATCGAATGGCATCTGGCCTAACATCCGCGCCAGCTATCGAGGAAGACGTGTTGGATTACGACATTCAAATTGACGCCAGAGGCCTGCATTGCCCAGAGCCGCTGATGCTTGTGAAAAACAAGGTCAGAGAGCTGACCGGCGGCGACGTGCTGCATATCCTCGCCACAGACCCAACCACCGAACGCGACTTCGAGCACTTCTGCCAGTTCATGAAGCACGATTACCTGGGCGTTGACCGAGACGGTTGGCAGGGCGACGGCGACGTGCTGCAATTTTGGATTCGCAAGCAAGCGTAGATGATGAGTGGTATGGCCAACATAACCGACGCTGAGCTTGCCCGTGGTATTAGCGCGGTATTCGCTGCGTCCTTGGGTGATGACTACCACACCGAGCTTGTGGGTGGTGCGTCCGAGCCCTTCTATAAGCCCGCAGGTGGTGGCGGGCCCGCGCAGCTGTATTTCCGCGAAGACTTTCCAGCCTCAGCGCTGCACGAGGTGGCCCACTGGTGTATCGCCGGTATCCAGCGACGTAGGCAAGAAGACTTTGGTTATCACTACATTGCTGGCCCAAGAGACGCCAAGCAGCAGGCCACGTTTTTCGAGCTGGAACTGCGCACCCAGAGTTTAGAGCGTGCGTTTGCCCGTGCGTTAGGCCTAGAGTTTCAGCCCAGTGCTGACAACCTGCAGGCAGATATCGATGGTTTTGCCGCAGCGATAGAAGCTTATACGCGCACGCTCGAGGGGTGGCTTGCCAGTCCCGCAGGGGCTCGTGCGCGGCGTTTCATACAGGCACTAGAGCAAGCATCCGGGTGCTTAACTCAAAACCAGACCGACTCATTTGTTCAGGTGGCGGCACGCAGATGAGCGACAAAGTCGAATGCGTTGTCATTGGCGCCGGGGTGGTCGGGCTAGCTGTCGCTGCCGAGCTGGCGTCAGCGGGGCGCGAAGTGGTGGTGTTAGAACAACACGATGCCATCGGCACCGAAACCAGTTCGCGCAACTCTGAAGTCATTCATGCGGGTATCTATTATCCCACCGGCAGTCACAAGGCCGAGTTGTGCGTGCGCGGTAAGGCGCTGCTGTATGCCCACTGCGACGCCTACGCGGTGCCTTACCATCGCTGTGGCAAGGTGATTGTGGCCACCAGTGATGCCCAACGCAGTGTGGTTGATGGTTACGTCAAACAAGCCGCCGCCAATGGCGTCACCGATTTACGCTGGATCGACCAAGCCGAACTGAACGCGCTGGAGCCGGAAGTCAGCGGCATTGGTGCCGCGTTATCGCCCTCGACCGGTATCGTCGATTCCCATGCCTTCATGCTCAGTTTGCAGGGCATCCTTGAGGCCAACGGCGGCTTCATCGCTTTTCAAAACCCGGTGAGTTCTATCGACAGCAGTGCGCAGCTCACAGTGCATTCTCAGCAAATGTCGCTGACCGCAGACTGGGTCATCAACGCGGGCGGCTTGCAGGCACCGGAGCTGGCGCAAAATGTGCCAGGCTCGCCTCAGGCCCACTACGCCATCGGTCACTACTACACCTATTCTGGTGCCCAGCCGTTTAGCCGCTTGGTCTACCCGACCGCAGAGCAGGGTGGCCTTGGTGTGCATGTCACCCTGGATCTGGGCGGACAGGTGAAATTCGGTCCGGATGTGCGCTGGATCGACGGCATTGACTACACCTTCGATGACAGCCTGCGCGCAGAGTTCGTCGATGCCATACGCGCCTACTACCCAAACCTTGACGCGACACGGCTGCAGCCAGGATATACCGGCATACGACCCAAGATTGCGGGCCAAGGCGAAGCGGCAGATTTCCTCATACGGGGTCCAAGCGACCACGGTGTTGCCGGACGTATCGATCTGCTGGGTATTGAGTCGCCGGGCCTAACGTCATCCCTCGCTATTGCCAAACTGGTTGGCGATGTATTGGCGAGTGCCTAGTGACGGCTAACGGCGAATCGTCAGCGCCCCTGCTGCGCATTGGTTTGGTGGTCAATCCGTTAGCGGGCATTGGCGGCGCTGTTGGTTTGCAAGGCAGTGACGGCGAAGTCGTGCAGCGCGCAGCACGTGAACGTGACGGCAAGCCGAGGGGGGAAGAACGCCTGAGCATTTTCTTGCAGGCGCTAAGAACCCGCCTTGGCGGCGACTTCGGGCGATTGGCCTGGTGCACTTGGGGTGGAGTTATGGGGGCGCAAATTCTGTCCTCTAACGGCGTTATCGCGCAGGTCGCTGGTGAGCCAGCGGCACAAACCTCTGCACAGGACACGCAGCTTGCTGTTAAAACCCTTGGCGCAAGTCATGTCGATCTGCTGATCTTTGTCGGCGGCGACGGCACCGCGAGAGACGTGCTGACGGCGGCCGACGAACACACCTGCGTGCTCGGCCTTCCTGCCGGGGTAAAAATGCACAGCGGCGTATTTGCGATCAGTCCTAGTGCAGCAGCCGACGTAGTCGCAGGCTTGGCCCAAGGCAGTCTGGTAGGCCGAATCCCACGCGAAGTGCGTGATTATGTGCCCGCTGCCAAGGACGCGACCAACGCTAAGCACCAGGCGGTTGCCACCAAGCGCTATGGCGAACTTTGGGTGCCGGAAGCCGCCGGCTACCTGCAGCAGATGAAGGTGGGTGGCAAAGAAGACGAAGGCTTGGTGGTGCAAGAAATCGTCAGCTTCTTCTTGGACCACCCTGAAATCTACTCGGGCAAAGCCTTAGTCATGGGGCCGGGCAGCACTTGCTTGGCCATCAAACAGGCGCTGGGTCTAAACGGCGCGCTGCTGGGCTGCGATGTGTTACTGCCCACCGGCGAGGCCATGGAGAATGCCACCAGTGCCGACTTACTGAACCTTGCCAGCCAACACACGCTGCATGTGTTGGTGAGCTTTACCCGCCATCAAGGATTTCTGTTGGGGCGCGGCAACCAACAGCTGAGCGCCGAGGTGCTGCACGCACTAAGCTGGAAACAAGACGTCACAATCTTGGGCTCACGTACGAAACTGGCAACCCTGGATCAGCGCCCGATGCTGGTCGACACCGGCGACGCGAGGCTCGATCAACAACTGTCTGGGCTGGTGAGCGTGCTTACTGGCTATGACGACTTTTTGCTGTATCGGGTCAGCAGTACGCTGCTGCCCGATTCATGAGGCCTTATTGGCGATAGCTTGCTAAGAAGCGTTCTAGCCGATGCATAGACTCATGTAGCTGCTCCACATGAGGCAAGAACACCACGCGAAAGTGGTCGGGTTTCGGCCAGTGAAAGCCGGTGCCTTGAACCATCAGTACTTTTTCTGCCAGCAGAAAATCCAGCACGAACTGCTCGTCGTCCTGCACATGAAAGCGTTCGGTATCGAGCTTGGGAAACAAATACAGCGCGCCCTTGGGCTTCACGCAGGACACACCATCGATGTTGTTCAGCAGCTCCCATGCCCGATTGCGCTGTTCGTAGAGGCGTCCACCCGGCGCAGTAAGGTCAAAAATGCTTTGATGGCCGCCCAGTGCGGTTTGGATGGCATGCTGACTCGGCACGTTGGAACACAGTCGCATGGAGGCCAATATGTTCAGGCCTTCAATGAAGTCGGACGCGCGTTCACGGGCCCCGCTAACCACCATCCAGCCCGCACGAAACCCCGCCACCCGATAGGACTTCGACAAACCGCTAAAGGTCATGCACAGCAGATCGTCGGCGTAGGAAGCCAGCGGAATGTACTGCTCGTTATCGAACAAAATCTTGTCGTAAATCTCGTCGGCAAAAACGACCAGGTCGTGCTCACGTGCAATATCGATCAGCGCCTGCTGCATCTTCGGGGTGTATACCGCGCCCGTAGGGTTGTTGGGGTTGATCACCACAATGCCCCGAGTGTTCGGCGTGATCTTGCTGCGAATGTCCTCTAGGTCTGGCTGCCAATCGTCTTCTTCATCGCACAAGTAATGTACCGGCGTACCGCCGCAGAGATTGACCGCCGCGCTCCACAACGGAAAGTCGGGGCATGGCACCAGTATCTCATCACCATCGTTGACCAGCGCCTGCATCGACAGCACCACGAGTTCTGACACGCCGTTACCAATGTAGATGTCTTCGACATCGACATCGCGAATATTGATTTGCTGGCAGTACTGCATTACTGCCTTGCGTGCAGCAAACAGCCCCTTGGAATCACAGTAGCCCTGAGAGTTGGGAATGTTGCGCACCACGTCACGCAGAATTTCTTCTGGCGCGCTAAAGCCCCAAGGCGCCGGATTGCCAATGTTTAGCTTCAGTATTTGGTTGCCCTCGGCCTCCAGCTGATTGGCCGCTGTTAGCACAGGTCCGCGGATGTCGTAACAAACGTCCGCCAGCTTGTCGGACTTGTTAATGGTCCTTTTGGGCGGTTGCAGCGGTACTACCTGTGTCATGAGCTTTCCTAAATTAACGTCGCAAACTTAGGTGCCATCAGGTGGCACAGAAGATTGCGCAAGACCACTAGTCTAAGGCGCTGCCTTTGGCTTAGCATCAACTAAGTCAAGAAAAAGAGGTCATTGTGAGCGTGCAAACAGACAAGATTGTCAAAACCGATGCCCAGTGGCAGGCGCAGCTATCGCCGGAAGAATATGCCGTCGCCCGTCAAGCAGGCACTGAACGGCCCTTTACCGGTGTGTACTGGGACGAAGATCGTCCGGGCACTTACCTGTGCAAATGTTGCGACGCGCCATTGTTCGATGCTGAGACCAAATTCGATGCTGGTTGCGGCTGGCCGAGTTTTTACGCACCGCTTGAATCCGAAGCGCTGATTAACCGCGAAGACAATTCGTTAGGCATGCGACGCATTGAAGTGCTTTGCGCTCGATGCGATGCGCACCTGGGGCACGTATTTCCAGACGGCCCGGCGCCAACAGGATTGCGTTACTGCATGAACTCGGTGTCTTTGACCTTGGATGCCGATAAAACCTAGAGACAGGCACGACAACAACATATAGCGCTGTGCCGAGCACGGCGCGAAATAACGACGCACTATTTTGGGGAGAAATACATGAGTCCAGCAGAGATCGCTGCTACCCATCCAGACAAACCGGCCTACATCATGGCTGAGACTGGCGCCACGGTGACCTTTGCCGAGCTTGAAGCCACCGCCAACCAAGGCGCCCAACTGTTTCGCTCGCTCGGTCTACAGCGCGGCGATCACATCGCCATCTTGCTGGAGAATCACGAGCGCTTTTTCCAAATTTGCTGGGCAGCGCAACGCGCGGGCATTTACTACACCGCCATCAGCTGGCGGCTGCAGCAGGCAGAGGTGGATTACATTGTGAACAACTGCGAGGCGCGGGTATTCATTACCTCCCATGCCCGCAAAGAAGTAGTGGAACCCTTGGTCGGCAAAATGCCCATAGTCGAGCAGTGCTACATGCTCGACGGCACCATCGACGGCTTTGCCAGTTGGGAAGACGCCATTGCTGCCATGCCCGATCAGCCTATTGCGGATCAAAGCGAAGGCGCGGCCATGCTCTATTCGTCTGGCACCACGGGTTATCCCAAGGGCGTTAAGCGGCCACTGCCTGAGCAAGATTACGGCGAGGAAGAAGGCGTCGATTTGCTGAAAGTGCTCTACGGCGCAAGCGCAGACTCGATCTACCTGTCGCCTGCACCCCTCTACCACGCAGCACCACTGGCCTTCACCATGAACTGCATCCGCGCCGGCGTGGCGGTGGTGGTCATGGAGCACTTTGAAGCCGAATTCGCGCTGGAGTGCATTGAGCGCTACAAGATCACTCACAGTCAGTGGGTACCTACCATGTTTGTGCGCATGCTCAAGTTGCCAGAGGAAGTGCGTCTGAAGTACGACGTCAGTTCGCTGCAATGCGCGATTCATGCCGCAGCCCCATGTCCCATACCCATCAAAGAACAGATGATCGACTGGTGGGGGCCGGTAATTTACGAGTACTACGCAGGTACCGAAGGCAATGGCTTTGTGCAGCTCAACTCTGAAGAGTGGTTGGCGCACAAAGGCTCGGTGGGCAAGCCGCTGACTTGTGAACTGCACATATGCGATGAGCATGGCGAAGAAGTCCCCGTGGGCGAGTCTGGCACCATCTTCATGGATGGCGGCGGCACGTTCGAATACTACAAAGACGAAGGCAAGACCAACGACTCGCG
>ERZ802831.1981-NODE-1981-length-9684-cov-13.6332_pt1 | contig 9684 bp, 8 predicted proteins | sample MGYA00345655_ERZ802831 | MGnify/ENA primary metagenome ERZ802831 (study PRJEB30503, sample SAMEA104212376) | marine metagenome | biome: Westerlies Biome; feature: [SRF] surface water layer (ENVO:00010504) within the epipelagic zone...; material: water...
AGGGCCCTTCAGAGCCGCCCGAGGTCACCTCGAATCTGTCAAACGCACGCTTGGTTCCGGCCACTGATGTGATTGCGGTCAGCCCTTTGAGCGTGGTGAAAGACGCTTCTAAACCCGTCGGACCCGAACTGATGGCCCGCGCGCCAGACAACCCACAACTCTGGTCGGGCCGATTGGAAGTTGTTGGGATCGCTTTCCCTGAATTTGCCGCAGCGCCGCCGCAAACCATCCCGCGCAAAGTTTCAACGACGCCGCGTGAAAAAGGCGTCGTAATTGGCAATGCCCGTATGGCGCCGTTTTACCGGAAAATCCCGACGCCGGTTGCGGGTGTTGTCCCAAATGAAGGGCCTGCAAGCAGTCTTACTAGTTTCGCCGCCGACATTAACCGCAAGCGTAAAAACAGCGAAACAGGTGCCGCCAAGGATCAACCCTTACGCAATAACACGTCTGGGACCAAACCTGCACTGGTGCGGTTTTCCGAGCCTTTAGACATTGACCCTGACAAGCCAAAAATGTCGATTATCCTGCTGGATGATGGCGCACACAACGTTGATCTCGATATTCTGGAAGCGTTTCCCTATCCGATCACCTTTGCGCTTGATGCCAGTTGGAAGGGCGCTGCCGTAGCGATGAAAAGCTATCGTCGCCGGGGTTTTGAAGTGATGGTGCTGGCCGAATTTGCCGATGAGGTCAAACCTGATACCGCGCGAAAGATATTGCAAAATGATCTGCGCAAGTTGCCACAAGCCGTCGCCGTGATGGAAGCACGGCAGGGTGGGGTACAGGCGAGCCTGTCTGTCTCGGATAGAATCACCCGACTTTTAAGGGCCACAGGCCACGGGCTGGTTCTGTTTCCAACACCTTTAAACGCGGCCCGGACACTGGCGCAGAAATCTGGTGTTCCAGCGGCCACCATTTTTCGGGATTTTGACGGCAAAGGCCAATCCGCTCGGGTGATTCGAAAATTCCTCGATCAGGCCACACGAAAAGCCCGTAGCGATGGGTCGGTTATCATGATCGGCAGGGTGCGGTCCGAAACTATAAAAGCCTTGGTGCTTTGGGGGTTACAGAACCGGGTCAACCATGTGGCGCTGGCACCAATCTCGACGGTGCTGCAGACCGAGGGTCTGCAGTGAGCCGAAAACGCCTAGCTGTTTGATCCGCCGTTAAAGCGGGCTGCGTCCGCCGCAGCGCGACGGATCGCGTTCGATTTATCGATGGTTTCTTGATGCTCGGCCTCGGGGTCACTGTCATAGACGATTCCGCCGCCAGCCTGAATATACAGCTTCTTATCTTTGATCACCGCTGTACGCAGCGCAATACACATATCCATATCACCGCCGGCGCTGATATAGCCTAAGCCACCGCCGTAAATACCGCGCTTTTCCGGCTCTAACTCGTCGATGATTTCCATTGCCCGGACTTTTGGCGCGCCGCTCACTGTTCCGGCGGGCATACCGGCAAAAAATGCCGATAGCGCATCTTGATCATCGGCCAGTGTGCCGACGACGTTTGATACAATATGCATCACATGCGAATAGCGCTCTATGGTGAATTCCTCAGTTGGCCGCACGGTGCCTATTTTTGCAACCCGCCCTACATCATTGCGCCCCAGATCAAGCAACATCAGGTGCTCTGCCAATTCTTTTTCATCAGCCAAAAGGTCGGCTTCCAAGGCCCGGTCTTCTTCGGGGGTTGCGCCCCGTCGACGGGTTCCGGCAATCGGCCGGATCGTTACTTCTTGACCGAATACCCTCACGAGAATTTCGGGGCTGGCACCCACCACTTGAAAGCCCCCGAAATTAAAATAGAACATAAAAGGTGATGGGTTGGTCTGGCGCAGTGACCGATACAATGAAAACGGCGGCAGGGGGAAATCCTGCGTCCAGCGCTGAGAGGGAACCACCTGAAAAATATCGCCCGCGCGAATGTAATCCTTGGCCTTTTCAACTGCCGATAGATAGCCGGATTTGGTAAAATTTGAGACCGGCGGCGCAATGTCTGCCGCCTCTCCTAGATCGCGGTTGACCTGCGGCAACGCCCGTTCAAGGTCCCGCACCGCATCCATAACCCGTTCTGCGGCCTGCGCGTAAGCGGCACGGGCGGATTGTCCGTCACTGACCCAGGCGGGCGATACCACCGTCACCTCGCTCTTGACGCCGTCAAGCACCACGATCACCGACGGGCGCAACATCACAGCATCAGGCAGCCCCAGCGGATCCGGGTTTATATTTGGCAGATGTTCCACCAACCGGATCATGTCATAGCCCAGATAGCCAAAAAACCCAGCGGCGGCTTGCGGCATATCTTCGGGAAGATTGATACGGCTTTCGTCAATCAAGGCGCGCAAGACATCCAGTGGCGGACCCTTTTGTGGCTCAAAATGATCTGGATCAAATCGGGCTTGGCGGTTCACCTGACTGTTGTGGCCGCGGCATGTCCAAATAATGTCGGGCTTCATCCCGATGATCGAATAGCGACCGCGGACCTCGCCCCCGGTCACCGATTCGAGCATAAAAGCATCGCGCGCTGCGCCGGTGAGCTTCAGCATTAAAGAAACTGGCGTGTCCAGATCAGCCGCAAGACGGGTAAAAACAATCTGGTTCTCACCCTTTAGATAAGCGGTTTCAAAGCCGTTGAAATCCGGGGTTAGCGCCATATCAGTTCCTTGTAGTCATTCAGGTTACTGAAATTGGGCATGAACCGCATTCAGAGCTTGTTGATCCAATTCAAAGCCAATTCGGCTTTGAAGATCACTGGCAAAGGCGGCAAAAATATCCTGCGACAAGTCATTGATAGCTTGCGCATTGATCGCCTCACGCATCTGCCCGTCTAAGTCGGCGTCCGCCTTGCGCGGCAACACCGCATCGAGCCGGACCAAAACAACGCTGTCGGTATCATCCAGCATCGTCATTGTGCCGGGCTCAGTATCAAAAACCTGCGTCACCAATGCGTTGGGCGCGCCTTCGATGTAATCGCTCCGCGTGCGTTCGGTTTCGATCTGGGCGCGTAGATCTAGGCTTTCGAAACTGGCGTCGGTGCTCAGGTTGGCCGAAAGCGCCTCACCCTTTAGCCGCAAGTGTACCATGGTCTCATTTTTGGTCCACTGCGCAATAACCGCCTCGCGCACTGTGTCCAACGGCTTTGGCGCTGGCGGTACAATGGCGTTCAGGCGCAGCGCAAAAATACCGCCGTCAGGCAGGGCGATCAGTTCGGGAAAGCTGTCTTCGGTCACGGATGCTGCAGCCACTTTAAATTCTTGATAAGCGGCGAGCCCCTGAGAAACGTCGCTGTGCCAATCGATGGTTTGCAATTCCATATCCGTCTCACCGGCCAATTCTTCCAAAGTGGCTCCGGCAGCCAACAGATCGTCAATATTGGTCACTTGCTCATCAATTTCTCCACGCGCCAGATCCAACGCCAATTCGTTGCGCAATGGTCCGCTGGCCGCCTCTAAGGACGTGGCTTGGGCTTTCAGGATGCCGTTGACCCGAAACAATGCCGGCCCGATAGCGCTGTCAAACGGGCCTACAACCTGATCAAGTTCTGCGGCAAAAACTGCCGCGCCGGCTGCGCCCAAGGCATCTTTGTCCAGATCTCCCATATCGACGTCGGTCAACGCCAGTCCGCGGTCTTCAACCAGACGGTCAAAAGTGATGGCGTCAACTTCGATCTGGGCTTTGGCCTGCGCGGCCTCGGTGGCGTCGGCAAAGGCCAACCTGTCGACCAAGCGCCTTTCGGGTTTGTTGAAGTCTGACTCACGGGCTTTATACAGCTCGGCAATTGCGGCGTCGCTGACCTCAACCCCGTCCACCAGTTGTGTCGGTGTAAGTTGGACATAGGAGATTTGCTTGATCTCGGGCGTCGTGTAAAGTTCCAAATTATCGGTGTAGAAGGCTTCCAGCACAGTTTCGGACGGGGCGACAATGGCCGCATCCAAATCAGTTGCATCAATGCGTGCCCAGGTGAAATTGCGGCGTTCGCCAATGTAATTGAGCAGTTGGTTGGCATAGGTATCCGGCATCGTCAGCCCAGATACCACCGCTGCCTCGACCAGTGAGCGGGCAGTTTCCTCGCGCAAGTTGGACTCAAATTCTGCCTCGCTCAGACCGGCATTTTCAAGGGCGAAACGATAATTATCGCGGCTAAAACTGCCGTCGATGCTTTGAAACGCCGACACGCCGACAACCTGTTTGCGCAGGTTCTCATCGCCAATGGACAGACCTAAACTGCTGGCTTCGTGATCAATGGCACGTGCAACCAGCAATTGCTGTAAGACTTGTTGGTCGATTCCAAAGGCCTCGGCTTGCTGAAAACTAATCGGCTGGCCGACCTGTTGTTGAATTCTGCGCAATTCTTCTTGGAGGGCACGCACATATCGCTGCACTTCGATCTGTTTGTCGCCGACCGCTCCAACAGACCGGATATTGCCAGATAGGTTGGTGGCGCCAAAGCCCGCCAATCCGACAATCAGTAAGGCTAAAATAACCCAAACGAGTACTTTGGATATAGATTTTCCACGCGCTGCCATATTGCCTCCTTAAGATCTGTCGGTCTGGATGCCGCTTTGACGCTGTTTACGCGCCTGAGACCGGCTGAGCAAGCGGCAAGCGCAGGCTCTGCAGTCGGGCGAAGAGATTTTCGATCTCGTTCGCGTTTATATTGGCAAAGGCGACCCTGATTTCAGTCGCCCCGCGTGGATCACCGGGTGGCGTAAACATTGTGCCAGGCAACGCCAAGACCCCAATATCGCGCACCATATGCTGCGCCAATAGATCCGAGGGCAGGGCGAAGGGATGCTGCAGATAGGCGAAATAAGCACCGAGCCCCAGCAACTGCCAGCCCTGAGGTTGCAGTGCCGAAAACCCCTGTGAAATTGCCCGTCGCCGATCAAGTATCTCCAACCGCTCTGCGGCCAGCCAGTCGCGCAGGTTTTGCATCCCCCAAAGCGCTGCATGCTGCCCCAGTTGCGGGGCACAAATGGCAATACTGTCGAGAAATTTTTCGACTTCGGCAAGTCGGGACTGGCTGGCAACAAGCGCTCCAACCCGGTGTCCGGTGAGACGGTAGGCTTTGGAAAACGAATATAACTGTACCAAAGTGCCAGACCAGTCTTGGTTTTGAAACAACCGATGCGGCGGTTGGGCGCGGCTGTCAAAATCGCGGTACGTCTCGTCGAGTATCAGGGCGATTTTGTGGGATTGCGCCAAAGCAAAGAATTCCGAAAGCAGAGATTCGGGATATTCCACGCCAGCGGGGTTGTTGGGGCTGACGAGCGCAATCGCCTTAGTGCGGGGGGTGATCAGCTCCGCGGCCCGAACGGGATCGGGCAGCATCCGGTTATCGGTTGGCAGAGCCCGCGCCGTCACACCGGCCATATCGAGGCACATTTTATGATTGAAATACCAGGGGACGGGCAGAATAATCTCGTCACCCTGATCAGTCAGACAGGCAACTGCCGCTGCGAAGGCCTGATTGCAGCCTGCGGTGACCGCGACTTGTGTCGACGCAATGTCACCACCGTATTCCGTGCACCAACGATTGCCAACTTCAGCGCGCAGAGCAGGCAGACCTAAAACCGGCCCGTATAAATGTATATCAGGCTCGTCTTGAACCAGCCGGGCCATTTCGGCGCGCAAGGCATGTGGCGGCGGATCAACTGGCGCGGCCTGGCTGACATTAATCAATGGATAGGTGGCTGAAAAATCAAGACCGTCCAGCCAGCTCAGAGCCTGCATAACCGGCGGCGCAAAGGTTGCTTTTGTACGGGTCATGGCCATGTGCTGATCCTTAATAGTCACCGTTTTTGCAGCTCAGTCCTTGCCACGATAAGGCTCAACGTATTGCAAAGCCATGTCCCATGGAAAGAAAATCCATGTGTCCTGGCTGACTTCTGTGATGAAAGTATTGACCATCTCGCGCCCCATGGGCTTAGCATATACTGTGGCGATATGCGCATTCGGCATGTGGGCTTTAACCAATTCGAGCGTTTTGCCCGTATCAACAAGATCATCGATTACCAACACACCGGTGCCGTCACCAACCAAATCCCGACTTGCGCATTTGATGACCCGTGGTTCCGATTGCGACTGATGATCATAAGATTTTACGCTGATTGTATCGACCATGCGAATATCCAATTCGCGGGCCACGATCATCGCGGGGGCCATACCACCGCGTGTGATCGCCACCACGGCCCGCCAAGGAGCACCAGCCGGTCCCTGCCCATCCAGCCGCCAAGCCAGTGCGCGCGAATCGCGGTGCAGCTGATCCCAACTGACGTGAAAGCCTTTTTCATGTGGCAGTCTGTCCATTTTATCCCCCTCAGAGACCGTCATCGCATGGGATGCTCCCTCTGTATTGCTTATCTTTTTGGCCATTCTTTTCTTTGGTGCCCTCCAGCCGGTCTTATCCAGCCTTGCAGACTGTGTGCTTAAGTCTTGGTAATGTCAGGTGCGTCCACGGCCTTCATGCCAACGACGTGATATCCGGCGTCTACATGCAGGTTCTCACCGGTTGTCCCCGACCCCAGATCAGACAGCAGGAATAGGGCTGCCTTGCCCACTTCATCCTGCGTCACATTGCGCCGCAGCGGCGAATTGTATTCGTTCCACTTCATAATATAGCGAAAATCACCAATGCCTGACGCTGCAAGTGTCTTGATGGGACCTGCAGAAATGGCGTTGACCCGAATACCATCTTTGCCCAAATCTTCTGCAAGATATTGCACCGATGCCTCAAGTCCGGCTTTCGCAACTCCCATGACGTTGTAATGCGGCATCACCTTTTCAGCGCCGTAATATGTCAGTGTCAGGCAAGAGCCGCCGTTTGTCATCATCTTCTCGGCCCGTTGCACCACGGCGGTGAACGAATAAACCGATATATCCATGGTCATCCGAAAGTTGTCGCGGCTGGTGTCGACATAGCGGCCCCGCAACTCGCCTTTGTCCGAGAATCCAATGGCATGGACAATAAAGTCCAAGCTGTCCCAATGCGTCGCTAGCTCAGCAAATAGGCGGTCAATCGAGGCCTCGTCAGCGACATCACATTCCAGCACCAGATCACTACCCACCTGCGCAGCGAGAGGAATAACCCGTTTCTTTAAGGCCTCTCCCTGATAGGCAAAAGCCAGTTCTGCTCCGGCCTCACCGCAAGCTTTGGCGATGCCCCAAGCGATTGATTTATCGTTGGCCAGCCCCATGATTAGGCCGCGTTTGCCGGCCATAAGTTGGTTAGACATTACTTTTTTCCTCAATGGTGACGGGTCCCTGACCGTTTAGGCGATTGCTTGCCCTTCAGCAAGGCTGCGCTATTTTATATTTACAAGGGTAGGCTGTGGGCAGCCGCCGTGGTAAATAGGTACAGGTACAAACTGGAGCAATAATATGACAGTCAGAACCGGAATATTTGCAGGCGCATGCCCGTTCACCTTGGCACGCAACTGGTTGGGTGAGGCTGAAAAGACTGAGATCAATGATCCCAATGCGATAGCTTTATCAACCGTTGATGCACAGGGCATGCCCAATGCACGGGTGGTTCTGCTCAAGGCGATTGAAGACGATGGGTTCGTCTTTTACACCAATTACACTAGCGCCAAGGGCCAAGAAGTGGAGCAAGCGCAAAAAGCTGCCTTCGTGATGCATTGGAAATCTTTACGCCGCCAAATACGGGTGCGGGGAAAAGTCACCCGCCACACCAAAGCAGCCTCGGATCAATATTACCAATCTCGGGGTCTTCAAAGCCGTTTGGGTGCTTGGGCTTCGCAACAATCTCAACCTTTGGCGTCACGTGAGGCGCTAATGCAGGAGGTTGAAAGGATCGCAGATGTCTATGGTGATTCGCCCCCACGCCCTGACCATTGGGGCGGGTATCACATTGCGCCGGATGAGATTGAATTTTGGGCAGACGGCGCTGCGCGCCTGCACGATAGGTTCCGCTGGACACGCAAGGCGGACAGGAGACAGTGGTCAATTACACGATTAAACCCATGACTAAAAAGATTTTATCTGGAACTGGCTCTTCATGATGAACATGAGCTGGTGTGATGTTTAGATAACCTAAAGTGATTAATGCTTGCCAATTGGTGTCTGTATGGCGCAGATACTTTGTCATAGCTGACTGTTTGATGGATCGTATCAGTGAGAATTAGGGTGCGTTAGCTGGATTTTGCGTGTTGAGCTGTTGTTGGTGGCCCCGCACCATAAAACGGGAATAGTATTTTAAAATTGGATGACGGAAGGCACATCATCCGATTACATACAATGTGAGCGGGGTTAAGATGAATTATAATATCGGATTTTTTGGAATTCCGGTTACTAACTGGCGCAACCCGGCAATGGCACCGCCCTGTATTTTTTAACGGCTTTCAGATTGATAACATTTTGGTGATTTAAAGTGCAACAAGACAATGATTCTGCTCGCGTTATGCGGGGAGTAGTTAAATGGTTTGATCAGGCAAAAGGCTTTGGCTTTGTCGTGGCTGACACTGGCGGAGTGGACATTCTACTCCACGCTAACGTGCTGCGAAATTTTGGCCAAAGCTCGGTGGCAGATGGGGCCCAGGTTGAAATTTCGGTACAAGACACTGCCCGTGGCATGCAGGCAGTTGCAGTTCTTAGCATCAAGCCACCTGAATGGGGCGCTCTGCCCTTACTGGCTGATTTTGAGGACATCGGAGAAGACGTTATCAAAGCGGCAGTTCTGGAACCAGCGCGCGTTAAATGGTTCGACAAGATCAAGGGATTTGGATTCGCAACGATTTTCAAACGTCCCGAAGATGTTTTCCTACATATAGAAGTTTTGCGCCAGTCTGGCTTATCCGACCTGGCACCCGGTGAAGCTTTGGCTGTAAAAGCCATTGATGGCAAGCGTGGTCGCATGGCCGTGGAAATCCGCGCTTGGGATTTGGCGTTGAACGACTCATGAAATTCTTTCAGATCTGCTGGACCAGTGCAGCGCTTGTCTGGTGTTTTGCTTCACATGTTCTGGCGGCTCAATGTTCGGATGGGATTGTTAAACTGCGTGGTGACTGGGGCGCTGTGACGTTTCGCGTTGAGGTGGCCGACACCAAAGCCAGCCGAGCGCGCGGTTTGATGCACCGCGAACATCTCGCAGGGCAATCGGGCATGCTATTTCTTTATCCAGCACCGCAAAGCGTGAGCTTTTGGATGCGCAACACCCTTATCCCTTTGGATATGCTATTTATAGATCAGGCGGGGCTGGTCTCCATGATCCATCACCGGGCCGAACCACATGACGAGAAACTGATATACGGTGGGAAAGAGGTGCTGTCTGTGCTTGAGATAAATGGCGGGATGGCCACCGAGTTGGGGATCACTGTCGGGTCAGAGGTGCAGTCACCGCTGTTACCACAAAAAAGCGCCGCTTGGCCCTGTTCGTGAAAATTTATATCAAACAGGCCTTTTCAATTCCGAATGGGCCAGTTAGACACCCGTTAGGTCCGGGGCGTAGCGCAGTCTGGTAGCGCACCTGTTTTGGGTACAGGGGGTCGCAAGTTCGAATCTTGCCGTCCCGACCAGTTTTCTAAAACCCTGAGGTTCATCGGGCGAGGCGGCGTCTTTTCGCGTGCCGCTTCGGGGTTATCGGGGGCGGATTTTTTTTGGTGAGCAGCGCGGTGGCAGCAAGTTTCCTTAATTAAGTATTAACGAAAAAATAAATTCATAC
>ERZ802831.1982-NODE-1982-length-9676-cov-13.4827_pt1 | contig 9676 bp, 8 predicted proteins | sample MGYA00345655_ERZ802831 | MGnify/ENA primary metagenome ERZ802831 (study PRJEB30503, sample SAMEA104212376) | marine metagenome | biome: Westerlies Biome; feature: [SRF] surface water layer (ENVO:00010504) within the epipelagic zone...; material: water...
TCGCTTGCTAAACGAAGCCGTCGACTAACCGTTCAATTAATGCGGCGCCAACCCAAGTGAGGGGCGGAATAAATATATAAAACAATAGCCGCCCGATGTTGCCCAAATTGAGGGGCCAACTGGATACGCGCTGCAGATGATTGCGCTGATCCAGCAGGGTGTTGAGGCTTTGCATTTCTACATGAGTTCTCGGATCCGGCAATTTTGCAATGGCCTGATCAATGCTGAGTAAACGCGCTTCTTTCTGGGCCGCAATCTTGCGCCGCGTTGTAGCGAGCGGCACCATGACCATCGCAGCGACCGCAGGGATGCTCAGGGCCATGCCAGGTAAGATTTTGCTGGCTGCTTCTGTGCCACTGTCGATGAACAGCAGCGGAAAGATTGCGTTGCTGCCGATCAATGCTAGGGAAGAAGCAATCGCCACTCGCGCCAGAGGTTGCCAGGGCTGCTTGCGAAAGATGTCAATTTGTTTGAGGTCGTTTGTCAGATCGTCTATCAGATAACTGTTTTGAATCAGGCTAGAGATCACTGTGGTCATCATGCACCACGTCAGTAGCGTGCCCGCGATAGTCACCTTGACTAGATTGCCAGAAAAATCCAATTCGCCGTTGGCATTGATGGGTATGAACCCCATAAAGTTGATGTGCAGGAGCCCGCAAATTACACCAATTATTAAACAGGTGATTTGAAATCGAGCGCCTGGACGCTCCATGCGTTGCACGACGGCTGAGATATTCTGATTACTGACCTTTAGATTGGGCCTAAGTTCCGTTATTGCCTTTTGAGTAATGCTGAGTATGTAGACGTAGACGGCAGGTAGATAGCTCAGGATCACGGCAAAAAATATCCCAGTAGATATCCAGAAGTAATCACCGACTAGGCTGAGCTGCAGTGCAGTCAGAGTGATGAGGATCAGAAAGCCGGAAATGATTGGCCCAAACCGTCCCGGCAGCACCAAATACAGGGTCCAGCATTTCATAGATAGATGCTCTCCGGCGGTGCTAAAGACTGAGTTCTGGATGGCCTGCAATTGTGGTGCGATGCAGATCTCGGGCATAGCCGTCGTAACCACCGTTGGCCTTATGCAACACTGAGCGGTTATCCCACATAACGAACATGTGCGGTTGCCATTTGTGGGTGTATTGAAATTCTTTACGGGTTTGCCACGCATACAAATCAACGATCAATTGCTGGGCTTGGTCTTGGGGCATGCCCTCAATGGCGAAGATATAGCCCGCTGTGCTAAATAATGTTTCTTCGCCGTTTTCAGGATGTACGTTGATGATGGCGTGGCGTTCCGTCTCAAGCGCACTCTCCGAAAACAAAATCTCCATGGTGCGATCTGACCCCTGATCTTTCTCGCCGTAGGTGCCGTCGGGTCCGTAAGCGGCGGCGGCAGAATGCAAAGCGATTTTACCGTCTAACCGTGCGCGTAAGTCGCTCGGCATAGTAGCAACCGCAAGCTGTTGATTGGCAAAACTCGTGTCGCCGCCAACCGGTGGTATAACCAAACTGTAGAGGCAGGTGCCGATAGGTGGGTGCGTCTTAAAGCTCCAGTCGCTATGCCAACTCTCGGCAAATACTGGCGCTTGCTCATCGGCGCGGCGACTTAGCGCAACGACCGGATTGTCGTCACTAATGGGCACGAAATAAGGGTCTTCGCCGAGACCGCCGAAATATTGAGTGATGCGCACTAAATCCGGGTCGGAAAGGTTCTGATTTGGGAAGGCCAGCACATGATGTTCCAGCCAAGCGGTGCGAATGTTGTGAATCGCTTGCGCGTCCAGTGGCTGGGATAAATCGACACCGCGAATTTCAGCTCCACAAGCCTGACCAGTAGGTGTGATTTGTATCATGGCGGCGCCCCCGTGGATTTTGTCCGCCATTGACCTTAGGGGCTGAGCCGTAGGGTCCGCTGGCGGATCTATTTAAAGATCATAGTTTCGCAACCGGTATTCTCGATCAATGCATCCACTTGGCCCTGACCGTTATTGCCTAGTCGCTGGTACTCCTCATTAATCCATTGTAAACACTTCGCTTGATAAGGGAATGTCGGTTGTTCCCAAGGCTGACTATCTATCGTTGCTGTCATGGTTTCTTGGCCTGCTTGCAGAGCCTTAGCGTTGGCGAGCAATGCGGGTGCGTATACGCGACCGATTTCGCTCAGTAGTTCTTTTAGATGGTCTGGACTGTCCTGCAGGTTGAGCCAATCAGTCTCGTTGGCAGAGTTGCCGCTTAGATCGTCCATTACATCGGTCCATGCGTGAATTCGTGGTGCTTCCTGCATGCAGATCGCGGCAGGCGTAGGGTCGAATTTTGCGAGCTGGGTCAGTTGTGCGTAGATGCCAAAATCTGCTGAGGAGGGGCGTGCACCAAACACAAAGGGATAGCGCTGTAGCATTCCATCAAAGATGTGCAGGAACCGCTTGTAGCTTGCTTCGATCACGGGTGCTGTCGTGTCGTTGGAACCGACAACATACAGACGCGAGATCTGACGATCGGCGATATAGGCCCTGCGTTGTTGCAATTCTTCTTCGGGCGACTGAATGCCGGTCCAACGTGGCAATATGGTGCCCGCCATATCGATGTCCGCCTGATAGTACCAGCGGTAGTGGAACATCGCCTTGGTGAGCCATTCGTCCGCATAGTCTTCGATTAGATAGTTTAGAAACCCCAGCACCGGGTCTTGGGGAATAGTGCGCCGCTGGTCGAAGTCTGCTTCAAAGCGACGAATCAGCGGTGTTGAATCAACCTCGGCCTGCAGTTCGTTATTTTCGTCCGGCAGAAAGAAGGTGGGCAGCAGGTTTACCTTGGGTTCGGGTAACTCGGAGTTGTTTACTTGATCGCCAATAAGCAGTTGGTAGCGTATGTGACGAAAACGCAAATAGGCGAGCATTTTTCGAGTATAAGGTGATCCGGGTACGCCCTTAAATTGAACAGGTTCGGAAATTTTCATGATCGCTCTCCCAAGAAATTCTGCGTGTGTAGATACCATAAGCCAATAATAATGACTAACATTATTTGGTTCGCTATGCCTGCCGCGACTTTTGCTTTGGTAGGCGCCGAGCCCAGCGGAGCATGTGCTTATGTTCGATAGTTACGGCGCCTTGTGGCTCTTTATTGTGTTAATGGTGAGTACCCCAGGCCCTGCAAACTTACTGATTATGACTGCAGGGGCGCAATACGGCTTCGCGCGATGCATACCTTTCAATATTGGCCTGATCAGCGGTAAATTGCTGCTTAATGTCGCGATGGCGTTCGGGCTCACAAGCATTGTGCAACAGTACCCTGAAATAGCCAAAGTCTTTGCCGTACTGAGTGTTGCATACATGATTTGGCTGTCGCTGCGCGGTTGGAACGCCCACATAGATACTCAGCGACCGGATCGCGAATTGAGTTTTCGTGATGGCGTTTTCGTGCATCCGCTCAGTCCGAAGGCTTGGGTTATGGCCGTGCTTGCGTTTTCCGAATTCATGCCCGCGACGCCCACGGTTGCTGAGCAATATTTACTGATTCCACTGAGTTTTGTCCTAGCTCAGCTGGTTTTCCACAGTAGCTGGTGTCTGGCTGGCGTTATGCTGCGCCGCGCGCTCGGCGCCAGTAAGGTGTTAAACCGCGGTTTGGCGTTGCTCACCATTGCGGTAGTGCTTTGGGCCCTCTTGCTGGCATAGCGGCTTTGGTTGCTATTGCCGAGAAGTTCTGCCAGAAAAGAAACCGGTGCATAGATAGGGGAGATCAGCATGGCAACAGAGTCGGCAGCGATACAACTTAACGGAGTTCATCATCTCGCTCTGGTGTGCAAGGACATGGCTCGCACAGTAGATTTCTATACCAATACGCTGGGTTTGCGTCTGACCAAGGGTTTTGATTTGGAAGGCTACGGCCAGCACTTCTTTTTTGATATGGGCAATGGCTCGGAGCTTGCATTCTTCTGGTTTAACGACGCTGAACCTGCAAAACCCGGAGTGGCTTCAGTAAAAAATATTGTTGGTAGCCGTGCCGGCAATATTAGCTCTGCTCATGGTTCAATGAATCATGTTGCGTTCAATGTTGCAGCAGAGCAAATAGACGATTACCGCGAGCAGTTGGTGGCCAAGGGTGTTGATTGTACGCCGGTGGTTAACCATAACGATGTGGTTACCGGTGAAGAGTCACACGTAGGGGCGGAGGCGTCGGAGAAAACCTGGATTCGCTCGTTCTACTTTCTCGACCCTGACGGCATTATGTTGGAGTTCTGCGCGACCCTGCAGCCAGGGATTGAGCACGCAGATCTGCCGGTGGACGAGCATGGCTTGAAACCCAACGGCCAACCGGTACGTGGTTTATAGGCGGCTCTTAAGCCAGTCATGGATAAGATCCGCGACGACGGTTTTTGCGTCTTGCGGCGTCTGCAAGTAGTGATCACCGGTGATCATATGCAGCGCTTTGTCAGTAGATGACAATTGCTGGAAAATCGCCTTGGCGTCGCTTGGGAAGACACCCGTATCCGCATCACTTTGAATGACCAAGGCCGGCGCTGTTATGTGCGCCAGGTGTTCTGCACCGCGACAGCAGGAATCTCGCAAGCTCCACATCGACAGCCAGGTGCGTAAGGTGTTGGTTAGGCCGATGCCGCGGGGGCTGTAATTTGCGGTTTTAGGGTCGCCAGCGTAGCAGCGGCCGACGACGCGTTTGGATGGATCAATGTTGCCGTCGAGCAGCCTAAGGTCGGCCCAAGTGCGGTATAGGTTAAACGCTCGATCGCGGTGACCGAAGGCCTCGATTCTATGCAGTTCGCTATGACACCATTCGGTAATGCGATGATTTCGCGCTGTCTGAGCTTGTCGATAGCGTTGAATAAATTCATCACTGTAGCTGGGACCGTTTACTGGGTTATACATGTCCAGATCCGGGTCTACGCTCATCGGGTCGCCTTCGTCGGTAACCGCCGGGTCGAACCAGTCCGTCAGTACCTCGGGCCGACCTTGGTGCGCGCACAGCGAGATATAAAAGTTGGCGGCGTCTAGATCGTTCAGGGCTTGCGGTAGCTTTAATCCTGGCGTCGCGTGCATAGTCACACCTTTGGCTTGTGACTGATAAGCCGCCATTAGCGACCCACCGCCGGAGTTGCCAAGGATTACGATATTCTCCACACCGGCTGTTTCTTTTAACCAGCGCACACCAACCCCAAGATCAATGAGCGCGTGTTCCAGTAGAAAGAAGCTCTCATTACCGCGAAAGCGTGTATTCCAACCCAGAAAACCATAGCCACGGGCCGCCATGAACTCTGCAAGATAATGTTCGCTAAAGTCGACGTTGTAGTGAGACGCAATAAATGCGGTATGCACTGGCTGATCGGCGGGTCTGACATACAGTCCTTGGCAGGGGTGAAATCCCGCTCCGTTGCGTGTCGCGGTTACGGACTCAGTGGCAACAAAATCCACTGAAATGTTTACGCCGTTTACTTTTTTGCTGCCACTGTGCACTTGGGAAATGCTCATGCCGTTCCTTACCTTTTTAAGTCCTTATTTCAAGTATTGCAGGTTCGCTGAAGCGCCGGCACTGTGCAGTAATCCCGAAGCTTGAAGGTCGAGTGTCATGTAACGTAGGGGCTGTGTTTGTGCGCTAACGAATCCTATTATCTGAATATAAAATCACATTGTCATTGGCTGACGATAAGTGCATTCTGCAATAATCCTTATTGACCTTGAGAAGCTTATGCCTCGACCGTGTAGTCCTTTGCTCTGCGCCGGGTTTTTATTCGCCTTGGTAGGCTGTGGTGGTGGCGGCAGCAGTGCATCCAATCCGGTGGCCGCAGAGCCGCCTACAGGCGCGAACACACCTACAGCTCTTTTGACCAACGCCAAGAGTCAGGAAGAACTTCTTGTAACTTTTCGCTCATCCTATGCGGCCACTTTGGATGGCTCCAGACAATCTGGCGACGGCAGTGTGGTAACAGCATCTGCAGAGGATTCTAGCGCAGATTCCGGTTCGAGCGGCTTTTCAGTCACCTACACTGCGGAAAACGCGGTAGATGAATACGACGCGGTAAAATATGACGGGGAGTACCTTTATATTGCCCCGTCTCGCAGCATGGATCGCGGCTGTTGTTTTGTGTCGTTGGCAGAGCCTGCGGTTGTCACGGCCGCGCCTAGCTCAGAGACATCCCGTAGCATTCGAGTATTGCGCACCGCGCCTGCAGACGCTGGCGTGGAGCCTCTGGCGGAAATTCCTCTAGATCAGGACGTCACTGTGGAAGGCCTTTATCAGCAGCAAGATCGACTGTTGGCGCTGACGACAACCAATTGGTGGGGGACCTTTGGTGATCAGTCGCTAGAGTCTTGGCAGGGCGAATCAACCGGACTGCGCCTTTACGATTTGACGGATCCGGCTAACCCCTTGGCACTTGCTGAGATGAGTATAGAGGGGGCATTGGTGACCAGTCGTAAGACCGCCTCAGGGGTGCATATCGTTTCCAAGCATTCGCCGACGATTGATGGATTAGTTGATCGCCCAACTAATGCTCAGGAGCAATCGAATAACGAAACACTGCTAGAGACCTTGGAGTGGCATGACGTGTTGCCCAAAGTGCGGGTCGATGGGGTGGCTTTAGAACTTTTTAGTGCAGACAGCTGTTTCTCAGTTGACACAGAACACCCGTTGGTACCGGCCGCATCGGGGTATCCAACCGTAACCTCGATCATTACCGTGGATCCGCAAACCGGTGCTGTGACCGATGGACTATGTTATGTGGAGTTTTCTGATGGCGCCTATTTTTCTGCGGACGCACTGTATCTCACCCAAGTTGACTATGATTCGGTCAGCGCTGGTTATCGCACCTACCTACACAAGTTCGATTTGGGCAGCGCGATAGCTTACGCGGGCTCCGGAAGGGTTGACGGTGCGTTGTTTTTGGGCGGCCAAAGGGACTTTCGCATCAGTGCGGCACAGGACTATGTTCGCCTAATGACCACTCAATACACAGGGGACATTGACGATAGATTGGACCATAACCTCTTTGTGTTGCAGGCAGACGCGAGCGAGAAAAAACTCAATACCGTCGGCCAGATTCCAAATTCGACCCGTAGTGAGGAGATTGGTAAGCCGAACGAAGATCTCTATGGGGTTCGGTTTGTCGGCAGCCGCGCTTATCTGGTCACGTTTGAACGCACTGATCCGCTGTACACCATAGATCTTAGTGATCCCACGGATCCGTATATCGTCGGTGCCTTAGAGGTCACGGGTTTTAGCAATTTTTTGCACCCGGTCAGCGACGATTTATTATTGGGACTGGGGCAGTCAGAAGATAGCGACGTCAAATTAGAACTTTTTGATATCAGTGACTTTGATGCGCCACGCAGTCAGGGCGTGCTTACGCTCGGCAGTGATTTGGCCTGGAGTATCAGCACAGCAGAATACGATCGGCACGCGTTTAGTTATTTGGCGGGCGACACCACGGATCGTTTTACGATTCCGCTTTCCGGTTACAGTGGAGGAGCCAATTCGGCGTGGCTTGAACGCTTGCAGTTGCTTGAAATTCGCAATAAGAATCAGGCGGCTACAGCATCGCTGGCTGATTTGGGGTATCTATCGGTTACGGGGCTGGACGCGGGCGAAAACCCTAGCAACCGAAGTCGCGGTGTGATTTCTGATGATGCGGTCTACTTTGTCAACGGCACTAATGTCTTTTCTTCGTTCTGGAGCGATCCTTTCAACCAAGTTGGACCGCGTTAACGCTGCTTGGGAAAATGCTATTATCCGTAAGTTAACTGGCCGTGCCGCTTCTGGTGGTGGGGTTATACAGATAAATGTTAAGGGAGGTTCCTATGACGTTGCAGTCAGCAACCGATGATCAGCTTGGGTTTGACCCGGATGTTTTGCGCAAAAAGTATCGAACGGAGCGTGACAAGCGCCTGCGTGGCGATGGTAATGAACAATACCAAGAGGTCACGGGGGATTTTTCGCGCTACGTGGACGATCCCTATGTGGATCAGGGCTTTAGCCGCGAACCCTTGCAAGACGAGGTGGAATGCATTGTCGTGGGTGGCGGTTTTGGTGGTCTGCTCACAGGTGCGCGCTTGACCGAGGCTGGGTTAAAACGGGTACGGATAATCGAAAAGGGCGGCGACTTCGGCGGAACTTGGTATTGGAACCGCTATCCAGGAGCCGCTTGTGATGTGGAATCCTATGTTTATCTGCCACTCTGTGAGGAGTTGAACTTCGTACCAAAGGAAAAATACACCCACGCCCCAGAAATTCTTGCCCACAGCCGAGCGATTGGGGAAAAGTTTAACCTCTACGAATACGCATGTTTTCAAACTGAGGTTGAAGGCATGGAATGGGATGAGGACAACGAGCTCTGGACTGTGTTCACAAATCGCGGCGACAAAATGCGCGCGCAATATGTATGTATGGCTAACGGTCCACTGAATCGTCCCAAATTACCGGGTATTCCGGGCATCAGTGAATACCAGGGCCATACTTTCCATACCAGCCGCTGGGACTATGGATATACCGGTGGTGGCCCTGAAGGCAATCTCACGGGGCTGCGCGGTAAACGCGTGGGTATCATTGGCACCGGGGCTACTGCAATACAGTGTGTGCCGCACTTGGCGAAAGGTGCCGATGAGTTGTTTGTGTTCCAGCGCACTCCGAGTTCGGTAGATGTTCGGGCTAATCGTCCTACCGATCCAGAATGGGCAGACAGTCTTGCGCCTGGCTGGCAGCAGGCGCGCATGGACAATTTCATGACTCTGGTATCCGGTGGTTTTGCTGATGAAGACTTGGTGAACGACGGTTGGACGGAGATTATTCGCAACCTCGGCTCAATGGTTAACTTCAAAGGCATGGGGCGATTGTCGCCGGCGGAAATAGCGGAAAAAATGGAGCTGGCGGATTTCCAAAAAATGGAACAAATCCGCGCTCGGGCCGAGGCGGAGGTCGCCGATAAGGGGACGGCTGAATCGTTGAAGCCTTATTACCGTCAATTTTGTAAGCGGCCTTGCTTTAATGACGAGTACTTGCCCAGTTTTAATTTGCCTGGGGTGCATTTAATCGATACCGACGGCCATGGTGTCGAGCGTTTTACCGAGACGGGCCTGGTCGCGAACGGCCAAGAGTTCGAGTTGGATTGTGTGATCTTTGCTACAGGCTTCGAGGTAGGCACCGACTACACCCGTCGCTCGGGATATGACTTGATTGGGCGTAATGGTCAAAGCCTAAAAGACAAATGGGACGACGGCATTGCGACCTTACACGGGATGCAAACGGCAGGTTTCCCCAACTGTTTTATTATTTCTCAGGCGCAATCTGGTTTTACTGTTAGCTTTCCCCATGCCATGAATGAGCAGGCTAAACACATTGCCTACATTATTCGGCAGGTTGCGCAATCGAATGCCAAGGTTGTTGAGGCGACTGAGGAAGCCGAGCAGGAGTGGGTTCAAGAAATCATTAAAATGTCCCGCTTGAGCGAAAGTTTTCAGGCGGAATGCACGCCGGGTTATTACAACAATGAGGGCAAACCGAATCCGAAGAGTGTGCAGAACGGATCCTATGGGGCTGGCCCAGTGAAGTTTTTTAAAGTTATTGAGGCGTGGCGCGAAGAGGGCACTCTTGCTGGCTTGGAACTGCGTTGACCGTGCGATAAAAGCTTATTGCTCATTCGATGGATGTGAAAAAACAAGGTAAATCCGGCCAG